>Ga0265313_10001877_pt1 | contig 19099 bp, 16 predicted proteins | sample 4123metaG_FD_203122 | JGI IMG/M metagenome (GOLD analysis project Ga0265313, IMG submission 203122) | Rhizosphere microbial communities from Carex aquatilis grown in University of Washington, Seatle, WA, United States - 4-1-23 metaG | ecosystem: Host-associated > Plants > Roots > Rhizosphere >...
ACCGGCCTCCTGCTCCTTCAGGATGCCGATGATCTGTTCCTCGGTGAACCTGCTGCGCTTCATATCGTCCGTCCTTGTCTGGGCCGGACTCTACTTCAGACTGGAGGAAGATTCCCAGGGCAGGTCAAAGGCCGCCAGCCGATCCGCCGACACAGACGACGGGGATGGTTCCTTCGATGGCTGTTTTATCCATTGGCTTCATGTCGCACCAGATGCTTTCCGTCAGGTAGCGCGTTGATGCCGACGAAACCGAGCGTGTGCTACGCTATCAGGTCAGTGTGACGGTTATAGATCGCCATGCGCCGAGCCAAGATCGCCGCCCGATTCACGAAGGACGGCCTCTGCCGCCGAGAACACCAAGAAACCACAGTGCTGCTACAATCAGTAGAACCGTGCCAAGAACGCCACCGAGTCCAGCGCCGCCGTATAGGCCATAGCCATAATACCCACCGCCGCCGCCGAGAAGAATAACCAATAGTATTACAATAATAATTGTAGGCATCAAAATCCTCTATGTAGGTATAGCGAGAGAAAGCACTCAGATAACATTCGCTACGGCTTCAGTGCATCACGCAAAACATCCTTCACGCCGCCAACGGCGTTCTGGACTTTGCCCTCGATCTTGTCGCTCTTGCCTTCGGCGACCAACTCGGAGTCACCGAGGGTTTTGCCGGCCGCTTCCTTGATGGCGTCCTTGCCCTGCTTGGCCGCGCCGACGATACGATCTTAGTTCATGTCACTGCCTCACTGTCTGTCGATGCTTTAACTGCTTCCTTTGTATCTTTTGCGAATGCAATGAACGAGACTCCGAATCTACTCAGAGCCTTACGGAAAAGGGGGGACCGGCGGTATTCGGATCGCGCGCGGGAGGACGGCACACGTAGTTTCCGAATCTTTATTGGCGTTGCCATCACGAGATAAATTTTGATGATTGATGGCGCGGCCGGTGATGTCGAGCAACCGGAACAAAACGTCTTTGCTGAACTGGCTCGGGTACCGGCCTGACTGCGGCCCCCAAACTCGCGCAAGGAGATGACATCAATGAACAGCATCGCATGAACGCCTTTCGGACCCTCTGGTGTCGCTTTAAAGAACATCCCTTGGCGTGGATCGGACCTGGATTCATAACCGGTGTGGCGCCGACGATGACCCAAGCGGCATAGCCACTTATTCCCAAGCGGGCGCGCCATTTCGGCCATCCGTCTCTATGAGATTGCTCAGATGCTGCGCGACAAGCCCGGCTAACGCCGCTTCCAGATGGTAAGCTCGGACAGAGTGTGCTGGTGCTTGCGCCGTGTCTCGCGGATGACGAAGGGCACGGCGAGCGGCCCTTGCATCAGGTCGAAGAGGGAGCCGAGCAGTTCCTTCAATCCGTCAAGGGTGGTGTAGGATTCGCCGTTCTTCTTGAAACCTCCGATCCATTCCTCGCGCTTGGTGTGGTCCTCCAGCCAAGTATAGGGAGAGGCCAGCACCAGCAACCCACCCGGATTGAGGCGGCGCGCCACGTCGCCCAGGAACAGGCGGGGGCTGTAGAGCCGGTCGATCAGATTGGCGGCCAGGATCAGGTCGAAACCGGTGAATGTATCCTTCAGATTGCAGGCGTCGCCCTGCCAGAACTCCACCCGCCCGGCGGTGTCGGCCAGACCCAGGGCATCCAGCCGACGTTCGTGATAGCTGACCAGTTCGCCTTCATCCGCCAAGGCATAGCGAATTTGCCCAGTCTCGGCCAGCCGCGCTCCCAACTGGATGAAACGCGCCGAATAATCGATGCCGACCACCCGTTCGAAGGAGCGGGCCAGTTCGAAACTGGCCCGGCCGGTGGCGCAGCCCATGTCAAGCGCCCGCCCGAAACGGCCATTGCCCACGCGGCGCTGAGCGTCCATGGCGATTTCGGCCAGCGCCTTGGGAAAGTTGGGGATGCCGAAGATCTCATCGCCGTAATGGAACTCGGCGTATTGCGACAGCAGGGTGTCGCTCTCGTAGGCCGAGGCTGGCCTAGTGACCGGCGCGTCGGACACCACATAGCGAAAGCCAGCATGCTGGAAGAAGTGACGGCGGAAGGCGTAGCGCGATGCGCGACGCGATTCATTGCCGGTGGAAATGCAGCTGCCCCCCTTGATGATAGCGTGGCGGTCGTCGAAGGTCGGCACGGTGAAGTCGTCATAGATGGGATGGACCAGGAACCCATCGAAGGGGTAGGTCTGGGTCTCGCACCACTGCCAGACATTGCCCACCACATCATAGAGGTCGCCGTGGGCGAAGGTGGTAACCGGGCAGCTCGAGGCCCAATGGTCGAGATGCAGATTGGCGGCGGCCAGCGCATGGTGATGCACGTCGGTCAACCCGGCATGATCGTAAAGCCGGTTCCACTCGTCCTCGGTGGGCAGGCGCACCGATTGGCCGCTCAGGCAGGCTTTCCAGCGGCAGAAGGCCCGCGCCTCCAGGCAATTGGTCTCCACCGGCCAGTCCCAGGGCATGGCCACCTCTTCCGTCAGGAGGCGAAGGCGCCAGCCCCCCTCGCCGGCGATCCAGAAGGTGGGATGATCGGCCTGGGCGAAGCGCTTCCAGCCCAGCCCCTCCTCGTCCCACAGGCTGTCTTCACGGTACCCCCCCGCCTCGACGAAGGCCAGGAACTCGGAATTGCTCACCAAATAGCGGCTGGCCTTGAAGGCCGGCACCTCGGCCCGGTGGCTGCCATACTCGTTGTCCCAGCCATAAACCGGCTCGCCAAGGTCTCGCCCCAGGGCAACGGTACCGGCGGGAATGTCGATCAACCCGTTCTCGGGCGCCGGTCCCGAGACCGGGCACGGCGCCCAGGCAGGATCGGGCCTCACATAGGCCAACACAAGCTGGCGCATCAGTACTGACGAGGTTTCCAGATGGATCCGCTCGTGCTCGATGCCCATCAGCACCACCCAGAAGGGATCATTCCAGCCGATGGGTAGGGTGAACGGAGTCTCGCGGATCACACGGTCGACCAGCGTGCGGACCTTGTCGCGGTAGAGGGCCACATCGGCCACGCTGGGCCAGTCGTAGCGGCTGTCGTCCAGGTCGTCCCAGCTCATTTCATCGACGCCAATCGCGAACATGGATTCGAAGCGGGCATCGATGCGCCGCTCGGTCAGTCCGGCCAGGATGAATTTGTTGATGAAGAAGGTGGCCGTGTGGCCGAAATAGAAGATCAGGGGATGCCTGAGGCTGATGGGCCTGCGGTAATAGGCCTCGTCGCACTTAAGCAAGCGGAACAGCGATTCATAGGCGTCGAAGGTGGCGTGGAAATAAGTCAGCAGCTCTGCCCGCTTGGCTTCGACATCGAAACCATCGAGCCGAGGCGTGCGGGGGAAAAGAGGCTTCATGGCCAATATCTCCAATACGTCCGTCGCCGCGCACCACGCCGCGCACCAGAGCATGATGCCATCCTAATCACGGCCCCGTCTTATGGGGGCTGGCCTCGATAGCAGGGTCAAGGACGTCGGCAACGGCATCTTTCTCGCGCTGCGGCAGCAGACTCATGACTAAGATGAAGGCCGATATGGCCAAGCATAGGACATTTGGCACAATCAACGGCCATTCGTCGCGCAGGATCCCGTAGGTTAGCCACAGCCCAAAACCGGTGACGGTCAGCGAATACGTCCCGATGGATATGTCGCGGGTGCGGCGCTGTTTGATGATCTTCCAAGCCTGCGGCACAAAGCTGATGGTCGAGGCGGCAGCGGCAAGCGTGCCGATCAGCGTGACGAATTCCATGGGCGTATTCTCCTGGGGTCGTCTCAGAAAACGGAAAATCAAGCACGCTAAGGCCCTGGCACTGGGGCAAGACGCGGCAGCCCTGGCCGGGCAACGATGGCCTCCCGACGCGGCATGGCGGCAAGGTGGCTTGCGGGGGCCATTGTCGCATCGTCGGTCCGGCCGTCGCGGCGGACGGGTCCGGAGAACTTCAGCGAGGCAGTCCAGCCTCGGCTATCCCCCTATCAGATGAGCATAGGCCGGGCCGGTGGCGATGCGCTCATCATCGAGCGCCTCGCCGACGGTGAAGTGATAGAGCGACTGCCAGGACGGATCACCGGCCGCCAGCCCCAGCAATTGGTGCGTCTCGTCGTCATGGTAGCAGCCGATGCCGGTCCCGGACAGGCCGACGGCGGGGGCTTCCAGATAGAGGACCTGACCAATCATACCGGCTTCCCAAAACAGTCGGCGATAAGCCCAGTCTCCCTCCTCGTCCAGTGTACGGCTGACCATGCCGGTCGATCACCATGATTGCGTCGTTAGCAAACTGGGCGGCCTTTCCAAGCCTTCCCAAGCATCGAATGCCCCCTGAATGAAATTCCCATTGGCTCAAAATAGCGGCAACGGTGGGTAACAACAACCTTCCGCCAACAATGACGGGCATGAGCGTCTCAAGTTGGCACTCACCAGCCGGTTGGCCCCGGCACTGCGGCTGACCGCAGTGCCCACGACATCCGCCATTCGGCGGGCACAAGCCAGAGATTTTCAACACCGATCAAGGCAGCCAATTTACCAGCGCCCGCATCGGTCGGCAGACGCATCCTGGGAACGATCTGCCTCTGTTTCTGTTGCATCCCGCTTCCCATGCCGTGCCACCCCAGTGCCATCCGCCACCATTCGCCCCAATCCGGCGAAAATGGATGGTGCAATGGATGGTGCAAATTGGAAAACAGCGCTGAAAGCCGCAGGAATCATAGGTAAATGGCGGAGGGAGAGGGATTCGAACCCTCGATACGGCTCAACACCGTATACACACTTTCCAGGCGTGCGCCTTCAACCGCTCGGCCACCCCTCCGCAACGCCATTGATTTGCCCGTGGAACGGGGCTGGCGAGGGCGAGAAAATACACGAGGGACCCCAGGTGCGCAACCCCTCTGAAAAATTGTCATCTCCTGCCGGAAAATGGTTGAAATTCATATGGGTTAGGAGCAAACCTTTGCTCATCTATCAAGTATTCACCAGAGGCCCTTGGGGGGAAGCATGTTCTTCGGCCGCGTGATGGGTTGGGCATTGATGGCGCTTGCTGTCCTGATGGCCTCAGCCGATGCCGTGCTCGCCTTGGGACCGGCTGATTACGCCGGGATCATCACCGCCGATGTGGTTACCCTGCTGGCGGGGCATACCCCCGACACCACGGAAGCCGGCCAGTCCATGATGGACACAGTCGGCTCCGCCATCCTCGATCTTCCCGCCTGGATCGTTGTCGGCCTGATGGGTGTCAGCTTGGCCGTTTCCTGCCGCCAGCGCCAGCGCCAGCGCCGCTTCGCTTTTCGGCGCTAAACGCTTCTCTCCATTCTATCTGGCTATGGCAATGCTGTAATCGGAACCGATCATAGCATTCGTCAGTCGGCGGACGGCCCTTTGGGCCTGACCAAATCCCGCTGAGGTCCGCTCATCGGGATTTGGAATCAGGGGGGGCCGCAACCGCTCAGTCGTCGCCCATCTTGAGGGCGGCGAGGAAGGCGCTCTGCGGGATTTCGACCTTGCCGAACTGGCGCATGCGCTTCTTGCCTTCTTTCTGCTTGTCCAGCAGCTTGCGCTTGCGCGAGGCGTCGCCGCCATAACACTTGGCGGTCACGTCCTTACGGAGCGCGCTGATGCTTTCGCGCGCCACGATCCGCCCGCCGATGGCGGCCTGGATGGCGATCTGGAACATCTGACGGGGGATGAGTTCCTTCAAGCGCTGGCAGATGCCGCGTCCGCGTGATTCGGCATTGGCCTTGTGCACCACGAAGGACAGGGCGTCCACCGGCTCGGCATTGACCATGATCTGAACTTTGACCAGATCGCTCTGGGCATAGGAGTCCACCTCGTAGTCGAAGCTGGCATAGCCTCGGCTGATGGACTTCAGCCGGTCGTAGAAATCAAACACCACCTCATTGAGCGGCAGCTTGTAGACTGCCATGGCCCGCTGGCCGGCATAGGTGAGGTCGAGCTGCTGGCCGCGCCGGTCGGTGCACAAGGTCAGAACCGGCCCCAGATACTCGTCGGGCACCATGATGGTGGCCTTGATCCACGGCTCTTCCATGTGGTCGATGCGGGCCGGGTCGGGCATGTCGGCGGGGTTGTGCAACTCGGCCATCTCGCCATTGGTCATGTGGACGCGATAGACCACGGAGGGGGCGGTGGTGATGAGGTCCAGGTTGAACTCGCGCTCCAGGCGCTCCTGGATGATCTCCAGATGCAGCAGGCCGAGGAAGCCGCAGCGGAAGCCGAAGCCCAGCGCCGCCGAGGTTTCCGGCTCGTACTGGAAGCTGGCATCGTTGAGGCGCAGCTTGGCCAAACTGTCGCGCAGGTCTTCGTAATCCGCAGCGTCGATGGGGAACAGGCCGCACCACACCACCGGCACGCTGGGCTTGAAGCCCGGCAGCGGCGCGCTGGCCGGTTTCTTGTCGTCGGTGACGGTATCGCCAACCTTGGTGTCGGCAACCGCCTTGATGCCGGCGGTGAAGAAGCCCATCTCGCCCGGCTTCAGCTCGTTGCACTGGATGATCTTGGGAGTGAAGTAGCCGACCGTGTCCACCTGATAGGCAATGCCGGTGGCCATCATGCGGATCTTCTGGCCCTTGCGGAGGATGCCATTCTTGATGCGCACCAGAATGATGACGCCAAGATAGCTGTCGTACCAGGAATCCACCAGCAACGCCTGCAACGCGGCGTTCTCCTCGCCCACGGGAGGCGGCAGGCGGTTGACCAGGGCTTCCAGCACCAGATCGATGCCGATGCCGGTCTTGGCCGAGATCATCACCGCGTCGGAGGTGTCCAGGCCGATGACGTCCTCGATCTGCTGCTTGATGCGCTCAGGCTCGGCCGCCGGCAGGTCGATCTTGTTGAGCACCGGCACCACTTCATGGCCGGCATCCAGGGCGTGATAGACATTGGCCAAGGTCTGGGCCTCCACACCCTGGGAGGCGTCCACCACCAGCAGCGAGCCCTCGCAGGCGGCCAGCGAGCGCGAGACCTCGTAGGCGAAGTCCACATGGCCGGGCGTGTCCATCAGGTTGAGCTGATAGGTCCGGCCGTTCTTGGCCTTGTATTCCAGCCGCACGGTCTGGGCCTTGATGGTGATGCCGCGCTCGCGCTCGATATCCATGGAATCCAGGATCTGTTCCTTCATGTCGCGCGCCTCGATGGCGCCGCAAGACTGGATCAGACGGTCGGCCAGGGTCGACTTGCCGTGGTCGATATGGGCGACGATGGAAAAATTACGGATATGGGTGAGGTCGGTCATCTTTGATCACGTCAATTGAAGCCTGCCGGACCATAAGGCCCGGGGCGCGGTTTGGGAAGGAAAGGTTATTTCCGCCCGGGATCGTCCAGCCAGTGGGGATCGATCACCTGGCGGGATTTGCGGGTTTCGGCCAGCTTGCGCACGTGGTTGAGGTTACGCGCAGCCACCTTGGCCGGCCCCTTGGCGCCGTGGGACTGGAAGACCTCCAGCGCTCCTGCCAGCGCCGTCTCCGCCTCGGCGAGATGAGTGCCGCCGCCGGAATGGCGGTCCAGCAGAAACAAGGTGGAGCCCAGGGTGTTCTGGGTTGCCGCCCAGGCCAGCGGCCCACGCTCGCGGGTGCGGATGTCCAGCACCGAGTGGCAGGCATCGGCAGCGCGCTGCAACACCTCGACATTCTTGATCTGGTCGCCGTAGACCTCCAGGACCTGGGCCACGTTGTGCATCACCTCGGCCCACCGCCCCGGGGTCTCGGTCCGGGAATAGACCTGGAGAGCCGCCTGAAGCGCCTGCACCGCTTCGCGCAGCAATTCGGTCTGTCCGGTGAGCAGGTCGAGGCGGTGGAGCGAGACACCGAGGCGCACCTGCGCCGCCGCCCATTCCTGGGGCATCATGGCGCGCGGCAGGTTTTCCACCGCCGACCGCCATTCGCCAATGGCTTCTTCCCAATGCGGCACCGGTTCCTTTTCGCGCTCGGCCCGCGCCGACAGGACGGCGGCCAAATGCTTGTGCATCAACCCCGCCTCCCAGGTGGGGTCTGTCCGGGCGAGTCTGCGCTGGGCCTGACGATAGGCGTTGACCGCTTTGTCGAACCACGGCCCGGCCTGATCGACAGGGCTGACCATGGCGGCGGCGGCGGCCACATGGCCGAAGACCATTTGGACCGAGCGCTGCTGCGGCATGGAGAGCTGCACCGGCGGCTTCGCCGCCAGGAGCTCGGCAGCGGCGGCGGCGGCGGGCAACAGCCGCCGAAGAGCCTGACGCTGGGCTTCGCTGGAAATCTCGCAGGCCGCCAGGGTTGCGCCATAAAGCAGATGCGAGACCGGCTCGCCGAAATTCAGCGGCAACTCCATGCGGGTCAGCGGGCCGAAGGAGGCGACACGATCATCATCGGCGGCGGCGGTGGCCAACCGCAGACGATAGCCGTCCTTGGCCACCTCACCCCAGACCAGCAGGTCAGCCTCTTCCTCGGCGACGGCATGGCGGGCATTGAGCACCACCGAGGCCACCTGCGACGGGTCCTCCAGGTTTTCGAGCTGGAACACCCGACCGAGGGCCTTGACCTTCAAGGCGGGGCGAGCCGACAACGCCTGATTGAGATAGGTGGCGGCGGCCCCGTCGGCGTCGCCCCCCAGGGCGGCCACAAGCACGGTGAAATTGGCCGGCTCGACGGCGGGTTGAGTCTGAGCCGGCTGCGGTGGCGGCGGCTTGGGCTTGAACAGGTTGGCGATCAGTTCCAGCAGTCCGGCCGACCGCTTGGCCAGGGGTTCCGCCCCCGGAGCGGCAGCAGGAGAGACCTGCGGCGAAATCGGCGTCGCGGCAGGAGCGGCGGCGGGAGGGGGGCCGGCAGACGCGGGCGCTCCGCTGGCGCGCTGGGCGGCCAGCTCGCGGGCGCGGCGCAACCGGTCCGCCATCTTGTCCTTTTCGTCCGCACTGGTCATGACTCAACCCTATACGGCACTCGGCGGGGGTGTTCCAGACAGAAGATGAGTCCACTCATGACAAAACCCTCGCCGCGAAGCGAGGGTTTCGTTCAATCATTGGGCAAAGCCTAGTGCAGCTTGGCCGACAGATCCTTGATGGCGGTATCGACCAGCGCCCCGGTCTGGGCCGCCGACAGGCTTTCGCCGATGACCTTCTGGGCGGCGCCGATGGCAACGTCGATGGCCAGATGCTGAACTTCCTTCACCGCCTGGGCCTCGGCCTGGGTGATGCGGTCGATAGCTTGCTGCTCGCGACGCTTCATGCTGACTTCGAGATCCCTGGCCGCCTGCTGGGCAAGGCGCTCGGCCTCGGCCTTGGCGTGGGCGATGATCTCTTCGGCTTCCTTCATGGCGTCACGCTGCTTGCGCTGATAGGTGGCCAGCATCTCCTGGGCCTCCTCACGCAACTTGTGAGCCTCGTCAAGGCGAGCCCTGATCTTGGCGGCACGGGCGTCGAGCCCGGCGGCGATGGCGCGCGACACCGGCCGGTAAGCCAGGGCCACCACCAGGATGAAAGCGACGTCCACCCAGAAATGGGCTTCGGTATAGAACGGCCCGTGATGGGCCGCATGCTCGGCGACGGCGGCACCGTGTTCGGCGGCGGCGGCGAAAGCGCTGGAAATCATTTGCCGTGCTCCTTGAGGGCGGCGGCGACGGCGGTTTCCAGACGGGCGGGTTCGGCAGCCGAACCAACCAGCCGGGAGATGGCCGCGGCGGCAACGTCGAGGGCGACGTCACGGACATTGGCCAAGGCCTTGTCCTTGGCTTGGGCGATCCGGGCCTCGCCGGCCTTGATCTGCTCGGCCAGCTTGGCGGCCAGGGCACGGTTACGCTCGTCCGCCTCATGGGCAAGTCGGTCCGAGGCTTCCTTGATCACGGAATGGGCATGGGCGCGGGACTCGGCCAGGGCCTTTTCATAAGCCGCCACCGCAGCCTCGGCCTCGGCCTTCAACTGAGCGGCCTTGTCGAGGTTGTCGTCGATCTTGCGCTGACGCTCGTCGAGAACGGCACCGATCTTGGGCAGAGCCACCGTGGTCATCAACGCGTAAAGGGTGATGAAGGTGAGCGCGAGCCAAAACAGCTGTGGCGCGAAGAAGGTGGGATCGAATTGAGGCATCCCGAGGCTCCTGGACGGGTAGGATATCGGTCCTGATACTGATCTCGGAATGGGCGGGAGGGCCGCGACGAGACGCCCTAAGGCGCCCCGCCGCGGGACCCACGCATTCCGAAGGAGACTCTTCGTTTAGGCGAAGAGAACCATCAGGGCAACGACCAGGGCGAACAGCGCGATGGCTTCGGTCACAGCAAAGCCGATCCAGCCGTAAAGCTCGACATTGGCCTTGGCGGAGGGGTTACGGCCAACGGTGGCAATCAGGTTCGCCCAGATGTTACCGACGCCGATACCCGAACCGATCATGCCGATGGCAGCCAGACCAGCACCGATGAACTTAGCAGCTTGCGGATCCATGTACTCAACTCCTTCAGGACTAAACGGAATAGGTTGAACGCCTGACCGCCCCCGGCTCAATGCATGTGGATGGCATCGTGCAGATAGATGCAGGTCAGGATGGTGAAGACATAGGCCTGCAGCAGGGCGATACCGAATTCCAGCACCGTCACGGCCGACAGGAAGGCGAAGGGAACCACACCGGGGATCAGGTAGAACGCGCCAAGCGACACCACGAAGCCGCCCATCACCTTGAGGATGATATGACCCACGGTCATGTTGGCGAACAAACGGACGGCGAGGCTGAAAGGACGCGAGAAATAAGAGATCAGCTCGATGGGGATCAGGATCACCGCGGTCGCGATGGGCGCGCCCTCGGGGAAAAACATGCGCAGGTAATGGGTTCCGTGCCGGGCGAAACCGATGACGGTCACGCCGATGAACACAACCGCCGCCATGGCGAAGGTCACGATCACATGGCTGGTATAGGTGAACCCGATCACCGGGATCGGCAGCATGCCGAGCAGATTGCCGAACAGCACGAACATGAACAGCGAGAAGATGAAGGGGAAGTACTTGCGCCCTTCGGATCCCACGTTGTCGCGCAGCATGCCGGCAATGAATTCGTAGAAGATTTCGGCCATGGACTGCCAACGTCCCGGCACCAGGGCGCGCGACCGCACCGACAGCGTCAGGAACAGGGTGATCAGACACACCGAAAGCACCATCATCGCCGAGGAATTGGTGAACGAAATGTCCACACTCCCCAACTTCAGGGGAACCAACGGCTGGATCTTGAACTGTTCGATCGGATTAGCCACCGCTTTGCCTCTCTCAATGGTCCTTCGCCCTGTCCGCCCGCCTCTGCGCCTGACCGAGCCCGACCGTCTCATCCATCCCCCGCATGACGCGGTGGACATTCATGACTCCGGCCGCCCCTCCCAGGAGCAGAAACAGCACCATCAGCCAGGGGGCGGTCTTCAACCAGGCATCAAGCGCCCAGCCGATTCCAACGCCCACCAGCACCGCAGCCACCAGTTCGACCCCGATGCGGAGTCCCAGCCCCATCCCGGTCGGCCGTCCTCGGCTCTCCGGTCCGCGACCCGAGTCCTCCTGCTCCCTGGCGCGCGCGGCGCGCAGACGAGCATCGAGATCTTCCAGCGACGGGGGTATCTCGGGGTCAACCATACATCGTGTCCTCGAGCTCCCCCTTCTGGCCCTTAGGTGCCAAAAGCGCGGGCACCATACGGGGTAGGCCCACCCGTGTCAAGTTCCGAAACCGAACGAACTAAAGGGCTGTTTTGCATGGGAATTCAGAGAGTCAGCTCTCTCACGGGGGCGACGGATGAACCGAGTTGCCGGGTTTTTTCCTCCCCGAAGGGGTGGCGTTTCACGAGCCCCGGTCGATTCGCTCCAGCACCGGCCAGAATTCGGAGAACAAACGCTGGCGCGCCGGGTCGGAATCCGCGTCGGGATGGTACAGGCGAGCGAAGGCACGCTTGGCGTCACGAAACTTTAAATCAGTGACGACGCCTCCCTTGGCCGCCGCCTTGGTCACCTCGATGGCATCCTTCTGAATCTCGATCCGCGACTGGGCCAGGGCCAGGGCGGCCTCCGCCCGGGCGGCACGGGATTCCGCCTCGAAGACCCGCGCCTCGGCACCGGCGATCAGTTCGGCGGAACGGTCGCGCTCGGCCAGCCGGGCCTCCAACTGCTCGATGCGCTCGCGGGCTCGCTCCAATTCCTGGGCATAGTTATCGACGGTACGCACCAACCGCGCGGTGGCACCGCCGCCCTGGGCGCCGGGAAGGATGGCGGCGGGACGCCCCTTGAGCCGCCACAGCCAGTAGCCGAGGCCGCGCCGCACCGCCTCGACCCTTTCCTCCAGGTCACGGGCCGGCCCCTCGCCGCCCCCCGTCCTGGCGCCAGTGGCCTCGAACAGGCGCTCGGCCCGGGCCGCCGCCTCCTTCAAATGGGAATTATCGTCGCTCATTGGCCCCTCCCTCGCCCCGCTTAAAGTGACTCGCGGGCGGGCCGGAGGGAAGAGGATATAGACTTAGGGCACGCATCGCCTATACTGCGCGCCCAATTCTCTCCCCCCCATCACGGAAAGGCGTTTGCCATGAAGGGCGAAGTCAAGAAGGTGGTGCTGGCCTATTCCGGCGGCCTCGATACCTCCATCATTCTGCGCTGGCTGCAGGACCAGTATCAGTGCGAGGTGGTGACCTTCACCGCCGATCTCGGCCAGGGCGAGGAGCTGGAGCCCGCCCGCAAGAAGGCCCAGCTCATGGGCATCAAGGACGAGAACATCTTCATCGACGACCTCCGCGAGGAATTCGTCCGCGACTTCGTCTTCCCCATGTTCCGGGCCAATGCCCTGTATGAAGGCGTCTATCTGCTGGGCACCTCCATCGCCCGGCCGCTGATCTCCAAGCGGCAGATCGAGATCGCCAATCAGGTCGGTGCCGACGCCGTCTCCCACGGCGCCACCGGCAAGGGCAATGATCAGGTCCGCTTCGAGATGGGCTATTACGCCCTGAAGCCCGACATCAAGGTGATCGCACCCTGGCGCCTGTGGGACCTCAATTCCCGCACCGCCCTGCTGGACTTCGCCGAGAAGCACCAAATCCCCATCGCCAAGGACAAGCGTGGCGAGGCCCCCTATTCCACCGACGCCAACCTCCTGCATATCTCCTATGAGGGCAAGGCGCTGGAAGATCCGTGGATCGAGCCCAACGACGACATGTTCACCCGCTCGGTGAGCCCCGAAAACGCCCCCGACAAGGCCACCTATGTGGAGGTCGAGTTCGAGAAGGGCGACGCGGTGGCCATAGACGGAGTGCGCCTGACTCCCGCCGCCCTGCTGACCAGGCTCAACGAGCTGGGCGGCGCCAACGGTATCGGCCGCCTCGATCTGGTGGAGAACCGCTTCGTCGGCATGAAGAGCCGCGGTGTCTACGAGACCCCCGGCGGCTCCATCCTCATCGTCGCCCATCGCGCGGTGGAAAGCCTGACGCTCGATCGCGGCGAAAGCCACCTCAAGGACGAGCTGATGCCGCGCTATGCCGAGCTGATCTATAACGGCTTCTGGTTCAGCCCCGAACGCATCGCCATCCAGACCATGATCGACAAGGTCAGCGAGAACGTGTCAGGCACCGTTCGCCTCAAGCTCTACAAGGGCAACGTCACCGTGGTCGGCCGTAAATCCGACCGCTCGCTCTACCGCATGGACTACGTCACGTTCGAGAAGGACAGCGTCTATGACCAGCGCGACGCCCAGGGCTTCATCAAGCTGAACGCCCTGCGCATGCGTTTGGCTAAGATGGCCCGAGGATAGGCACCGCCACATCGAAAAGATGAGAGCCCCGCCCTTCGGCGGGGCTCTTTGCGTTTTGACGTCTTTACGCGCAGCCGGGGAACTCATACCATCGGTTAAGGACTCATGACACCAATGAGCGTTCCATCGGAGGTAGCGCTGAGACTTTTACCCCGCCGGCTCACCAAGTGGTGGCCCCTGGCTGTCTGGGCCGTCGCCGCCAGTCTGATCGTTGGCTGGCTGGCCATGACCGCCATGCGCGACCGCGACCGACAGTTGGAGATGGCCCAGACCCGGGTGAACAACGCCGCCGAGCTGGCTGCCGGTCACGTGTTGCGGGTGCTCGAGGGCGCCGACACCGCGCTGAAGGCTGCCAGCCCGCTGTTCCGCAATGACCCCAACTGGAACCGCCTGTCCTGGGACGAGGAGACTTGGCAACGCCTGCGCGACATCAACGAGGCCCTGTCGGCGGTGCCGACCATGTTCTTCGTCGATCCCACCGGCTATATCCGCCTCCATGCCAAATTTTATCCGCTCCAGCCGGTCTCCGTGACCGATCGCGAGTATTTCCAGTACCTGCGCAGCCACCATACCGACCACGCCTATCTCAGCGAGCCCTATCTCGGCAAGATCACCAAGATCCCTGTCCTGGCGCTGTGCCGCCATCTGAACCGGACCGGGACCAGTTTCGACGGCCTGATCTGTGCCACCCTCGATCCCGAATCCCTGCGCGGCGCCTTCAGCAATCTGGTCCCAAACGACGGCAGCATCGTCAATCTTCAGCGCGATGACGGCCTGATTCTGGTTCGCCACCCCGTCCTGGCGGGGGCCGACGGCGCCCGAATCGACAATATCCAACTCTTCCCCGCCATAGCAAAGGGAGGCAATGCCGCAACCGAACTGACCTCCTCGCCCCTGGACGGCGTGACCCGTATCACCACCTTCCGCCGGCTGGAGCGCTTCGGCCTGGTGGTGCTTGCAGCCCAGCCGGTGGAATCCCTGATGGCCCCCTGGCGGGCGGAAATGCGCCGGCTATCCACCATCATCGGTGCCGGAATTCTGTTGCTGACCGCCGCCTTCATCCAGTTGCTGCGCCGGCACAATGCCGAGATCGACGCCAAGTCCCGGTTGCGCCTGAGCGAGTTCAATCTCAGCCGCGCCCAGGCGGTCGCTCATGTGGGCAGCTGGCACCTGGAGTTGCCCGGCCAACGCCTGCTGTGGTCGGACGAAACCTATCGTATCTTTGGCCTGCCCCCGGAGACGTCCATTGATCTCAGGCGGGTGGTCGAGTGCTTTCACCCCGAGGATCGCGACGCCGCCCGGGAGGAAATCGAGGAAGCCATTGCCGGCCGCGACTGCGCCGTCGAACATCGCATCCTGGTGGACGGTAGGGTCAAATGGATAGCCATGCGGGCCCAGGCTACCCTCTCCGAGGAGGACGGCAAACCCATCGACCTGCTGGGCACCGTCCAGGACATCACCGAACGCAAGCTGGCGGAAACCGCCATGGCCGAAAGCCGCGCGCTGCTGATCGAGGTCCAGGCCGTGGCGGGGCTCGGCTATTACGTCTACGATATCCCCGGTGATCGGTGGCAGAGTTCGGAAATCCTCGACCGCATCTTCGGCATTGATCGCAACTACGACCGCAGCGGCGTCGGCTGGCTGGCCCTGACCGCCCCCGATATGCGGGCCGAGATGACCGCCTATCTCACAGAGATCCAGGCCGGCGCCCACGATTTCGATTTCCAGTACCGCATCTTCCGCCGGGCCGATAACCTCGAGCGCTGGGTCCACGGCCTGGGCAAGATCGAGCGCGACGGAGCAGGGAAGCCCCTGCGGCTGGTGGGAACCATCAAGGACATCACCGAGGAGCGACAGGCCGCCCAGGCACTGGAGGACAAGGCCGAGGAACTCGCCCGCTCCAACGAGGAACTGGAACAGTTCGCCTATGTGGCCTCCCACGACCTGCGCGAGCCATTGCGCATGATCGGCTCCTATGTCGGACTGCTGGAACGGCGTTACGGCGACAAGCTCGATTCCGAGGCGCGTGAATTCATCGCCTTCGCCAAGGATGGCGCCTTGCGCATGGACCGTCTGGTCCTCGATCTGCTGGAATATTCCCGCATCGGCCGTGTCACCCGGCCCATGCTGCCGGTCCAGCTGGGCAATGTCATCGAGCGGGCCATGTTCGCCCTGACCTCCAAGATCGCCGAGGCCGGCGCCGAAATCGCCACCCCGCCCGAGGTCATGCCCATGGTGCTGGGCGACGCCGAGGAACTGACCCGACTGTTCCAGAACCTCATCGGCAATGCCGTCAAATACCGTGAACCCGACCGCGCGCCCCTCATCACCCTGGGCGCAGAACGCTTCGGCACCCATTGGGAAATCACCGTCAGCGACAACGGCATCGGCATCGAGCCCCAATATTACGAACGCATCTTCCTGATTTTCCAGCGCCTGCACAAACGCACGGACTACGAAGGCACCGGCATCGGCCTCGCCGTCTGTAAGAAGATCGTCGAACACCACGGCGGCCGCATCTGGGTGGAATCAACCCCCGGCAAGGGCACCACCTTCCACGTCACCCTGCCGGCGGTGGGCTGAGGGGCCGGACGAAGCGCGCATCTCTAATTCGATCCGGAACCTTATCCCCCCCTCCCCCGCCACACTCTCGCCACAACCCTGTCTTAGACCAGCTCCACCGAACGTGTTAAGAGACTGGCCATGGAAATCCATCATCCCGAACTGACGGCGGCGGCCATCGTCGCCCTGGCGGCCGTGCTGTGCGGGGCGCTGATGACCCGGTTCCGGCAGCCGGCCATTGTCGGCTATATCCTGGCCGGCGTGGTGCTGGGGCCATCGGGCTTCAAGCTGGTGAACAACCGCGATGCCATCGATACCCTGGCGGAGTTCGGGGTGCTGATGCTGCTGTTCGTCATCGGCATGAAGCTTGACCTGCGCCGGTTCCTTCAGGTGTGGAAGACCGCCGTCTTCGCCACCGTGTTGCAGATCGCCGGCAGCGTCGGCACCGCCCTGCTGCTACGCCACCTTTTGGGCTGGAGCGCCGGGCTGGCCATGGTGCTGGGCTGCGCAGTGGCCATCTCGTCAACCGCGGTGGTGATCAAGATTCTGGAAAGCTCGGACGAGTTGGACACCCCGGTGGGCCGAACCACCGTCGGCATCCTCATCGCCCAGGACATGGCGGTGGTGCCCATGCTGCTGGTTCTGGAAGCCATGGAGACCCATGTCATCGCCCCCATGGACGCCGCTAAGGTGGTGCTGTCGATGCTGATCCTGGGGCTGCTGTTCTGGCTGTTGTCCAAGCGCAAGATCAACCTGCCGCTGACCTCGCGGCTGATCAACGACGCCGATCTCTCCACCCTGGCGGCGCTGACATGGTGCTTCGGAGCGGCGGCGCTGTCAGGCATCATGGACCTGTCGCCGGCCTATGGCGCCTTTCTCGGCGGGGTGGTGCTGGGCAATTCCGACCAGCGCGACACCTTGCTGCGGCGGTCGCAGCCCATCCAGAGCGTGCTGCTGATGGTGTTCTTTCTTTCCATCGGCCTGCTGCTCGACCTCAAGTTCATCTGGCGCAATCTGGGGCAGGTGATGGCCTTGCTGGCCATGGTCACCCTGTTCAAGACCGCGCTCAATGTCGGCGCCCTGCGGCTGCTGCGCCAGGACTGGCCCAACGCCTTCCTCGCCGGTGTCGCCCTGGCCCAGATCGGTGAGTTCTCCTTCCTGCTGGCCGAAAGCGCCAAGGCCGGCCACCTCATCACCAACCAGGAAACCAAACTGGTGGTGGCGGTCACCGTGCTGTCGCTGGTGCTGTCGCCATTCTGGCTGTTCACCGTGCGCCGCATGCACCGGGTGGCGGCGGTCCATGCCGTTACCTTCCGCGAGCTGGTCTCAAGCCTTTACGGCCGCGAGGCGGTGGCGGTGGCACGGGTGGCGCGCAAGGCCCACCGGCTGATCCGGCGGCGCCCCATTCCGAGGAAAATGATCGATGCCGGACCTGGCGCTGGAATCTGAACTGGGCGGAATCGTCTGCGGCATCGACGAGGTGGGTCGAGGCCCGCTGGCCGGGCCGGTGGTGGCCGCCGCCGTGATCCTGGATGTGGCGCGCCTGCCCGCCTCCCTGCTGACCCGGCTCGACGATTCCAAGAAGCTGTCCAAGCGCCTGCGCGAGGAGCTGGCCGAACTGGTTCCCGCCTGCGCCACCATCGGCTTCGGAGAGGCCAATGTGGCGGAGATCGACCACCTCAACATTCTTCAGGCCACCTTTCTGGCCATGGCCCGGGCCTATGACGCCCTCGGCCGCGCCTGTGGTCACGCCCTGGTAGACGGTAACCGTCCGCCACGCCTGCCCTGCCCCATCCGCTGCGTGGTCGGCGGCGACGGGGTGTCGCTGTCCATCGCCGCCGCCTCGGTGGTGGCCAAGGTCCGCCGCGACCGGGTGATGGCCGAACTGGCCCAAGCTCACCCCCAATTCGGCTGGGAGCGCAACGCCGGATACGGTACCGCCGAGCATCTGGCGGCGCTTAAACACTTCGGCCCAACCCCCCATCACCGCCGCTCCTTCGCGCCGGTGGCGCAATATGTGCTGCTTTAACGGGAGAGTTATCCACAAGCTGTTGAAGGAATCGTGTGATTCCAATAGGTTCTTGACGGACTCTCATGTTTGACTCAAATTGAGTCCCTGAAACGCCCCGCGCCGGACACCGGTGACGTCGTCAAGAATTAAGGTTTCGCCGGTATGACTCTGCCCCTGAACACCATCCTGTCGGGCGACTGCATCGCGCTGATGAACTCGCTCCCCGCCGGTTCGGTCGATCTGATTTTCGCCGATCCGCCCTATAATCTTCAGTTGGGCGGCGAGCTGCTGCGCCCCAACAATTCCAAGGTCGAGGGCGTGGACGAGGACTGGGATCGCTTCAGCGATTTCTCCACCTATGACAGCTTCACCCGCGACTGGCTGAAGGCGGCCCGCCGGTTGCTCAAGGATGATGGCGGCCTGTGGGTGATCGGCAGCTACCACAACATTTTCCGGGTGGGTTCGATCCTCCAGGACCTGGGGTTCTGGATGCTGAACGACATCGTCTGGCGCAAGTCCAACCCCATGCCCAATTTCAAGGGCACCCGCTTCACTAACGCCCACGAGACCCTGATCTGGTGCGCCAAGTCGGCGGAAGCCCGCTACACCTTCAACTATGATTCCATGAAGGCGCTGAACGACGACTTGCAGATGCGCAGCGACTGGACCCTGCCGCTGTGCACCGGCGGCGAGCGCCTGAAGAATGCCGGCCGCAAGACCCATCCGACCCAGAAGCCGGAATCCCTGCTTTACCGGGTGGTGATGGCCTCGACCAAGCCGGGCGACGTCATCCTCGACCCCTTCT
>Ga0265313_10001880_pt1 | contig 19083 bp, 18 predicted proteins | sample 4123metaG_FD_203122 | JGI IMG/M metagenome (GOLD analysis project Ga0265313, IMG submission 203122) | Rhizosphere microbial communities from Carex aquatilis grown in University of Washington, Seatle, WA, United States - 4-1-23 metaG | ecosystem: Host-associated > Plants > Roots > Rhizosphere >...
TTCATCGACCGGCAACTCGCCGGCGCTTACGGCGGTGGCGCCCGGCTTTACCGCGATGGGCCGTTCGAGAAAGCCAAGCCCGAACTCGGCTACCAACTCCCGCTCAACCCGCGCGAATTCTTCCGCGCCGGCATCGCGGCGGCGAACGAGTGGTCGCGCAAGACCCATGGCAAGGATTTCGACCGCCTCGCGCCGCCCGACCGGGAATTGGCCCTCAAGGCCATGGAGGCGGGAAAGGCCGAGTTCTCCGGCTTCTCCAGCCGCGCCTTCTTCAACGCGCTCCTGGAAATCAGCATGGAGGGCTTTTTTGCCGATCCGATCTACGGCGGCAACCGCAACATGGCGGCCTGGAAAATGGTCGGCTATCCGGGACTGCCGGCCACCTATCGCGAGGACATCAAGAAATACTTCGGCAAGAAATACGACAAGCCGCCACAGTCGATCGCGGACTTTTCGTAAGGGGAGGCGGTCATGACCATCAAATTGAAGGAAACGGACGCGGTCGTTGTCGGTGTCGGCTGGACCGGATCGATCCTGGCGCGCGAACTGACCAAGGCCGGGCTGCATGTCGTCGGGCTGGAACGCGGCTCAAAGCGTATGCCAGGCGAGAATTTCACTGTTCCCGCGGTGCGCGACGATCTCAAATACGCCGTACGGCAGGAGCTGTTTCAGGATGCGCAGCTTGAGACCGTCACGGTGCGCCACTCCCCCTCGGAGACGGCGTTACCGATCCGTCGCCTCGGCTCGTTCCTGCCGGGAACCGATCTCGGCGGCGCCGGCGCGCACTGGAACGGGATGACGTGGCGCTGGCTGCCGTCAGACCACAAGCTGCGCACGCATCTCACCGAGCGTTACGGCAAAAATGCGATTCCGGCAGAGATGACGATCGAGGATTTCCCGGTCTCCTACGACGAGCTCGAACCTTACTACGACAAGTTCGAAAAGCTCTGTGGCGTCTCAGGCAAGGCCGGCAATCTGCGTGGCACCAAGATCGACGGCGGCAATGTGTTCGAAGGGCCGCGGCAGAACGAATATCCCAATCCACCGCTGTTTCGCAGCATGGCGGGCACGATCATGGACGAGGCGTCGCGCAGCCTCGGCTATCACCCGTTTCCAGCCCCGTCGAGCAATATGAGCCAGACTTACACCAATCCCGAAGGGCTCACGCTCGGCGCCTGCGAATATTGCGGCCATTGCGAGCGCTTCGGCTGCGAAGCCAATGCCAAGGCATCGCCGAATGTATGCATCCTGCCCGCGCTGCTCGCTGACGACAGGTTCGAGTTGCGCACCTATGCGCAGGTCAAGGAAGTCGTCTACGACAAGGCCGCGCGCAAGGTTACGGCTGTCCGTTACGTCGATACCCGCACTGGTGAGGAATACGAACAGCCCGCCGGCATCGTCATTCTCGGCGCTTATGTGTTCAACAACGTGCTGCTGATGCTTACGGCCGGCATTGGTGAGCCGTATGACCACCAGACCGGCGCCGGGGCCGTCGGCCGGAACTACTGCTACCAGGTCAGCGGCAACAGCGTGACGGTGTTCTTCGAGGACAAGGAGATCAATCCGTTCATGGCCTCCGGCGCGCATGGCGTACTGATCGACGACTTCAACGGTGACAATTTCGATCACGCGGGGCTCGGCTTCTTAGGCGGCGCCTGGATCCAGGCGGGGCCGAGCAATGGGCGGCCGATTTTCACCCGGCCGGTGCCGCCCGGCACACCGCGCTGGGGCAGTGCGTGGAAGAAAGCGACGGCAAAATGGTACAATCATGCGTTCAGCATCGGCGCGTCGGGCTGCAACTACGCCCACCGCGAAAATTTTCTTGATCTCGATCCGACCTACAAGGACGTGCTCGGCCGGCCGCTGATCCGCATGTCCTATAATTTCCGCGACAACGACTACAAGCTCGCGGAATATATCGGTGGCGTCCTTGGCCGGCTGGCCAAGGCCATGAACCCGACCATCATGAGCAAGCCGTCCGTCAAGCACGGCGACTACAGCGTCGTGCCCTATCAGTCGACGCACAATACCGGCGGCACCATGGCGGGGGGCGATCCGAAGACCAGCGTGGTCAATCGCTATCTGCAGTCGTGGAACGCCGACAATCTGTTCGTCATGGGCGCGTCGGTGTTTCCGCAAAACACCGCCTACAATCCGACTGGCGTTGTCGGCGCGCTCGCCTACTGGTCGGCCCACGCGATCACCACGCAATATCTCAAGAGCCCTGGGCCGCTCGTGCATGCATGACGCGTCACGTGCGGGATAAATCAAGAGGAGAAATCATGCGCCGCACGACGGCGGGAGCCGCGCCCGTTTTTAGCTTCACTATCGTTGCTCTCGGCGCGATGGCGGCGATGCTCGGCAGCAGTGCCGCGCAGGCGGCGGACGTTGAGCACGGCAAGGTCGTGTTTCAGACCTGCGCCGCCTGCCACAGCGAGAAGCCCGATGCGATCGGTCCGAGCCTGCGCGGTGTCTATGGGCGTAAGTCGGGGTCGCTCGATAATTTCCGCTATTCGAACGCAATGCAGCGCGCCAACTTGGTGTGGGACGAGGCCAATCTGCGCGCCTATCTCAAGGACCCGCAGGCCAAGGTCAAAGGCAACCGCATGCCGTTCGCCGGCTTGAGCGATCCGAAGGACATCGATGACGTCATCGCGTTCCTCAAGCAGTACAAGTAGGGGCCCGGTACCGGCGAGCGAGGACGCGGTTGAGCTGCGGGTAACGGTCAATCACCGCCCGAAACAGCCCTTCCGGAAGCCACATCTCCGCAGCGAGGCCGGCGACCGTCGCGTCTGACAGCTTGGCGGCGCTGGCCGCTGCATCGTCCCTCAACCGGCTTTGCCCGCCCCGCGGGCCGCGAGAAAAGGCACGAATTTGAGCCAACTCAGGCCGGCCATAGAAAATCCACTGCGGGTCGTGTAGAGAGCGCGGCAATATCCTATATCGGGGACAGCAGGCGGCCGGCACGATATCGCCGAGCCGCGGCCAATAGCGGATTTACCGATGCTGAGTGTCGTTATCGCGATCCACCTGATGCTTGTCCTCGCCCTGATCGGCGTGGTTTTGCTGCAGAAATCCGAGGGCGGGGGGCTGGTCAGCACCACGAGCGGATTCATGACCGGCCGCGGCACTGCGAACGTGCTGACCCGCACCACGGCACTCCTGGCAGCGGGGTTTTTCCTGACGAGCCTGATCCTGTCGCTCTTGGCAGCGCATAACGGTGCGCCGGTGTCGCTCATTCCCGGCAGTGCTCCGGCGCGCCAGGCACCCGGAGCGCCACCACCGGTGGCACCGTTGAACTCCGGCAGCGGCGGCTTGCTCGGGACACTTGGCGGCGGCAAGACGCCGCCTGCGGGTGGTCCAGCCGCCCCTGGCCCGTCGTCTGCGGCTCCAGCGCCATCAAGTCCGGCGCCGGCGCCGAGCGGCCCACAGGTTCCGCAGTCGCGATAGCAATGGTGCAGATCGTCCGCTGTTGGGCGGTCAAAGCGTGGCGTTTGGCGGCTTCGGACCTCGCATGAGGACGTCTGCCAAAGGCCATGCCAACGATGGGTTTTTACGCCCCAGCGGGGCGGCGTTTGTGACGCGCGGCAGACATTCCCGAAAATCGCTCGTCGAATCGAATCAGGCACGCTAAACGTTGGCTCCCATGGCGCGGTACATTTTCATCACCGGCGGCGTGGTGTCCTCACTTGGCAAGGGTTTGGCGTCGGCGGCGCTCGGCGCGCTGTTGCAGGCGCGCGGCTACAAGGTCCGGCTGCGCAAGCTCGATCCCTACCTCAACGTCGATCCCGGCACGATGTCGCCGTACCAGCACGGCGAGGTTTTCGTCACTGACGACGGCGCCGAAACCGATCTCGACCTCGGCCATTACGAGCGCTTTACCGGCCGGCCGGCGACCCGGATGGATAACATCACCACCGGGCGCATCTACCAGGAGATTCTGCTGAAAGAGCGGCGCGGCGACTATCTCGGCGCCACCATTCAGGTCATTCCGCACGTCACCAACGCCATCAAGGATTTCATCCGCGACGGCAACGAGGATTTCGATTTCGTGCTGTGCGAAATCGGCGGCACTGTCGGCGACATCGAGGGCCTGCCGTATTTCGAAGCGATCCGCCAGCTCGGCAACGATCTGCCGCGCCGTCACGCGGTCTATATCCATCTCACCCTGATGCCGTTCATCCCGAGCGCCGGCGAACTCAAAACCAAGCCGACCCAGCACTCGGTGCGCGAACTGCGCGCCATCGGCATCCAGCCCGATATTCTGCTTTGCCGCACCGACCGGCCGATCCCGGCGAGCGAGCGCAAGAAGCTCGCGCTGTTCTGCAATGTGCGTGAGAGCGCCGTGATCGAGGCGCGCGACGTCGACAATATCTACGCCGTGCCCGAGGCTTATCATGCCGGTGGGCTCGACGATGAAGTGCTGGCGGCGTTCGGCGTCGAAAATCCGCCGGCGCCCGATTTGAACACCTGGCATCTGATCAACGAGCGCATCCGCAATCCCGAAGGCGACGTCACCATCGCCATCGTCGGCAAATACACCGGGATGAAGGACGCCTATAAGTCGCTGATCGAGGCGCTGTCGCACGGCGGCATCGCCAACAAGGTGAAGGTCAATCTCGACTGGATCGAGAGCGAAGTCTTTGAGAACGAGGATCCGGCGCCGTTCCTCGAACATGTCGACGGCATTCTGGTGCCGGGCGGCTTCGGCCAGCGCGGCGCCGAGGGAAAAATCCGCGCCGCGCAGTTCGCGCGCGAGCGCCAGGTGCCGTATTTCGGCATCTGCTTCGGCATGCAGATGGCGGTGATCGAGGCGGCGCGAAACCTGTGCGGCATCGAAGCGGCGAACTCGACCGAATTCGGCGCGACGTCCGAACCTGTCGTCGGCCTGATGACCGAATGGATGAAGGGCAACGAACTGCAGAAGCGCGGGATGGAAGGCGACCTCGGCGGCACCATGCGGCTCGGCGCCTACCCGGCGGTGCTCGGCCGCGGCTCACGCGTTGCCGATATCTATCACGCGACCGAAATCTCCGAGCGCCACCGCCACCGCTACGAGGTCAACACCGCCTACAAGGACCGTCTTGCCCAGCACGGCATGAGGTTTTCCGGCATGTCGCCCGATGGCCTCCTGCCGGAGATCATCGAATACGACGATCATCCGTGGTTTATCGGCGTGCAGTTTCATCCCGAGCTGAAATCGCGGCCGTTTGCGCCACACCCGCTGTTTTCCTCGTTCATCGGTGCCGCGGTGGAGCAGAGCCGCCTGGTATAATATCCCGTCATTCCGGATTGCCACGGAGCGGCAACTCCGGAATCCATATTCACAAACCGTGGTTATGGATTCCGGGCTCCCGCTGCGCTCGGCTCCGGGATGACAAACAGCAGAGGAAACCCATGATCTACGAAATGCGCGTCTATCGCTGTGTGCCTGGCCGGCTGCCGGCTTTGCTAAAGCGGTTCGAGAACGTCACGCTGAAGATTTGGGAGAAGCACGGCATCAAGCAGGCCGGATTCTGGACCACGCTCATTGGCGATTCCAACCAGGAGCTGACCTACCTGCTCGCCTGGGAATCGCTCGCCGACCGTGAGAAAAAATGGAACGCCTTCATGGCCGATCCGGAGTGGGTCAATGCCCGCGCCGCCAGCGAGAAGGACGGACCGATCCTGACCAACGCGACCAATCAGATCCTGCAGCCGACGGCCTTTTCCGCAGTCAAATAGGGGCGGTTGACCGGCCCAGTCGTGGGCTTCATGGTCGCCCGCGAGGAACCGGATGACTGCGAAGCCAAATTCAATCGTCGCTGTCGGCAAGACACGCTTCGGTAACGCTTTGCCTCTCGCGCTGATCGCTGGCCCGTGCGCGCTGGAAAGCCGCGCGCACGCCTTCGACATGGCGTCGGCGCTCAAGGAGATAACGGCGCGGCTGGGAATTGGCTTCGTCTACAAAACGTCGTTCGACAAGGCGAACCGCACCAGCGCGAAAAGCGCGCGCGGCATCGGGCTCGACCACGCGCTTTCGATCTTCGCGGAATTGCGGGAAAAACTGGCGATACCGCTGCTCACCGATGTACACGAGACCGATCAGTGTGCGCCGCTCGCCGAGGTCGTCGACATTTTGCAGATCCCGGCTTTCTTGTGCCGGCAGACCGATTTGCTCATCGCGGCGGCCAAGACCGGGCGAATCGTCAACGTCAAGAAGGGTCAGTTCCTGGCACCCTGGGACATGGTCAACGTGGTGGAGAAGATCACCAGCGCCGGCAATCGCAATGTGCTTGTCACCGAACGCGGCGTGTCGTTCGGCTACAACACGCTCGTCTCTGACATGCGCGCGCTGCCGATCTTGGCGGAAAAGACGGGCGCGCCCGTCATTTTTGACGCGACCCATTCGGTGCAGCAGCCGGGCGGGCAGGGTACCTCCTCGGGCGGCGAGCGGCAGTTCGTGCCGGTGCTGGCGCGTGCCGCGGTCGCGGTCGGCGTTGCCGGCGTGTTTATCGAGACTCATCAGGATCCAGAGCGGGCGCCGTCGGACGGCCCAAACATGATCCCGCTTAAGGACATGGAGCCGCTTCTCAAGCAGTTAATACAATTCGACGCGCTGGCGAAAAGCTGATCCTTGGTTTTCCGCCTCACCGTCCAGATCATCGCGAGCGTCCCATTCCCCCCGTCCTCAAGATCGTCAGCCTGGTGGTATTTGCCTCGACGCTGTTCTCGCGTGCGGTGGATCCCATTGTGCCCAAGATCGCCGCCGATCTCGGCATCGACGTGAAGACCGCGGCGCTGTTATCGAGCGCGTTTACCTTTCCCTACGCCTTCACCCAGCCGGTGCTCGGCACCATCGGCGATTTTTTCGGCAAGACGCGGCTCATGAATATCAGCCTCGCGGCTGTGGTGACGACGACGCTGATCGGGGCCTTCGCCAGCAATTTCCCGCTGCTCATCGGTCTGCGGATCGTGGCCGGCGTGTGCGCTGGCGGTATCTTTCCGGTCGGCGTGGCGATCATCGGCGATCTCGTCCCGGTGCACGCGCGGCAGCTTGCCATCGGCCGGTTGCTGGCAGTCGGGTTGACCGGCAACCTCATCGGCGCGGTGATTTCCGGCGTGATCGGCGATCTCCTAGGCTGGCGCGGCGTGTTCTTCTCAATCGGCGGCTTCGGTCTGATCGTCGCCGTGATGGCGTTCTTCGCGTTTCGCGGATTGACCGTGGCGAAGACCAAGCCCTTCAACCTCACAGCCGTCGCGGCGGGCTTTCAAAGCGTGTTCGCCGACCCCCGCGCCAAGGTCTGCTTCGGTTCGGTGTTCTTCGAAGGCATCGTCATCCACGGCATGTTTCCGTATGTGGCCCTGTTGCTATTAATGAGCGGCCAGACCCACTCGTCCTACGCGGGCCTGATCGTTGCCGGCTTCGGACTCGGCGGCATCATCTTTTCGCTGGCGCTGCCGTATCTGGTCGTGCACATGAGCGAGCGGCAGTTGATGCTCACGGGCGCGGCCGGCGCCGCGATTGCCTTTCTCCTGATCGCCCTGAATCTGCCGTGGTACTGGCAGGCTACCGTCTTCGTCCTGTTCGGGCTCGGCTTCTACATGCTGCACAACAACATCCAGGTCCACGTAACGGACCTGTCGCAGACCGCCCGCGGCACGGCGCTGTCGCTGCACTCCTCGGCGTTCTTCACTGGGCAGGCGATCGGTCCGATCTATTACGGCTATGCGTTCGGCCATTTTGGCGTCAGCGTGCCGCCGCTCATTGGCGCCGCCGTCATCATCGCCATTGGGCTCACGTGTGCCCGGCTGCTGCGGCATCGGCGGCAGAATCCGGCCCTTGCCGGCGGGCCATAAACCTCCCATCATACGGGCATTGGCCAGGGGTGCCGCGCGGCCAAGGCGCGGCTGAGATCAAACCCGTCGAACCTGTCTGGGTCATACCAGCGAAGGGAGCCGCACCTGACGGACCGTTCTTTACATCGAACCAACAAGCCGCGTGTCGCGATTATCGGGGCCGGCGTCGTGGGCCTTGGCATCGCCTGGCGGCTGGCCGGCCGCGCGGCGGTGACGGTGTTCGACCGCGGCGGCGCAGGATCGGGCGCAAGCCACGCCGCTGCCGGCATGCTGGCGGCGTGCTGCGAGGCCGAGCCCGGCGAGGAGAATCTGGTCGCACTTGGGCGTGAAAGCCAAGCGCGCTGGCCCGGCTTTGCCGAGGAACTGCAGCGTGCGAGCGGCATCGACGTCGAGCTGCGCCGTGAAGGCACGCTGGTGCTGGCGCTCACCGCAGACGATCAAGCCGAGATCGGGCATCGTCTGGAGTTCCAGAAACAACTCGATCTGCCGCTGGAGTGGCTGTCGGCGGCAGCAACGCGCGCCCGTGAGCCGCATCTGGCTGGCAAAATCGCCGGCGCACTGTTCTCTCCGCAGGATCATCAGGTCGATAACCGCAAGCTGGCGCAGGCGCTGCATGCCGCCGCAAAGGCCGCGGGCGTGACCATTCACGAACATCGGCCGGTGAAGGAGATTTCCGTTCAGGGAGCTCATGCAAGGGGCGTGGTGCTGGAAGACGGCGCGATATTCGCGGCCGACATCGTCGTGCTCGCGGCCGGTGCCTGGTCACGCCGCATCGGCGGACTGCCGCCCGACCGGCGGCCGCCGGTGCGTCCGGTCAAAGGACAGATGCTGGCGCTCAAGATGGACGCCGCGGCGCCGCTCATCAATCACGTGCTGTGGGCGCCCGGCGCTTACCTGGTGCCACGCCGCGATGGCCGGTTGATTGTTGGCGGCACCGTCGAGGAAAAGGGCTTTGATGACACCGTCACGGCGGGCGGCATGTTGGCGCTGCTCGACGCTGCGTGGCGCGCGGTGCCTGCGGTTGAGGAATTGCCGATCGCCGAGATCTGGGTCGGCCACCGTCCGGGCAGCCGCGACGACGCTCCGATCCTCGGCCGTGGACCGCTGGAGGGCTTATTCTATGCCACCGGCCACCATCGCAATGGCATTCTGCTGACGCCGGTGACAGCCGACGCAATGGCGCGGCTTATTCTTGACGACGTGCTCGATCCGGCGATCCGGCCGTTCGGGCTTGAGCGCTTCCTGCCGGCGCGGGCCGCAGAGTAAGGAGAACGGCATGAGCGAAGCCGTCATCCGCATCAATGGCGAAAGCGAACCGTTCGCTGCCACAACGATCGAAGCGCTGCTGGCGGAGAAAGCGGTTGATACCGGCCAGCGCGGCGTCGCGGTGGCACTCAACGGCGCCGTCGTGCCGCGTGCGGCTTGGCGCGACACGCCGCTTAAGCCGGGCGACAGCGTCGAAATCGTTCGCGCGCGGCAGGGGGGATGAAGGAGCCACCAATGTCCGATCCGCTTGTTATCGCCGGTCACCAGTTCGGTTCGCGGCTGTTTCTCGGCAGCGCCGGCTATCCTAACCGCAAGATCATGCTCGATGCCATCGCGGCGAGCGGCAGCCAGATGGTCACAGCCTCGATCCGCCGTATCAGCCTTGCCGGTGATGACGAGAGCATGGTCGACCTGTTGGCCGGGCGCGTGAAATTCCTGCCGAACACCGCGGGATGCCAAACCGCCAAGGACGCCGTGCTTACCGCGGAACTCGCCCGCGAAGCGCTCGACACCAACTGGATCAAGCTCGAAGTCATCGGCGACCGTGAGCTGCTTTATCCCGACGTCGAAGAATTGGTGCGGGCCACGCAAATGCTGGTGGCGAAGGGCTTTATCGTGCTGCCCTATTGCACCGAGGATCCGGTGACCTGCCGCAAGCTTGCCGATGCCGGCGCCGCGGCGGTGATGCCGCTCGGCTCGCCGATCGGTTCGGGCCTCGGTATCTCCAATCCGCATCTGATCGAGCTTGTTTGTGCGCGCTCGCCGGTGCCGGTGGTGCTCGATGCCGGCATCGGCACCGCGTCCGACGCCACGCTCGCCATGGAGCTTGGCTGCGCCGCGGTCCTGATCAATAGCGCCGTGTCGAAAGCGCGCGATCCGGTGTTGATGGCAAAAAGCATGCGCGCTGCCGTCGAGGCGGGCAGAATGTCGCGGCTTGCCGGGCGCATCGCCAAGCGCATGCACGCCGAACCGTCGAGCCCGCAACTGGGTTTGGTGGGAACGTAGCGGCCGCGCGTTTCGCCACGCCCGCGCGGTTCCAGCCGACTTTACAATTGGACTGACGCGGTTACAGCTTACCGTTTTGGACCTTCGTTCGTAGCTGTTAAATTTGTTCGATCATCAATTTTTGGACACAGGAATATGCTGGGCTCGATTCGGGAGCGTGAGGAGGGGACAATGCGGCACCTGTCCGTATGGGTGGTCGAGTTCATCAAACTCATCGGCCGACGGCGGCTGCATCCCCTCGTGACCCCATGTCCCATCTGCAAGCAGATCGTTCGTCTGCACGTCGATAAAGCCGGCCGCCGGCACGTTTACGGCCACGCACGCGAACTCTACGAGGGCTCCCGGCTGTCCGTGCATTATGCCGCTGAGGCCAAGTGCGTCGGCTCGGGCGCGATCAAGGCGTTCGATCCGCACCCCAACGAGCATCTGCGCTTCAAGCTGCCCAATTCACTGCTGGACGAGTAGAGCAGGGCCTATCCGCTCTCAGTGACGGAGCGCCGCTCCGTTGCCGCCCGTTGTGCCGTTTGCGACAGGGCGGCCCTGGCGCAGATTTTGCGCGAATAGCCGCAGCGCGTCCTCAACTTCGTTAGCGCGCTGGGCGGTGCCGGGCACGACGCTGGGCGCCCGTCGCACAAGTGTCGGCATCGGCGGCGGGCCGGCGATCGGCTCCACCAACCGGGGCTCCTGCCGCGCCAGCTTGATGACGCGCCTTCGACTCAATGCATGTTCGACGATCCGGCGCAGCAGCATTCCGGCGATCAGCAGGACGATCAGCCCACCGATAACCAGCAGCACAGATACTCGGCCTGGCGGATTCGCGGCGGTTGGCTTGTCGGCGTCGGCTTTCTCGCCGGCGGCGTCGTTGTCAGATTTCGTGGCAGTCGGCGTTTGGTCCGTTGCACTTGAGGCTGGACCCGCCGCGGCAGGCGAATCGTCCGCGCTTGGTGCCTGTGGCGCGGCCGAGGGGCCGGATACGGCGGCTTGCGGACTCCCATCGGGCGGCGGGGGGAACGGGGACCCCGCGATACCGGCGGTCTGCGGCATGGGCGGCGGGTCGGGCCAAGCGACATCGCTTGCAGCGCCCGGCGCTGCGGTCGGAGCCGGCATCGCCGTCGCCGCCGTGGTGATCGGCTGATGTTCGCCGCGAGGATCTGCGGCCGGCACGGGAATCCGGGCGATGGGCGAGGTCGCACGCCTGGGCGCTGCGGAAGCAGGTGGGGCTGCCCGCTCCGGAACTGGCGGCGCCACGGTTGGCGCTAACGCAACAGGAGCCGCGGATTCTTCCGGAGCCGCAGCGCCATCCGCATCGGGATTAGCCGCATCGCCCTGCTCGGAGACTGCACGCGATGGCGCCGTTTGAACCGGCGGTGCCGTAGCGGCCCGCGTGTACCAGCATTTCTGGTGGGTTCCTTGATCGGTCTTGTAGTACCAATGGGTGCCGGCCGGTGCCGGGCCATGGGGAGCGGCAAGGCAGGTCGCATCCTGCGCACGCGCCGAACCGGCGCTTACGGCAGCGCCGGCCAGCACGGCGAACGCCGTTGCGGCTAACAGATGCGACCCGGCTTTTGCCACCATGAGGTCCCCACCCCGTTGGAATGGCGCGTGAAGCTTTCCCGCCGAATTCGGCGGGAATACGTCAATAGCCCCCACCCCCTGAAATTATGCGAGGATATCGCGCACCAACGGGATTACCTTACCTCCATAAAGTTCGATGCTGTGCATCAGTTTAGCGTGCGGCAGCGTGCCTTGGCTATATTTCATATCGAACCGAGCAATGCCGAGCACTTTGGCGGTCGCTGCGATCTTGCGGGCCACCGTTTCAGGCGCGCCAACGTGCAGGGCGCCGCCACCGGCTTCAAAATCGAACGCGGCGCGCGTCACCGGCGGCCAGCCCCGCTCGGCGCCGATGCGGTCGCGGGACGCCTTGTAGTGCGGCCACAGTTCCTCTCGCGCCTGCTCGTCGGTATCCGCCACGTAGCCGTGCGCGTGCAGACCGACCGGCCGGGGTGGGCGGCCGAACTGCTGGCAGGCGCGGTGGTAGAGGTCGACATAGGACAGAAAGCGCTTCGGATCGCCGCCGATAATCGCAAGCATCAGCGGAAAATCGTAGCGGGCGGCGCGAACGACCGATTCCGGACTGCCACCGACGCCTATCCAGGCTTTCAGCGAGCCGTTTTCGAGCGGCGGGAACACCTGTTGGTCGGTAAGGGAAGGGCGCGTCTGACCGCTCCACGTGACCCTGTCGTTACGAATCAACGCAGCGAACAGATCGAGTTTCTCCTCGAATAACTGTTCGTATTGCGATAGCTCGAACCCGAACAGAGGAAACGACTCGGTGAATGAACCGCGCCCGATTCGGACTTCGGCGCGTCCGCTTGATGCGGCATTGAGCGAGGAGAAACGCTCAAACACCCGGACCGGATCGTCGGTCGACAGCACTGTCACCGCCGATCCAAGCAAAATCCGCTTGGTGCGGCCGGCGATGGCCCCAAGCACCACTTCGGGTGCGGAGATGGCGAAGTCCGGCCGATGGTGCTCGCCGACGCCGAATGCCTCGATGCCGAGTTCGTCGGCGAGCGCAGCCTCCTCAATGACATCGCGCAACACCTGCGCCGGTGACAACGGGCTGCCGTCGGCGCCGACGGTGATGTCGCCGAACGTATCGAGCCCGAATTCGAGCGTCGTTGCCATGCGTCAGAAACCCATCTCGTGGAGCGGATTTGACATTCGCTACCCACTTGGTCGCGAACTCGGTTAGCGAATGTCAAATCCAAAAAGCTCCACTAGCACTTATAGTTGCCAGTGGTCCTTTGATTCTAACATTCGAATGAGAGCCTGCCAGAGTGGGATGCGAATATTAGAGTCGAACCACTAGGCCGCGGCGATGAGCGCCACGGTAGCCCCGGTCGTGCCGCCGGCCGCCATGTCGGGACAGGTGCTGATCGCCGCCAACAGCCGCATCTCGGCGCGCAACGTCACGTATGCGCCAGGCGGCTTGGGTCGGATATGCGAGTGCTCGAGCTCGCCGGTGTCGGCGTGAATGATCATGTGCTGAAAAATGTTGAAGGGGCTCGGCACGTCTTCGACTGCGATGCCATAGGGCGCCAGCACGCCGCCGAGATTTTCGGTGCAGCCGCGCGGCGGCATCTCGGACAGCGGACGCCCGTAGGTTTTTTCCCAAATTCCTTTTGCGGCTGCCAGCTCGTGCCGCTTCCGGCTGCACATGCCTTCCTGCAGGTCATGATGGCCTTCGAACGTGTCCTCGATGATAGTCATCATGGGGTTGTTGAGCTTGGAGATCAGTTGGTCGCCGGTCGAGATGAAAACCTTGCGCTGATTGGCCTTGGTTCGCGCCTGATCGAAGCGCTCTCGCAGATTATCTCGGTTGAAGCAGACGAAATCGATGATGGTCTGCGAGGTGATGCGCACGCATTGCCCGGCTTCCATGTCGAAGGCATAGCCGGTATTGCGCTCCATGTGCCGTTCCCACAGCGTCTTGTCGGGCATCTTTCTCTTTCCTGAAATGTAGCCGCATTTGCATTTGCAGCGATGACGATCGGCCGTTATTCGGCGATGGCCTTGGACGCCTTGGCGATCACGTCGGGTGGGATCGCATAGAGCTTATCCAATAGCTCACTGACTTCGCGACCGTTCATCGGCGCGATGTCCATTTTCTCCTTGGCGGCCTCGGCAACGAGCGCCGGGTCCTTCAAGGTTTCGTCGAAGGCTTTGCCGAGCGCCGCCTTGCGGTCCGCCGGAATATCCGGCGGCGCGGCGAACGGCCGGCCGATCTGCTGTGGCGCGAAATTGATGTAGAGAATTTGCTTTTTCTGCGGATCGTCGATCAGATCGAGCGCCAGCGGCACATCTTGCAATTCGGGATCTTTTTGCAGCGCCGCCTGCACCAGCAGATTCACGCTCTTGTTCTTGATCCAGTCGGGGTGCGCGACCTTGAGCGTGCCCCACGACAGGCCACAGATGCCATCGACCTCACCGCGCTCCATGGCCAATGTGATGTCGTTGGTGCCCGGATAGCCGGAGACGAGTTTGATCTTGGCGCCGAAGATATTCTTGTAGAGGTGGGCATAGATATCGGAGTCGGCAGCAGCGAACTGGCCGCCCATGACCACCGGCATGGTCAGCATGTCGTGGAAGGTTTTGACCTTCGATTTGGCGCCGGTGAGACACAGGCTCGTGTCGCTCGACATGCTGCCGATCCAGGAGAATTTCCGGCCGTCGAAATGCGCATCCTGCGGCGTCACCAGCGGCATCGTCGGAATGCTGCGCGAGAAGGTGCCGATCATCGAGCCGTCTTTGGGCGCGGCGGAGAACAGGTAATTGGCGGCGCGCAGGCCGCCGGCGCCCGGCATGTTTTGTGGCACCACATTGGGGTTGCCTGGAATGTGCCGGCCGAGATAGTGGGCGAGAAGCCGCGCATACAGATCGTAGCCGCCGCCGACGCTGTAGGAGATCAGCACGGTGAGGGTGCGGCCACGATAAAAGTCCTCGACGCCATTGGCCGCCGCAAACCGTGTGAGGGCGAGCGAGAGCGCAGCGGCGACCGGCAAGCATGCCATCGTCCGGCGCGCGCGATGAGCGAATTGGTGCATCCGTCTAGTATCCCCGTGGGCCCGGCCGGTTCCGATCAAAGGATAGCAATGTTGCGCAATCGGATCATCCGAACAAGCAGGCCCCTGCCTTGCGGGCCGTTCCAGGTCGTGCGGTTGCGCAGGCACAACCTAGTGGTCCGATTCTAACATTCGCATCCCGTTTCGGCGCCCCATCATGCGAATGTTAAATCCGCTCCACTAGCCCGCCGGAATGCGGTGGTCCGACAAACGATTTCTTTACTGTGTTCTATGTTGCGGCGGCTCATGACGGAACATCGACGGGGCCGATTCCATTGGCGTCTTGGTGCCGGGCTGGGCCAACCTTGAGGGAATCCCCCCATGTCATCCCGAAGCATGTCATCCCGAAGCAAGTCATCTCGAAGCATGTCATCTCGAACCATCATCGCCGCAGCCGCCGCGCTCGTCTTGGGCGTGGCGTCACTCTCCACTGACGCTCTGGCGTTTCGTGGAGGCGCCCGCGGCGTCGGTCACGTCGGTCATTACGGCAACCGCGGCCGTTATGGCTATCACGGAGGCTACGCGTATCGGCGCGGATGGCGCCCCGGTGTGGGCGTAGGGGCTGCAGCGGTCGGCGCCGCCGCCCTCGGTGCGGCGGCCGCAGGCTCCTACTACAGCAGCGCAGCGTGCGGGGATTATCCTAATCCGCCTTGCTACTGAGCGATCCAACAAAACAGCATCGTTGACGTTTGGACTTTGGCCCCGCTCATCAGCGCGGGGCCATTTCTTTGGTGCGCAAGACCGATTGGCGGAAGGGTGGCGGTAAAAATCCCTTTCACTCTCCTTCGTTAAGGAGCGCCCTAGCCTCTGTCACGCGGCGGGCCTTGGCGGCGCCCGCAGCCTTCAAGGCTCCTTAACCCCTGTCGCTCAAACGGCGGGGCTTTTTATTTGCGGCTTAAAGGGGCGATGGGTCTCGGATATATAATCTTTAATCCCTCGGGCTCCCTCGAAGGTTTCTTTGGTCGCGCTGAGTCGCGCAAGGAGGGGAGGAGCGTGCTCACTAACAGAACAATTGACAATGGGATTAGAAGCATCTGCCACATGGTCGTCTCCCGCGTGCTTTCAACAACTAAAGCTCGCACCCAGGCCTGAAGGACGAATTTTCAAGAGAACTGCAATTCGTGGCAATTTCTACCGAACCCATAGTGCTGCCGGAAAAGCCTGCGCCCCATCTTACCAACGAAAGAAATGCCCCGGGCCGAGACCGGGGCGAGTGATTTGTCCACCTTGGGGACGGACAGCGGCGCCAGTCTGGTATTTCGCCGGAAATGTAAAATTCGAGCGCGGACGCTCGTTCCGGCCCAGACTCACCCGCATCATTCGCTCGGCGGGGCTCTTTTATTAAGAGGCGCCGTCGCGATCGTTTCGGTATTCTTCGATCGCGCGCAAGATTAGCTTCTTGACATTCTCGATCGTGACGTCATTGCGTCGCTGGATACCGACCTCCTTACTTACATCATTGGGTTGGCGAGGCTGGCCTGTCTTCGGGTCGAAACCGTCGCCGCTCGTGACGGTGACCATTCCCCCTTGTGAAACAATCAAATAAGCGCGGCTTTGGTGGCCCTTTTTATAGTCCGGCTGATCTTGGTGATCTTGCTGATCGGTTATGCGGAAACCAACCGACGCGGGCCGTAGCAATTTTCCGGTACGACCGTACTGCCGAATATCTATACTGCCGCCGAGCGGACCCAATTTCTGGGCGGCGGTTTGGAGTTGCGACAGCAGCACATCGCTCAATACGGCAATGTCTGCATCGGCTTCCGCCTGCAAACGCTTGGCCTCGGTGTCACCTTGCCGTCGTTCATCATGTTCATCCTTCGCTTTCTTGAAGGCGTCACCATAGTCGTCATCATTGACGGTCATATTTGAAACCTTGCTTTCGGTGGCGCGCGCCGCGCGCCGCGCCTTGTTCTGGGTCATGAGCTTGGCGGCAGAGCGGACGCCGTCTTCACCTTCGCGGTCGCAGCCTACAACCTGATCCGCATCCCGAAGCTGCTGGCGCAAACCGCTGCCTGACAGGATGACCGTAACTCACCTGTCGCTTCCATCTAAATCGACCCCGGCATAGCACATGCAAAAAGCCAAGGATCGGTCTAAAAATCGTACTTCTTCAGCAGCCTGCTAGGCCAAAAAACGACTACGGTCGCAGTTGTCGCCACAACCGTGCGTCCGCCGACGCCGGCATTCTCCAAAAGTGGGTTTGCTACTGTGGGTACGACCTCGAAAACCTGAAATTTCCGTGCGATTCAGCTTGACTGGCGGAAGGGGTGAGATTCGAACTCACGAGGGAGCGTAAACCCCCTGCCGGTTTTCAAGACCGGTGCCTTAAACCACTCGGCCACCCTTCCATGCTTAATCATCAAGCACTTAGACGGGGGTGCCAGAGAACAAATGTGGACTCTGCCACCCGATTGCCACCCGACACGTTCTCACGCCGAAAAGAGCGAGGCGACGGCCGCATTGATCGCTGCGCTGCTCTTGTCATCGCGTCGACGGAACAAGTGCGCATAGACCTTGAGGGTGATTGCCGGCGAGGCGTGTCCAAGCCGGCGGCTAATCTTCACCACGTCGATACCGGCGTCAATGAGATGGCTGGCATGGGTATGCCGTAGAGCATGGAACGTAATTTCCGGCAATCCGATACTGGCCGCCACGTCGGACCATTCCTTGGAAAAGGCGCGGGGCGACTGCGGCGAGCCGTCGAGCTTCGGAAAGACCAGGGCGTCATCCGATAACTTGCCTAGCCCAAGCGCAAGCCGCATTTTGAGCTGTTCGCGGCGGTGCTCGCGCAAGGTCTCGACGACGATGTCGGGCATGCTCACGTCGCGCGCGCTGTTCTTCGTCTTCGGCGCCTTAAATCGAAGGCCGGCGTTCGTTTCCTCAAGCGTCTCGCGAATTTTGAGGTGCTTGTCGGCCGAATCTAGATCGATACGATTCCAGCGCAACGCGAGCAATTCGCCGCGGCGCAAGCCAATGAACAAGGCAGTGATTGCCTTCGCGTACATTGCACGGCCGCGCAAGCGAGTGACCACGAGCTTGGCCTGCTCATTGTCAAGTGCAACCACCTCATCATTATCGACCTTCGGCGGCTGTTCGGTGGCGGCAACGTTGCGCATCACGATTTCGTGGCGGACGCCTTCCTTCAGGGCTTTCGAGAGCAATCGGTGTGCGTGTTGGACTGTGCGGCCGCTGATCCCGCCTTTGCCATCCTTTCGTCCCTTCGTCAGAAGGGTTGCGTGCCAACCCTCGACGTCGGCCGGCTTCAACTTCTGTACCGCTTTGGCGCCGAGGTGTGGCACAATCTGATTGGCAAGCAATTCCCGGTACCGCTCAGCAGTCTTAGGCGAGATCTTGCTGAGCGATTCCCATTGCTCGATGCGCCCGGCGACGTGCTGGGCCACCGTCAAGGGCGAGCGGTCGACGTAGGAGCCTCTGCCGACGGAGGCGATCAATTCAGCAAGCTTGAATTTCGCATCTTGTCTGCTGCCTTTGATGTTCGCGTATCGAGTGATCCGCTTGCCCGTGGCCTCATCGCGGGCAATATCAAATTTTAATTCCCAGCTCTCTTTGCCACGTCGACGAATGTGACCGCTCATCGGTGCATCCTCCTTTTGCTCGACGCATGGGGTAGGGCGCTGTTTAATTTTTTTCTCATCTTCTCATACTCAACGCACGGCGTGCCGTGAATTTGCGTAGCCAGCAAATCCGCAGCACGCTTCAACTCAACGGGTGGGAGCTCCGCAGGCAGGTTTTTGTCACTAGCAGCTATCTTAAGCATAGCCAGCATAGTGAAGGCCTCGCGGCGCCCCATGTTATCGAGGTGCTTCCGCAACGCGGGATGCAGAAGTCGTCCTAGCCTTGGCATAATGCGGCGGCCAGGCGGTTTGAAATGGTCAAGAACGATATTGAGCATCACGCGGACCTGCTCAAAAACGAAGCGATTATCAAGCCAGTGGTGATCCGCACCCATGCCGACCTCAATCGATCTGATGCGATTGGCTATCACTTCAAGAAATGCGGCTGTCTTGGCACCCCCGAACCGCTGCTCCGCGTCCTTCTGCGCCGTAAACGATTGCCATAGTCGAAGCTCAATCTCTTGATTGAGGGATCGTTCACCCTCGGGGTGTCGCCTTGCATCGTCGAGTAGGTGGCGCAGCGCTGCGGTCATTCTAATGCTTAGATGCGCACCTTTTTTGGTGGCTTCATCCTTTGGAGGTCGTCCAATCTTTTTCGGCATGATACTAAAGCGGTTTTTTTGTGCTACATAAAGTTACAATAGGGCTCGACATGGGTCAAGGGGGCAGAATAGGAGGGATAAATCCTCTCGATCTCTAAGGAGATTCTC
>Ga0265313_10001882_pt1 | contig 19075 bp, 17 predicted proteins | sample 4123metaG_FD_203122 | JGI IMG/M metagenome (GOLD analysis project Ga0265313, IMG submission 203122) | Rhizosphere microbial communities from Carex aquatilis grown in University of Washington, Seatle, WA, United States - 4-1-23 metaG | ecosystem: Host-associated > Plants > Roots > Rhizosphere >...
GACATCGCGTTCCGAGACGCCGCCCTCCGCCAGCAGCCGCTCATAGCGCACCAGCGTGTGCTGCAGGCTGGTGATGTTGTATTTGATGTTTTCCAGCGCGGTCTCGTTGGCGATGCGGGTATTCTCCAGCGCGGTCTGCTGCGCCTGCACCTGGGTCAGCGATTCCACCAGCCGGCCCTCGCCATTGAGGACGTCGAGCTGCAGTTGCGAATTGCGGAAGATCACCAGCGGCTGGCCGGCGGTGACGCGGTCGCCGGCCTGGACCAGGATCTTCTCGACCTGGCCGCCCGCCAGGGCGTCGAGATAGATGGTGTCCTTCGGCGCCACCGTGCCGTGCAGCGGCACGAAATCGTGGAAGACGCCGCGCGCCGCCGCCGCCATGGTCACATTGGTGCGGGCCACGCTCAGATTCCGCTCCGCCATTCCCCGGCCCGCCAGCATCGCCAGCAACACGGCAAGACCAAGGCCGGCGGCGATCCAGACGGCGCGCGCGCCGGGGCGGCGCCACCAGGCGAGAAGGACCGGCGTATCCATGGCGTGTGACATGGCGGTATTTTACGGTGCCCAAGGCAAAGCAAGAAGCAAGCGGCGGCAATAGCTTAGCCATGCCCCAGGCGGGACCGGGCCGCTTCCTGTCCGGAAATGGACGCTTCCCGCCCGGCTCTTTCGCCCATCCGGGCCGCGGCTTACGGTCGGCGGACGATGCAAGACCTTGCGATCCTGATCGTGGATGACGACGCCGATGTGCGCCTGGCGGCGAAGCTGGCGCTGGCGCCGCACGCCGCGCGCCTGGAGACCGCCGCCGATCCGGCCGCCATGCGCGCGCTGCTGATGCCGGGCGCGTTCGACTGCGTCCTGCTCGACATGAATTTCGCCCTTGGCGAGCATGACGGCCGCGCCGGGATCAATGCCCTGGCGGCGGCGCACCAGGTTGATCCGGCGCTGGCGGTGGTGCTGATGACCAGCTATGGCGCGGTGTCGCTGGCGGTGGAAAGCCTCAAGCGCGGCGCCCATGATTTCCTACTCAAGCCCTGGCGCAACGAGGCGCTGCTGGCGGCCGTGCGCGCCGCGGCCCAGACAACGCGGGCCGAACGCGCCGGCGAACCGCTGGACGCGCTGGAGCGCGGCGCCATCGAGAAGGCGCTGGCGCGCCATGCCGGCAACATCGCCCAGGCTGCCGCGGCGCTGGGGCTGAGCCGGCAGGGGCTCTACCGGCGCATGGCCAAGCATGGACTCTAGAGCCTATGGACCGGCGGCGCTGGCGTTCGGCCTGGCGGCGCGGGCGCTGCTGGCGGCGGCGCTGATCGTCCTGCTGGTGCTGGACCTGGCCATTGCGCGCCACTATGCCACCGCCCTGGTGCTGCTGCTGCTGCTGGGTTTTGTGCTGTTCGAGGCGTCGCAGCGCTATGCCGGCACCACGCTGGCGCTGGCGCCGGCGCGCGTTGACCGCGATGCGATCCGCCAGCTCGACCGCATGCAGGGCCTGCTCGACGCCGTCAGTGTCGCGCTCATCACCCTGCGCGCCGACGGCAGGATCATGCTGGTGAACCGGGCCGCCCATCTGCTGGCCGGGCAGGACGCCGCCCGCCTTTGCGATATCCGCAACCTGGGCGCGGCGGCGGAGACCATCGCCACCCTGCCGGTGGGCGCGCGCCAGATCGTGACCACCAGCACGGGCCAGCCGATGCTGGTCTGGGTGGCGGCCTTCACCGCGCCGGACGAGCCGCCCCAGAAGCTGATCTCGCTGCAGGCGGTGACCGGCGAGCTGGACGCGGTGCAGCTCAAGGCCTGGCTGGACATGAGCCGCGTGCTGTCGCACGAGATCATGAACTCCCTCACCCCCATCGCCTCGCTGTCCGAAAGCCTGGGCCGGATGCTGCCGGTGGACGCCAGCCCCGAAGCGGCGGACGCCATCGCCGCCATCGGCCGACGCAGCCAGCATCTGATGAGCTTCGTCGAGCGCTATCGCCGCATCGCCGACCTGCCCCCGCCCGGCTTCGCCAGCCTGAGCGCCGCCGCCTTCATCGGCGATATCGACGCCCTGACGGGCGCGGCGCTGAAGGCGCGCGGCATCGCCTGGCGCTGCCAGCCGCCGCCGGGCGGCGCGGTTTTCCAGGCCGATCCGGCGCTGCTGAGCCAGGCGCTGATCAACCTGCTGCGCAACGCCGCCGACGCGGCGGCGATGAACGCGTCACCGCTGGTGACGCTGGCCTGCATGGCGGACAGGACGGGGATCGTCTTCACCGTCGCCGACAACGGACCGGGCATCGCCCCGGAACGGCTGAATGATGTCTTCCTGCCCTTCTACACCACCAAGGAGGAGGGCTCGGGCATCGGCCTGACGCTGACGCGCCAGATCGTGCTGGCGCATGGCGGGCAATTGTCGGCCGAGGCCAATCCCGGCGGCGGCATGCTGTTTCGCGTTACCCTGCCGCGCTATCCGGGCGGACTCTGAGCGGCGCGATTTGCGGACGGACGTTCCCGAACGGCGCCGCGAATGAAGTTCTGCGCTAAAGGCGGCCCGGCACAACCAGCGCAAGGACGATGGCAAGCGCCTGCAGCGCCAATCCGCAGCAGAATATCTTCGCCGCCCGTTGGGCCGGGCGGCTGCGCCAGATCTCCGGCGAAAGACTTTCCTTTTGCTCCGCCCTGGCCTGGGCGGCGGTTACCCGGATGAGATTGCGGCCAAACAAGGCCACGCCCAGGATCATGGCCAGCAGGCCGGACCAGCTGCAGATTTTAAGCAGGCCCCAGGCCAATGCGATCGCACTCTGCAAGCATCACCGCCGCGAATCAGGGATGTCCGCCCGCGGACACGCCGCGGTCCGCGGCCATCACGCGTGGCGGCGAAGCCGCGGAGGCCGTGCCGGGGGTCTGCAAATTGGCCAGCATCCCCAGCGGGCGGGGAGGCGCGGTGACTTCCGTCGGCGCCTCGCCGGCCTCAATGGTCGCGGGCGCCGGCTTCGCCGTGTCGCCCGAAGCCGGACTCGTCTGGGCCGCGGCCGGCATGGCCAGAAACGGGAGCAGGAGCAGGACGCCGAAAACCGATCGCATGTCTTTATAATGCGTGGCCTCGCCAAGGGGTTGCCCAAAAGTTTCGGCGGCTCCATTGGGGCCGGCCGACGGTCCGGCTGGCGCGGTTTTCCTCGGGAACTTTTTTGCCCCTTGCGCGTTTACCGTTTGATTTCAGCGCCTTAGCTATTGAAGAGGTCGGGGCGAGTTGGGGAAAAAACTTCTTGCGGTGGGCTGCGCCGTCGCGCTTGCGGCGACGCCTGCGCTTGCTCAGCCGGATCTTGCCGGCCTCAGCATCGAGCAGCTTGCCAATGTGGAAATCACCAGCGTTGCGGGCGTCGCCCAGTCGCTCAGCCAGACCCCTGCCTCCGCCTATGTGATCTCGCAGGACGAGATCCAGCGTTCGGGCGCTTTCCTGCTGCCCGACATATTGCGGCTGGCACCGAACCTGGATGTGGCCCAGACCGGCCCCACCGCCTGGACCATCACCGCGCGCGGCCTCAGCGGCAACGCCGCGGCGCAGAACTTCCCCAACAAGCTGCTGGTGATGATCGACGGCCGCAGCGTCTATTCGCCGCTTTTCTCCGGCGTCTATTGGGACATGCAGGACGTGCCGGCCGAGGACATCGACCATATCGAGGTGGTGGGCGGGCCGGGCGGCACGCTGTGGGGCGCCAACGCCGTCAACGGCGTCGTCAACATCATCACCCGCAACAGCGCCACGACGCAGGGCGGCGCCATCGACCTGGCCGCCGGCGACCGCTTCAGCGGCGCCACCCTGCAATACGGCGGGCAGGCGCAGGACAATCTCAGCTACCGCTTTTATGTGCGGGACTTTTATGAGCGCGGCTTTCCCACCCCGGCCGGAACCAACGCCCAGGACGGCTGGAGCAAGCCCCAGGGCGGCTTCCGGCTGGACTGGAATGGCGGCGCGGACCGCATGACCCTTTCCGGCGACATATTCGGCGGCGCCCAGGCGCAGCCTGGCGGCGCCAACCAGGACATTTCCGGCGGCAACCTCACCGCGCACTGGAACCGCGACCTGGGCAATGGCGAAGGCTTGCAGGTGGAGGCCTATTACGACCGCGCCGGACGCAGCACCGTCGATGGCGGCGCGCTGCTGCTCAACACCTATGATGTCGAGGCCCAGCACAATTTCGCCCTGGGCAGCTGGAACAGCATCGTCTGGGGCCTAGGCAACCGCATCGAGCAATATCGCCTCACGCCCCGCATCGGCACCGCCAACTCGCTGCTCTGGTCGCCGGAAGCGCGCACCCTGGATCTGACGAACGCCTTCGTTCAGGACCAGATGGCGCTTTCGGATTCCGTCGTCCTGACGGTCGGCATCAAGCTTGAGAACGACCCCTTTTCCGGCCTGTCGGCAATGCCCAGCGCGCGGCTGTCCTGGTCCTTCGGATCGAACCTGCTCTGGGCGGCGGTATCGCGCGCGCTGCGCACGCCCACGCCGTTCGACACCGACGTCGTGGAGGAGCTGGGCACCGCCGTCTTCCTCACCGGCAACGCCAATTTCCAGCCGGAACAGGTGATCGCCTATGAGGCCGGCTATCGCGGCGCCTCCGGCAATTTTTCCTATTCGCTGTCGCTGTTCGACGATGACTATTCCGACCTGCGCAATATCGAGCCCACGCCGGTGGTGTTCCTGCCCCTGTTCTGGGGCAACGGCCTAGAGGCCAACATTTTCGGCTTGCGGGCCTGGATCAACTGGCAGGCCACCGACTGGTGGCGGCTCAGCGCCAGCCTGGCCCTGCAGCATGAGGATTTCCGTTTCGCGCCCGGCGCCAGCCAGCTGCTGGGCACCTCGCAACTGGGCGACGATCCCAGGCACACGGCGACACTGCGCTCCACCATGCGGCTGCTGGATAATGTCAATCTGGAGACCGATTTCCGCGATGTGGGCGAATTGCCCAGTCCCAAAGTACCGGAATATCTGGAGCTCAACGCCCGGCTGAACTGGCGCGCCGCGTCCGGCTGGGAGATTTCGCTTTCCGGCTTCAACCTGCTGCATGGCAAGCATCTGGAATATGACAATGGCGGGCAGGATCTCATCCCGCGCAGCGTGATGCTTGAAACCCGATGGCATTTCTGAGCCATGACCGGACAAACGGCCAGGATATGGCATGCGGTGGCGGGAGCGATCGTCCTGGGCGCGCTCGCCTGCAACGCCGGCGCGCAGCCCAGCCTAGAATACGCCGTCAAGGCCGAGTATCTGGCCAAGCTTTCGCCCTTCATTGACTGGCCGGCCGGCAGCTTCGACAGCGCCGCCGCCCCGATCAATCTCTGCCTGCTGGGCGCCGACCCTTTCGGCGCCGTGCTGGACCGGGCCGCGGGCGCCGAGGTGCTGGCGCGGGTGATCGCCGTGCGCCGCCTGCCCTCGCCCGACCTGGCCGATTCCTGCCATATCCTCTATCTCGGCGCGGCGGCCCCGGCGCTGCCCGAAGCCCTGGGCGGCAGGCCGGTGCTCACCGTCAGCGACAGCGATGCCATTCCGGCCATGATCCAGTTCGTCATCCGGCAGAACCATGTGCGCTTCATCATCGATGAGGACGCGGCAAGGCGCGCCGGACTGCATATCAGCGCCAAGCTGCTGGCGCTGGCGATCGCCGTGAAACGGGGGCCGCCATGACCCTGCCGCCGAAAGGATCGCGCTGGCCGGTGGGCCTGGCGGCGGGCGCCGCCCTGCTGCTGCTGCTGCTGGGCGTGGTGATGGCGCATTACGAGGACACGCTCTACAGCCAGCAGCAGCAGAGAAGTTTTCAGGACCTGGCGGAAATCCTCGCCGCCAGCGTCACCGCCGCCATCGAGTTCGACGACAGCAAGGCGGCGCAGGAATATGTCGACGCGTTGAAAGTAAATCCCGCGATCCTGGCCGCGGGGGTTTTCAGCGCGCAGGGACGGATTGCCGCCTTCAATCGTTCCGGGATCGCGCCGCTGGCGCGCCCGCAATCGCCCGGCACGCGCGAAAGCGGCGACAATATCATCAGCACGACCGTCCCGGTGGAGCAGAAGGGCCATGTCGTGGGTTTCGTCTCGCTGCAGGCCGCGGGCGAACCCCCCGCGCGCCGCATGGCGCGCTATCTGGGACTGATCCTTCTGGGCGCCATGGCGGCCCTGGTCATCGCCGTTCTCAACCTGTCCCAGGTGGCGCTGGTTTCCCGCGCCCGCCAGTTGTCGGACGTCAATGCGCGGCTTCGCCAGGAAATGCTGGAGCGGGCGCGCACCGAGGAAGCCCTGCGCCAGAGCCAGAAGATGGAGGCCATCGGCCAGCTTTCCGGCGGCATCGCCCATGATTTCAACAATCTGATCATGATCGCCAAGGGCAATCTGATGCTGCTGCGCCGCCGCACCGGGCTGAACGAGCATCTGCGCTTTGTCATCAATGCCGACGCGGCGCTGGACCGCGCCGCCGGCCTCACCCAGCGCATCCTGGCCTTTTCCCGCCAGCAGGCCCTGACGCCGCGTCCCATCGACATCAGCGAACTGGTCCGCGGCATGGCGGACCTGCTGCGCCACTCCGCCGGCGAAACCATCGCCATCCGGACCGACCTGCAGGCGAAATGGCTGGTTTCATGCGACGCAAACCAGATGGAGAATGTGCTGCTCAATCTGGCCATCAATGCCCGCGACGCCATGCCGGAAGGCGGCACGCTGGCGCTTGAAACACGCGACATCGTGCTGGACCGGGCGCCGGACGGGGCGGAAGAAGTCCAGCCCGGTTCCTATGTGCAATTGTCCGTGAGCGATACCGGCCTGGGCATGAGCGAAGAAGTGCGGCACCGCGCCGTCGATCCCTTCTTCACCACCAAGCCGCAGGGCAAGGGCACCGGCCTGGGCCTCAGCACCAGCTTCGGCTTTGTGCGGCAGTCCCGCGGCTATCTCACCATCGACAGCGCGCCCGCGAAGGGCACGCGCATCACCATCTACATGCCGAAATTGCAGGAGCAGAGCACATGAAAGAAGTGCTGGTAGCCGAAGACGAAGCCATGCTGCGCGTGCTGGCGGTGGAGGTGCTGCAGGATGCCGGCTTCCATGTCCGCGAGGCGGCGGACGGCCATGACGCCCTCGAACTGCTGAAGCAGAACCCGGGGATCAAGGTCCTGGTTTCGGACGTCAAGATGCCGCGCATGGACGGCTATGCGCTGTCGCAAGCAGCGCTGGCGCTGAAGCCGGATCTCAGGATCGTGCTGACCACCGGCTATGCCCAGGAGCCCCCCGCCAACATCTCGGGCTGCCGCCAGATTCAAACATTGCAAAAACCGTTTGACCTGATGCGGCTTATCGAAATCGTGGAATCCCTGGCTTCCTAGGGCGGCGCGCGAATTCGCCGAGGGACGTTCCCTAATCCGGCGTAATGCGGACGCCGACCATTTCGCCTCGTGGAACCTGCTGCCGGCGGCGAATTTCCGCGAAGGCGACATCGTCCACAAGGGCGCCAAGCGATAGTCCGGTCATCCGGCTCCCCTCACCCAGCGGATATTGCGCACCAATAGCACATGATTTTCATTGTGATACGGCTGCGGGCGCGCCTCTGGCAGGTTGCGCGCGCCGTCACTAGTATCAGCGGAAAAAGGGGGGTGGGCGATGACATTCAGCAAACGCGAATTTCTTGTGGGGATCGGCATGGCCGGTGGCCTGGGCATGACCGCCGCACTGGCGCAAGGCGCGCCCCATGGCAAGGATCTTGGCGCCGTGCCGCCGACGCCGCGGCGCGAGGTGCCGCATCGCAAGGTGACGACGCGCAATCTCTTCAAGGTGCCGGACGGATATCCCAACGGCGTGGCCGTGGTGCCCGAAGGCGTCTGGGTCGCCGAGCAGAAGGCCCAGGGCTATGGCCGCAGCGGCAAGCAGGTCAAGGAAGCAGCCTGGCTGTTCGACTGGAGCGGCAGGAAGCTGAAGACGGTGCTGACCGACTCCAGCAACACATCAGGCTTCACCTTCGGCAACGGCCATGTCTGGATGGGCGCCAATGGCGGGGCGGAGGGCATCTATGAAGTGGACCTGAATGGCCGCCAAATATCGCATCGCCAGATTCCGCTGGGTCCCGCCGACAATGGCGGCGGCTGCCACGGCCTGATGTGGCATGACGGCAAGCTGTGGATCGTCGCCAACCGCATCAAGGCCATCCTGCGCGTCGACCCGAAGACATGGACGCCGGAATTCATCATCCCCATCACCACCGACCGCTGGCACGGCATCGCCTGGGACGACACCCATCCCGGCGGCGCGGTCTGGATGGTCACCGGTTCGTCGGACATCGACCGCTATGTGATGCAGAACGGCAAGCTGCACCACACCACCACCTGCGGCCTGGTGAAGTATTCGGCCACCACCGGCGCCTTGCTGGAAACGGCGGAGTTCGAGGAAGGCACCGCCGACGCCCATGGCCTGGACATGCGCAACGGCAAGCTGATCTCCTGCGATGCGGGGGTCGGCCCGCCGGGCTTCGAAGGCACCGGCAGCCCCAATGCCGGCTATGTTTTCGAGATCAATTTCGTCTAGCGACCGGTTTGGAGTCTGAATGACGGGCTGAACAATAAAGGGGGGTGACGATGAAAATTCTCGACCGGGGCATTTCCCGCCGCAATCTTCTCAAGACCAGCGGCATGGTATCGGCCGGCACGCTGCTGGGTTCTGCCGCCGGCCGCGGCCAGACCGCTGCCAGGCCGCGCGCCCTGGCGCTGATCGGCGACCGCTATCACAATCCCGACTATATTCATGTCGCCCTGGACAGGGTCTTCCACGAACTGGGCATCTCCATCGACTATACAATGGATTATGCCGGGCTGTCGGCGGCGGCGCTGAAGCCCTATCAGCTGTTCCTTGTCCTGCGCGACGGCATGATCTGGCCCGAAGGCTATTCCGGACCCGACGCCTATACCGCCTATGAGACCGATCTGGAGAATGGGGAAGAATGGCCCGCGGCCAAATCCGTTTCCTGGATGACGGAGGAGCAGGGCGCGGCGGTCAGGGACTGGGTCTCGGCGGGCGGCGGCTTCTATCCGCTGCACAATTCCAGCCACATCTCGCTGTCGTCGAAGAATTATCGCGACGTCATGGGCGGCGCCTATTTCGGTCATCCGCCCTTGAGGCCGTTCCAGGTCCATGCCACCGCCAATGCCCATCCCATCACGGCGGGCATGAAGCCGTTCGTGGTCAATGACGAGCAGCATTACGTCGATTACGACAAGGATCCCAAATTCGTCATCCTGGAATCCGAAAATCTCGACGGCCTGACCTATAACGGGCGCGGCGCCAGATCGCCCGCCGGCTGGGCCTATGACTTTGGCAAGGGCCGCGTGGTGTTCACGGCCGTTGGCCACACCATCCACGCCATGTGGAATCCGCAATATCTGGAAGTGCAAAAGCGTTCGATCCGCTGGCTGCTGCGACAGCTCTGACGCGGTTCAGGGCAGGGCCCAGGCCGTCACCGCATCCGATTCCGCCGCTTCGCCCCAGAAGCCGCCGGTGGTGACGGCCGCGACATACTGCCTGCCGCGCACACTGTAGCTCAGCGGCGTGCCATAGAGCGATGCCGGCAGCATCACGCTCCACACTTCCTTGCCGGTCTTGACGTCGAAGGCGCGCAGCCGCTTGTCGTCGGTGCCGCCGATGAAGATCAGTCCGCCGCCGGTGACGATGGGTCCGCCGACATTGGGCCGTCCGGTATTCGGATCGGCCAGGCCGTCGGTCACGCCCAGAACCGAATGCCACAGGATGCCGCCGGTATTGACGTTGACGGCATAGAGTTCGCCCCAGGGCGGAACCTGGCAGGGCATGTGGCTGGCCGCGTCCCAGAACCACTGATACCCGTCGCGCATGTCATAGCTGCCGTCGGGCTTGCGCACCATCACTTCCGGCGACGCCATGTTGGAGATGCTCAATATATAAGTGCCGGATTTCGGATCGAAGGCGGCGTGGCTCCAGTCGATGCCGCCCCAGGAGCCGGGGAAGCGCGCCACGCCGGAATCCGCGCGCTGCGGCTGGAGAAATTTGCCGTCCACGATATGCATGTCGCGGATGATCTTGTCGCAGCCGGCCTTCTGCTGCGGCGTCAGGTCGGCCAGTTCCGCCATGGTGAAGCTGGTGCGGCCGAGCGGCGGCGTCACCGACATGGGCTGGGTGGGCGACGGCGCCTCGCCGATCATGTCGGTATCGGTCGGCACCGGCCTTTCCTCGATCGGATAGATCGGCTTGCCGCTGCGGCGGTCCAGCAGGAACAGCAGGCTGGCCTTGCTCATCACCGCGATGGCGGGGATGGTCCTGCCGTCCTTCTTCACATCCAGCAGCGTGGTCAGCGGCAGATCATAGTCCCACAGATCGTGGTGCAGCGCCTGGAAATGCCAGAGATATTTTCCGGTCGCGGCATTCACCGCGACCACGGCGTTGGAGAACAGCGACGGCCCCTTGCGGTCATTGCCCGACTGGTCGAAGGTCGGCGCGCCGAAGGGCAGATAGGCGATGCCGCGCCGCGCATCCAGCGTCAGGCCCGCCCAGACATTGACGCCGCTGCGCTTGATCCAGCTTTCGCCCTCCCAGCTGTCATGGAATTTCTCGCCCGGCTGGGGCACGCCGTTGAAATGCCAGACCTCCTTGCCGGTCCGCACATCGAAGGCGCGCACCTGGCCCGACGCGCCCTGCTGCGGCATTTCCTGGTTGCGCGAGCCGGTGATGATCAGGTTCTTGTAGATCACCGGCGCGCTGGTTATCCCCAACGCCGCCTTGGGAAAGCCCTGCATCACCGCATCGCTGTGCAGGTCCAGCACGCCGTTCTTGCCGAAGCCGGCAACGGGTGCGCCGTTTTCGGCATGCAGCGCGATCAGCAGGCCGCCGCGGGTGCCGAAGACAATTTCCGGCCTTGCGCCCGGCCAGTAGGAGACGCCGCGCGTCGCCGGCTGGTCATTGCCCGGCACAGAAAAGGCCCAGCGCTGCACGCCGGTGGCGGCATCCAGCGCCACCACCCGGCCGTAAGGCGTGGAAACAAACATAACGCCCTTCACCACCAGCGGCGTATCTTCCGAAGCCGCGAATCCGTCGCGCGCGCCCGGCGGCTTCATGTGGAAGGTCCAGACCGGCTTCAGGCCGGCGACATTGGCGGGCGTGATCCGGGCCAGGGGCGAATAGCGGCTGTCGCCATAGTCATGGCCATAGGTGGGCCATTCGCTGTCCGGCGGCGCGGCGTGGACAAGACCCGCGCTGGAGGTCAGCAGGAGCCCAGCCAGCGCCGCCGCTTTGACCGCGTCTCTCAGGCAACGAAACCGCTCGACACCGATCCTGCTATCGAGCGGCTCCATGCCGGAACTCCGTCATGTGGCCTTCTTCGCGGGCGCCTTCTTGGCGGGGGACTTGGCCGCCGTGTGATGGAAGATGGTGGTGTGGTGCGCTTTGGCCCAGGCCAGGGCTTCCGGCGAGGCAGCCCATTTGATCGCGTTGTCGATCAGGATCTGGTAGGCCGGATTTTCCCAGGGCTGATGGTCGTGTCCGATCTGGGTATAGAACACCGGGCTGTTTTCCGACGCCTTGTACCAGGCCGACAGGTTGGAGAACTGGCGCTGCGGGTTGAGGTTGACGCGCGGATCGCGCGGCGCGAACGACGTCGTCAGCAGCGGATGCACGGCTTCCGGGAACCAGGCGCAGGCATACGCCTCGTCCCGGACATGGAAGCCGTCGCCCAGCCCTTGCGTGATCGGGCTGGTCTTGTCCACCACCGTGATGTCCTGCTCGGTGTTGCCGTAGAAGCCGTGATGCGGATCGAGAATCCCGCGCACGGTGATGGGCGCATACCAGTCGCAGGCGCCGCCGATGACTTCGGAATATTCCGGCCAGACATGCGGCCAGGCCGCCGAGGCGTGGTGGATGAAGACCATGCCCTTGCCGGCCTTGAGCAGGGCCTCGAAGCCCTTTTTCAGCGCCGGCGTGGGATCGGGATAGAAGGTCTCCGTCGTGCCGTCGGGATTGGTCACCCGCTGGCCCGGGCCGCCCAGGTCATAGAACAGATAGACATCGAAATTCTTGCCGGCTTGCGGGTTCATCAGCAGGTCGGCGGCGGGATGATCGGCCTTGGTCCAGGTAATGTCGTTGCCGAAGCAGTCGAGGAAATTGTCGAACAGTTCATGCTCATAGGGATGGCCCTTGATCACCACCAGCACCCGGATCTTGCCATGACCGCCCTGGGTATTGCCGCCACGGCCGGCTCCCGCCGCCGAGGCCGGCGTCAGGGCCGGATTGCAGACCATGGGCGGCGACGGCGCGGCCGGGCCACGCCCGCCGCCGCGACCGGCCGGCGGATTGGCCGCGCGCTCGGCGGCAATCTGTTCCTGGATCTCGGGCGTGCCAGTATTGATCGAAGGCGCGCAAAGCATGCCGCTGCGCAGGCCGTAGACATTTTCCGGACCGTCGGTGATGTGATGGCAGCCCACCCAGGTGGACGGATCGTATTGCATCGGGCGCTGCGCCCGGCCGCCCGCCGGGGCATTGGCCGCGGGCGGCGGCGCGGCGGCGGGCGCCTGGGCCTGGGCCCCGGAATCCAGCCAGCTGAAAGCGATCGCCGAAGCGGCGGCAACGCCGAGGACGGAAACGAGCGACACGCCGCGCCTGGAAGCGCGGCCAAGCTTTTGCATCATGACGGTAACTCTCCCTGACGTTTATTATCTGGGCCGATGCTATACCGGCGCGCTGGCGCGGCATAGAGAGCCCCTGCCCGATGAAAAACAGGCCCGACAGACCCATCACGGCCTGGGAATTGCCCGCCTCGTCCTGAGGCCTCTTGTCTGCGATTTCGATGACGGCGCCGGGGCGCCGCCGCAGTCAGGGGATAAGTATCTGCTCCCCCTGGATATTTCTCAATCCGGGCCGACACAATAGCGTCAACGCGCCAACAGGAAGCAAGCCAGCAACAGCATCGCACTGAAGCCGCATGCGCTGCCGTGCTACTGGTTGGCGGCGGCGCTGGCGTCGGCGTGGCCCAGGCGATTCTGCTCCACGCCCTGCTGCTTCAGCAGGCCGGCATAGAAATCACGCACATTGTCCGCGACGGAGTCTTCGGGGGCGCGGCCGCGATTTGCCACCCGTCCTCCAGCTGTTGACCTAGGCTCGCTTCGCGGTCGTGCCTGTCAATCCCTGGCCCATGGTCCCAGGCGAAGCCGGCCGCGTTGTCGTGACCATCGCAGCCCGGACGGAACCGCGGATACGCTGCTATGAGAAAACCACCGTCTTGCGCCCGTTGAGCAGGACGCGGTGCTCGCAATGCCATTTGACGGCGCGGGCCAGGGTGCGGCTTTCGATGTCGCGGCCGACCGCGGCATAGTCTTCCGGCCCCATGGCATGGGTGACCGGTTCCACCGCCTGGTCGATGATCGGGCCCTCGTCCAGGTCGCCGGTGACGTAATGCGCCGTGGCGCCGATCAGCTTGACGCCGCGCTCATGGGCCTGGGTGTAGGGATTGGCGCCCTTGAAGCTGGGCAGGAAGCTGTGATGGATGTTGATGATGCGGCCCAAGAGCGGCCGGCAGAAACCATCCGACAATATCTGCATGTAGCGCGCCAGCACAACCAGATCGATGGCATGCGTCTGCATCAGGCCGACCAGCCTGGCTTCCTGTTCCGCCTTGTTGTCCCGCGTCATGGGCAAATGGATGAAGGGGATATGCTGCGCCGCCGCCACGTCGGCGAAATCGACATGGTTGGAGACGATCAGCGGCACCTCCATGGGTATCGCGCCGATGCGGATGCGGTAGAGCAGATCGACCAGCCCATGGCCGAAGCGCGACACCATGATCAGCGCCCTGGTCTTGCGGGCGCTGTCGAAGAATTGCGCCTGCATGGCGAATTCCTTCACGATGGGCGCGAAGTCCCGCTCCAGCCGCTCCAGGCCGGCACCGCCTTCCGACAGGCAATGCACCCTGAGGAAGAAGCGGCTGTTGCCGCGGTCGCCGAATTGCTGGCTGTCCAGGATGTTGCAGTTGCGCTCGAAGAGAAAGCGCGAAACTTCGGCGACGATGCCGCGGCGGTCCGGACAGACGATGGACAGGACAAAGTCGGGATGACTCATGGGGTTTCGACCTCCAGTCCGAATTGCGCCGCGCTGGCCGCAAGCCAGTGCCAGAAGCTCCCGGCATAGCTGCGGAACACGGCGATGGCAAAGCGGTTCTCGCCGCATTGCCAGATGATGGCGCCGATATGGGCGATCGCCGTCACCGCCACGGCATCGGTGAAGACCGCCGGATGCAGGTCCAGCGGCACGCCCTTGGCCAGCCCCTCGCGCACGCATGGCCCCGACACTTCGAAAACGGCATAGCCGTCGGAATGGTCGGACAGCGAGGCGAGCCCCGCCAGCTTTTCCCGCAGCGCCTCCGGCTTCTGGCCCAGAAGCAGCCAGCGGCCCGGACCAATGCCCAGCGACGTCAACGCCCCGGCGCGGGAGTGCCGCGGGCCGTCAGCAATACCCAGCGCCGCCGCGACATCGGCGCCCTTGCGCGCCAGCACCGCCACGACAGTGAGATCGTCCCGCAGGCGCACGGTGACGCCGCCGCCGCTGCCGATGGCGGTCATTCCGGTGAAGGCGGGCGCGGCGGCCAGATCAGGCATGCAGGCGCGCCCCTTCCGGATCGACAAAGACGGGCGAACAAACCTCGACCGCGAAATCCTCGCCCCGCACCGGATCGTAACAGCGCAGCCGCTCGCCGATCCGCTGCGGCCCGCGCTTCAGCAGGCCCAGGCCGATCCAGTGCCCCAGCGCCGGCGAAAAACACACCGATGTCATGTGCCCTTCGACATTGCGGGGACAGACCTGCACCCCCGGCACCAGGAAATGCGCCCCGCCGCGCAGGCGCTTGCTGCGGTCCAACGGCCGCAAGCCGGTCAGGGCGGGACGTTGCGGATCGCTCAGCGCCGGGCGTCCCGCCAGCGCACGGCCGATATAATCCTTCTTGGTGGACATCATCTTGCCCAGACCCAGGTCGCGCGCCGTGGTCTGGCCATTCAGCTCGTTGCCCGCGGCATGGCCCTTTTCGATGCGCAGCACCGACAAGGCTTCGGTGCCATAGGGCGCGATGGCGAAGGCGGCGCCCGCCGCCATGATCGCGCGCAGCACGGCGTCGCCATGACGCGCCGGCACGCTCAGCTCATAGGCCAGCTCGCCGGAGAAGGAAATGCGGAACAGCCGCGCCGCCATCCCGCCGCAGATGTCGAGACCGGCGGCAGCGAGGAAGGGAAAAGCGGCGTTGGAAATGTCGAAGGGCGCATCCACCAGCCTGGCCAGCACGTCGCGGGCCCGGGGGCCCGCCACCGCATATTGCGACCATTGCTCGGTGACCGAAATCATCTGCACATCGAGGTCCGGCCACAGCACCTGATGGCAGAATTCCAGATGCTGCATCACCTTGCCCGCCTGGGCGGTGGTGGTGGTCATGATGTAGTGCTCCGGACCCAGGCGCGCGGTGGTGCCGTCATCCATGACAAAGCCGTCCTCGCGCAGCATCACGCCATAGCGCGCCTTGCCCACGGGAAGCGTCGAGAAGGTGTTGATATAGACGCGGTCGAGAAAGACGCCGGCGTCCGGCCCCTGGATGTCGATCTTGCCCAGGGTCGAGACATCGCAGACGCCGACACCGGCGCGGACCTGCGCCGCTTCGCGGCTGACGGTTTCCAGCCAGTCTTTTTCTCCGGGGCGCGCGAACCATTGCGGGCGCAGCCATTGCCCGGCCTCGGTAAAGGTTGCGCCCTGCGCCACCGCCCAGTCATGGGCGGCGGTGAGACGGGTGGGGCGGAAGTCCCTGCCCCGATGCAGACCGGCATAGGCGCCGATGGCCACCGGAACAGCCGGCGGGCGGGCGATGGGCGGCGACAGCGCCTGCGGCGCCTGCCCGTTCAACGCCGCCAGGATCGCCTGTCCGGTCAGCGCGCCGGTCTTCCCCTGGTCCGTCGCCATCCCCAGCGTGGTGTAACGCTTCAGATGCTCGCCATTGGCGAAGCCTTCCTGCGCCGCCAGCGCCATGTCACCGACAGTGACGTCGTTCTGGTAATCCACGAAAGCCTTGCCGCGGATGCGGCGGCTGCGCCAGAAGGGCGCCAGCACCTCGCTGTTGGCGGAGGATTGCGGCATGGCGACGGCGCGGCCGCCCGCCGCCTTGCCGGCGCGAATTCCGTCGGCCAGGCAGGCGGAGAGCGAAAAGACGCCCCGCGCCGCGCCCGCCACATCCATGCCGGGCGGCAGACGATCCGGCACGAATGCCGCCGCCTTGTCCGACCATGCCGGCCGCGCCCCCAGATGCGACGTCAGGCCCAGCGCCGGATTGAAGCCGCCCGAAACCCCCAGCGTATCGCAGGCGATGGTGAAGCTGTTGCGGCCGTCGGTGGTGATTTCGATGGCCTTGAGACGCGCGCCGCCGTTTGTTCCCGTCACTTCGCCATTGATGAAGACGCGCGCGCCCGCCGCTTCCGCCGCCCGGGCCAGATCGGGATCGACATGACGGCGCGGATCCACCACCGCGGCGACCGTGACGCCGGCGCGGGCCAGGTCGGCCGCGGTGCGCCAGCCATCGTCCGTGGTGGTGAAGAGGGCCGCCGCCTTGCCCGGCGCGGCGGCGAAGCGGTTGATATACGTGCGAATGGCGGACGCCTGCATCACCCCCGGCCGGTCGTTGCCGCCGAAGGCGATGCTGCGTTCATGGCTGCCGGTGGCGATGACGGCGCGTCGGGCCACGATCTTCCACAGGCGCTGGCGCGGCTGATGCGGCGGCGGGACCGGCAAATGGTCGTTCACCCGCTCCAGCGCCACATAGCTGTTGCCATCCGTGACCGCCAGCAGGCTGGTGCGCGGCCGCAACGTGACATTGGGCAGGGCGCGCAGTTCTTCCACCACCGAAGCCGCCCAGCCGGCGCCGGACTGCCCCGCCACCATGTCACGTTCCGAAAGCAGCCGGCCGCCGAAAACGAAATCCTCTTCGCAGAGCAGAACGCGCAGGCCCGCGCGCCCGGCGCTGAGCGCCGCCATCAGTCCGGCCGCTCCGCTGCCCACCACCAGCAGATCGCAGAAGGCATGGCTCTTGTCATAGCTATCGGGGTCGGCCTCGCCGCTGGCCCGGCCCAGGCCGGCGGCGAGGCGGATCGCCGGTTCATAAAGTTTTTCCCACCAGGAGGCCGGCCACATGAAGGTCTTGTAGTAGAAGCCGGCGCCGAGAAACGGCGCCAGCAATCCGTTGATCGACAACAGGTCGAAGTGCAGCGAGGGAAAGCAGTTCTGGCTGTTTGCCGCCAGTCCGTCGAACAGTTCCACGGTGGTGGCCCTGGCGTTGGGCTCGCGCCGCGCGCCGCCGCGCAATTCCACCAGGGCGTTGGGCTCGTCGCTGCCGGCGGTGAACAACCCGCGTGGGCGGTGATATTTGAAGGAGCGGCCCAGCAATGCGACGCCATTGGCCAGAAGCGCCGACGCCAGCGTGTCGCCGGCGAAACCGCAATAGCGCTTTGCGTCGAAGGAGAAGTCCAGCGCCTTGCCGCGGTCGATCAGCCCGCCTGTCGCCAGCCTGCTCATTTGCGGGCCAGCTCCACGCCCAGGATGGCGTGATCGCGCGTGTCGCGGGCCACCAGCAGCCAGCGGCGGCAGCCCTGGGCGTGATACCAGTATTCCTCGGTCGGGCCATATTCGTTGACGCGCAGATGCACGTAACCATGCATCGCTTCCGCGTCGTCGCCCGCAGGGCGCGGACCCGCGGCTTCGCCCTGGATGGAAAACTCCTCCGCGTCGCGTTCGCCGCAATAGGGACAGTTGATCCTCAATGTAGGTTCGCCTGGGCGCCCTGCCCGTTCTCGTCGATCACATGGCCGGTACGGAAGCGGTCCAGCCGCAGCGCCGCGGCGGCGGGGTGCGATGCGCCCCGCGCCAGCAGATGGGCGAAGGCGAAGCCGGAGGCCGGCGTTGCCTTGAAGCCGCCGTAGCACCAGCCGCCGTTGAAATAGAGGCCCTCGACCGGCGTGGCGTCGATGATGGGCGAACCGTCCATGGTCATGTCGACATTGCCGGCCCATTGCCGCAGCACCCTGAGGCGCCCGATCATCGGCATGATCGCCATGCCGCCTTCGCAGACATCCTCGATCACCGGCAGGTTGCCGCGCTGGGCATAGGATTTGTAGGCGTCGATGTCGCCGCCAAAGACCAGCCCGCCCTTGTCGGACTGGCTGATATAGAAGTGTCCCGCCCCGAAGGTGATGACGCCGGGGATCAGCGGCTTGACCCCTTCGGTCACCATCGCCTGCAGGATGCAGGTTTCGATGGGAAGCCGCATCCCCGCCATGGCGCCCAGGCGCGAGGAATTGCCCGCCACGGCCAGGCCGACCTTTCTGGCGGCGATGAAGCCGCGCGTCGTCTCCACACCGCGGACCGCGCCGCCTTCGATGCGAAGGCCGGTGACCTCGCAATTCTGGACGATGTCGACGCCGCGCGCGTCGGCGCCGCGGGCATAGCCCCACACCACCGCATCATGCCGCGCCGTGCCGCCCCGCTTCTGCAGCAGCCCGCCCTTGATGGGAAAGCGGGCATTGGCGAAATCCAGGAACGGGGCATGGCGGCGGATGCCCGCCTCGTCCAGCAGTTCGGCATCGACGCCGTGGATGCGCATCATGTTGCCGCGCCGCGCATAGGCGTCGCGCTGGGCGTCGGAATGGAACAGATTCACCACGCCGCGCTGGCTGACCATGACATTGTAGTTGAGCTCCTGTTCCAGCCCCTCCCACAGCTTCATCGACAGCTCGTAAAGGGGGATGTTGCCCGGCTCGCGATAGTTGGAGCGGATGATGGTGGTGTTGCGCCCGGCATTGCCCAAGCCGATCCAGCCCTTTTCGATCACCGCGACATTGGCGATCCCATGCTCCTTCGCCAGGTAATAGGCGGCCGCCAACCCATGGCCGCCGCCGCCGACAATGACAATGTCATAAGCGGGCCTGGGCGCGGCATCGCGCCAGGCGGGCCGCGCATGACGCGGACCGCGCAGCGCCTGTGCCACAAGGTGGAAGGCGGAATAGCGCATTGCTGCCTTCTAGCAATCCAGGGTCGT
>Ga0265313_10001883_pt1 | contig 19075 bp, 20 predicted proteins | sample 4123metaG_FD_203122 | JGI IMG/M metagenome (GOLD analysis project Ga0265313, IMG submission 203122) | Rhizosphere microbial communities from Carex aquatilis grown in University of Washington, Seatle, WA, United States - 4-1-23 metaG | ecosystem: Host-associated > Plants > Roots > Rhizosphere >...
GTTGGTGTTCTCGCGACCCCCCTTAAAAACTCGAGCTCCATGGTCAGCTTGCCAACCATCCGCTCCAGGCCGGCGATCTTGACCTCGTGAGCTTTCAGGCGGTTATCGTGCTCGAACTCGGGTTCGAACTCGCCGCCCTCGTGTTTGAGCACCCAGATGCGGATCAGATTGCGAGCAATGTCGTACTTCCGCGACAAGCTGTTCAGGCTCTCCCCGGTCAAGAACTCCTGGGCAACCTGGCGTTTGAACGCAACATTGAACGTACGGTAGCGAGCCATGACCTTCTCCTCAAAAGGCCCGGGCAGAATAGATCAATCCTTCAGCCGCCGCCTGTCCATCTCAAGGGGTGCAGTCCAAACAGGGATTTTTACCTGCCAATTCGGAAGTCAGCGCCGAATGAGGTTTTCGGTACACACAGGTGTTAGGTCGGCGTGGCGATTAGTCAAAAAGGAGCTCGATCTCGCGTGCAATCGCTTTGCCAAGCTTGGTGTGCTCTAGCGGAGGAAGATGAATGCCATCAATGTCGCCAGTTTCGACTACATTAGCAGCATTGAAAAAAGGCACACGGAGCATTCCGGCCAAGTCACCGATTGCGGCGCCGAGTGCCCGAGATTTTTCATCAGCATGAAGATAATTTGCGATTGAATCTGGCCTCTGTCGATGCCCCAAGGCAGGCGGGGACACCACCAGAAGCTTCGGGGCACGATCAATGGGTCCGTCAAGTGGAACCGTCCGCACGATCTGAACAAGCTGCTTTACCCCGAGGGCAATCTCGATCGCCGATACCCCAAAGCGGTTCTTCATGTCATTGGTACCCAACATGATGACGACAACGTCCAGAGGTTGATGGCTTAGAATGCAGGGTAGGAGGTAGCGGGAGCCATTGCGGCCAGGCAGCACCGGGTCGTCGAATACCGTTGTTCTTCCGCGCAAACCTTCCTCAATAACCTCATATCCGCCACCGAGAGTTGCGGAGAGCACTCCGGTCCAACGAATTTCCGGTCCAAACCGACTACGCGTTACCGGATCAGAGCCCCACGTGTTGGAGTCGCCAAAGCAAAGAATACTGCGGGTGGGTGCGGCGGAAGAACTCACTCGAATCCTCATCCATAGGTGAGTTCGCAACTTACCGGCATCGCAGACACCTTGTTCTTAGAAAATGAGTAATGCTAGCATGCCAGGCTGTTATGGCGCGCCGTGCCGGCTTCCCGCCGACAAGCAAGAACGTCCTCCTCGCCAAGGATTAAGACGGCACGATAGATGGACCTGAAACAGCTCAGATACTTCATCGCGGTTGCCGAGCAGGAGAATTTTGGAAGGGCCGCTGCAATACTGCGGATTGCACAGCCGGCGTTGAGCCGCCAGATCGCCTTGCTCGAGGCAGAGCTAGGAGTGCCTTTGTTCATTCGGCACACTCGCGGCGCAGTTCCGACTGAGGCTGCCAGATTGCTCCGCGAACGCGCCCGCTCGATCCTCGAAGCCCTCGCGCAGGCGAAACACGACGTCGTGAATGTTCAGGCAAAACCAAGTGGAATGGCCACTCTTGGTATTCACCCATCTTTGGCAGTCCGACTGTCACCGCCCTTAATCCAGGCCTGCCTTACCGAGTTGCCCAACGTGAAACTCACACTGACAGAGGGCTACAGCCAAAGCATGGTCGAGATGGTGGTCAACAAACGAGTTGATCTTGCCATTGTGAATGCGCATATGTCGAACTCTATGATTGAACCGTTGATTTACGAACCCCTTCTGCATGAAGAGATTTGTCTGATCGGCCGGCCTGAGCCATTGCTAAAAATAAAGGACCCGATCGAGCTCTTCGAGCTGGTATCAATGCCCATGATTTTGGGGCGTTTCCGAAAAGGTGGTTTGTGCGAAATTTTAAGATCCATGATGGCGGATATTGGTCACCAGCCCAAAATTATCGCTGAAGCCGATTCCGTAGTGACCGCGAAAAAGTTCATCAAGGATGGTCACGGCTACACAGTTACGCTTCCCGTTTCCGTGGAAGACGATATCGCAGATGGCTCGCTAGCAGCCCGACCCATCCGCGGATTTCTAATGCAACGGGTTCTCGTTCGATCACGAGAGCATCCCCAGTCGCGCGGTGCCCAAGAGCTCACGCGCTTAATCAAACAGGTTGTACGGAAGGCGGTCGAGGGGAAGTCCTGGCCAGGGGCCTCGCTCGCCCTAAACGATTAGGGCGCCGCTCAGCGCAGCACTACGTGTTTCGTAAAATCGTTGTTTGGCGTTGGTTGTTTGGCGTTCGCCTCGAATAGCATATCGCTACATCCGCGGAACACTCGTGGGTAGCGCGTGTCCGAAGCTCATAACTGGCTCTCCGGCTCGGCTAGCGCGGCCTCGACCTTCCGATCGCTGCACAATCGTCTCGAGCAAAAGAGCTCTGCACTCTTGATAATTACGCCAAGTGGCATGGGGCGATTTACGCAAACACATGAAATATCGAGCACACCGCAGCCAACGTCGACCCGCCGCCCGCCAGGCTTGCTTGGGCGTAGACGATGCAACGAGAGGGCGAGTAGGCTCAGTGGTCGCCCTGCACGGTCCAGCGCGTTCTTGACGAATTCCGAAATTGAAGCGTGATAGCCTGCGCAAACGACGACACCGTCGCTTCGCGAACCGATACGAGTGCTGCAGCGGCTGGTCTATGCTGGACTCAGAAGCATAGATGGAGCTGTACTGAGCACATTGAGCCATAGCTGGAATCGACGCGTTCGATTTCGCGAGCGATCAGGCCATAGACACGTAGTCAGGCCGGCGCAACCGTTCTGGGATGGTTAGACCGAGAGGTTCAAGCGCACTCATCTCGAGATTTCGCGAGGGGTGTGTTTGCAGGTGCGCCTCGTTGACGCGCGAAAACAGCTCAGCTCGGCCAGGTCCCGAAAAGCCAGCGAGATCAGGCGCTCAGCATGAACGAGTCATTTTTACCGGACCTCTGCTTCAACCTAGCGGTCAAGCATTCATTCTTCTTATAGAATCAAATCATCGGCTTGTTTGCGCCAAGTGGGGAACTCGTTTTGTAAACCTTCGCGCCAAAACGCCCGTCCTATGATGTCGTGAATGCTGCCGCACGTATCCCGCTCAATGTCGCTGTCGGAGAAATGCCTTCGGGATCAAGTTTAAGGTGGATGATCGCGGGTTTGTTCGAGCTGATAGCGGCTGCGTACGCAGCTGGAAAATCGGCAGTCTTTTCTACAGCTACGCCAAAACCGCCAAACGCCTTGGCATACGCGACAAAATCCGGGTTTGTCAGCGTAGTGGCGATCGTACGCCCGGGATACTCGCGTTCCTGATGCATGCGTATGGTGCCGTAGGTTCCGTTGTCAGCAATGATGACGATAATCGGCAAGGCATTCTGAACCGCAGTCGCAAACTCCTGGCCGGTCATGAGAAAATCACCATCGCCGGCAACGCAGACGACCGGACTCTGCGGATAAAGAGTTTTGATAGCTACCGCCGCAGGCAAGCCGTAGCCCATTGATCCGGAGGTCGGCGCAACGTGTTGGGCGAACCTTCGAAAACGGAAAAACCGATGCACCCAGCTTGCGAAATTTCCTGCGCCGTTGCAAATGAAGCCTTCGGCGGCAAGTTGTTCGCGCAGATAGACAATCACGTCACCGAGATTGACCGGTCCCGGCATGTCTGTGGCCTTTTCCGTCCATGCTAAATATTCAGCGTGGGCAGCCTTAGTGTGGTCCCGCCACGTAATCACGCCGGGGGCTCGAACAGCCTCCAAAGCAGAGCAGAAGCCGGTTGGCGCCGCCTGAATTGCCAACGCCGGATGATAAACCCTTCCAAGCTCCTCGGCCCCTGGGTGGACCTGAATGAGTTTCGCCTGTGGTTGGGGAACGTCCAGCAGCGAGTAACTCTGCGAAGGTATTTCGCCAAGCCGTCCACCCACCAGCAGCACCAAATCCGCGGATTTTATCCTTGCCAGTAGTTTGGGACTAGGTCCAACTCCGAGATCGCCACCGTAGTTATCGTGTAAAGCGTCGAATAGGTGGCCACGACGAAACGTTGTGTACACCGGTAAGGCGAGCCGTTCAGCGAATACCGCAAGGGATCTGCAGGCACCAGGCGACCAGCGGCTTCCTCCAACGATCATCACGGGGCGACGAGCTGCCCAAAGCATCTCCTGAAGACGGCTCATTTCGGCAGAGCCAGGGCATATCTCGACTTGCTCGGACCGAGACGCGTTGTCGACAAATGCCCGTTCGGCTAACATGTCCTCAGGCAATGCAATAACGACTGGCCCCGGACGCCCATTCATGGCCGTGAAAAACGCTCGCGAAATTAATTCGGGAATTCTTTCAGGATTGTCGACTTCTGTTACCCATTTCGCCATGGTGCCAAATACGGCTCGGTAATCGAGTTCTTGAAACGCCTCCCGATCGCGCATGCAGCGCGCGACCTGACCGACCAGGAGGATCATGGGGGTGGAGTCCTGAGAAGCAATGTGAATACCAGCAGATGCATTCGTGGCACCCGGCCCCCGCGTAACGAAGCAAACTCCCGGCCTGCCAGTGACCTTGCCTACCGCTTCCGCCATCATGGCCGCGCCACTCTCCTGGCGACAGACTGTTAGCTTGATTTTGCGGTCGTAAAAGGCATCGAGAGCTGCAAGATAGCTCTCGCCCGGCACGCAGAACACCTGCTCGACGCCTTGTGCAACAAGCTGTTCGACAAGGATTTCACCACCAGTCCGGCTATTGCTATCGGGCCTCATGCTCGGATCTTCTCCGCTTTGTATGATTCTCTGAATTCGGCCTCAGATATCCGATGAACCGCAAACCTATTCTCCTTGGGGACCTGAAACGCCCTGGCATGACGCCTCATGCCAAAAGGCGTCCGATATGCAGCGGGGCGGCGCCGCTTGCTTGCGACTGGACCACATGATTGGTCTCAACTCGAAGGATTCCGCTCGTCATCATTTAACCAGGATTGTTTTTCTGCTGTTGTGGATTTGACCGGGTATCACACGTCTTTTCCGTGCCGAATTGCACGCCCGCCCAAGCCTCCAGATGTTTGATCGTGTGCGCGTAGTCGAGCGCACCATCTCCTTGGGTCAATGCAAACGCCAGATACTGGCGAGCCATCGGGATCACCCACATAGGGACGCCGAGGTTCTCTGCCTCTTCGAGACCAAGCTTAACGTCCTTGTGCAGAAGTTCGGTGCTGAACCGAACGGGAAAACTTCGGTCAAGAATGCACTCGGGAATTCTCACCATGGTTGCGAAATTGCGCCCGCTCGACGAGTTGATCACATCGAGCATCACCTTCGGATCCAGACCGGCCTTTACTCCCATGATGAGCGACTCGAAACTCGCGACCGTAACAGCTGCACAAAGCATGTTGTTTGCAAGCTTCATCGATTGTGCGAGCCCTGGCCTTTCGCCGAGATAGTGGAGCTTGTTGCCAAAAATCTTGAGAAACGGCTCTGCCGCGGCCGCGGCCGCCTCCTTGCCTGACAACATAATCGTCAACGTGCCTGCCGCCGCACCCGATGTCCCGCCGCTAACGGGCGCGTCTATAAAATCGATGCCCCCCTGCCCAAGCGCCGCATGAATCAAGGCTGCGACGCGCGGCCCGGTAGTGGAAAGATCAATCACGAGCTTGATGGCACTACCGTGGACAAGTCCGTTTTTCCCTAAGATAACGTTCTGCACGATTCCCGGAGTCGGAAGACTGCAAAACACGGTTTCCGCGCGAGAGGCAACAACTAAAGGCGATTCCGCAATCTCCGCGCCAGCCTGCTTCAGCACGTCTGCTGACTCCGGATTGACATCGTGAACGACGAGGGGGTGCCCAGCCTCGAGCAGCCGGAGCGCCATACGAGCGCCCATATTCCCAAGCCCAATAAATCCGGTTGCCACCTTCGTCTCCCGATTACTTCCGCCCATTGCACACCGGCGGGCTCTAAGCGAATATCCAACCGGCACCTTCGCGGCCTGCCGCCCAGGCTGCAACTATCCTACTTTTCTGCCTTTGCTTTGAATTCTTCATCCGTGACTTTTTCCATCCATTGGACGCTGTTGCCGTCGAGCGATTCTGAAACTGCGATGTGCACCATTGAAGTTTCTGGACCGGCCCCGTGCCAGTGCTTTTCGCCAGGCGGAATCCACACCACATCTCCCGCCCTGATTTCGCGCACGGGGGCGCCCATAGTCTGGGCGCGCCCGCATCCCGAGATCACATAAAGTGTTTGGCCAAGCGGGTGGGTGTGCCAATGGCTACGTGCGCCCGGTGCAAAAGCCACGTTGAGCGACCTCACGCGCGCAGGCGGAGGGGTACCTTCTAAAATCGGATCCATCAATACCTCGCCCGTGAAATGGTCCGAAGGCGCCCGCCGCGTCGGACGCGCTCCTAATTTGAAAATGTCCATGCTACCTTCCTTAATGTTGACGCGCTTATCATGATGTCGAACGGCTCGCTTCGATTACTGTAAATCCCAATCAGACAAAACACGATGATCAGCGGCTAGAGAGAGCGTTATGGGGCTTCTAGCTGCTTGATCCATATTCCAACCAGCGGCAGACTGGACGAGCAACATCAGATTGCCGATCCACATGCTCGCAATCAGACCCCAAACAAATCTGGATGTATGTCATGATCTGCAGGCCCGCGTGATACCTTGGATCATTGTGACTCGCAGGGCTCCGGAATTGACGTCGGTCCCGATGGTCCGCAGCGCGAAGCTAGCCATGCCCGACATTGTCAGTACTGCTTTCCGCGCCAAATACCCCAACAAGGGCGAGCATGATGACGGTGGCGTATTCCGCCGCCTGAAATTTGAGCGCCCGCTTGGGTCGCACGCTCTTTTGATAATCACGACACGACGTTGAGGCATGCGGCGACCGAGCATCCGGGAGAACCAATTCCCACGGGATTCCATCCACTCCCCCCTATTCGATTTTCCTTTTTCATGGCGGAAGTTAACTCGCCGGCGCTCGATGAGCCTTCAGTGTGGAGTTGATCAATCTATCGTAATCCGCGCTGCGCGTTACACGATCTAACAATTCGCGCGATGGAAGGTTGGAGAGCTTGTCCGAAGGTCTACCGCTTTTCATTTCGCTCAGGCAGACGTAAACGGCTTGGATGGCAGCTTTTATCGGAAAGTGGCCCTTATTCCACATGCGGACGCGATGACGCGCAAGATAATCGACATCCCGCATGTCCTCAGTGAGAGCGCCGCCGACGATCATTGGTCGGCTCACTACGGCGGCCAACGCTTCTAGCTGCTGCCGGTTCACACCACCGGCCACGAACAAAGCATCGGCGCCGGCTGCCTCATACGCCTTCATGCGAGCAATGCCGTCTTCTAGACTGGTGAGCGCTAGCGCGCTGGTCCGGGCCGCAATGGTAAGGTTTGGATCTTGCCTGCCCGCAAGTGCCGCTTGCACTTTTCCGACGCCCTCTTCGATTGAAACCAGGCGGGAACCCGATTCGCCGAACTGTTGGGGCAGTATGGTATCCTCGATGCAAAGTGCGGAAACACCGGCGGCTTCTAGCTCTTCAACCGTACGCTTGGCGTTCAATGCATTTCCGAAGCCCGCATCAGCGTCTATGAATAGCGGCAGGTTGCTGGCTCGACAGATACGATAAGCTTGGCCGGCGACCTCGGAGAGGTCGGGAAGGGACAAGTCCGGCGCCCCCAGGACCGTCAGCGAAACGGTGGAGCCGCCTAACATTGCCACCTCGAATCCTAGATCCTCAGCGATTCGTATCGAGATGGGATCAAAGACGGAGCCAGAAGCGACACATCGGCTGCTTTCAAGGATTTGGCGAAAACGTTTTCGCTTGTCAGTCGCATTCATTCTCAAATGTTCCGTTCGTTGGCATGCACGAGCAACGATCCACCTAGCCGTGGCGGCATACCGATCTGCCGCAAGCAGGTGAATCATGAGCGAGCAAGACTTCCTTGGGCATCAAGATTCTCCTTTTTGATACACTCTGACGCAATATTGATCGGTTCGGATAGGTTCGCCGCATCCGGAGGCAATCCGGTTGAACAGACCGTATTTCGCACTCTTACTTTTTATGTCCTTCTTCGCGTCCCTCATCGGTGAATCGCAGAGGCTGCGGCATCAATGGGAACCTTTCATCTGGCCGAGGATTCTGATTCACTGATCCAAGCCTCCCACCGCGCCACGTCTGTCTTAATCAAGTGACCAAAATCCTGCGATGTCATATGGTGTGCTGGGGTAGTAATCCGGTTGAGCAGGGGAGTCCTGACGCTGGGATCCCCGAGCACTTTCTCTACGTCAAGATGCACTTTATTGATGATTTCGTCAGGCGTTCCTGCCGGCGCTAACAATCCATACCAAGTGCTGCCGCCCCCATCGTACTCTGGCAGGCCCGTTGCCTCCTCGAAGGTTGGCACCTTCGAGAGTAACGGAAAGTCGGTCTTCTCAGTGATGGCGAGGATCTTCACTTTGCCCGACTGGAGGTGCGGCAACAGACTGAAACAGGGCAGAGTGGTTGCTTGAGCTTCTTGGCCGACGACTGCGATCAGCGCGGGACCACCACCGTCGTAGTGCAAGACTTCTGACGCGGCGCCAGTTAGTTTCATAAGATGTCGCCAACCCGTCTCATATGGTCCGCCGTGCCCATTCGTGGAGAAGTTAAATTTGCCCTCTTTCAACTTCATCAGCGCGACGAGCTCCTTGACGGAATTGACCGGAACGGACGCAGATACCCCGAGGCAGCCAGGTCCGGTCGCCAGCAATGCAATTGGCGAGAAGCTCTTCACAGAGTCGAAACGCGTGGTCATACCCTTTGGAGTCGGCAATACAATGTCGTTCACTGTAACGAAAATAGTATAGCCGTCTGCTTTTGAACGAGCGACAAAGTCCGCCGCAAGGCGACCGTCGGCGCCCGGCCGGTTTAGCACCAGCACCGGCTGACCCCATTTCTCCGAGAGTTTCGGAGCAATGAGCCGAGCCACTATATCCGTTGACCCACCGGCCGCGGCGCCGACTATGAATTGCACGGATTGTGTCGGAAACTCAGCCGCGTCCACAGCCGCATCTGTGAAAACCAAAAAACTGTAAGCAAGAAACACGGGCAACCATTTCATAAATCTACGCATCGTCTCCTCCCTTGCGTTTGCCATTTGCTTTTCACCCTGGACAATCCGCTTTTCCGATCTATTGCTATCTCCTCCGCGACCAAATCAGCATTCAAAGCCAGCTTTGTGAGAAGCGTGGTCTAAGCCCCCGCCGGTTGAAATTGCCCCACAATTCTAGCAGCCTTGAGACGGGCAATCCTCAGACCTATCGAGTCCCACAGCTCGCTAAGCGCTGAATCTGTATCTTGCCCGTGCGATTGTGGCGCGATACGCCATGTTGCCGGCGTTTTCGAGAAGCGCCCGCGATACCCAGCGACATCACGGGGCATCATAGTCGATATCCATGATCTTGATTAATTCGCGCATTTCAATTTGAGGTCAGCTAGCGCCTAGTCGATTCAATTTACAGACCCACCGAGAACGCTTGCGATCTCCATCGCAGCGAAGAAGGATTCCGAGCGGAAACTCGCGAGTGTCTCTCTGAGGCTGCCTCCAATGAGATACAATTGCGAACTCTACCGCTATTGGTGGCGAAGCGAGCGTCAACGTCAATCAAATTGAGAGCCGGCAATTTATCCATTACATATGTGTTGGAATGCAGGAGCGCGCGGACGCCACGATGCGCAAAAAGCCACTCGACTTACTTTAGGTTTGTCGATTTACGGAGGCCCTCTGTACTTCTCTGAGTGCGAGGTTGATTGTGTAGTTAAGTCGTCGCCGATCTAGCTCGCAGACGGAAGCAGAACGAGAACATTCAATGGGAGGGTTCATTTCGAGGAAGCTAACCTGACCAATCGAGCAAAGGAATCAACGCGCGGTGCGCCGGTTTATTGTCGAGAGCGTAGCTCTTGACGATACTCACTCATCAATCTTCCTAGACCTCATTCGGTTCAGCATTCACTGTTCGCGTCGGCGCGGCGGGGCTTATAGAGGTGACGTGCCGCGGCTCGTTGGAGGGGAAGAATACACCGACAGTGCGTTCTTCGTAGCGGACGGAGAAGAATTCTCGAATTTTATCGTCCATGACCTGCCACTGAGTTTTTCCTCTACGGGGAGCTAGAGTCCGGCCTCAAGAAGGGAACGGCGATGAAGCGGATCGGGTTCACCGAAGAGCAGATCATCGCGGTTCTGCGCGAGCATGAGGCCGGCGCGAAGACCGGCGACTTGGCGCGCAAGCACGGCATCTCGGAAGCCACGCTGTACAACTGGAAGGCCAAGTTCGGCGGCATGGACGTATCGGACGCCAAACGCCTCCGGTCGCTGGAAGACGAGAACCGCAAGCTGAAGAAGCTTCTGGCGGAATCGATGCTGGACCAGGCGGGCGCTGAAGGAGCTCCTGACAAAAAAATGGTAGGGCCCGTCGCCAAGCGCGAGGCTGTCACTCATCTGTGCAATGTCCTGCAGATGAGCGAGCGCCGGGCCTGCACCCTCGTTGTCGCCGATCGCAAGATGATCCGCTATCGCTCACGCCGGCCGCCCCATCTCGAGCTGCGTGTCCGTCTGCGCGACCTGGCCAATCAACGCCGCCGGTTCGGCTACCGGCGGCTGTTCGTCCTGCTGCGGGAACAGGGCGAGCCATCCGGCGTCAACCGCATCTATCGGCTCTATCGGGAGGAAGGGCTGACAGTCCGTAAACGCAAGGCTCGACGGAGAGCCGTCGGAACACGCACGCCAATCCTGGTCTAGGCCAAAGTCAACGCGCGCTGGTCGCTGGACTTCGTCCATGACCAGTTCGCCCTTGGCCGGCGCGTTCGCATCCTCAACATCGTGGATGACGTGACGCGTGAATGCCTGGCGGCGATCCCCGACACCTCGATTTCAAGCAACCGAGTCGCCCGTGAGCTCACGGTGCTCATCGATGTGCGTGGCAAGCCCCAGATGATCGTTTCCGACAACGGCACCGAATTCACTCGAATGCGATCCTGAGCTGGGCAAAGGAACATCGGGTGGAATGGCATTATATCGCCCCGGGGAGACCGATGCAGAACGGCTACATCGAATCCTTAAACGGCTGGATGCGCGACGAGCTTCTCAATGAGAGCCTGTTCACCGATCTCGACCAGGCTCGCCAGCTCAGCGCCGCCTGGGCTACCGACTACAATACCGCGAGGCCGCACTCCTCGCTCGGATATAAAACGCCGGCGGCTTACGCCGGTACACTCACCGCGCCGAAAGGCGTAACATTGGCCGAGGCTCTAACCGCCGCTGGATGAAAGTTCAGTGGCAGGTCATCCAAGCAACGGAAATAAGTGCTCGCCTCGTCGACTGTAGAAGAACAAGCGTCGGGCCGTTATAGGGTCAATACGAATTGGGGGCCTAGTAGAAACTGCAACTTCAACGCGGAGAATTATGTACATTGGATTTTTCGAAAGCGATCAATATAGTCTTTCATCACGCGGGCAAGCTTTTCCACCTGCGGGGCAAGCGTACTATTCGCACCGCCGATGCAAATTGCTAACGGCGTCGGGGACAACTCCTCAGGAAGCAGCATGGCAATGACAGCTGCGCCAAGGTTAATCTTGCTAGCTGCAAAAGCATAGCCTTTCGTGTGGATCTGTCGAAGACTCGCGACGATCTCCGCCGGTCGAATGATATCCTCTCCGGGCGCGCGTTCAGCATTGATCCGCATAATAATCTTTTGAACTTCAACGTCCGGCAGCTTACTCAAGAGAACGTGACCGGCGACTGATATTCCTAAGGGCCGCAGTGTGCCAGGCGTCAGGTGGAGGCGAAGCGACGTCTTAGCCTGCATAACGTGCAGATAGACGACGTGGAGATCATTTATGGTGGCTAGCCATACTGCGTGACGGGTTTTTGAATTTAGTTCCGCGACGAGATTCAAAAGCTTACCTTCACCAAACAGCGCTGGATTGATCCAACTACCTAGCAGTCGCACCCTGTAGGTTGGACAATACGTCCGCTGCCGGCCATCGTAGCTTAGATAACCCAGAAGCGCTAAGCTGCGGAGGAGAATTGAAACGCTAGACTGAGGATATCGAAGGGTCTTTGAGATTTCCACGACGTTAGCCGGACACTGACGGTCGTCAAAATACTCGAGAATTTGCAGTGTCCGACCGGCCGACTTGACGACATGGTTTGGAACACGAGGCCAGTTTATTGAAAGGTCCACAAAAGTCGGTGGCCGCCCGATGGTCTTGGTAGAACATTGGACAGATTCGGCGGGCGATCGACTCCTATCTTTGTTCTTCCCTTTGGTTCTCAAGCGATCCATTGCTCTCTCCTGTAGTACCTTTCCCTCCATCTCATTACGTCGCGGTTTAGTGACTCGGAATCCTTGTTCGGTGATCAATAGGCGGCAACTTAAGCGTAATATACATGGATTGGATCCGACGCTGCCGCGTCACAAAATGCAAAACGCCGTCAGTCATTCAGGCACCTGCGCCGTACCGAGTCCCATGGGTCTTCAGCAAACTGCTTTGGGCATGTTCAGCGACAATTTGCGCGAGCGCCTTGGATCCGATGAGCGTGCGAGGCCGCAGGATCAACAAGAACCATTCATACGGCAGAACTCAACCTCTTCCCACGAATGGCATCTTGTTCGCCATCACGGTCATGAACAGGACGTTGGTGTCGAGCGGAAGGTTTGCAATGTAAACTATTGCCTTGCCGATATCGTCCACATTCATGCGAGGCTCCTGCATCATGCGGCCGTCTGGCTGTAGCACGCCTTGGTCCTGAACCATTCGGTCTGTCCTCACCGTTGCTGCATTGCCAATGTCGATCTGGCTGCAGACGATGTTGTCATTCCGATAGTCAAGCGCCGTCTGTTTGGTCAGTCCGGTGATGGCATGCTTGGTTACTGTGTAGGCAACGAGACGAGGGCGAGGCACGTGCGCGGAAATTGAACCGTTATTAATGATGCGGCCGCCTTGCGGGGCCTGCGCCTTCATGATCTTGACGGCTTCCTGGGTGCACATGAACGGCCCGGTCAGATTGGTGGCGACGACCTGATTCCAGCTGTCGATCGGCAATTCCTCCATCGGCACCGCGGGCGCGCCCGTGCCAGCGTTGTTGAACAGGACATCGAGCCGGCCGAACGTCTGCTTGGCTTTGGCAAACAGCGCGCGAATCGAATCCGGGTTAGACACGTCCGTCGCTACCGTCAACGTCTTGGCGTCGCCGGCTTCCTTGGCTGTCTCCTCAAGCTTGTCCACTCGTCGGCCGGCCAGCACGACCGCAAAGCCGTCGCGCGCCAGCGCTAGCACTACCGCTTTGCCGATTCCGGTGCCCGCGCCCGTCACCAATGCAACCCTTAGAGATTCAGCCATCACGTCGCTCCTGTTGGACTCTCAGCTGAAATCTGAAGAAGCGGAGCCGCCAATTCCGCGCTCCCACGATCACGTAGTTGACTCGCCAACTTCCTCCAGAGAAACATTTCCCGTAGCGATTGCTATTTGGCTTAAGTTGCCGCATTCGCTAAAAACATAGAGTTCCGGCATCTTCCCGTCAACGAACGTTCGTTGTCGACAGAAAGCAAATTTCCGATTCCATTACGCAGGTCATATCAAAGCGGCATCGCAACGATAGCAAACAGATATTTGATCGTGCCGGGGCCTGCGCTCGTCTTCGAGGACTACGACCACATGACCTCGCTTATCGATCGCGACGATCTCGACGTCACTGCCGATCATGTGCTGGTATTGAAGAATGGCGGCCCGAGGGGAGGCCTTGGCATGCCCGAGTGGGGCATGCTGCCGATCCCGAAGAAGCTCGTGAAGCAGGGCGTGCGCGACATGCTGCGCATCTCCGCCGCGCGCATGAGCGGCACAAGCTACGGTGCCTGCATCCTGCATGTAGCGCCGGAAAGCTCTATTGGCGGGCCGCTCGCCTTCGTGCAGAATGACGACATAATCGAAATCAATGCCGATGATCGCAAAATTCATCTCCATGTCTCGGACGAGGAGATGGCGAAACGACGCGCCGCCTGGAAGCCGCCAGGCCCGAAATATCTTCGCGGCTACGGCGCAATGTTTTTCCGAGCATATCGGGCAAGCCGACGAGGGCTGTGACTTCGACTTCCTGACGGGGAACGCGAAGGTGCCGGAGCCGGACATTCACTAAGAATGGCGGAAATCCTGAATATCTAGCCCCGGCATGAGGCTGGGCGAGCTTCTTGTTGCGCCGGTGCGGCTGCGCGACATATCACGATAGTGATCCGCGCAGCGTTCGAGCGCCTCAAGCTTGAATCTGTCATGCTCAAAACGCCGTCAATCCTGTCTGGGCGCGCCCAAGAACGAGGGCATGGACGTCGTGGGTGCCCTCATAGGTGTTGACGGCCTCCAAGTTCTGCGCATGACGCATAACATGGAATTCCTCGCTAATGCCATTGGCGCCATGCATGTCGCGCGCGACGCGCGCAATATCGAGCGCCTTGCCGCAATTGTTACGTTTGATCAGTGACACCATCTGGTGCGCGAAGTTGCCTGAGTCAAAGAGTTGCCCGACCTGGTATGCCGCCTGCAGGCCGAGCGCGATCTCGGTCTGCATGTCAGCAAGCTTCTTCTGCACCAGTTGCGTCGCCGCCAGCGGCCGGCCGAACTGCTTGCGGTCGAGCGCGTATTGCCGCGCCGCCTGCCAGCAGGCTTCCGCTGCCCCCATCGCGCCCCAGGCGATGCCGTAGCGGGCGCGGTTGAGACAGCCAAATGGGCCTTTCAGACCGAAGACGTTGGGCAGCAATGCACTGTCCGGCACCTCGACGCTATCCATCACGATCTCGCCCGTGGTTGAGGTGCGCAGCGAGAGCTTGCCCTCGATCTTTGGCGCCGATAGGCCTTTCAGGCCCTTCTCTAGCACGAAGCCGCGGATTTGGTTGTGCTCAGAGACACACTTCGCCCACACCACGAAGATGTCGGCGAAGGGGGCGTTCGAGATCCACACTTTCGTGCCGGTGAGACGCCAACCCCCGGAGATCTTCTCAGCTCTCGTCTTCATACTGCCAGGATCGGATCCGGCATCGGGCTCGGTCAGGCCGAAGCAGCCTATCCATTCGCCGGTCGCCAATTTCGGCAGATACGCTTGCCTCTGCTCCTCGGAGCCGTATTCGTGGATCGGATGCATGACCAGGGAGGACTGAACGCTCATCATGGAGCGGTAGCCACTATCGACGCGCTCAACCTCCCGCGCGACGAGGCCGTAGGCGATATAAGAGGCGTTGGCACAGCCATAGCCTTCCGGCAGCGTCAGGCCGAGCAGACCCAATTCGCCCATCTCACGGAAGATCGCGGTATCGGCCTTCTCGCGCTTATAGGCCTCGATTACCCGAGGGAGCAATTTCTCCTGTGCATAGCTGCGCGCCGTGTCCCGGATCATCCGCTCATCCGGTGACAATTGTTCCTCCAGCAGAAGCGGATCGTCCCAGCGAAATGCCGCCATCTTCGATGATTGGTGCATTGTGGTATCTGTCATGTCTTCCCTAGCGCGATGCATATACATTGACTTTCGAAAGCTAACGTCTTCTCGCGAACGGCGTGAGAGTTATCGATGACGTGATCGGTTCGGGATCGAGCTTGCAATGAATAACCGCGAGCTTGCCAAGCGATCGCGCGCTCAAACGCATCGGCGAATTCCTCCGTGCGCTCCACAAGAGCTCCATGACCGCCCTAAGCTACACTCGGCGCGGTGCAATCGGAGTTTGTCAGCGTCGTCGATGAAATGCGGCTCGGCATACTCGCGTTCCTGATGCATCTTGATGGTGCCGGACATGCCATTGCCTACCATACGATCGCGATGGGCTTCGGCTTCCTTCCTGCACATTTCATTTCGGCCGATCATCGATCGCCGTCCAATGCGGCCGCGGAATCCGGCAGGCGTCAATCGCAAGTCGCGCGTAACAGATATTGTTCAGCTCGCCTGCGTCCGGGCGGACATGGATCAACGTAAAGTTAGATTCTGGAATGGCGAGCAAAATGTAGGGCCTGGCCCGGAATGTCGGAGCGTGGCATCCTCCAACACCATTGCTGCTCCCTTCTCTCCGATCATGATCGTCGTGGCGTTAGTGTTTGCCCCGACACAAAACGGCATAATCGATGCATCAATAATGCGCACGCCTTCGACGCCGTAGACGCGCAATCTCGAGTCGACAACTGCGTCATCATCGATGCCCATCCGGCAAGAACTGCTTGTATGCAACTGTGCGTCGCCTTTTTGACGGCAATAAGCCAAGACTTCCTCGTCGGTCTTGAACTGCGAGGTCCCTTCAAGGTCTTTGGCGACGTAGGGCTGCATGGCGGGCATCGACATGATTTTGCGATGGATCCAGAAACCCTCAACGGCCTTCCGTTGGTCATTCTCGGTCGTGAATGTATTCAGCCTTATTTCGGGATGAACTGCACTGTCGGCGCTCTTGATGCGGACCGAGCCCCGGCTTTCTGTGTGGAGCAACGCAATACCGATATCAAATTGCGAACCCGGGGCCTTCGATACGATCGTCGTCCCGGCCGATCGGGTGAAAAGCCTGAGGCGGAACATTAGATCCGGCGCCCCCAACCTGGGATCGCTGCGCACCATACCTTGGGCGGCCTGTCCGTTCGTTGTCAAAAATCCTTTGCGGAAAAAGGCATAGTTCATTCCCATCAGCATACGGCGCACCGGATGATAGATGGCGTCGTTAAGCGTGAGCTTTTGGGTACAGAGATAACCTACGTTGTAGGTGAAATGGTCGTGCAGGTTAGAACCGACGCCAGGTAAGTCGACAACGACCGGAATGTCGAATCTTTTCAAAAGCTGCACCGGTCCGACCCCTGAAAGCTGAAGGAGCTGCGGCGAGTTGAACGCTCCACCCGCGACGATCACCTCGCGCCGAGCCTTTATACTCTCCACCAAACCGGCACGCTTCAATTCAACGCCGACCGCACGTTTGTCTTTGAAAAGGATACGCGACGCCAGAGCGTTGGTGATGACCGTCAGATTCGTGCGTTTTCGCGCGGGCTTAAGAAAAGCGACGGCCGTGCTCCAGCGTCGACCGTTATACATATTCACTTGTGCCTGACCAAATCCCTCTTGGATTGGACTGTTGAAGTCCTTGTTGTACGGATATCCCGCCTGAATTCCCGACTTGATGAAAGCCGCACCAAGTTCGGATGACGGACAACTAGTTATTTTCAAGGGGCCACCCACCCCGTGATATTCGCATTCGCCCCATTCGTTGCCTTCACTCTTCTTGAAATAAGGCAAGACGTCTTCGTAACTCCAGCCGACGTTGCCCAGCTGTCGCCACAGCTGGAAGTCCTCGCGCTGGCCACGCAGATAAACCATCCCGTTGAGCGATCCGGTACCGCCTATTAGTTTCCCGCGTGACTGAAAGCTTCGCATTCCGTTGAGCGCCTTCTGCGGCTCGCTCAAATAGCCCCAATTGTATTTCTTCTCCTTATAGAGCTTAGCCCAGCCAAGAGGAACGCCTACCCAGAAGTCATTGGCCTCGCCGCCGGCCTCGAGCAGGGCAACACTGTAGACGCCCGATTCGCTCAGCCGAGCCGCAATGACACAACCCGCAGAGCCGGCGCCCACTATGACGTAATCGAATTCGCCCAGTTGCTTCATTACAGCTTCCGATGCGCGTGCTGCCTGTCGGGCGATTGGAGCGGCAGGCAACAAAAAACGGGCAATCGCTTCAAAAAGCCAAGCATCGTCCGCGCGTCCGATTCATCAGGTCGGCGCGTTTTGCGAGACCGACGTTTCGGGCGCTTTGATCTTGGCTTTACCCTGGGCCTCGCGCTCGGCATTAAAGCGGGTGAAAGTGTTCGCAACCGCAGAACCGCGAGCCTTCCTGATCTCATCCCCCATCGACCGATAGCGATCTAGCGATGCCGCGCGCGGCATGTTGCTCTGCCGGATGTGGGGCACGACATATCGCGCATAAAGTTCATACGACCGCTTGGTTTGCTCCCAGTCGGCCCAATTGTGACCGAAATGCAGGAGGCAACCAAAATCACCTTGCTTTGCCTGCAGACGCTTAATCAACGCGATCGCATCGTCGGGTGTACCGATCGTTGCACCCCGCGCTTTGATCGCTAGATCGACGGGATCCATCGACTTCGCTTCCGCCGCGCCGACCCGGCCCGGATTAGTCAAGAAGCCGAATTCGAGCCATTTCTCGAGGCCGAAGCGGCAGTTGGCGCGGGCCTGCTCCCGTGTCTCGGCGAGATGCATCGGCGCGACCAGCCGGAGGTTTTTGCGCTCCACGACCTGGTTGTTCTCGGCGGCGATCTCGTTTGCGATCTTCCAGTTCTCCGCAAGCGCATCATAGCCGCCGACTTCAGCCGCCGCGATGCAGATCAGTCCCGCGCCGAATTTGCCGGCAAGCCGGGCGCCCGATGGGGTCTGGGTGCTGGCTATCACGACTTCCGGAGACGGATGGGTAAAGGGCTTAATTGCCAGCGCGGCCTCGTTGAGTGTAAACCAGTCGGTCTTCTTCGTCACCGTCTCGCCGCGAAACAACGCCATGATGACTTCCAGCGACTCGGCTAGGCGGCCGCGGCTCGTATCGGTATCAATGCCCATCATCTTGGCGTCGAGGTATAGTGCCCCCGGGCCGACACCGAACATAACGCGCCCCATCGTTTGGTGATCGAGCTGGATAATGCGACCCGCGACCGTCAAAGGATTATGATAAGGCAGGGACACCACGCCGGTCCCGAGCCGAATGCGTTTGGTGCGCTCGGCGGCCGCCGCGATGAACACTTCGGGCGACGAAATGGTCTCGAAGCCGCCGGAGTGATGCTCGCCGATCCAAGCTTCTTCATATCCTAGCCGGTCGAGCCACTCCACCAGCTGAAAATCTCGCTGGATGCAAAGAGTCGGATCTTCTTCGTTCGAGTGGTGCGGGGGTAGAAAAATACCACTGCGGAACCAAACGTTTGACATCTGTACTCCCTCCCTTTTCCGGGCGCGCTGAATCCGCGCCTCGCTCATGGCCACTCAATCCCTATCCAGCTGCGCCTTGGCTTTCGAACTTGCATCGCAACCGGA
>Ga0265313_10001884_pt1 | contig 19075 bp, 27 predicted proteins | sample 4123metaG_FD_203122 | JGI IMG/M metagenome (GOLD analysis project Ga0265313, IMG submission 203122) | Rhizosphere microbial communities from Carex aquatilis grown in University of Washington, Seatle, WA, United States - 4-1-23 metaG | ecosystem: Host-associated > Plants > Roots > Rhizosphere >...
GATCGTGATCAAGGGCAAGGACGGCAAGCTGCTCAAGCTCAGCCGTGGCGGCGAGGCGCGCTACCAGCTCGCCGTCGACGCCATCATCTCGGTCGATCCGGGCGGGCACGTGAAGGCGGGCGACGTCATCGCGCGTATCCCGACCGAAAGCGCCAAGACGCGTGACATCACCGGCGGTCTGCCGCGGGTGGCGGAGCTGTTCGAGGCGCGCAAACCGAAAGACTCGGCGGTGATCGCCGAGATTGGCGGCACGGTGCGGTTCGGCAAAGACTACAAGAACAAGCGCCGCATCACCATCGAGCCTACGGCCAAGGGCGACGAGCCGAAGGAATACCTGGTGCCGAAGGGCAAGCACATCCATCTGCAGGATGGCGACGTCATCGAAAAGGGCGACTACATCGTGGACGGCAACCCGGCGCCGCACGACATTCTCGCCATCAAGGGCGTCGAGGAGCTTGCCGCCTACCTGGTCAACGAAATCCAGGAGGTCTACCGGCTCCAGGGCGTCATGATCAACGACAAGCACATCGAGGTGATCGTTCGCCAGATGCTGCAGAAGGTCGAGATCGACGATGCCGGCGAGACCGAGCTGTTGCAGGGCGAGCAGATGGACAAGACCGAGCTCGACGAGATCAACGCTCGGGCAGAGGCCGACGGCAAGAAGCCGGCGACCGGACACCCCGTGCTGCTCGGCATCACCAAGGCGAGCCTGCAGACGCGGTCGTTCATCTCGGCGGCTTCGTTCCAGGAGACCACGCGCGTGCTCACCGAGGCGGCGGTCAACGCCAAGATCGACACGCTCGACGGCCTCAAGGAGAACGTCATCGTCGGCCGCCTGATCCCGGCCGGCACCGGCGCGATGATGAACAGCTTGCGCGAGGTTGCGACCAAGCGCGACGCGCTCATCGTCGAGGAGCGGGAAAAGGACGCCGCCAAGGCGTCGGCCGCGGCCGAGGCTGCAAGGGAAGCAGCGGCCGCTCCGGCGCTGCCGCCGGCGGAATAAGCCGCTTTCAGGCCGATACGAAATCGAAGGGCCGCCTCCGGGCGGCCCTTCTGCTTTTCGGCGGTGTCACACGGCAGTAAGGAATCGCCACGTAGGGCAGGGCGCATGCACTGGTGGCAGACCGGCATCCTCTACCAGCTCTATCCGCGCTCGTTTCAAGACAGCGACGGCGACGGCATCGGCGATCTCAAGGGCATCATCGAGCGCCTGCCGTATCTCGCCGAGCTTGGCGTCGATGCGGTGTGGCTGTCGCCCATCTTCGTCTCGCCGATGGCGGACTTCGGCTACGACATCGCCGACTACTGCACGGTCGATCCGCTGTTCGGCACCGTGCGCGATTTCGACGCGCTGCTCGCCGCTGCGCACGCGCGCGGCATCAAGGTGCTGCTCGACCTCGTGCCCAATCACACATCGGAGCGGCATCCGTGGTTCGTCGAAAGCCGGTCGTCACGCGATCATCCGAAACGCGACTGGTACATTTGGCGCGACGCCGCGCCCGGCGGCGGTGCGCCGAACAACTGGCTGTCGGAATTCGGCGGCTCGGTTTGGGCGTTCGATGAGGCGACCGGTCAGTATTATTATCACGCCTTCCTGCGCGAGCAACCGGACCTCAACTGGCGCAATCCGCAAGTGCGCGCGGCGATCCATGACGTCATGCGCTTCTGGCTCAAGCGCGGCGTCGATGGCTTCCGCGTCGATGCGATCTGGCACCTGATCAAGGACGAAGCCTTCCGCGACAATCCGCGAAATCGAGACTTCCGCGCCGGCGATCCGGACTACAAGCGCTTGTCGCCGCTCCATTCGACCGACCGGCCGGAGGTGCACGACGCGATCCGTGGTCTTCGCGCGGTGATCGACGAATTTCCAGACCGCCTGTTGATCAGCGAGGCCTATGTGCCGGTCGAGAAGCTCGCCGCCTATTACGGTCCCGATCTTGCCGGCGCGCACCTGCCGTTCAACTTCGCGCTGATCGAGACGCCGTTTGCGCCACGCGCCATCGCCGCGCTGATCGAGCGCTACGAGCGCGCGCTGCCGCAAGGCGGCTGGCCGAACTGGGTGATGGGCAATCACGATAGGCCGCGGCTTGCCTCGCGCATTGGCGCGGCGAACGCTCGACTAGCTGCAATGTTGCTTCTGACGCTGCGCGGCACGCCGACGCTCTACTACGGCGACGAGATCGGCATACGCCAGGTCGACATTCCGCCGGACCGTGTGCGCGATCCGGCGGCGGCGCACGTGCCCGGCCGCGACGGCGCCCGCACGCCGATGCAGTGGGACGCTTCACGCTTCGCTGGATTTTCGACGCAAGAACCGTGGCTGCCGCTCGGCGATGTCGCCGCGATCAACGTCGCGCGCGAACGCGACGATCCGGGCTCGCTGCTCAATCTCTATCGCCAACTGATCGCGTTGCGGCGAACCAGCGCCGCGCTCAACCGCGGCAGCTACTTGACGCTTGCCGTCAGTGACGAGACCTTCGCCTACCTGCGCCAGGCCGACGGCGAGGACATCGTGGTGGCGCTCAACTTCAGCGACGCGACCGCCTCGGTCCCGGTTCCAGGACCGGGAACAATGTGGCTCGCCACCAACGGCCTGGAGGCGGGCGGGGCGGTTTCCGGGTCGATCACCCTCCCGCCACGTAGCGGGGTGGTCATCGCCCTCACGTCCTGAATCGCGATTAACCTCGATATTTCAGCCCTTTTCGCCTTGACTTGGCCGCAACCCGCCGATACATACGCCGAACTTTACGGCAGGCGGTGAGCTTCGCGTGCTCGGCACGGCCGCCCGGTAAGCCATTGAGAATGCTACAATTTTCTCGATTGCCCCGGCGCAAATGCCTCGACGAATGAAGCTCAGACGCTGCCTCTGACAGCCTTGTGTCAGACTTTTTGATCGGGTGCGGGAGCTTTTCCGCTCGCGTCCGACCGACCCGAAAGAGCGCCCCCGCAGCGTCAGGCGGACGGCGCGATTTCGTTTTGCGCGTGCGGACGCCAATCCGCGCGGAAATGCCGGGGCGGAAGCCCAACCGAATGGCGGGCGAAAGCCCGCCCGAACGTGAGACGGGGCGGAAGCCCGAGGCCTATTCCGGGCGTGAGCCCGTACTGAGGGATGTGAATGCCGACGATCAATCAGTTGATTGCGACCCCGCGCAAGCCGCTCAAGGCGCGCAACACCGCGCCGGCGCTGGAGAATTCGCCGCAGAAGCGCGGCGTCTGCACGCGCGTCTACACCACGACCCCGAAGAAGCCGAACTCGGCGCTCCGCAAGGTCGCCAAGGTGCGCCTCACCAACGGTTTCGAGGTGATCGGCTACATCCCGGGCGAGGGCCACAATCTGCAGGAGCACTCGGTCGTCATGATCCGCGGCGGCCGCGTCAAGGATCTGCCCGGCGTGCGCTATCACATCCTGCGCGGCGTGCTCGACACGCAGGGCGTCAAGAATCGCAAGCAGCGCCGTTCGAAATACGGCGCCAAGCGTCCGAAGTAACCGGAGAGTCCGATGTCCCGTCGTCACGCCGCAGAAAAGCGCGAAGTCATTCCGGACCCGAAGTTCGGCAACGTTGTCGTGTCCAAGTTCATGAATGCCGTGATGTATGCCGGCAAGAAGTCGGTTGCCGAGAACATCGTCTACGGCGCGCTCTCGGCGATCGAGAGCAAAGCCAAAACCGATCCGCTCAAGGTTTTCCAGCAGGCGCTCGACAACGTGATGCCGTCGATCGAGGTGCGCTCCCGCCGCGTCGGCGGCGCCACCTACCAGGTGCCGGTTGAAGTGCGCACGTCGCGCCGCCAAGCGCTTGGCATTCGCTGGATCATTTCGGCCGCGCGCGACCGTAACGAAAAAACGATGACCGAGCGGCTATCGGCCGAGTTGCTCGATGCTTCGAATAACAGGGGAAACGCCGTCAAGAAGCGCGAGGACACCCACAAGATGGCGGAAGCCAACCGGGCGTTCTCGCATTACCGCTGGTGATGGCGAACAACCTCAGGGAATAGAACTCAAATGCCTCGCGTCCACGCAATCCAGGACTACCGCAATTTCGGCATCATGGCCCACATCGATGCCGGGAAAACCACGACTACGGAGCGGATCCTTTATTACACGGGCAAGAGCCACAAGATCGGCGAGGTGCACGAAGGCGCCGCGACGATGGATTGGATGGAGCAGGAGCAGGAACGCGGCATCACCATCACCTCGGCCGCGACCACCGCGTTCTGGAAGGAAAAGCGCCTCAACATCATCGACACGCCCGGCCACGTCGACTTCACGATCGAAGTCGAGCGCTCGTTGCGCGTGCTGGACGGCGCCGTCGTCGTGCTCGACTCGAACCAGGGCGTCGAGCCGCAGACCGAGACGGTCTGGCGCCAGGGCGACAAATACAAAGTGCCGCGCATTGTCTTCGCCAACAAGATGGACAAGATCGGCGCCGATTTCTTCAAGTCCATGGACGACATCAGGACCCGCCTCGGCGCGAAACCCGTGGCCATCCAGCTGCCGATCGGTTCGGAGCAGAATTTCAAAGGCATTATCGATCTCGTGCGCATGAAAGGCGTGGTGTGGGACGATGAATCCCTCGGCGCCAATTACAAAGACATCGATATCCCGGCCGATATGGCCGACGAAGCCAAGAAATACCGCGAGATGATGGTTGAGGCGGCGGTCGAGCTCGATGACGACGCCACCACCGCCTACCTCGAGGGCAAGATGCCCGACGAGGCCACGCTGAAGAAGCTCATCCGCAAGGCCGTCATCACCGGTGCGTTCTTCCCGGTCCTGTGCGGCTCGGCCTTTAAGAACAAGGGCGTGCAGCCGCTGCTCGACGCCGTCGTCGACTATCTGCCATCGCCGCTCGATGTGCCGCCGATCCACGGCATCAATCCCGACAACGGCGAAGACGTCATCCGCGAGCCGAAGGACGACGCGCCGCTGGCGCTGCTCGCCTTCAAGATCATGGACGATCCCTTTGTCGGCACCATTACTTTCTGCCGCATCTATTCCGGCACGCTGTCGAGCGGCACCGGCCTGATCAACTCCACCAAGGAGCGCAAGGAGCGGATCGGCCGCATGCTGCTGATGCATGCGAATAACCGCGAAGACATCAAGGAAGCCTACGCCGGCGACATCGTCGCGCTGGCGGGCCTCAAGGAAGTGCGGACCGGCGACACGCTGTGCGATCCGGACAAGCCGGTGATCCTGGAGAAGATGGAATTCCCGGATCCGGTCATCGAGATCGCGATCGAGCCGAAGTCGAAGGCCGACCAGGAAAAGCTCGGCGTCGCACTGGCCAAGCTTGCGGCCGAGGATCCGTCGTTCCGCGTATCGACCGATCTGGAGAGCGGCCAGACCATCCTTAAGGGCATGGGCGAACTCCATCTCGACATCAAGGTCGACATCCTCAAGCGCACCTACAAGGTGGACGCGAATATCGGCGCGCCGCAGGTGGCGTTCCGCGAGAAGATCACCCAGCGCGCCGAAGTCGATTACACCCACAAGAAGCAGACCGGCGGTACCGGCCAGTTCGCGCGTGTCAAGATCGTCGCCGAGCCGACCGTGCCCGGCACGCCGTTCGAATTCGAGAACGAAATCGTCGGCGGCTCGGTGCCGAAGGAGTTCATCCCCGGCGTCGAGAAGGGTCTGGAGTCGGTTCTGGGTTCCGGCATCCTCGCCGGCTTCCCGGTGGTCGACCTCAAAGTGTCGCTGATCGACGGCAAGCACCATGAAGTCGACTCGTCGGCGCTCGCCTTCGAAATCGCCGCGCGCGGCGCTCTAAAAGAAGCACTGCAGAAGGGCCGCCCGGTTCTGCTCGAGCCGATCATGAAGGTCGAAGTGGTGACGCCGGAAGACTACACCGGGTCCGTCATCGGCGACCTGAACTCGCGGCGCGGCCAGATCCAGGGCCAGGACATGCGCGGCAACGCCAACGTGATCAACGCGATGGTGCCGCTGATGAACATGTTCGGCTACGTCAACAATCTGCGCTCGATGTCGCAGGGCCGCGCCACCTTCACGATGCAATTCGATCACTACGCTGAACTGCCCGCGAACGTTTCTGCCGAAGTGCAGAAGAAGTTCGCGTAAGTGGCAACAATTTAGGACTGAACGGAGAGCCCCATGGCAAAAGAGAAATTCAACCGCAACAAGCCGCATTGCAATATCGGCACGATCGGCCACGTCGACCACGGCAAGACGACGCTGACCGCGGCGATCACCAAGGTATTGTCGGAGACGGGCGGGGCGACCTTCACCGCTTATGACCAGATCGACAAGGCGCCGGAAGAGAAGGCGCGCGGCATCACCATCTCGACCGCGCACGTCGAGTACGAGACCGCCAAGCGCCACTACGCGCACGTCGACTGCCCCGGCCACGCCGACTATGTGAAGAACATGATCACCGGCGCCGCGCAGATGGACGGCGCGATCCTGGTCGTGTCGGCTGCCGACGGCCCGATGCCGCAGACCCGCGAGCACATCCTGCTCGCCCGCCAAGTCGGCGTACCGGCGCTGGTCGTGTACATGAACAAGGTCGACATGGTCGACGATCCGGAACTCCTGGAGCTCGTCGAGCTCGAAGTTCGTGAGCTCCTCTCCAAGTACAACTTCCCGGGCGACAAGATCCCGATCGTCAAGGGCTCGGCCCTCAAGGCGCTCGACGGCTCCGACGAGAAGCTCGGCAAGGAATCGATCCTGGCGCTGATGAAGGCCGTGGACGAATACATCCCGCAGCCGGAGCGTCCGAAGGATCAGCCGTTCCTGATGCCGGTCGAAGACGTATTCTCGATCTCCGGCCGCGGCACCGTCTGCACCGGCCGCGTCGAGCGCGGCGTCATCAAGGTCGGCGAGGAAGTCGAGATCGTCGGCATCCGCCCGACGCAAAAGACCGTCGTCACCGGCGTCGAGATGTTCCGCAAGCTGCTCGATCAGGGCGAGGCGGGCGACAACGTCGGCTGCCTGCTGCGCGGCACCAAGCGCGAGGAAGTTGAGCGCGGCCAGGTGCTGTGCAAGCCCGGCTCCGTCAAGCCGCACACCAAGTTCAAGGCCGAAGCCTACATCCTCACCAAGGAAGAGGGCGGCCGTCATACCCCGTTCTTCACCAACTACCGTCCGCAGTTCTATTTCCGCACCACCGACGTGACCGGCGTGGTGCACCTGCCGGCCGGCACCGAGATGGTGATGCCGGGCGACAACGTGGCGATGGAAGTGCACCTGATCGTGCCGATCGCCATGGAAGAGAAGCTTCGCTTCGCCATTCGCGAGGGCGGCCGCACGGTCGGCGCCGGCGTGGTGGCGAGCATCATCGAGTAAGGCTGAAAGAGGCGTCATGGCCGGGTGAGAACCCGGCCATCCACGTCTTACGAAAGAAAAGCAGATGAACGGCCAGAATATCCGGATCCGGCTCAAGGCGTTCGATCACCGCATCCTCGATGCGTCGACGCGCGAGATCGTCAACACCGCCAAGCGCACGGGCGCGCAGGTGCGTGGACCGATCCCGCTGCCGACGCGCATCGAGAAATTCACGGTCAATCGCTCGCCGCATATCGACAAGACGAGCCGCGAACAATTCGAGATGCGCACGCACAAGCGCCTTCTCGACATCGTCGACCCGACGCCGCAGACCGTGGACGCGCTGATGAAGCTCGACCTGGCCGCCGGCGTCGACGTCGAGATCAAGCTCTAAGGTGAAGTGAGGAAGCGATGCGCTCCGGAGTGATCGCACAGAAGGTCGGAATGACCCGGTTGTTCACCGAACAAGGTGAGCACGTACCGGTCACGGTGCTGCGTCTTGCGCAGTGCCAGGTCGTCGGCCATCGCAGCAAGGACAAGAACGGCTACGTCGCGTTGCAGCTCGGCGCCGGTCCGCGCCGCGCCAACAACATGAGCAAGGCCGACCGCGGCTATTTCGCCAAGGCCAGCGTCGAACCCAAGCGCAAACTTGCCGAATTCCGCGTCACCGACGACGCCATGATCCCGGTTGGCGCCGAGATCACCGCCGACCACTTCGTCGCCGGCCAGTTCGTCGACGTCTGCGGCATCACCATCGGCAAGGGCTTCGCCGGTGCCATGAAGCGCTGGAACTTCGCGGGTCTGCGCGCCTCGCACGGCGTCTCGATCTCGCACCGCTCGATCGGCGGCACCGGCGGCCGTCAGGATCCAGGCAAGACCTTCAAGAACAAGAAGATGCCGGGACATCTCGGTGTTGACCGCGTCACCACGCTCAACCTGCGGGTCGTTTCGACCGATGTCGAGCGCGGCCTGCTCCTGGTCGAGGGCTCAGTGCCGGGCGCCAAGGGCGGCTGGATCACCGTCCGCGACGCGGTGAAGAAGTCGCTGCCGAAGGGAGCTCCGAAGCCCGGCAAGTTCCGTCTTGCCGATGCCGGGGCCAAGATCGACCCGTCGCAACCGCAGGTCCAGCCGGCTGAGCCGGCTGCGGCGGAAGCCTCCAAGACGGAGGGCGCATAACATGGAACTCAAGATCACCACGCTCGAAGGCAAGGACTCCGGCAAGGTCACTCTGTCGGACACCATTTTCGGTCTCGAGCCGCGCGTCGACATCCTGCAGCGCTGCGTCAACTGGCAACTCGCCAAGCGCCAGCGCGGCACGCACAAGGCCAAGGGCCGCGCCGAAATCTGGCGCACCGGCAAGAAGATGTACGCGCAGAAGGGCACCGGTGGCGCCCGTCACGGCTCGGCCCGCGTGCCGCAGTTCCGCGGCGGCGGCCGTGCTTTCGGCCCGGTCGTGCGCAGCCATGCGATTGACCTGCCGAAGAAAGTGCGCGCGCTCGCGCTCAGGCACGCGCTGTCGTCCAAGGCTAAGGACGGCGGTCTCATCGTCATCGACAAGGCGAGCATCAAGGACGGCAAGACCAAGGCGCTTGCCGCCCAGTTCGGCAAGCTCGGGTTCGACAACGCGCTGATCATCGACGGTTCGGAGGTCGAAGCCAACTTCCGCTCGGCGGCGCGCAACATTCCGAACATCGACGTGCTGCCGGTGCAGGGCATCAACGTCTACGACATCATGCGACGCAAGACTTTGGTGCTGACCAAGGCCGCGCTCGATGCGCTGGAGGCGCGCTTCAAATGACCACGAGCGATCCACGCCACTACGACGTCATCGTCGCGCCGGTGATCACCGAGAAGGCGACGATTGCGTCCGAGCACAACAAGGTCGTGTTCAAGGTGCGCCGCGACGCCACCAAGCCGCAGATCAAGGAAGCGGTGGAGAAGCTGTTCGACGTCAAGGTCAAGAACGTCAACACGTTGATCCGTCCCGGCAAGCGCAAGGTGTTCAAGAACCGGCTCGGCCAGCAGTCGGACGTCAAGCGCGCGATCGTGACCCTGGAAGAGGGTCACCGCATCGACGTGACCACGGGATTGTAAGGATTAGTCGCGATGGCATTGAAAACATACAATCCGACCACGCCGAGCCAGCGCCATCTGGTGATCGTCGACCGTTCGACGCTCTACAAGGGCGCGCCGGTGAAATCGCTCACCGAGGGTCAGCACTCGACCGGCGGCCGCAACAACAACGGCCGCATCACCTCGCGTTTCCGCGGCGGCGGCCACAAGCAGGCCTATCGCCGGATCGACTTTCGCCGCACCAAGCGCGACATGCCGGCGACCGTCGAGCGCATCGAATACGATCCGAACCGCACGGCGTTCATCGCCCTGATCAAGTATCAGGACGGCGAGCTCAGCTACATCCTGGCGCCGCAGCGCCTGTCGCCGGGCGACAGCGTGATCGCCGCCGAATCCGCCGACGTGAAGCCGGGCAACGCGATGCCGATCGCCAACATCCCGGTCGGCACCATCGTGCACAACATCGAGATCAAGATCGGCAAGGGCGGCCAGATCGCGCGCTCGGCCGGGTCCTACGCGCAGATCGTCGGCCGCGACCAGGATTACGTCATCCTGCGTCTCAACTCGACCGAGCAGCGCCTGGTGCATGGCCGCTGCCTCGCCACCATCGGCGCGGTGTCCAACCCGGACAACATGAACACGACGATCGGCAAGGCCGGTCGCCAGCGCTGGCGCGGCCGCATGCCGCACAACCGCGGCATCGTCATGAACCCGGTCGATCACCCGCACGGCGGCCGCACCAAGGGCGGCAAGCACTGGGTCACGCCGTGGGGCAAGCCGACCAAGGGCGCGAAGACGCGCAAGAACAAGCGCACCACCAAATTTATTGTGGCAAGCCGCCACGACCGCAAGAAGCAGCAGCAGTAGCAGCAGTAGCAGCAGAAGCAGAAGCAGTAGGAAACTCGAGATGACTCGTTCAGTTTGGAAAGGCCCGTTCGTCGACGGCTACCTGCTGCGCAAGGCGGAGGCCGCCCGCGCATCCGGCCGTCACGAGATGATCAAGATCTGGAGCCGCCGCTCGACCATCCTGCCGCAGTTCGTCGGCCTCAACTTCGGCGTCTACAACGGGCAGAAGCACATCCCGGTCCAGGTGACCGAGGAAATGGTCGGCCACAAGTTCGGCGAATTCGCCCCGGGCCGGATGTTCTACGGCCATACGTCGGACCGCAAGGCCAAGCGTTCGTCGGCGCCGGCCGCGGCGCCTGCGGCAGCGCCTGCCGCGCCGGCGGCATCGAGCTAAGGGACAAGGGATATGGGCAAGAGCTCACGCGAGCGTCAGCTCGAGGACAACGAAGCGAAAGCGGTCGCCCGCATGCTGCGGGTGTCGCCGCAGAAGCTCAATCTGGTCGCGCAATTGATCCGCGGCAAGAAGGTCGCGAGCGCGCTCGCCGATCTCGAGTTCTCGCAGAAGCGCATCGCCAAGGAAGTGCGCAAGTGCCTGGAATCGGCGGTCGCCAACGCCGAGAACAACCATGACCTCGACGTCGACGATCTCATCGTCGCCGAGGCGCATGTCGGCAAGGCGCTCGTGATCAAGCGTTTCACCCCGCGCGGCCGCGGTCGCGTCGGACGAATTCTGAAGCCGTTTGCCAACCTGACCATCGTCGTACGCGAGGTCGAGGCGCAGGCGCAGGCAGGCAAGGCTTAGGGAGTAGAGGATGGGTCAAAAGGTCAATCCAATCGGCTTGCGGCTCGGCGTCAACCGCACCTGGGATTCGCGTTGGTACTCGGGCAAGGCCGAATACGGCGCGCTGCTGCACGAGGACATCAAGATCCGCGCCGAGCTGATGAAGCAGCTCAAGCAGGCGGCGGTGTCGCGCATCGTCATCGAGCGCCCGCACAAGAAGTGCCGCGTCACCATTCACTCGGCTCGTCCCGGCGTCGTCATCGGCAAGAAGGGCGCCGACATCGAGAAGCTGCGCAAGGCGGTCGCCAAGATGACCGACAGCGACGTCGTCATCAACATCGTCGAAATCCGCAAGCCCGAGCTCGACGCGCAGCTGGTCGCCGAATCGATCGCGCAGCAGCTAGAGCGCCGCGTCGCCTTCCGCCGCGCCATGAAGCGCGCGGTGCAGTCGGCGATGCGTCTCGGCGCCGAAGGCATCCGCATCAACTGCTCCGGCCGCCTCGGCGGCGCGGAAATCGCGCGCATGGAATGGTACCGCGAGGGCCGCGTGCCGCTGCACACGCTGCGCGCCGACATCGACTACGGCGTCGCCACCGCTTTCACCACGTACGGCACCTGCGGCGTCAAGGTCTGGATCTTCAAGGGCGAGATCCTCGAGCACGATCCGATGGCGCAGGACAAGAAGCTCGCCGAGGGCGAGGCCGGTCGGCCGCGCCGCGAGAACGCGTAAAGGAAATACGAGTAAGTCATGCTGCAACCGACACGCTCCAAGTTCCGCAAGCAGTTCAAGGGCCGCATCCACGGCGTCGCCACCTCCGGCGCGATGCTGGCCTTTGGGCAGTACGGCCTGAAGGCGCTCGAGCCCGAGCGCGTCACCGCGCGCCAGATCGAAGCCGCGCGCCGCGCGCTCACCCGCTTCATGAAGCGGTCGGGCCGCGTGTGGATCCGCGTCTATCCGGACGTGCCGGTGTCGAAGAAGCCGATCGAAGTGCGCATGGGCAAAGGCAAGGGCAACCCGGAAGTCTGGGTCGTCCGCGTCAAGCCGGGCCGCATCCTATTCGAGGTCGACGGCATCCCGCTCGCCATCGCCAAGGAAGCGCTCGGTCTCGCTGCGGCCAAGCTGCCCGTCAAAACCCGTTTCATCGAACGTATCGCCGAGTGATGCCAATGAAATCCGCCGACGTCAGAGCCATGACGCTCGATCAGCTGGACGACGAAGTCCTCAAGCTGAAGAAAGAGCAGTTCAACTTGCGCTTCCAGCGCGCCACCGGGCAGTTGGAGAACACCTCGCGCGTGCGCGTCATCCGCCGCGATATCGCGCGCATGAAGACGATCGCCGCGCAGAAGCGCACCGGCGCCGAGCCCGCCGTTGCGGCAGCCGCTGCGCCGGCGCCGAAGAAAGCCAGGACCGCCAAGCCGAAATCCAAAGCCGCCGCGAAGCCACGCGCCCGGGCGACCAAGTCGAAGAAAGCGAAGTAAGGGGTTTTAGATGCCGAAGCGTACGCTCCAGGGTGTCGTCGTCAGCGACAAGCAGGCCAAGACCGTGGTCGTGCGCGTGGAACGCCGTTTCACCCACCCGACGATGAAGAAGACCGTGCGGCGCTCGAAGAAGTACCACGCCCATGACGAGACCAACGAATACGGGATCGGCGACATGGTGTGGATCGAGGAGCGGCGTCCGATTTCGAAGCTCAAGCGCTGGGCGGTGATCCGCGGCGAGAAGAAGCAGAAAGTGCAGTAGCGCCATGATTCAGATGCAAACCAATCTCGACGTCGCCGACAATTCCGGCGCACGCCGCGTCATGTGCATCAAGGTGCTTGGCGGGTCCAAGCGCAAATACGCCACCATCGGCGACGTCATCGTCGTGTCGGTGAAGGAGGCGATTCCGCGCGGCCGCGTCAAGAAGGGCGAGGTCATGAAGGCCGTCGTCGTGCGCATCCGCAAGGACATCAGGCGTGCAGACGGCTCGGTCATACGCTTCGACCGCAACGCGGCGGTGCTGATCACCCCGCAGATGGAGCCGGTCGGCACCCGCATCTTCGGGCCAGTGCCGCGCGAGCTGCGCGCCAAGAATCACATGAAGATCATCTCGCTCGCCCCGGAGGTGCTGTGATGGCCGCCAAGATCCGCAAGGGCGATACCGTGATCGTGCTCACCGGCCGCGACAAGGGCCGCACCGGCGAGGTGGTCGAAGTGCGCACCGCCGACGGCCGCGCTCTGGTGCGCGGCATCAACATGGTCAAGCGCCATCAGCGCCAGACTGCGCAGCAGGAAGGCGGGATCATCTCCAAGGAAGGCGCGATCCACATGTCGAACCTGGCGCTCGCCGATCCGAAGGACGGCAAGCCGACCCGGGTGGGATTCAAGTTCGTCGGCGAGGGTGACGCGCGCAAGAAGGTGCGTGTCGCCAAGCGCTCGGGAGTCGAGATCGATGGCTGATACGCAAGCTGAAACCAAGAAGCCGAAGCAGCCGGCGCCGCAAGGCGGTGCTGCGAAGGCGCCGAAAGCCCCCAAGGAAGCCAAAGGCGATGGCGCTCCGAAGGAGAAGAAGCCGCGCGTGCCGTCGGACTACAAGCCGCGGCTCAACGCGCATTTCGAGCAGACGGTGCGCCCCGCGCTGACCCAGCAGTTCGGCTACAAGAACCGCATGCAGGTGCCCAAGATCACCAAGGTGGTGCTCAACATGGGCATCGGCGAAGGCGTCGCCGACCGCAAGAAGGTCGATGGCGCGGCCGCCGACCTGTCGATGATTGCCGGGCAGAAGGCCGTCATCACCAAGTCGCGCAAGTCGATCGCGACCTACAAGCTGCGCGATGGCCAGGCGATCGGCTGCAAGGTGACGCTGCGCAAGGCGCGCATGTACGATTTCATCGACCGCCTCATCAACATCGTGCTGCCGCGCGTGCGCGACTTCCGCGGTCTCAACCCGAAGAGCTTCGACGGCCGCGGCAACTACAGCCTCGGCATCAAGGAATACACCGTTTTCCCGGAGATCGACTTCGACAAGGTCACCGATACCTGGGGTCTCGACGTCACCGTTTGCACCACGGCGCGCACCGACGACGAAGCGCGCGCGCTGTTGGCGGCTTTCAACTTCCCGTTCCGGCAGTGAGGCGGCGGCAAGCCGTCCTCAAACGCGGAAACAAGGAGCGATAGAATGGCGAAGAAGAGTTCGATCGAGAAGAACGAAAGACGGCGCAAGCTGGCCAAGAAATTTGCCGGCCGGCGTAAGCGTCTCAAGGCGATTGCGCGCGACAAGAAGCTGCCGACAGAGGAGCGTTTCGCCGCGTCGCTCAAGCTGTCCGAGCTGCCGCGCAATTCGAACATCAATCGCGTGCGCAATCGCTGCGAAATGACGGGCCGGCCTCGCGGGTTTTACCGCAAGCACCGTCTCAGCCGTATCGCGCTGCGCGAGCTTGGCTCCAAGGGGCTCATTCCCGGCCTCGTGAAGTCGAGCTGGTAGGAGATCGAGAATGTCAGTGAACGATCCGATCGGCGATATGATCGCGCGCATCCGCAACGCGCAGATGCGGAACAAGTCGAAGGTGTCGATGCCCGGCTCCAAGCAGCGCGAGCGCGTGCTCGAGGTGCTCAAGAGCGAGGGGTTCATCCGCGGCTATGCCAGCGTCGCGCATACGTCTGGCCGCAACGAGCTCGAAATCGAGCTCAAGTATTACGACGGCGCGCCGGTGATCCGCGAGATCTCCCGCGTGTCGAAGCCCGGCCGCCGCGTCTACGCTTCCGTCAAAGCGCTGCCGCGCATCAACAACGGCCTCGGTGTCGCCATCCTGTCGACACCGAAGGGCGTGATGGCCGACCACGACGCCCGCGACGCCAATGTCGGCGGCGAAATCATCTGTACGGTGTTCTGATGTCGCGTATCGGCAAAAAAGCGGTTGTGGTGCCGTCCGGCGTTACCGCCAACGTCGAGGGGCAGACCGTCAAGGTCAAGGGCCCCAAGGGCGCGCTTTCGTTCGTCGTCAGCGACGACGTCACAGTCAAGATGGACAAGGACGGCATCCACCTCGATCCGCGCAACGAGACCAAGCGCGCGCGTTCGCTGTGGGGCACTTCACGCACTTTGGTCGCCAACCTGATGTCGGGCGTGACCAAGGGCTTCGAGGAGAAGCTGGAGATCACCGGCGTCGGCTATCGCGCCGCGGTGCAGGGCAAGACCCTGCAGCTGCAGCTCGGCTACAGCCACGACGTCAACTTCCCGATCCCGGAAGGGATCGCGATTGCGACGCCGAAGCCGACCGAGATCGTGATCACCGGCACGGACAAGCAGAAGGTCGGCCACGTCGCCGCCGAGATCCGCGGTTTCCGCCCGCCGGAGCCGTACAAGGGCAAGGGCGTCAAATACGCCGGCGAGTACATCTTCCGCAAGGAAGGCAAGAAGAAGTAAGGGATGCGCGATGTCGAGATTAAGTGACAGGACTGCGCGGCGAACGGCGACGATCCGCCGCAAGGTCAAGCTCGCAACCGCGCGCTCGGGCCGTGCGCGGCTGTCGGTGTTCCGTTCGTCCAAGCACATTTACGTGCAGCTCATCGACGACGCCAAGGGCGAGACGCTCGCCACAGCCTCGTCGCTGGAAAAGACGCTGCGCGAAAGCGCCAAGACCGGCGCCAATATCGATGCCGCGAAAGCGGTCGGCAAGCTGATCGCCGAGCGCGCTAAGGAAAAGGGCATCAAGGACGTCGTGTTCGACCGCGGCGGCTATCTCTATCACGGGCGCATCAAGGCGCTGGCAGACGCGGCACGCGAAGGCGGCCTTAACTTTTAAGCGCATGACCCCGAAAAGTGGGGACCGGTTTTCGGACAAGGTCATGCGCAAACAAAACGAGATGAACGAAGGGTTTAACAGGTAGGTTACATGGCACAGGAACCCCGGCGGGAACATCGGCGCGAGCGCGGCGGACGCGATCGCGAAGAGCGCGACAGCGAGTTCATCGACAAGCTCGTGCACATCAACCGCGTGGCCAAGGTGGTCAAGGGCGGCCGGCGCTTCGCTTTCGCGGCGCTGGTGGTGGTCGGCGATCAGAAGGGCCGTGCCGGCTTCGGCCACGGCAAGGCGCGTGAGGTACCAGAGGCGATCCGCAAGGCGACCGACGCCGCCAAGCGCGCGCTCACCCGCGTGCCGCTGCGCGAAGGCCGCACGCTGCATCACGACGTGCTCGGCCATCACGGCGCCGGCAAGGTGTTCCTGCGCGCCGCGCCTCCCGGCACCGGCATCATCGCCGGCGGCCCGATGCGCGCTGTGTTCGAGACGCTCGGCATCCAGGACGTCGTGGCGAAGTCGCTCGGTTCGTCCAACCCGTACAACATGGTGCGTGCGACCTTCGAGGCGCTCAAGCACCAGGACTCGCCGCGTTCGGTCGCGGCGCGGCGCAATCTCAAGGTCTCGGCGCTGCAGGCGCGCCGCCGCGAGGGCGGCGAAGCCGACGCGACGGCGGAATAGCCCATGATCCCGAAAAGTGGGAACCGGTTTTCGGACAAGATCATGCGCGAACAGGAAAAGGCTTAACAATGGCGGCAGGAAAAACCATCAAGGTCGAGCAGGTGGGCAGCCCGTTGCGGCGCCACTTCGATCAGCGCGCGACGCTGATCGGCCTCGGCCTCAACAAGATCGGCCGCATCAATGACGTGCCGGACACACCGGCGACCCGCGGCATGATCCGCAAGCTTCAGCACCTGGTGCGCGTGATCGGCGACAAGTAAGGACCAAGAGCGATGAAACTCAATCAGATCGCCGACAATCCCGGCTCGCGCAAAAACCGCATGCGCGTCGGCCGCGGCATTGGCTCAGGGATGGGCAAGACCGGCGGCCGCGGCGGCAAGGGCCAGACCGCGCGTAGCGGCGTGCGCATCAAGGGCTTCGAAGGCGGCCAGATGCCGCTGCATCGCCGCCTGCCCAAGCGCGGCTTCCGCAACACCTCGTTCGCGGTCAAGCTCAACGAGACCAGCCTCGGCAAGCTGCAGGCGGCGATCGACGCCGGCCGCATCGACCCGAAGGCGACGATCGACGTCGCCGCGATGGTCAAGGGCGGCCTGATGCGGCGCGCCAAGGGCGGCGTGAAGCTGCTCGGCGGCGGCGAGCTCAAGACTAAGGTCGACCTCGCCGTGTGGCGGGCGTCGAAGTCGGCGGTCGAGGCGGTCGAGAAGGCCGGCGGCTCGGTCAAGATCCTCGCCCCGGCGAAGGAAGTCGATGAGGAGCCGCGCGGCAAGAACAAGCGCGCGGCGCTGGCGGCGGAAAAGGGCGGCAAGCCCAAGGGCGGCAAGGCCGAAGCCAAGGCGCCGAAGGCCGAGGGCGAAGCCAGCCCCTGACTACCGGATCGGGCGGCTAAGCCTATCTAAGGGCGGGGCGGGGGCGCGGGCAGGAGCGACAGATGGTTTCGGCGGCAGAACAACTGGCGGCCAATCTCAACTTCTCGGCGCTCGCCAAGGCCGATGAGCTCAAGAAGCGCATCTGGTTCACGGTCGGCGCGCTTCTGGTGTTCCGTCTCGGCACCTACATCCCGCTGCCCGGCATCGACCCCAATGCCTGGGAGCAGATCTTCAATACCCAGTCCGGCGGCATCCTCGGCATGTTCAACATGTTCTCCGGGGGCGGCATCCAGCGCATGGCGATCTTTGCGCTCAACATCATGCCGTACATCTCGGCCTCCATCATCATCCAGTTGATGACGACGGTATCGCCGACGCTCGAAGCCCTGAAGAAGGAAGGCGAGGCCGGCCGCAAGATCATGAACCAGTACACGCGGTATCTCACCGTGGTGCTGGCGGCGTTCCAGGCCTACGGCATCGCCATCGGTCTCGAGGGTGCCGGCAACGTGGTGTCCGATCCCGGCTGGTTCTTCCGCATCTCGACCGTCGTGACGCTGACCGGCGGCACCATGTTCCTGATGTGGCTCGGCGAGCAGATCACCTCGCGCGGCATCGGCAACGGCATCTCGCTCATCATCCTCGCCGGCATCGTCGCGCGGCTTCCGGCGGCCATCGCCGGCACGCTGGAACTGGGCCGTCAGGGCGCGCTGTCGACCGGCCTGATCCTCGCCGTCATCGTCATGGCGGTTGCCGTGATCATGTTCATCGTCTTCATGGAGCGCGCGCAACGCCGCCTGCTGATCCAGTACCCTAAACGGCAGGTCGGCAACCGGATGTTCGAGGGCCAATCCTCGCATCTGCCGCTCAAGCTCAACACCTCGGGCGTGATCCCGCCGATCTTTGCGTCGTCGCTGCTGCTGCTGCCGACGACGGTCGCGAATTTCAACGCCGGCTCCGGCCCCGGCTGGCTCACCACCATCACCACGCTGCTCGGCCACGGCCGGCCGCTGTTCCTGATCCTTTATCTCGCGCTGATCGTGTTCTTCGCGTTCTTCTACACCGCGATCGTGTTCAACCCGACCGAGACCGCGGACAACTTGAAGAAACACGGCGGCTTCATCCCCGGCATAAGACCGGGCGAGCGCACGGCGGAATACATCGACTATGTGCTGTCGCGCATCACGGTGATCGGCGCGCTCTACCTTGCCATCGTCTGCCTCATTCCCGAAATCCTGGTGTCATACGCGGCAGTGCCGTTCTACTTCGGCGGCACCTCGCTCTTGATCGTCGTCAGCGTGACCATGGACACGGTGGCGCAGATCCAGGGCTATCTGCTGGCGCATCAATACGAAGGCTTGATCAAACGTTCGAAGCTGCGGGGGCGGCAAAGATGAGACTAATCCTGCTCGGCCCGCCGGGGGCGGGGAAGGGCACGCAAGCGCAGCGCCTGGTTTCCAAACACGGTATCGTCCAACTCTCCACCGGCGACATGTTGCGCGCCGCAGTCGCCGCCGGCACGCCGGTTGGGCTGCGCGCCAAGAGCCTCATGGAAGCGGGCCAGCTCGTGCCCGACGAGGTGGTGGTGGCGATCATCGCCGATCGCATCGGCGAGTCTGATGCCAAGCGCGGCTTCGTGCTCGACGGCTTTCCGCGCACCGTACCGCAGGCCGAGGCGCTCGACCGCCTGCTGGCCGAGCGCGGCCTCAAGCTCGACGGCGTCATCCAGCTCAAGGTCGACGAGGGCATCCTGGTCAAGCGCATCGAGAAGCG
>Ga0265313_10001885_pt1 | contig 19068 bp, 16 predicted proteins | sample 4123metaG_FD_203122 | JGI IMG/M metagenome (GOLD analysis project Ga0265313, IMG submission 203122) | Rhizosphere microbial communities from Carex aquatilis grown in University of Washington, Seatle, WA, United States - 4-1-23 metaG | ecosystem: Host-associated > Plants > Roots > Rhizosphere >...
CGAGCGTGGGCCCGGAAAGATTCTCGGCAAGCGACTGGCGCTGGTAGGGCTCGGCGGCGGCGATTGCGCGACTGATGGACGAAACACGGTCAGCGATATGGAAGAACGCCGTCATGCGGCTATCCGCCTGTCGGCTTTGCTGCATGGACCCGAAGGTGGCGACGAGCGCGAGGATCAGGCCGGCGATCAGGATGATCAGCGACCACGCCGCGAGGCTGTCGGGGAGCAAGCGCCTCATGCCACCTCGACGGTCGGCGTGAACATGTAGCCGTCGCCGCGCACTGTTATGATCATCGTCGGCGACTTGGGGTCGGCCTCGATCTTTCGGCGGATACGGCTGACCTGCACGTCGATGGACCGGTCGAAGGGGGTGGCGTCGCGCCCACGCGCAAGGTCGAGGAGCTGGTTGCGCGTCATCACCCGCTGTGGGTGTTCGACGAACGCCATGAGAAGCTCGTATTCGCCGGTTGTCAGGTCGACGATGACGCCATCCGGCGCCTCCAGGCGGCGGCGGCCGAGATCGAGCTTCCAGCCCGCGAACTTCAGCATCTTGGGCGGCGGCATCGCCGAGCCGCCCGCCACCGGCTGGTTCGCGCGGCGCAGGATCGCACGGATGCGGGCCAGCAGCTCGCGCGGGCTGAACGGCTTGGCGATATAATCGTCTGCACCCATCTCCAGACCAACGATCCGGTCCGTCTGGTCGCCCATCGCGGTGAGGACGAGGATCGGCATGCTGGACCGGGCCCTCAGCTCCCGGCAGATCTCGAGCCCGCTCTTGCCGGGCAGCATCAGGTCGAGAATGATGAGGTCGACCCGGGTGGTCTTCAACACCTCCTCCATCGCCACGGCATCGCGCGCCGCGAAGACGCGGTAACCATGTTGGGTCAGGAACCGAGCGACGAGGTCGCGAATTTCGCGGTCATCGTCGACAATGAGGAGACGTGTTTCGCTCAACGACCAGTCCTTGAGAATTCAGCCGGCGGACCATTTTACCCCCGGCCGCCGCCGGGGAACGTTACGGAATGTTACGAGTGGAGAGCACCGAAACACGCCGGTTGCAGGGCCGCACTAAACCCTGACACCGTCACGCCTTTATGCAAGAGGGACCGGAAATGCCAAGCCGCGTTTTGATCGCCGCCGCGGCGGTAGCCTTGTTCGGCCTCACTGGGCGCGGGTTAGCCGCCGGTAACGAATGGGCCCCATCCGGCGGCACTTTTGTGGCCATGCAGACGTCTCCACCTCCCAAGCCGCCGTCGACGCCCGTCCCCAAGGTAACGGCGGCGGAGCGCTGTACGTCGCTTGAGCAGCAGTTTGCAACCGCTGCCTTGATCCACTTTGCCTCGTCGAAGCTGCCCGCCGCCAAGCGACTGGCCGAGGAGGGCAGCGAAGACTGCGCCAAGAAGAAGTACGCCCTTGGCACCCGCCGGCTGGTCGCGGCCCTGACCGAACTTGGCGTGACGCCGAAGCTCTAAGAGCAATTCCAGGAAAAGCGGATTCCACTTTTCCGTCCGGAATTGCGCAGGGCAGAGGAAACAAGAGCCTCAGACCAGCGGCGTCCCGGCAACAATCGGCACCCCCGCCGCGGTCGTCTGCAGCCGGCTGAGGCCAAGCCGGTCGCGGCGTATCCAGCGCAGCGTCATCGACCCGCCGACCGCGGCAAGCCCCGATGCCAACCCGATCCACAGGCCACGGCCGGCAAGGGGCGTGAGGAAGGCGAGCCCGGCACCGAGCGGCAGTCCGACGCACCAGTAGCCCAGGGCAGCGATCAGCATCGGCACGCGCGTATCGCCGAGCCCGCGCAGCATGCCCGCTGACACGGCTTGCGCGGCATCGGCAAGCTGAAAGATGCCAGCGATGAAAACAAACGCGACGGCAAGCTCCACCACCGACGCGTTGGCCGGGACCGACCTGTCGAGAAACACGCCGACGAGGTCGGCACCAATGACCGTCATGACGATGCAGGTGCAGCATGCGTAGGCCATCGCGGCGGTAAATGCGCACCAGCCGGCGCGCCGCACACCGGCGACATCCGCGGCGCCGTAGGCCAACCCGACGCGCACGGTCGCAGCATTGCCCAGTCCGAGCGGCACCATGAACGCGACCGCGGCGATCTGGACCGCGATCGAATGGGCAGCCAGCGAATCGGCACCGAGGATGCCCATGAGGAAGATCGCGGCGTTGAAGACGGTAACCTCGAAACCCATGGTCAACGCAATCGGGAGTCCGATCCTCCAGATTTCGCGGTAGCGCGGCCAATCCGCTTTCCACAGCCGGCCGAAGAGATGGTAGCGGCGGAAACGGCGATCGGTCGTGATGATTCCCGCCACCCCGAGCGCCATCAGGATGTTGGTTGCAGTCGTCGCGATCCCCGCCCCCCAGAGGCCGAGCGGCGGGAAGCCCAACTTGCCGAACATCAGCACATAGACGAGCGCCGCGTTGACGAAGACACCGGCGGCGCTGATCCACAGGCCGGCGAGCGGCCGCTCGAGCACGGCGATGAAATTGCGCAGCACGATGTAAATGAGAAACGGCAGGAACCCCCACTGGAAGGTGTGCAGGTAGCTGCCGGCATTGTGCGCGAGATCAGGCCTCTGCCCGAGCAGCAGCAACAAGGGCTCGGCGTGCCAGATCACAAACCAGACCGGGATCGTGTATGCGGCCGCCACCCAGAAACCCTGGCGCACCGTCCGCCGCACCTCGCGTACCGAGTGGCGGCGCTTGCCGAGCTCGATCGCCATCAGCGGTGCGGTCGCGGTCACCAGCCCGATCCCGAAGATCAGGAAGGCGAAGTTGAGGTTGACGCCAAGCGCACCGGCGGCGAGCGTGTCGGGCCCCAGCCAGCCCATCATCACGACATCGGTCGTGGCAAGCGCGATTTGCGAGAGATTGGTCAGCACCAGCGGCCAGGCGAGCGACAGCATGGCGCGAAACTCCGCCGCCCACGCTCCCGCAGAGCCAGGTTCTGTGACGTTGATGCTGCCCATGACGCGGCGACTTCTAGACCATGCGCGGGGACCGGGCCAGAGCCGGCCGAACACACAAGGCGCGATGTGGCGCGTCGGGCCGCGACAGGGCGCGATGTGGCGCGACAGGGCGCGATGTGGGGAACAGCTACTGCGGCTGGCAGGTCACCGTATAGCCGCCACCGCGCCGCCAGTAGACATTCTCGCCATCGCCAACAAGCTGGGCGTCGCCCGCGACGTAGCGCGTTCCCTGCTCAGACGGCGCCTGATAGAGCGTCATCGGCGGGCGACCGTATTCCATGACCGTGACCGTCGCATTGGCAAAGCTCGCCGAAAGATTTGAGCCGTCATCGCAGACATAATTGACCGGACCGTTCAGTGCCGCAGGTGGCAGCGGCAGTTGTCCGGCCCCGGACGCGGACGGCGGCATGATCGGCGCCAGGCCCTGCGCCGGCGCCGGCGGCAGCGGCGCGAGGCCTCCGCCCCCCGATTGCGCGCAGGCGGCCAGGAACTGCTTCACCTGCGGCGAGCTTCCCGCCAGCGAGATCACCGTCGGCGGCGCATTCCCGACGCCGATGACCAGTGACCGCTCGGTGATCAGTGCAGCCCACAGCGGGTCGGACATCGGCACCGAGACGACCGCGTGGGAGGAGCCGTCGGATTCGTCGCGCGGCCCGCCGAGCGCGGAAAACGTCCGGCGGTAGCCGCCCGCATTCAGCGAGGCTGTCACGCTGCTGCCGGGGCGCACATCCGCCGACGCGACCCCGAGGGTGACCGTCGCCGAGCCCATCCGGCCCACGCACACCGCGCGGAACAGGCCGGAACCGGCGCCCGGAACGGCGTAGGACACCATCGCCGTGCCACCCGGCGCGGCGAAAAGCCACTGCATCGGCACCGCGGCCATGGGCGGCGTGGCCGGCGGAACCGGCTGCTGCATCGGAGCCGGCGGCGCCTGGATCGCGGGAGGCTGCGGTGCCGGCGGCAACGGCTGGATGCCGGCTTGCGCCTGCCCCGCCGGAAAGACGGGCGGCGGCGGCGCGTAGCCGCTGCCGGCGAGCGGCACGACGACGACCGAGTTCGACCGGCAGACATCGACCTGCCGCGCGATCCGGCGGCCGTCGGAGAGCGCCAGGCCGAGATCCTGCGAACACTGGAAGCCCGCGCCCCGCGGCAGGAAAATCTGCACGTAGGGATCGCGCCGCCCAGCGATCGGCACCGGTCGCGCCGAAATGAAGACGTCGCTGATCGTGACGTTGGGATCGTCGGTGGCGATGGCGACCGGCTGCCCGGCCATCGGTGCCGGCATGACCGGCGACGGCGCGACCGGGGTGCCGAACGTGGTGGCAACCGTCAGCGTCCAGTTGTTGGCGCAGAAGTTGACGGGCGCGTCCGCGCTGCTTCCATCGGACCCGAAAAACCGGATCGCGGCCGTGCAGGACACCGCACCGCCGGGATTATTAATGCGGAAGAACGTCGCGCCGCCATTTTGTCCGGCGACCGACAGGTCATGGCCGTTGAACGTCGCCCGCACGATCGTGACGCCCGGCATGGTCGTCCGTACGCTGAACAGTCGGCTCTCCGCCGACGCCCCACCGGCAGCCATGATGGCAGCGGCAGCGAGCGCGACATAACCAAGACCACGGGTCAAACGGCGCATCAAAAACTCTCCCCGGTCAACGCAGCACTTCGCCCGCCCCGTGGCCGCTTCTTTTCAGAGGCTCGCTGAACGACGCCTGAATGAAGGCGGCCTCATGGCCCCGGACGGATTGTCAGTTCCCCAGCCGGAACCGGTTTTCCGCCAGTCCGGGAACATCGACGGCGAGCGCGAACAGGCCGCCGGCCAGCCGCTCGCCGTTGGCCGCGCCACGGCCGCCCTTGGCCGTGGTGATGAACAGCGTCTTCAGGTCGGCGCCCCCGAAAGTGCAGGTCGTGATCGCCTTGCAGGGCATTTCCACGATCCGGTCGACGCGCCCGTCCGGCGCCACGCGCACGACGCAGCCGCCATCGTAGCGCGCGTTCCAGAGATATCCTGCGGAATCGATGGCGGAGCCGTCGGGCGAGCCGCGCCCGAATCCCGCGAAGAACGGCCGCTCGTTGGCGATCGTGCCGCTTGTCGCGTCGTAGTCGAAGACATAGATCGTGTTCTTCAGGGTATCGCCAAAGTAGAACAGCCGATTGTCGGGGCTCCAGCACAGGGTGTTGCTGATGCCGATCCCCGACTTCTCCACCGTGAACGCGCCCGAGGCAGTGATCCGGAACAGCTTGCCGAGCGTGTGGTCGGTGATCGGGATGTCTGCCCCGTCGTCGGCGACGTTGTTTTGCATCGTGCCGACCCACAGATTGCCGGCAGGGTCGGGGCGGCCGTCGTTGGCACGCACCTTCGGCCAGCCCTTCTCGGGAACCGCGAAATCCGCCCGTGCGTCGTTCTGTGGTTGCCAGAGAATGACGCGGGGAGCGAGCGCGACGACCAGGGTTCCGGACCGGTCGGTCAGACCGATGGCGGTCGGCGGTTCCCCGAAAAACCAGGTGCGCGTCGTCTTGCCGCCCAAATCGTAGCGATGAATGAGGAAGCGATTGATATCCACCCAGTAGAGCGCGTTCTCGTCCGCGTTCCAGACCGCGCCTTCCCCCGTCCAGTCTCCGCTCGGCACCACACATACCGGCTCGGCCATACTATTCTCCCCCTTGATGCCCTGCGCGGAGCCTCATGCCCCCTTGCCACCTTGGCAAAGGTGCGATTCCTCTGCCAAAACGCGCCATTAAGTGTAGCCCGCGCCGTGTTAGGACGAAACGCACGCTTCCGCCCTAGATAAGACGCCGTTCCAGCGCCTCCGGAGTTCGAGATACCATGGCAAGCCGCATTATCGCCGTCGATCCGTTTGACCTCGTCGTCTTTGGCGGCGCCGGCGACCTTGCCTACCGCAAGCTGTTGCCCGCCCTCTACCAGCGAGACCGTGACGGCCAGCTTCCCGACGACTGCCGTATCATCGGGTCCTCGCGTCGTCCGATGACCGACGCCGAATACCGCGACGCCACCCACAAGGCGCTGCAGCAGTACGTCCCCGCCGCCGAGATCGACGAAAAGGTCGACGGCTTTCTGAAGCGGCTGAGCTTCGTGCCGACCGATGCCAAGTCCGACGAGGGCTGGAGCGATCTGGCCAAGGCGCTGGAGGGGCGCGAAGACCGCGTTCGCGCCTTCTATCTCGCCGTCGCCCCCGAGCTGTTCGATCCGATCTCGGCGAGGATTGGCGGCGAGGGTCTGGTAACGCCGCAGTCGCGCGTCATCATCGAGAAGCCGATCGGGCACGACCTCGCGTCGGCCCGCGAAGTCAACGACGCGGTCGGCCGTGTCTTCAGCGAAAGCCAGATTTACCGGATCGACCATTACCTCGGCAAGGAGACCGTGCAGAACCTGATGGCGCTGCGCTTCGGCAACGCGCTGTTCGAACCGATCTGGAATTCGGCCCACGTCGATCACGTGGAGATCACCGCCGCCGAGACCGTCGGCGTCGAAGGCCGCGCCGGCTACTACGACCACGCTGGCGCGCTGCGTGACATGATGCAGAACCACCTGATGCAGCTTCTCTGCCTGGTCGCCATGGAAGCGCCCGGACACATGGACGCCGATTCCATGCGCGACGAGAAGCTGAAGGTGATCCGCGCCCTGAAGCCGATCGACGAACACAACGTCGGTCACATCGCGGTGCGCGGACAGTACCGCGATGGCGTCGGCCCAAAGGGTGCCATGCCCGCCTATGCCAAGGAGGTCGGCAACCCCGATACCACCACCGAGACCTTCGTGGCGCTGAAGGCGGAAATCTCCAACTGGCGCTGGGCGGGCGTGCCCTTCTATCTGCGCACGGGCAAGCGGCTGCCGGTGCGCGTGTCCGAGATTGTCGTCACCTTCCGCCAGATTCCGCACTCGATCTTCGACGATAATGCAGGCTCTCTGCAGGAGAACCGCCTGGTCCTGCGCATTCAGCCCGACGAGGGCGTGAAGCTCTGGATCATGATCAAGGATCCGGGCCCGGGCGGCATGCGCCTGCGCTACGTGCCGCTCGACATGAGCTTCGCCGAACAGTTCGGGGCGCGCAGCCCCGATGCCTACGAACGCCTGCTGCTCGACGTCATCCGCGGCAACCAGACCCTGTTCATGCGCCGCGACGAAGTCGAGGCGGCATGGGCATGGATCGACCCGATTATCGAAGCCTGGGACAAGTCGCGCGAGGAGCCGAAGCCCTACCCCGCCGGCAGCTGGGGCCCGACCGCGGCGATTGCGCTGACCGAACGCGACGGCCGCACCTGGCACGAACCGGGCTGAGCGGACGCCGGGCGCGGCATCGCCCTTGCATCGCCGCGTTTGAGGTACGCCCGTCGCAAGGCTGTCGCGGCGCCGGTATTCATTGCGGACCGGCCACGAAGGACGATGTTGAAGATCGCGGCCGGCACCGGCCGAGAGGAGAAGGACCATGACACTCAACGCGCGCATCGGCGAAGTGACGGAGCGGCTGAAGCGGCGCAGCCACACCACACGTTCGACCTACCTCGAGCGCGTGCACGCGGCCGAGGCCAACCGCGTGCGGCGTGACAAGCTCTCGTGCTCGAATCTCGCCCACGGCTTTGCCGCCTGCGCGCCCGGGGACAAGGCCAAGATTCGCGCCGGCAATACCGCCAACCTCGCCATCATCACCGCCTACAACGACATGCTGTCGGCGCATCAGCCCTACGAGCGCTACCCCGAACTCATCCGCGAGGCGGCGCGCAAGGCCGGCGGCACCGCGCAGGTCGCCGGCGGTGTGCCGGCAATGTGCGACGGCGTCACGCAAGGCCAGACCGGAATGGAGCTGTCGCTGTTCTCGCGCGACACCATCGCAATGGCCGCGGCGGTCGGCCTGTCGCACGACATGTACGATGCCGCCGTGTTTCTCGGCATCTGCGACAAGATCGTGCCAGGCCTGATGATCGCTGCCCTCACCTTCGGCCATCTGCCCGCCGTGTTTGTCCCCGCCGGGCCGATGCCCTCCGGCCTGCCGAATCCCGAACGCGCCAAGGCGCGCCAGCTTTATGCCGAGCGCAAGATTACGCGTGAGGAACTGCTCGAGGTCGAGGCGAAGTCGTACCACGCGCCCGGCACCTGTACCTTCTACGGCACCGCCAACTCCAACCAGATGCTCATGGAGATCATGGGCATGCATCTTCCCGGCGCCTCGTTCGTCAATCCCAACACACCGCTTCGCGACGCCCTCACCACACTCGCCGCCGAACGCGCGCTGGCGATTACTTCGCTGGGTAACGAATACACGCCGATCGGCCACATCATCGACGAGCGGGCGATCGTCAACGGCGTCGTCGGGCTGAATGCGACCGGCGGTTCGACCAACCACACGCTCCATCTCGTCGCCATCGCGCGCGCCGCCGGCATCCACCTGACCTGGGACGATTTCCACGATCTCTCCGAGGTGACGCCGCTGCTCGCCCGCGTCTACCCGAACGGCACCGCCGATGTGAACCAGTTCCATCAGGCCGGCGGCATGCAGTTCCTCATCCGCGAGCTGCTCGGAGCGGGCCTGCTGCACGAGGACGTGAAGACGGTCTGGGGCAGCGGCCTGAAGGGCTACCTCAAGGCGCCGGACCTCGGTCCCAGTGGCAACCTCGTCTGGGTCGACGGCCTGAAGAAGAGCAAGGACGAGAAGATTCTGGCCCCGGTGAAGCGCCCGTTCCAGGCGGAGGGTGGCCTGCGTCTGCTTACCGGCAACCTCGGCCGCGCGGTCATCAAGATCTCGGCCGTGAAGCCGGAGCATCAGGTGGTCGAGGCGCCGGCGATGGTGTTCGATTCGCAGGAGGCGCTGCGCGAGGCCTTCCGCGCCGGCCACCTCAACAAGGATTTCGTCGCGGTCATCCGCTTCCAGGGCCCGCGCGCCAACGGCATGCCCGAGCTGCACAAGCTGACGCCGACGCTCGGCCTGCTGCAGGACCGCGGCTTCAAGGTCGCGCTGGTCACCGACGGCCGCATGTCCGGTGCCTCGGGCAAGGTGCCGGCAGCGATCCATGTCACGCCGGAAGCCGCCGAAGGCGGTGCGCTTGCCCGCATCCGCGACGGCGACATCATCCGGCTGAACGCCCCCGCCGGCACGCTTGAAGTGCTCGCCAACGCCGCCGACCTTCAGGCGCGCGCCGTCACCGCGCCCGATCTCGCCCCCAACCAGCACGGCATGGGCCGCGAACTCTTCCGCATGTTCCGCACCAACGCCATGCCCGCCGAAATGGGCGCCGGGGTGCTGTAGGGAAGTCCGACTGGCTGCCCACCTCCTGAGGTGACAGGGAGACGACTTCCTGTGGAAGTTCTCCCGTCATCCCGGCGAAAGCCGGGATCCATCGCAATGCGCGGACGAAGACAACACCCGCGAAACAACTTGTTCAACGGGTGCGATCGGCGGAAATCTCGTCGATGGATTCCGGCTTTCGCCGGAATGGCGAAGAGCCGGGCGCCTCGCCCTACTCCCCCCGCTTGCGTGTCCACGGCCGCGTGCCGGCGGGCACCTCGCCGTCGCCGGGCCAGGCCGGCTGCAGGTAGTGCGACACTTCCGGCCACACGCCCTCCTCCATCGCCCTGATCAGGATCGGATCGGTCGCGACGAAGGCGTCGATGCCGACGCGCATCATGAACGGCACCTGATCGATGATGTACGGACCGGCGGCGCGGATCTCGCCCTTGTAGCCGTCGCGCTCGCGGAGCAGCCGCGCCATCGAGAAGGCGCGGCCGTCGGCATACTTCGAGATCGTCACGACGATCACCGGGAAGCGCGGCAGGTCGGCAACGACATCGCTCCAGTCGCTGCCCGGGTCGATCCGCAGGCCGAGCGGCGCGTTGCGCTCGGAAAGCGCCGGGCGTTCCGCGCGCCAGCGCTTCAGGCTGACGATCGCCGGCACGTCGGCCGGCACAGGCTCGCCATCCGCCACGGGCTGCCACGGGTCATCGACGAAGGCGCGGTTTTTCCAGAGCGGCATGTCAACCCTACAAAGCAAAAAGAGGCGCCACCTCTCCCATAGGGAGAGGGCTTCGCACCTTGGCGAGCAAAGCGAGCTTAGGCGCGAAGGGTGAGGGGTTAGTGTCCTCTCCGGTCAGCTCCATAACCCCTCACCCTTTTCGCCTAATTCGCTGACGCTCATAAGGCTCAAAGCCCTCTCCCTTTGGGAGAGGCAGAGCCCAACCCCGCCGTTTCCGCGTGTATGGCACGACCGCCGCAATGAAAGAAGATCAGATGCCCGAGCCGTCGGCCTCGAGCACGGTGTGGATGCCGCACTCGGCCTTCTCCAGGCCGCGCCAGCGGCCGGCGCGCTGGTCCTCGCCCGGCTCGACCTTGGTCGTGCAGGGCACGCAGCCGATGGACGGATAGCCGCGTGAAACGAGCGGATGCGCCGGCAGGTGGTGCCGCTCGGCATAAGCCTGGAGATCGTCGCTCGACCAGGTGGCGAGCGGATTGATCTTGATGCGCTCGGCGTCGGCCTCGAACACGTTGAGCGTCGCGCGCACCGCGCTCTGGAAGCGCTTGCGGCCGGTGAACCATGCATCGAAGCCGGTCAGCGCGCGCTTCAGCGGCTCGGTCTTGCGAATGCCGCAGCAGAGATCGGGATTGGTCATCCACAGCGCGCCGTGTCGGTCGAGTTCGGCCAGCCGCGCGGGGTCCGGAGAGACAGAGCGCACATCGGTGAGACCGAGGCGCTCGGCAAGCTCGGCGCGATAGGCCAGCGTCTCGGGAAACAGCTTACCGGTATCCAGAAAAACAACCGGCACCGCACGATCTACTTCCGCCGCGAGGTGCAGCAGGACGGAGGACTCCGCGCCGAAACTGGAAACCAGAGCGACCTTTCCCGGAAAAAGATCGCGCAGCGCGAGCTCCACAATCGCCACCGCGTCGCGCCGGCCGTAGAGGGCGTTCAGCTCGGCCGCGCTCTCGCGAATGTCCGCGTCAGGGTCGATGGCGGCTAAAGCGTCAAGCGGCGCCATAGAGCGCCTCCTTGAACGGTGCCTGCCCCAGCCGGCGATAAGCGGCGAGGAAATTCTCGTCCGGCCCGGAACGAACCTTGAGGTAGGTGTCGACGAGCGTCTCAACCGCGTCGATCACCGCATCGGACGAGAAGCCGGGTCCGATGATCTCGCCGACCGAAGCGGTCTCGTCGCCCGAGCCACCGAGCGTGAGCTGATAGAACTCCTCGCCCTTCTTCTCGACGCCGAGAATGCCGATGTGGCCGACGTGATGATGGCCGCAGGCGTTGATGCACCCGGAAATCTTGATCTTGAGATCGCCGATCTCGCGCTGGCGCGCCTGGTCGGCGAGCCGCTCCGAAATGCGCTGCGCGATCGGGATGGAGCGCGCGTTGGCGAGCGCGCAGTAATCCAGCCCCGGGCAGGCGATGATGTCGGTGACCAGTCCGGCGTTGGCGGTCGCGAGGTTTGCCGCCGCGAGCGCCTGGTGCAGCACCGGCAGGTCGTCCTGTGCGACGTGCGGCAGGATCAGGTTCTGCTCGTGGCTGACCCGGATTTCATCGTGGCCGTAGCGCTCGGCGAGATCGGCGATGAGCTCCATCTGCTCCGAGGTCGCGTCCCCCGGCGTGCCGCCGATCGGCTTCAGCGACACCGTGACGATGGCGTAGCCGGGCGTCTTGTGAGCAGCCGTATTCTGCGCGACCCAGGCGTCGAGCGCCGGGTCGACCTTGCGCGCCACCTTCAGCCTCACACTGTCCGCCGGCTTCGTCGCCAGCATGGGCGGCGCGAAATAGGCTTCGATGCGGTGGATTTCATCGTCGGGCAGCGCCAGCGCACCGTTGCGGATGCGCTGCCATTCTTCCTCGACCTGGCGCTTGATCTCCGCCGCGCCCGTCTCGTGGACCAGGATCTTGATGCGCGCCTTGTACTTGTTGTCGCGGCGGCCGAAGAGATTGTAAACGCGGAGCACCGCTTCCGTGTAGGAGAGCAGGTCCTCGACCGGCACGAATTCGTTGATGAGGTGCGCGATCATCGGCGTGCGCCCGAGACCGCCGCCGACGTAGTAGGCAAAACCCAGCCGCCCCTCGGCGTCGCGCTTGGCGTGCAAGCCGATGTCATGGACCTGAATTGCCGCGCGGTCGCGTTCCGACCCGCTGATCGCGATCTTGAACTTGCGCGGCAGGAAGATGAACTCCGGGTGGAGCGACGACCACTGCCGGAGAATCTCGGCATAGGGGCGCGGATCGACCACCTCGTCCGCCGCGGCACCGGCGAAATGATCGGCAGTAACGTTGCGGATGCAGTTGCCGGAGGTCTGGATGGCGTGCATCTCGACCGAGGCGAGATCGTCGAGAATGTCGGGAATGTCCTTCAGCGCCGGCCAGTGGAACTGCAGGTTCTGGCGCGTGGTGAAGTGGCCGTAGCCGCGGTCGTACTTGCGGCCGATGTGCGCCAGCATCCGCAGCTGCTGCGGATTGAGCGTGCCGTAGGGAACGGCGATGCGCAGCATGTAGGCGTGAAGCTGCAGGTAGACGCCGTTCATCAGCCGGAGCGGCTTGAACTGGTCCTCGGTGATGTCGCCCGACAGCCGCCGCTCGACCTGCCCGCGGAACTGGGCGACGCGCTCGCTGACAAACGCCTGATCGAATTCGTCGTACCTATACATTTCCAACGCCTCCGCGGCGCGTCAGCATCGCGACTTCGTCCTGCCCGTAGACGATCGTCGGGCCCTTTTCGGCCCGGATGCGCTCACGCAGCCGCACCGGCACCGGCACGCCGCCGGTTACCTCGACGTCGATCGGATAGGGTTCCACCACGATGCGCGCGTCGTGCTGCGCCTTGGCATAGGCGTTGGCCTGATCGAGGTCGGCACCGTCTTCGACCACGCGCGCCAGCCCGATGTCATGCGTCCAGCCGCCGTCATGATCGAGGAACACGACCAGGCCGTCGCGAAGATCGTTCGCGGTAATCACCTTGGCCGGGCCTTCCTTGGCGGCTTTGAACATCGATTCTCTGCTTCCCTGTCGCGCCTGCGGCGCTCTTCGCCTCTTGTCAGGCAGCCCTCAGCTCGGAAAGAGCTGCCGGCGCCCCGACGATATTGCCGAGCGCGACGACCTCGCCCACCAGGATCAGCACCGGCCCGACAAGTTCGGGACGCGAGGCAATGAGCCCGAGTTCGTCGAGCCGCCCGGCATAGGCGCGACGATCCGCGCGCGACGCGTTCTCGATCACCGCAACCGGCGTCGACGCGTTCAGTCCGGCCTCGATCAGCCGCGCCGCGACCTCGCCGGCCACGCTGCGCCCCATGTAGACCGCAACCGTGGCGCCCGCGAGCGCGAGGTTCGCCCAGTCGGGCAGCGTCCTGCCGTCGGCATCGTGGCCGGTCGCGAACACCAGCGAATGCGCGCCGTCTCTGAACGTGAGGGGAATCTCCGCCTCAGCGGCGGCAGCGAAGGCAGCGGTAATGCCCGGCACAATATCGAACGAAATGCCGGCCGAGCGCAGCGCCGCGATTTCCTCGCCGGCGCGGCCGTAGATCAGCGGATCGCCGGACTTCAGCCGCACCACGCGGTTGCCGGCCTGCGCCTCGGCGACGATCAGCGCATTGATCTCGGTCTGGCTGACAGCATGCGCGCCCTTGGCCTTGCCGACGTAGATGCGGCGCGCGTCGCGACGGCCCATCGCAACCACGGTTTCCGGCACCAGCCGGTCGTAAACAATGACGTCAGCTTCCTGCAGCGCCCGCTGGGCACGCAGCGTCAGGAGATCCTCGGCACCCGGCCCGGCGCCGACCAGCGACACGTGCCCCTTGCGGCTCACGCCTTCGCCGATGAGGCGCACTGCCTCCGCCTCGGCTTCCTGCTCGCGTCCGGCAAAAACCTTCTCCGCGACGCCCCCTGTGAAGAACTGCGCCCAGAACCTGCGGCGCGACGGCACGTCCGCGAATGCAGCAGTGACCCGTGTCCGCAGGCGGTCGGCGAGCCCCGCGAGGTCGCCGAACGCCGGCGCCAGCATCGCCTCGATGCGCGCCCGCACATGACGGGTAAGAACCGGCGCCACGCCCTCGCTGCCGATGGCAATGGCGAGCGGCGCGCGGTTGACGATGGCCGGCGTAAAGAAGTCGCACAGTTCCGGCCGGTCGACCACGTTGACCGGCACGCCGGCCTCACGCGCGAGCGCTGCAACCTCGCGGTCGTCTTCCTCAGACCCGGTCGCGACGAAGACCAGCGCAGCGCCTGCGAGATCGGCAAGGCTCGGCCGCGCCCCACGCCAGTCGGCATGTGCCGCCGCAAGGATTGCGTCTGTCCCCTCCGCGAGCTCTGGCGCGAAGACCACGATCTCCGCGCTGGTCTCCGCCAGCAGGCGGATCTTGTTGCCGGCCTCGACGCCGCCACCGACCACGACCACGCGCCGGCCCGCGACGCGGTGAAAGGCGGGGAACACCGACAGTTTGCGTGGCACTGGGGACATGGGAAACGGGCTCCGGCGCGGCTCCTCCCGAAGAGCCGGGACGGCGCACCCTCGTTAGTCGCAGAGATTTATGAATTCGGTGCCGCTAGAGCGACGTTCGGCGTTTCAATTCGGATGGCGCTGGGGGAAAATCATTCCTACAAGCGCCAGTCCGGCGAAATGGCGGCGGTTCGGCCACCCGGATCAAAACACGTCAAGTTCAGTAGAGATTTAGCCCAGTCAACCTCACCCGCCGTCTTCGGGCATGCGGAAAAGAATTGCCTGTCGCGATTTCAGCTCAAGAGACCATAGAAAATTTCTCCCGGAGGCAGCCGGATGCTGCGGGCGTCGACGTCGAGGCTGCCGGAGAAGCCGTGCCCGCGCAGCGTCTCGACCGTCTGGTTGGCCGGCACCGCCACGGTCTGTTCCTCGGCACTGAAGTTGAAGAGGCAGAGGATCTGCTGATTGCGCGCCCGCACGAACGCCAGCACGCCCTCCGGCGCGTCGACAAACGCGATCGTGCCGTCGCGCAGCGCCGGGTGGGCTTTGCGAAACGCGAGAAGCTGCCGGTAGCGCGACAGCACGGAGCTGGCGTCCGCGCCTTCGATGTCGGCCGCGCGAACCATGTGCTCGGCCGGGATCGGCAGCCAGGGACGTCCAGAGGTGAAGCCGCCATTCTGCAGGGCATGCTCCCACACCATCGGCGTGCGGCAGCCGTCGCGCCCCTTGAACTCGGGCCAGAAGCGGATGCCGTAAGGATCGACCAGGTCGGCGAACCCGAGACGCGCCTCGCTGAGCCCGAGTTCCTCGCCCTCGAACAGGCACACCGAGCCGCGCAGCGACAAGAGCAGCGCCGCCGCGAAGAACGCCAGCCGGTCGTGATCGAGTCCACCGGTGCCCGACCAGCGCGAGACATGCCGCTCGACATCGTGGTTGGAAAACGCCCAGCACGGCCAGCCATCGCCGACGATCGCTTCAAACGCCTCGATACGGTCGCGCATGTACTTGGCGTCGAAGGTCTTTCCGAGGAAGTCGAAGGTGTAGCACATGTGCAGCTTGTCGTTGCCGGCGGTATAGGCCGCCATCGTGGCCAGCGAACGGGCACCGTCACCGACTTCGCCAACCGTGGTCGTGCCCGGATAGTTGTCGAGCAGCCCGCGCAGCCGCTTGAGGAAATCGAGGTTCTGCGGCTGGCTCTTGTCGTAGAGGTGCCGCTGGAACGCGTACGGATTGACCGCGGGCGCATCCAGGGTTTCCGATTGCGGCGCCGGCGGATTTGATTCCAGCCCCTGCGAATGGAAGTAGTAGTTCACCGTGTCGAGGCGGAAGCCATCGACGCCACGGTCGAGCCAGAACTTGCAGGCCTCGAGCAACGCGTCCTGAACGCGCTTGTTATGAAAGTTGAGATCCGGCTGCTCGATCAGAAAGTTGTGGAAGTAGTACTGCAGCCGCCGCGTATCCCACTCCCACGCCGGACCGCCGAAGATGGCGAGCCAGTTGTTGGGCGGGGTGCCGTCGGGATTGGGATCGGCCCACACGTACCAGTCCGACCGCGGATTGTCGCGGCTGGCGCGGCTCTCCGAAAACCACGTGTGCCGGTCCGAGGTATGCGACAGCACCTGATCGATGATGACCTTGATGCCGAGCCGGTGAGCCTCGGCGATGAGCGTGTCGAAATCGGACAGCGAGCCGAACAGCGGATCGACGTCCTGGTAGTCCGAGACGTCGTAGCCGAAGTCCTTCATCGGCGAGCGGAAGAACGGTGCGATCCAGATGGCGTCGATGCCAAGCTGCGACAGGTATGGCAATCGCCGCGTGATGCCCGGCAGATCGCCGATGCCGTCGCCGTTCGTGTCCTGATAGGAGCGCGGATAGATCTCGTAGATGACGGCGCCACGCCACCAGTCGCTGCCCGCTACCGGCGGCTGACGGTTCTGCTCGCCCATGCTCGCGGGCGGGGCGTGGAGATGAAGGTCTTCCTGCGGCACGTGAGAACTCCAACGCTGGCTTGCCTGACAGCCGACCGGGCCCTGGCGCCCGCGACCGTAGCGCGATCTTCTAAAGAAATACCTGCCCGGAACAAGGCTTGACCTGGGGCAACGAGACGACGGACAAGGGGCGCGCATGAACGCCTCCCCTGATATCACAACTGCGGCCCTCGTCGCCGTCGATTGGGGCACCAGTCGCCTGCGCGCCTGGCTTCTGGACCCTGCCGGCAACCCCCTGGCAAGCGCGGCCAGTGACGATGGCATCGGCACCTTGAACGGCGGCCACGAGGCGGCGTTCGAGAAACTGGTTGCCGGCTGGCCGAAACTGCCGGCGATCATGGCCGGCATGGTCGGCAGCCGTCAGGGCTGGCGCGAGGCCGCCTATCTGCCCTGCCCCGCCAATGCCGCCGCCATCGGCGCGCAACTGACCCGCTTCACCACCGACGCCGGGCGCTCCGTCGCCATCGTGCCCGGGCTCGCCATCCGCTCCGACGGCCGCGATGGCGACGTGATCCGCGGCGAAGAAACGCAGCTTATCGGCCTCGCCGAGCGGGAGCCTGCCTTTGCCGGCACGGTCATTCTGCCTGGCACTCATTCCAAGTGGGCGCGGCTGGCCGGCGGCTCCATCGCCGACTTCCAGACATTCATGACCGGCGAACTGTTCGAGCTTCTTTCCGAGAAGTCCTTCCTGCGCCATTCGGTCGCTGCTGGCGGACCAGAGCTTGCCGACGCGCCCGACTTTGCGCTCGCCGTGCGCCGCACCGCCGCCGACGGCCTGCCGTTTCTGGGCGCGCTGTTTTCGGTTCGCGCCCGCCAGCTCCTTCTCGACGTGAAGCGCGAAGACAATCTCGCCTACCTCTCCGGCCTCGTCATTGGCGGCGAACTTGCCGCCGCGCGCGCGATGGGCTCGCTTGGCACCGATACGAGCGTGCGCATCGTCGCCTCGCCGGCGCTGGCGCGCGCCTATGCCAGGGCATTGTCTGTTCTGGGGCTCAGCGCCGAGGCCCGCGACGGCAGTGAGCTGGTTCTTGCCGGGCTGGCACGGCTCGCACGCGCCGCCGGACTTCTGGAGCAGACCCGATGACAACAGCCGACATCTTCGGCGGACACCGCCCCCTCGTCGCGATCCTGCGCGGCATAACGCCGGAGGAATCGCTCGCAGTGCTGGAGGGCCTGATCACCGCCGGCATCCGCATCATCGAGGTGCCGCTGAACTCGCCCGAGCCGCTGAAGAGCATCAAGGCGATGGCCGCGGCCTCGCGCGGACGCGCGAAGATCGGCGCCGGGACGGTGTTGACGCCAGCCGAGGTTGCTGCCGTGCGCGACGCCGGCGGCGAGCTCATCGTGTCGCCGAACCGCGACGACACCGTGATCGCTGCAACCAGGGCGGCTGGCCTGCAGTCCTATCCCGGCGTGTTCACGGCAACCGAGGCGCTGGGCGCCATCGCCGCCGGCGCCGATGCGCTGAAGTTCTTCCCGGCCGATCTGCTTGGGCCGGGTGGCATCAAGGCGCTCGTCGCGATTCTGCCCAAGGGAAAGCCCCTGCTTGCCGTCGGCGGTGTCGGCGCCGACAACATGGCGGCGTATCTCAAGGCGGGCGTCGCCGGCTTCGGCATCGGCACCAGCCTGTATGCGCCGGGTCGCCACCCCGAAGAGGTCGCCGCCCGCGCCCGCCAGATGGTGATTGCATACGACACCGCAGCCGCAGCACAGACGGCCGGATAGCGGCTAGAGCAATTCCAGGAAAAGTGGATTCCACTTTTCCGTCCGGAATTGCGCAAGGCAAAGGAACCAAGAGCAATTCCCGATTCAGTCAAATCGGGAATTGCTCTAGACCGTCAGGTGACGGCGGACTTCCGGACTGTCCATGTCCGCCTGCTTGCCCGACAGAACGATTTCGCCGCGATCCATGATGGCGAAGGTATCGGCGAGTTCGCGCACAAAGTCGAAGTACTGCTCGACGAGCAGGATTGCCATGTCGCCCTTGGTGCGCAGCCACGAAATCGCCCGGCCGATATCCTTGATGATCGAGGGCTGAATGCCTTCGGTCGGCTCGTCTAGCACCAGGAGCTTCGGCCGCGTCACCAGCGCCCGCCCGATGGCGAGCTGCTGCTGCTGGCCGCCGGAGAGATCGCCGCCGCGCCGGCGCAGCATGTCGCGCAGCACCGGAAAGAGGTCGAACACGTCCGGTGGGATGGAGCGGTCGTCGCGTTGCAGCGGCGCATAGCCCGTCTCGAGGTTCTCGCGGACCGAGAGCAGCGGAAAGATATCGCGGCCCTGCGGCACGTAGCCGATGCCGAGGCGCGCGCGGTCGTGCGTCGCCATGCGGCCGAGCGTGTTGCCGTTGAGGCTGATCGTACCCGACGCAATCGGGTGTTCGCCGACGATGGCGCGCAGGAAGCTCGACTTGCCGACGCCGTTTCGCCCCATGATCGCGGTCACCTTGCCCACCTCGGCGGTGAGCGACACCTGGCGCAGCGCCTGCGCCGCGCCGTAGTAGAGATCGACCTTCTGAGCTTCGAGCATCGCGGTCATGGTCAGCGCCCCAGGTAGACTTCGACGACGCGTGGATCGGCGGAGACGTGATCGAGCGTGCCTTCGGACAGCACGCTGCCCTCGTGCAGCACCGTAACCTTGACGTCGAGCGCGCGCACGAAGGTCATGTCGTGCTCGACCACGA
>Ga0265313_10001886_pt1 | contig 19048 bp, 13 predicted proteins | sample 4123metaG_FD_203122 | JGI IMG/M metagenome (GOLD analysis project Ga0265313, IMG submission 203122) | Rhizosphere microbial communities from Carex aquatilis grown in University of Washington, Seatle, WA, United States - 4-1-23 metaG | ecosystem: Host-associated > Plants > Roots > Rhizosphere >...
TAACCCACTTGGATCAGGTCATCCAAAAAATCAACAATGATGGATGTGGTGCCGGTAAGGACGTCGGACCATCCGACGACTGACGGATCCACATAACGATTCCACGGAGAAATATCCGGATGGTCAAACTGACATTTGGCGGCAAACACGTCGCCCCAATGTTCCGTCATTTGAAGGTAACGGGGATTTCCGGTCAGTTTATAGGCTCGAAGCGTTTCAATACCGACGATGGCACAGAGATCAAGCTGGTTTCGACCCGCTGGATCGCACTTGCCATAGGCTTTTCCTCGTGTCGGCGTACTGATGGGAAACAGAGGCCAGTCGGCGTTTTTATCGGTTAATCCATAATCCAAAATGTAATCCACGGTCCGCGGAATATAAACGAACGCAACTGGATCTCCGCTGTATTGGTAGTAAGCCGTTAGGCCTTTTATGATGCTCCAGGCGCGTTGCGCCAAATCGCCGCACATCCAGTCACTCGTCGGAGCCATTAAAATAGTGCCGTCGGGTCTGGTGCTCCAGTGGGAACTGTAAATAAAGTCCGGCGCCGCCATTACCGCCTTCGGCTTGTCCACCCACGGATATCGCTTATAGACGTCCACGGCCATGTGCAACCGTTCATCCAACTGCCCGTTCAATCCGTGATACCAAGGCGCAATTACCCCGTACGAATCCAACTCCGTTGCATGGGCGTAATAGGACGGGAGATTTGTAGCAGCCCGGGTATTGGCGCAAACCGCAACTGCCGCAAGTAACAACCATACTGCTCTAAGCGGAGGAAACCGAATCTCTGCATCGTTTCGCCGACAATGGTACTGCACGCTTCGACAACCCTTTCCACCCGTAAATTTTGTCATACATACAATCACGGTTTAAACGGAGGGGCGAATTTAATCGCCCCCGTCCTTCAAAAGCGTCTATTGTCCAAGCAGTCGGAAGAACCGCGTTCCCGAACTCCCTGGCAACGTCACGGTCTGCGCACTGCCATTTTGCACCGGCAGGTTGGTGACGCTCGTCCACGAGGACGGAGCCAGGCTGGCAGTGGATTGAAGTTGGTACGCGGCCCGCGCCGCGGGCCAACTCAGAACAATGTTCCCCGCACTGCTGCTGATTGACAATTGGGGCGGAGGCTGCGTAATGAAAGCGCTGAAATTGCCGGCCATGACGGTTTGAATTTGAGCTTGCGATAACGCGACATTGAACACTGCCTCATCGTCCAGCATGCCGTTCCAAGTACGATTACCGGGTTGCGCCAGTTCAGAACCGATCAGGATTCCGTCCTGAAATCCGAGGTATCCGCCCAGTGGCGCATTCGCGAGCAGGGAGGCAACGCCGCCGTTGGGTCCCTGGTTTCCATTCCGGTAAACGGTGATATTGGTTCCATCATAAACCACCGCCCAATGTACCCATTGATCCAGAAGCGGAGCGACACTGGAACCGATGCCCCAAGCAAGCTGCCACGCTCCATTTGCGCGTGCCCAAGTGTACATTTCGTCGTCACCGGCTGCTCCCGATTCCAGTTGGAATGCCGTACCGTCGTCAATAACCATGAACCGTCCGTAGGTCGCTACAAAATTGCCCGCGCCGTCGGATTTCTCATAAGCCCAGGTGGTGATGGTCCAGGGATTGGTGGCCGTCTGGCCAATCAGCAATGTGTCGCTGCTGGGAATAACGACAAAGGCATGGTCGGTGCCGTTATTGGTGAAATATAGACAGTCGCCAAAGCCCGCTTGTCCTGTTGTCCATGCCGGGATATTGCCATTTTCACCTGTGAGAAACCCATTGTTCCCCAAACCCGATGAATCGGGGACATTGGTCCCGTTGCCTTGATTAAATCGCCAAAGTCCGACCAATGATTGAGGTCGGAATACAGAAAGCGTGACCGGTTGGTTGGTCGCGCTTCCCAAGGCGTTGCTGACCACCAATGAATAAGTCCCCGCCTGGTTCAATTGAACAGCTGACAGTACCAATGTCGCGTTTGTAGCCGTTGGGTTGCTGACACTCGATAGCTTGGTCGTTCCGTTAAAATACCACTGATACTGGAATGGTGCTTGTCCGGCCACGCCCACGCCGAAAGTGACGTCAGACCCTTGAAACACCGTTTGGCTTTGTGGCTGACTGACAAAATTAACCGGGCCGCCGATGAATGAAGAAAAATTACCCGTCATCACGGTGTCGATTTGGGATTGCGTCAAAGCGCCATCAAATACGGCTACATCGTCCAGCATGCCGTTCCAATTGACGGTACCCGCTTGATCCAGTTCCGACCCGATCAAAATGGCTCCGCTGAAACCAGGGAATGCCAATGGTGTACTCACCGGCGTGGAGGCAACCCCGCCGTTGGCACCCTGGTTTCCATTGCGATAGATAGTGATGTTGGTTCCATCGTAAACGACTGCCCAATGCACCCATTGATCTAGAAGCGGGGCGACACTGGAACCGACACCCCAGGTAATCTGCCACGAGGGATTCATCCCGCTCCAGGTATACAATTCCGCGTCTCCCACTGCGCCGGATTCCAACTGGAATGCCGCTCCGTCATCAATCGTCAACATACGCCCGTAACTGGAAACGAAATTGCTCGTGCCGTTTGAATCTTCATAAGCCCAGCACGTAATCGTCCATGCATTGGTAGCCGTTTGTCCGATCATCAGCGAGTTGGCGGCGGGGATGTTTACGTAGGCGTAGTTGGTGGCGTTGTTTGTGAAACTCAGAGCGGTGCCAAATCCAGCCTGCCCCGTTACCCAAGCGGGAAGACTGCCATTTTCACTTGCGAGAAACCCGTTGTTTCCCAAGCCTGACGAATCGAGAATATTGGTTCCACTGCCTTCGTTGAACCGCCACAGTCCGACAACGGAAGGTGCTGCCGAAGCTTCCTGTTCGTGCAAGAGCGCGGCACAACACGCCAAAACCACTACAAACAATTGAGTAGTCAATCTTGGAGAAGCAACTGTCTTCAAAGGCGTTTTCATAGGTTTGTTTAGGTTGGTAGAATATAATCCTAGCAAAAAGTCACCTCATGTCATTGAGGGTTCGCGTATTTTTTTTAATGTTTTACGACTCCACCAAAGCAGACCTCAAAGTTTAAAAAAAAGCCCATGTTTCCAGTATAAAATCGCGAGACAAACAAAAGACGTCCATTTTTAATTAATTATTTAAGAGTGACATTTTAAGTTTTTTGTATAAAGGAAAAATTTCTTTCTCTGCTGTTCCAAACCGCCAGCCGGAAGGGTCAAACAGATAAGGCTGGCGCACCCACATCATTTAACTGCAGAACTGGCAAATTTTTCCTGATAAACGGAGATTTCGCTATTTTCCTTTTGTCGGAATCGGTAATCTTCGCCAATACCTGCCAATCGGCCTCAGTGGAGATGCTTTGATCATGCTCCCAAGCCTTCACTTTTCGCACGGTAACACCGGATTTTACAGCCAATTCCTGCTGGGAGAGGTCAGCTTTGATGCGTTTAAGCAAGAGGTAATCACCCGTTGTTTTGAGGTTGACCGGTATCAGCTTCCGGGGGCTGAATCTCTGGGAATGGCTAAATTTGACCGCAACCGTTCTATGTGCAATATCCAGCAGCTGACCCCAAAAGCGATTTGAAAAAGGATGAAAATTTTCCAAAATGATGCGCTGGTTCGATTCATCGAGGAGTCTCGGAATTGGGAATCGGATGCCGGGGCATTCTCACCGGCCAAACTTTCCACGTTGCAAAACACATTGAAACCGAACGCCTTTACCGGTCAATAGCTTTGAATTAAAGGGCCTTTATTCTCACTTTTATTCTCACTTTGGGATTTTGAAAAATGCAAAAATGCGAAAAGCCACTGGTATCATTGGCTCAAAATGAGATTGGAGCGGGTGAAGGGAATCGAACCCTCGTCTCAGCCTTGGGAAGGCCACATTCTACCATTGAACCACACCCGCCTTCGTTCCGCTGCGCGGAACTTCGGCGCGGCGCGCCCGCTGTGTCAAATTCATGCGGTGCGCCTTGCGTGTTTGCTTTTACCAGACTGGCTGCCCGGTGACAACAGCTTTGCGTTGGCCTCATGCCGCGGCGCGAAGACGCTGAATGGCCTCACGCAACCGGCGTTCAATGGCCGCCTGCCGCTCGGGTGAAGTGATTTTGCCGCCGTTCAGCTCGCAAACGTAAAAGCTGTCAATGGCCGCGCCGCGCTCGGTCACAATGCGGGCGTTCACAATGTCCACCGCCAGTTTGGAAAGGGTCTGGGAAATCATGTACAGCAGCCCCAGATGGTCTTCGGTTTCAACTTCGATGAGCGTGCGTGTCTCGGACACCTCGTTGTCGATGTGAATCTGCGTTGGGATGTGTTCGCCCGTGTAGGGTTGATAGACCGGTTGCTGGGTGATTTGGCGCTTGATGAGCGCGGGCAGATCAATGTCTTCATCGGTCAAAACGTTTTCCAGCAACTCGGCAAACTGATCGTGCTGCTGGCGCGTGGCGAGGTGGCCCGTCCGCCCGTCGTTCACGTAGAACGTGTCGAGCACAATGCTGTCGGTGCGGGTGAAGATCTGCGCCCCCAGAATGTTCAGCCCGGCGGCACTGAGCGAGCCGGCGATTTTGCTGAACAGCCCAGCGCGGTCCCACGTGCAGATTTTGACGGCGTTGTAACCGCGGTCGGCCTCGTCCCGCCAGGCAATCACCGGCGAGAGCACGCGGTCATCCTCGAGCACGAGCCGGCGCATGAAACGGTGCACCAGTTCCAGGTCGTCGATGATTTCCCGGGCGGTGCGGACCTGAAAATAGCGGGGGGGCAGGGTGGCAAAATGCGTGTTGATTTCCTCGGCGCTCAACGATTTGCCGGCCGTTTGCCGGACCTCGTGCAACAGCGCTTCCCGTTGTTCCGCCTCGGCGCGGATGAATTCCGTGCCGCCCGTGAGCAAAATCATCGCCCGGCTGTGTAACTGCCACAACAGCGCATCCTTGAAACCGTTCCAGAGTTTTTCGCTCGTGCCGAGCGAGTCGGCGAAGGTCAGCAGCGTGAGCAGGTCGAGTGCTTCGGGCGTTTCCATCTCCCGCGCGAAGTTGCGGATGACCGAGGCGTCATCCAGGTCGCGCCGTTGCGAGACGCTGGCCATGAGCAGGTGGTTTTCGATGATGACCTCCAGGGTGTGGGCCACGGTGCTGTCGAGGCGCAGCCGTTTGGCGACGCGCATCGCCATTTCGGCGCTGACCTGGGGGTGGCTGCCCCGTTTGTGCGGTCCCGCCTTGCCGACGTCATGCAGCAACAGCGCCAGATAAAGGATGCCGGGACGTTCGAGGTTCTGGAAGAGCGGCGCGTAATTTTTATAGGGCAGGTTTTTGGCTTCCCAGATCCGATCGAGCTGCTCGAGGCAGACCAGCGTGTGCTCATCGGCGGCGTATTGATGGTAAAATTCGTGCTGGACGAGGCAGGTGAGCTTGCCGAACTCGGGGATGTATTTGCCCAGGAAGTTCACCTCGTGCATGGCGCGAAGAACGGGGGCGACACTGCCGCGCTGACCGAGAATGGTCAAAAACGTCTCCCGGACGTGCTCGTCATTCAGAAAACCGCGGTCCACCAGCGAGATTTCGTGGCGGATGAGCTGTTCCAGGTCCGGGTGCAGCCGCAAATGCCGCTGCTGTGCGTAAAGAAAAACCCGCATCAAGCGCTGGGGTTGGTCGCGGAAAACCCGCTTGGAGGCGGCGTGAATTTCGTCGCCCACAAATAAAAAGCCGTCCACCGGTTCCGGCGCCCGGCGTTTGGGCAGCCACGCGCGCAACGACAGTTTCCCCCGCGCCGGCGACAGCAGCGCCATGCGCTGTTCCAGCGTGCGCGCGATGAGAAAAACGTTGCGCATGTGCGTGTAAAGGTCGCGCATGAATTTTTCGATCCGTTTGCTCGGCGAACGGTCGCCATAGCCGAGGCCAAGCGCCACGGCCGGCTGCAGGTTTTTGCCCAGCGCATCCCCCGCGCGATTGGTGTGATAATGCAATTCGGTTCGCACCCGCAGCAGAAAGTCGTACGCGGCTTCGAGTTGTTTGCGCTCGGATTTGCCCACGAATTCGCGTTTTTCCAGTTCGCCCAGTGTCCGCGTGCGATATTTGAAGAACGCCATCCACAACAGATTCTGAAAATCGCGCAGGCCGCCGCAGCCATTCTTGATGTTCGGCTCCTGCATGCAGGCGGAATTGCCGAATTTGGCATGACGCGCCTCCTGGTCGGCGACACGCTCGGCAATGTATTTTTCCTCAAAACCGTCCACGCATTTGTTGACAATGACGCGCTGAAACTTTTTGAACAACGCCTCATTGCCGATGATCAAGCGCGATTCGATGAGCGAGGTTTTGGACTGCATGTCGGTGTTGGCCACCTTCACGCAATCGTCCAGGCTGCGGACCGCGTAGCCGACCTTCAAGCCGATGTCCCAGAGCGGGTAGAGCACACCGTCAATCAGCTTGGACAGGTACGGGAGTGGTTTGCCCGCCGCGACCTGGCCTTCGTGCAGAAACATGAAGTCAATGTCGCTGTACGGATTCAATTCCGCGCGCCCATAGCCGCCGATGGCCACCAGCGCCAGGGGCGGAAACTCCTTTTGCGCCCGGGTCGAAAGGCTGCCCTGCGCGGACTCCCAGAGGTGCCGCAACATGGCGTCGAGCATCGCGGCGCGCGCCCGGCAGATTTCCCGCCCATCCGCGCCGCCGTGGTGCCACAGTTTGAGCCGGTGCGTTTCCACCTTGAGAAAGCCCTTGCAACGCGAAAGCCGTTCGCTGGCGTCGGTCGTGGCCGAAAAGGGCAGGCGTGCCTCCGCATCGCTTTCGATTTTTCTGATTAGATCCTGCACCGGCGCACAAATTGCGAACAAAATGGTCCGAAAGCAAGTTCGGCCAAGCGAAAACCTTGTCGCGCACCGTGTGTCTGTTTTAAAGTCCGTTGATGCCGGTCCATCCTGATCCCGATGCTCTCCTGATGCTGCGCGTCAAGCGCGGGGACCGGGTGGCGTTCACGGAACTGGTGGAAAAATACAAGCAACCGGTGATGAACCTCGTTTATCGCACCCTGCACGACGAAGCGGAAGCCGAGGATCTGGCGCAAGTTGTCTTTCTGCAGGTTTACAAATCCGCCAAACGCTACGAATCGCGCGCCAAGTTTTCCACCTGGCTGTTCACCATCGCGCGCAACCTGTGCCTGAACGAAATCCGCCGGCGCTCGCGTCACCCCGCCGATTCGCTTGAGGAAGCGCACGCCGAACACGAGGACCAGCCACGCCAGCAATACGAGGACAAGAGCAGCGTTGCGCCGCCGGAGAAATTGCTGCATGGCGAACTGGCGCAAAAAATCGAGGAAGCGCTGGCCGGCTTGCCGGAAAACCAGCGCACCGCCATTTTGCTCTGCCGGCAGGAGGAGTTGAGTTACGAGGAAATCGCCGAAATTCTCGGCTGCTCGCTTTCCGCCACCAAATCGCTCATTCATCGCGGACGCGAGACCCTCAAGGAGAAATTGAAACCGTATTTGAAAACCGGCGAATGGGGCGCGTGAATTTTTCTTTTGCATCCAGGTCCTTCTGTGTTCACCTGTGGCGGAAATGAAAGCCGTCATTCTTGCCGCCGGCAAGGGCACCCGCATGCGGGAACTCACCAACGAGCTGCCCAAGCCCATGCTCCGCGTGCGGGGCAAGCCCATTCTGGAACACATCATTGCCGGAATTCTGGCGGCGTGCGTGCGCGACATTTTCGTCGTCACCGGCTGGCGCGCGGACGTCATCGAAAAACATTTCGGCGACGGCAAAAAATGGAATGCACGCATCGCGTATGGGCGGCAGGTCGTCCAAGATGGCACCGGCAAGGCGCCGGAACTGGCCAGGGAGTTCGTGGGCGACTCGCCGTTTCTACTGACGTACGGCGATATTCTGGTTCCACCGGAAACGTATTCGCGGATGCTCAATCGTTTTGGCGAGGGTGATTTTGCCGGGGTCATCACCGTCACGCGGGGCGAGGATGTGACGAAGGGCGGATTGAATTTTTTTGACGAACAATTCTGCCTGAAACGGCTGGTGGAAAAGCCGTCGCCGGAGCAGGTGGAACAACTGCGTCGTGACGGCTGGCTCAAATCCGGTGCTCCGGCGTGGTACAATGCGGGCATTTACATCTTCCGGCCGGCATTGTTCGATTTTACGGCACGCCTGCAAAAATCGCCGCGCGGTGAATATGAACTGACCGACGCCATCAGCGCGATGGTTGCCGCCGGGCAAAAACTCGCCGGCCTGGAAATTCAAGGCCGCTGGGTGGACGTGCGCGATCCGGAAACGCTGGCGAAGCTGGAAAAGGAATCGAAATAATTAAGGATGGGACGGCGTGCCGCCGTCCCTAATTCGGGTCGCCGACACGGCGACCCTCCCGTTACGAAACAAATTTGGGTTCAAACACCGGACCGAGGCCGTGTTTGCGGAGCAACCCAGCGAATTTGGCGATGGCGCGTTTCTCATCCGTGGCCAGGTGGTAATGAATGTGCCAGTCGAAGTAATCCTTGCGGAAATCGTGGTCGTATTCGGTGCGGTTGCGGATGATCCAGTCCAGCGTGTCCACGCCGAAATTCCTCGCGTCACGCAATTGCCGGCGCAATTCTGAATTTTCAATGCCGCGTCGCAACGCCCACACGGCAAACACGAACGGCAAATTTGTCAATTCGAACCACGCCAGGCCGAGGTCAAGGATTTCGTGCTCGTGCGGCGCGCGCTGAAAATCAATCGCCGGGTCGCCAATGAGCAGCACCGCGTCATGCTCTGCCGCCTCCCGGGGATCGGCCAGCGGCTTGAATTCGGGTTTCAACCCGCGTTCGGCGAGCAAAATCTTCAGGAGGTTCAAGCCGGACAGCGACGCGGTATGGCAATAAATCTCCTTCAATTCGTCCACGGGGCGGCGATGCGCCAGGAGCACGCTGTAAACCTCGCCAAACGACGCCACCGCGATGCCGTCCAGAACATCATAGCGGTCGGTCAGCAGAACCTCCGCCGTGCTGACGAGCGCGGCGTCGAGTTCGTCGCGGCGGAGCAGTTCGGCGAGCCGGGCGGGCGTGGTAAAAATGACCTTGTCCTCCATGCCACGGGTGAGCGGCACGGCATTGAGATATTGCACCGAGCCGATGCGGAATGGGGGAAGCTCTGGCGCGGTCATTTCAGGGATTGACGATCCGTTCGGTTTGCGGGCTTAACGACTCTTGGTATAGGTGACGAATTCGGCTTCCTCGTCCGAGGTCGGCATGTTCAACGTGAAGGTCAGACGTTGGCCCAGAATGACGGTGATTTCCTTTTTGCTGAAATTGTTCAGGTAATAAGCCAGAACGTAGCTGCCCGGTTGGATCCCGCGTTGGATGTCGATTTTCTTGTAGCCTTCGCGCCAGGTCGGATCGGCGGTATCGAGCATGAACCCGACGAAATCCCGCCCCGGCATGGAATGGTCCCGCATAATGCCGATGCGATGCGGAACCGCTCCGGCCCCGTCCCAGATGCCTTCAATCGGGTCAAGGCTTTGTCGGCGCGTGTCGAGATAATGGGCGAAGGCTGTCTCCGAGATGACAATGGTTTCCCAGTCATCCGTATAGCGCAGCAGGTCGGCCACCATGCGATAGTTCGTGCTGGTATAATCCGGCGCTTCCGCCGATCTCACCCGCACGGCGTCCGCGCCCTTGTCCCAGGCGGTTTTGATTATTTTCTGCGTTTCACTCTCGGCCGATCCGCCCCGTATGGTGAAATGGCCGCCACCGATGAAGACGGTTCCAATCACGGCGCAGGGCCGGGGAACGGTCATGCTCTCGGTATAAACCGGAATGGGATAACCCGCCGGCTTGGCCGGTCCGGCGGGCAGGTTGGGTTGATACGTCAACACGGTCGAGCAACCCGTCAGCAGCAGCGCGGAAAAGAAAAACAACACGAGATAATTCATCGGCATATTTTGTCGGAGGAATCCAACCGGCCGTTGTCCTTTGATTCGGGTAGACATCTTGTGTCGACAGATTTAACGCAAAGGCACGAAGCCGCCAAGCCGCAAAGCGACGAATCGATAATAGCCCAGCCTTTCAAGGCTGGGTGACAGGTCCGCCAAAAACGAAAAGTCCCAAAGGGACGGCAGCACGGCTCTATCGCCATTACGGGAATGGGAAATTTTTATCGAACGAAAACCCATGGCTAACGCCGTGGGCTATTCGCGTTTGGGATAGTTGGCTATATGGATTCGCTACATGAACGAAGTGCGCATTTATGCTGTCGCCAAATTGTCCTCCAGCACTTTTGACCGCACGGAATTTTCCGTCGCGTCCGCTGGCGTCGGGTTTTCCAGAACCTTGATGGGCTCGTAAAAGGTGTTGCGCTGGATCGGCGTGCGGCCGGCCTCCCGGATGGCTTTGAGCATGTCCGCCTCGGTCTGCAACTGCGGCGAGGTCGCGCCGGCCATGTGGAAGATGTGTTCCTCGATGATGGTGCCATGCAAATCGTCCGCGCCGTAGCTTAACGCCACCTGTGCCAGCTTCAGGCCCAAGCCGACCCAATACGCGGTGATGTGGTCAAAATTGTCGAGATAGATGCGGCTCACGGCAATCGTGCGGAGCGAGTCGAAGCCGGTCGGCGGTTGCTCAACTGGAATATCGTTGTCCTCCGGCTGATAGGCCAGCGGTACGAAACCGGTGAAGCCATGCGTCTCGTCCTGCAAGGCGCGCAATTGCCGCAAATGATCCACGCGGTCGGCCAATGTTTCGACGTGGCCGTAAAGCATCGTGCAGGTGCTTCGTCCGCCCAGGCGATGCCACGTGCGATGTACATCCAGGTATTCCTCGGCGGATTCCTTGCCCTTGGCGATGGTCGAACGGACTTCCTTGCGGAAAATTTCCGCGCCGCCACCAGTGAGCGAATCGAGTCCGGCGGCCTTTAATTCCATCAAGGTCTGTTCGACGGATTTTTTGGCGAGCCAGGCGAGGTGCAGGATTTCAATGGCCGTGAAACATTTGAGGTGCAACCCGGCCGGAGTGCGCCCGTCCCCGGGCGCAGCAGCGAGCAGGCCCGGCTCAGCGCCCGAATTTGCCGACGCGTTGGGAGTCACGGAAGTTGCTGCGGCCGAGGACGGCCGCACTCCGCAATTGGAATTCAGTGCGCGCAACGCCTTGAGCATGTCGATGTAATAGCTGAAGGGCAGGGACGGATGCAGGCCGCCGACGATGTGCAGTTCCGTGATGCCAAGCTTCAACGCCTCGCGTGCCTTCTGGACAATCTCCTCAATGGAAAACTGGAAACCGTCGGCATCGCGCTTCTTGCGGGCGAACGAGCAGAACTGGCACGACAGGATGCAATAGTTAGAGTAGTTGACGTAACGGTTGATGATATAGCTGGCACGGTTGCCGACCTTTTTCTCTCGCGCCAGGTCCGCGATGGCGCCCACCGCATTCAAGTCCTTCGATTCAAACAGCCGGAGTGCGTCGGCCTCGGAAATGCGTTCGCCGGCGGCGACCTTGTCGTGCAGGTCGCGCAACCCGCTGCGTTGAACGAAAAAATTCACAAACAACAATTAACAGCAAATCCGAGTTTGGGAAAGTGACTTTGTTGCGCCCGGGTTTTTACGGTGCAGCTTGAGACTGTCCTTGGTAGGGACGACGCGCTGCGCCGTCCGCGCCGCGTTCAGCGGCGCAATGGTTCGTGCGACGATGGGCGTTCGTTCCGCCCGCTGGTGCGCGGGCGGGGACATCGCAGCGCGATGTCCCTACCTGCGCCAGGGACAGTGTCAAGATGCGCCCGGTTCTTACGGCAAGGTGACAATCCATTTGAATTTGAGTCGGCGCTGGTAATGTGCTGCAAATCCTTCATAATCAGACGAAAGACTTTCACGGACGGCGGGATGAAATTATGGAAGAGCAGATTTTAAAACTACTGGGTCGGCGGGATTATGCGCCGGCCAATGTGCCGGAATTGCTCCGGCAGCTCCGGCTGGCGCCCCAGCGCCAGCAGGAATTACAAGGGGTGTTGCGCCGGCTGGAACAGTCCGGCCGGATTGCCCGCACGAAAGGGAACCGTTACATCCTGTCGCGCGAGGCGGACCTCATCCCGGGCCGGATTCGCATCAATCGCCAGGGTAAAGGTTTTTTGCAGCCGGACGATGCGGGGTTGAAGGAGATCATGATTCCGCAGGAGGCCACCAGCACGGCGCTCCATGAAGATCGCGTGCTCGTGCGGCGCGATGTCCGGGCAAAGCGGTTGAGCCCCGACCAACTTGTGCAGGCGACGGGCGTGGTGATTCGCATCCTGGAACGCAAGCGGTCACAGATCGTGGGCACGTTGCAGCGGGGCCGCGAGTTTCTTTACGTGATCCCCGATGACCCGCGCATGCCGCACGACATTTATGTGCCGCCGCCGCGCGACGTCGGCCGGCCGGCCAATGTCGGCGACAAGGTCGTGGTGGAGTTGCACGAATGGGAATCGCGGCACACCAACCCGGAAGGTGAAATCATCGAGGTGCTCGGCTCGCCGGATGACGAGGGGGTGGATATGTTGTCGGTGCTTCGTCAGTACAACCTGCCGTTGCATTTTCCAAAGGAAGTATTGAATGAGGCGCGGGCCATCGGAACGGCGGTTCCGTCGCAGGAACTGGCCGGGCGCGACGATTGCCGACGGCAACCGGTCGTCACCATTGATCCGGACGACGCGAAGGATTTCGATGATGCGATTTGTCTGCAACGGGTGTCGCCGGGGCAATGGAAGTTGTGGGTGCACATTGCCGACGTATCGCATTATGTGAAATCGGGCACGGCGCTGGATGACGAGGCGCGGCGGCGGGGCAATTCAACCTATCTGGTGGACCGGGTGATTCCGATGCTGCCTGAGGCGCTGAGCAACGAGCTGTGTTCGTTGAAGCCGGACGTGGATCGCCTGACCAAATGCGTGGAATTTCTGGTGTCGGATGAAGGCCGGGTGCTGAAAGCGGAATTTTATCCGGCGGTGATTCATTCGCAGCGGCGATTTACCTATCGGGAAGTGCTGGCGGTTTTGCAACGGAAACCAAACGACCCGATTGAACAGATGTTGCATGACGCGAATGCGCTGGCACAGCGGATCCGGCGGTTGCGGTTCAAGGCCGGTTCGCTGGACCTGGATTTTCCCGAAATGAAAATCCGGCTGGACGAACAGGGCCGGGTGGCGCGTATCGAGAAGGTCGAGAATGATATTTCCCATCAGTTGATCGAGGAATTCATGTTGCTGGCCAACGAGGCGGTGGCGGGCAGGTTGATGGGCCGGAATGTGCCGGCGATTTACCGGGTGCATGAGGAACCGGACGAACGGCGGTTGCAGGAATATCGCGAGGAGGTGCTCAGTCACCACGTGCCCTGCGCGAATTTGACGAAGCGGCCGGAAGTCCAGAAGCTGCTGCAAAAGCTCGGCACGATTCCCATCGGCGCGGCGCTCAAAATCGGGTTTCTCCGGTCGCTCATGCGCGCCCGTTACGCGGTCGAACCGCTCGGTCATTACGGCCTGGCCAAGGCCAAATACACGCATTTCACGTCGCCGATCCGGCGGTATGCCGACCTGGTGGTGCATCGCGCGCTGTTCCTGAAAGGGCACGGTCCGGCGCATTCGCTCAAGGAAACCGCCGAGCATATTTCCGACACCGAACGGAATTCCGCCGATGCCGAGCGGGACAGCAAGGATGTAAAGCTGTACGCCTTCCTGAAGGCGCAGCTCAAGTCGTCGAAACCGACGCCGTATCCGGCGCTGGTGACGGACGTGCGCAACTTTGGGTTCTTTGTGGATGTGCCCGGGCTGGCGATGAGCGGGCTGGTGCATCTTTCCCTGCTGGAGGACGATTTTTATCTGTTCGATTCTGAGCGGGGCCAGTTGGTCGGACGCCGCACCCGCCGGATCATCCGGCTGGGCGACAAGGTGCGGGTGCAGGTGGCCAGGGTGGACAGTTTCAAGAAACAGGTGGATTTCCGGCTGGCCCGGGATGAGGGAACTGAATCAAGTCGTCCCGCGAAAGGACGTGAACCGGATTTAAAACCCCAACGAAAACCGGCGGCACGCCCGCGCCGGAATTGGCGATAGGACGACGTTGTCGTAAAAGTCGGGAAACTCGCTGCTTTGGTGAAAAAACTCTAAACATTCAACTTTCAACTCCCACCCTCCAATGGTTTGGCGCAGTTGGCTTTCATCGAATGTTCGATGTTGAACGTTGAGCGTTGAATGTTCTCTGATTTTCAACGTAGCCGGAATCCGCCCTGAAACACCACCTCGGCCACGGTCACAATCAAAAAGACGGCGCTGACGAGGGCATTGAGTCTGAAGAAGGCGAGGTTGATCCAATTCAAGCTCCGCCGCCGGGCAATCCAATGTTCCAGCACGAGACAGCCGACAATGATGAACCAGCCGGCGACGTACGCGACGCGGAACCGGCACAACAGACCGAAGGCGAACAGCAGTCCGCACATCGTCATGTGCGCCAGAAACGCCGCCTGCAGCGCGTTTTTGGGTCCCCACGCCACGACCAGCGAGTGCAGGCCGTGCGATTTGTCGAACTCGTAGTCCTGCAGCGCGTATATGATGTCGAAGCCGACCAGCCACAATACCACCGCCAGCGCGAGCGTGGTCATCTGTAACATTTCCAGAACGGAAACCTCCGCACCTTTCACCGCCAGCCATGCGCCCACCGGCGCCAGAGCAAGCGAAAGTCCCAGGAACAGATGCGTGTAATCCGTGAATCGTTTGGTGAGTGAATAAAAGCAAATCACCAGCAGGGCGACCGGCGATAGATAAAAACAAAGTGGATTTAGCAGGTAACTGACCGCCACCAACCCCGCTGCGGACAAAATACAAAGCGCGATGGCGCTGGCCAGGGAGATGGTTCCCGTCGGCAAATGGCGATTGGCGGTGCGCGGGTTTAGCGCGTCAAATTTGCGGTCCACGATGCGGTTGAACGCCATGGCGCAGGTTCGGGCGCAAACCATCGCGGCGAGGATCAACCCGAAAATTCTCCAGCCCGGCCAGCCGCGATGATCGCGCGCGGCCACCACCATCGCGGCCAGCGCGAACGGCAGCGCAAAAACCGTGTGCGAAAAGCGCACGAACGAGCCCCATTTTTTAATCTGAGAAAACATCGAACAATGAACATTGAACGCCGAACATCGAATGTCAGCCGGGAAATTTGTGGGTTTGACCTGCTCCGTTGCGCTTTTGTTTCAGAACATTTTGTCGTGCGGTTCGGATGCTGGACATAAAAATCCGGATTAATTCATCGGATTCGTTCAGAATGAACATCAAAGTTGAATCATTCTTTACCCAGTGTTTGCGCTCCACCAGTCGTGCCCAACGGCGCGTTTCCCGCAGCTCTTTCAGGCAAATCTTCAACTTGTGGATGAAATCTTCCCGCGACTCGGCCGATTCCGCCTCGCCGTGGTTTGGATAGGGTGAAGTGCCAGAACGTAAAATCTGTCCGGCAATATGGTTGCCGGCACGCGAAGAAGGCAGTTTCTCGGTCAAATCGATTACCGCTGATGCAAATTCAAGCAACCGGTTTTCCAGGTCAAATTTTCGGCTGTCAACCGCGCCATCGTGTAACATCCAGGCCTCATCCACCGTTGCATTCAGAGTTCGATGTTCGATGTTCGATGTTCGATGTTCCCCTTTTTTCATTCCTTTTCCTCGCTCCAGCGCGGCATCAGCTTTTGGGGCAGGCCCAGATGATCCAGCACGCGCGCCACCACCGTGTCCACCACTTCCTGGACGGTTTTCGGATTTGAATAGAAACCCGGGTTCGCCGGCAGGATCGTCGCGCCGGCCAGCAGCAGCAGTTCCATGTTCCGAACGTGGACCAGGCTCAATGGCGTTTCGCGCGGGACAAGAATCAGCTTCCGCTTTTCCTTCAGCACCACGTCGGCGGCGCGGAGCAGGACGTCCTCGCTGTAACCGTGCGCGATGCGGCCCATCGTGCCCATGGTGCAGGGGATGACGACCATGGCGTCGGGCGGATTCGAGCCGCTGGCGAACGGCGCATTCATGCTTTTTACGTTGTGAAGTTTCGTCCCGGCGTGAAGTTTCAATCCGTCCGGTAATTCCTCTGCGATGACCTGTTGCGCGTAGTTGCTCAGCACGACATGGATTTCGTGCGCATGCGGGTCGAGATTATCGAGCAGGCGTTGCGCATACAACGCGCCGCTGGCTCCGGTGATGGCAACGAGAATTTTCACGCAAACCTTTGGTCATCAAATTATGACCAAGCCGCCACCGCCGAACAAGCGCGTTCCGTCAGTTGCAGCGCCACCGCCCTTTCGATAGCTTGAGTGGATGGACACCGGCGAAGGTAAAACGGTGCGCCGGCTGATCTGCCTGACGCTGATGCTCGTGACCATGGCCACGTTCTGCAAGGTCGTGCAAAATGATTTCATCAATTTTGACGATCCCGCTTATGTCACGGAAAACCCCGAAGTAAACCATGGCCTGACGCTGGCGGGCGTCACCTGGGCCTTTACGCATTACCATGCCGGCAACTGGCACCCATTGACGTGGATTTCGCTGATGCTGGACTGCCAGCTGTTTGGTCTGAACGCCGGGCCCCAACACCTGGTGAATGTGCTGTTCCACGCGGCCAACGCGGCCCTGCTTTTTCTGCTGTGGCATCGGATGACCGGCGCGCTCCGTCGCAGCGCCGTGGTCGCAGCGCTTTTCGCCCTGCACCCGCTCCATGTGGAATCCGTGGCGTGGATTTCGGAACGCAAGGACGTGCTCAGCACGTTTTTCGGATTGCTGTCGCTCCTCGCTTACCACCGACTTGTCAGTGAATCCGGGGTCCAAAGCCCAAAGTCCAAAGTCTGGCTGGCAGGCGCACTGATCCTTTTCGCCCTGGGTTTGATGGCCAAACCCATGTTGGTGACGCTGCCGTTTGTGATGCTGCTGCTGGATTTCTGGCCGTTGCAAAGAATCTCATGCTTCAAAGTTGCAACGTCCAACCCGCTCGAAGCTCAACGCCCAACTCGCTGTTCAAACCTCAAAACTTGCTTGTGGGAGAAATGGCCGTTTTTCGCGCTGACGCTGGTTTCCTGCGCCATTACGTACCAGGCGCAGAGGAGCGGCGGCGCGATAGAGCCGTTGGCGCATTATTCCGTGGAATCCCGTGTCAGCAACGCGCTCGTGGCCTACCTGCATTACATCGGAAAAATGATCTGGCCGGTGAAATTGGCCATCATGTATCCGCTTTCCTTTATTCCTGCCTGGCAGGCCGCCGGCGCCGGCGTTATCCTGCTGGTGCTTTCCATTCTCTGTGTGGCGGCGGCCCGGCGCCGGCCCTATTTGCTGACCGGCTGGTTTTGGTATTTGGGAACCTTGGTTCCGGTCATCGGATTGGTGCAGGTCGGCCGGCAATCCTTCGCCGACCGTTACACGTACCTGCCGCTCGTCGGCTTGTTTGTGATGGTCGTTTGGGGCGCCGCGGATTTGATCGCCCGCTGGAAATACCGCAACGGGATCGCGGGCGTTGCCGCGGCGGTCGCCTTGTTGCTCTGCGCTGCGGACAGTGCCTTTCAAATCCAATTTTGGAAAACCAATCTCATCCTTTTCGACCACGCAGTTTCCGTCACCACCGGCAACGCACTCGCGCAAAATAATCTGGCCGCGGCGCTGGCCGCCGCCGGAAGAACCCAGGAGGCCTTTTCACATTACGCGGAGGCGGCACGCCTCAATCCGGACGACGCCCTCATGCAAAATAACTTTGGGGTGGCACTGGCGCGGGAGGGCATGACCGATGAGGCCATCGCCCGCTATCGCCAGGCCATCCAGATGGATCCCAACTATGCCGATGCTTATAATAATCTGGGCGCGGCACTGACGGGGCAAGAAAAGTTCGCCGAGGCTGTTTCCAACCTGTCCCAGGCGGTGGCGCTCAACCCGGATCACGCCGAGGCGTACAACAATCTCGGACGGGCATTGGCGCTCCAGGGAAAACAATCCGAAGCGGCCGCACAGTATCGCGAAGCGATCCATCTCGTTCCCCGCAACGACGTTTTTCACCTTAATCTCGGCCTTTCGCTTCTGAAATCGGGTCGGCCCGACGAAGCCGTCGATGAATTTGCGGCAGCGGCGCTCCTGAATCCCCGTTCGCCGGATGCGCAATACGAACTGGGATATTGCCTGGCCATGCTGCGCCGGCCCGAAATCGCCGTCGCGCATTTGCGCGAGGCCGTGCGGTTGCGCCCGGACTGGGCGGAGCCGCTCAATGCGCTGGCCTGGGTTCTGGCCACCGACAGCAACGCACAAATTCGTGACGGGGCCGAAGCCGTGCGGCTGGCGGAAAAGGCGGTGGCGCTGTCGCAAGGCAGGCAGCCGGTTGTCTTGAACACGCTGGCGGCCGCCTTTGCGGAAGCCGGGCGCTTCGACGACGCCACGAACGCGGCAGCAAATGCGGCCGAGCTGGCACGCCAATCCGGCCGGATCAACCTCGCCGCCCAAATTCAATCCGCGCTCGAACTCTATCAACAACACCGCGCCTATCGGCAACCTTGACGCGTCTGGCGAAACAGCTTGAGTCCGAATTTCAGTTCCCCACAATAGCGGTGTGATCAAGTTTGCCGGAATCTTTTTTGCCGTGGTGGTTTTTTGCGTCGTCGGGGCCGCCCGACCGTCTGCCGACGGTAAATCGCCGTCATTGAGCTGGGTCAATACCAACGTTGCTCACAACCCGTTCGAACTGCGGCCGGTCAAGCTGATGGCGCCGGTCACCCCGCCGAACGCGCCATCCGGTCCCACGGAAGAATGGCAGCCGCCCGTGGCTCCGAGGCAGATACCGGTCAGGCCCATCACGACCTGGGTTTCCCTGGATAATTGGGCGGCGCAACATGGCCTTGGGAAACCGTACTTCCTGTCGAATCAGCCGGTCACCACTTACGCGGTCGGCTCTTCCAACCGCGTCATGATTCTGGCCATCGGCAGCCGGGAAGCAGCCTGGAACGGGGTTGAAATTCACCTCGGGTTTGGACCACAAATCATTGACGGCCAGGTCTGCCTGTACGGGCCAGACCTCCAGAAAAACCTGGAGCCGCTGCTCTGCGG
>Ga0265313_10001888_pt1 | contig 19036 bp, 16 predicted proteins | sample 4123metaG_FD_203122 | JGI IMG/M metagenome (GOLD analysis project Ga0265313, IMG submission 203122) | Rhizosphere microbial communities from Carex aquatilis grown in University of Washington, Seatle, WA, United States - 4-1-23 metaG | ecosystem: Host-associated > Plants > Roots > Rhizosphere >...
AGTTCGTCATAGCCCATCAGCGCTTCATCGCGGCCATCGCCCAGCAGGCGCCAGGCGGTGGAAAGCCGCGCCAGGCTGTTATGCTCATACGGAGCGCCTGCCACCACCGCCTCCAGCATCGCCGCCGCCTTGGCCGCATCGCCGCTATGCAGTGCCGCGTTGCCGATGCCGGCCTTGAGCGCGATCTCGCCGGGCTGGCGGCGCAGCGCCTCTTCCAGCTTCGCCAGCGCCTCGCCTGCGCCGCCGGTGTCGGCCAGCAGGGCGGCGCCGCGCAACAACGCCGCCAGATTGTCCGGCTCGCGCGCCAGAAGCGCGCTGCAAACTTCGCGGGCTTCCCAGGGCCGGCCGGCCTGCTCCAGCAGCGCCGCCTTGTCGAGTAATAGCGCGGCGCTTTGCGGCGCGCTGTCGTAAGAGGAGAACATTTCCGTCTCGCGGCCCAGCAGATGGAGCAGGCCATTATAATGACGATGCAGGCGCGGATCGGCGGGATCACGGCGCAGCATCTCTCCGATCAGCGCCAGCGCTTCCTCATGCCGTCCCAGTTCCTGCAACAGGTCGAAACGCTCAGCGGCAAAGCGCGCCGGGTCCTGCGCCAAAGTGGTGAGCGCTTCCTCGCGCTTGTGCTGGCGGCGCTGGGCGGCATAAAGCTCTGCCGCCAGTTCCGTCTTCAGCGCCGCATCGGCTTCGGCGGCGAGGCCGCGGGCCAGCGCCGCCTCCGCCTCGCCAGGCCGCGCCACCGCCATCAGCACCTTGCCAAGATTGAGCAGCAGCCGGGCCTGGCCGGAGCGGACGCGGTCGGCCTCGCTCAGCAACGCCACCGCTTCTTCCAGCTGCCCCTGCCGAATGCGCACCAGGCCCAGCAGATGCAGGGCATCGGAATCGCGGGTGGCGGCAAGCACAGTCCCGGCGGCCTGTTCGGCGCGGGTCAAATCTCCCCGGCCCAGGGCCTCGGCGGCCTGGGAAACCAGGGCATGGGGAGAGGGGGGCGGCATGGCCTGTCCTAGCACGGTCCCCGGGGTTCCTGCCTGATCCGGTCCCCCCTGTGGCGGGCGAGTGTCAGCCATCTCTCCACAGATATAATGAAATCAGTGTGTTACAGAAATACCCTGTCGCATTTTGTAACAGCAAGAGCCTTGGCGCTGCGGGTGCGAACTACTAATAAGGTCTTTGGCCGGGGCGGCCGGGCGAGGACATGGCGCAGCTTTTCATCATTGTCGGCTGGGGGTTGGCGGGCTTTTCGCTGCTCGGGGCCATCTATGCGCTGTTCGCCGCCTTTCTGGTGCGCCGCTTCTTGGGCGCGCGCGCGCCGGGCCCGCAGGTGCGCGAGCCGGTCACCATCCTCAAGCCGCTGCATGGCGCCGAGCCGGGCCTGTTCGAGAATCTGGAAAGCTTCTGCCTGCAGGATCATGGCGCGCCGGTTCAGATCGTCTTCGGCGTGCATGACGAATCCGATCCCGCCACTTTCGTGGTGCAGGCGCTGCAGCGGAAATATCCGGCGCTGGATGCCGTGCTGGTGGCCGATGACTCTATTCACGGCAGCAACGGCAAGGTCTCCAACCTGATCAACATGCAGGCCGCCGCCCGGCACGATATCCTTGTGCTGGCCGACAGCGACATCGCGGTCTCGCCCCGGTGGCTGGCGCAAGTGACCGCGGCGCTGGCGCGGCCGGGCGTCGGTGTCGTCACCTGTCTCTATACCGGCGAAGTGCCGCGCGGCGAGGCTGGGCTGTGGTCCAGACTGGCGGCGATGGGCACCTCATACGACTTCCTGCCCAATGTCGTGGTCGGCACCTCGCTGGGCCTGGCCGCGCCCTGCTTTGGCTCCACCATCGCGCTGAAGCGCGAGACGCTGGAGGAGATCGGCGGCTTCGCGGCTTTCGCCGATTGTCTGGCCGACGATTACCACATGGGACGCGCCGTGCGTGAAGCGGGCTATACCTTGTCGATCCCCGCCCTGGGCGTCGCCCACACCGCCGCCGAGCCCAGCCTGGGCTCGTTGTTCCGGCATGAGCAGCGCTGGCGGCGCACCATCCACAGCCTCGATCCGGTGGGCAACGCCGGCAGCATGGTCACTTTCAGCTTTGCCTTCGCGCTGCTGGGCGGCCTGCTGCTGCACTTTGCGCCTATCGCCCTGGCGGCGATGGCCGTGGCGCTGGCGGCGCGCCTGATCCTCAAGCTCAGCATCGACCGCGCCTTCGGCGCCAAGGCCGGCCCGCTCTGGCTGCTGCCGCTGCGCGACCTCCTCAGCTTTGCCGTCTTCGTCAACTCGCTGTTCGGCGAGACGGTGCATTGGCGCGGTGCGCGCTTTGAAGTGGCGCCCACCGGCGCCATGTCGCAGATCTGACCAGGGAAGTTCCGTCCATGCCGATGAAATCGCTTTTCCTTCAGGCGCCGTCCTTTGACGGCTATGACGGCGGCGCCGGCGCGCGCTACCAGATGAAGCGCGAGGTCAAGAGCTTCTGGTTTCCGACCTGGCTGGCCCAGGCCGCCGCGATGGTGCCGGGTTCGCGCCTGATTGACGCGCCGCCGCACAACCTCTCCTTCAAGGACATCGAGGAAGATGTGAAGGCGCATGAGCTGATCGTGATCCACACCTCGACGCCCAGCTTCAAGTCGGACTGCAAGACCGCGATGATGGTGCGCGCCATCAATCCTACGGCCAAGATCGGCTTCATCGGCGCCAAGGTTGCGGTCGAACCGGTGGAGAGCATGGAAGCCTGCGCCGCGTTGGATTTCGTCGCCCGCAACGAATACGACTTCACCATCAAGGAAGTGGCGGAAGGCGCTGAATGGTCCACCATCAAGGGCCTGACGTATCGCAACGCCAAGCGCGAGATCATCTCCAATCCCGAGCGCGAAATCCTGGTCAACATGGACGAGCTGCCCTCGGTGCTGCCGCTCTACAAGCAGCTCGATGTGAAGAAGTATTTCGGCGGCTATCTGATGCACCCCTATATGAGCTGGTACACCGGCCGGGGCTGCAAGTCGCGCTGCACCTTCTGCCTTTGGCCCCAGACCATTGGCGGCCACAAATATCGCTTCATGTCGACCGAGCGGGTGGTGCGCGACGTGCAGTACGTCAAGGACAATTTCCCCGAAGTGCGGGAGATCTTCTTCGACGACGACACCCTGACCGACAATCACGACCGGGTCGAGGAACTGGCGCGGGCGCTAAAGCCTCTGGGCGTCACTTGGTCCTGCAACGCCAAGGCCAATGTCCCGCGCAAGACGCTGGAAGCGATGAAGGATGGCGGCCTGCGCCTGCTGCTGGTCGGCTATGAGTCCGGCAACCAGCAGATCCTGCACAACATCAAGAAGGGCCTGCTGGTGGATGTCGCCCGGCGCTTCGCCAAGGACTGTCACGACCTGGGCATCGTAGTGCACGGTACCTTCATCCTGGGCCTGCCGGGCGAGACCCGCGAGACCATCCAGGAGACGCTGGCTTTCGCCAAGGAGGTGAACCCGCACACCATTCAGGTGTCGCTGGCGGCGCCCTATCCCGGCACTTTCCTCTACAAGCAGGCCAAGGAGAATGGCTGGTTCGCGTCGGATGTTGATCTGCTGACCGATGACGGCACCCAGATCGCGCCGCTCAACTATCCGCATCTCGGCCACACCGAAATCTTCAACTCGGTGGAGGACTTCTACAAGAAGTTCTACTTCCGCCCCTCCAAGATCGCCGAGATCGTCAAGGAAATGCTCACCAGCCGCGACATGCTGGTGCGCCGCCTGCGCGAGGGCGTGGAGTTCTTCCAGTTCCTGCGCAAGCGCGAAGACATGATCGTCTCGTAAGAGAGGGTCGTTGAAAAATCTCGTCGTTACGGCTGACGATTTCGGGGCGGCCCTCGAAGTCAATGACGCGGTGTTGGACGCGCACCGCAATGGCATCCTCACCGCCGCCAGCCTGATGGTGGGCGCGCCTTTCGCGGCCGATGCGGTGGCACGCGCCAGTGCCACGCCTTCCTTGCGTGTCGGTCTGCATCTGGTGCTGGTGGACGGAAGGCCCGTGCTGCCGCCGGACGCAGTGCCCGAGCTGGTGGACGCCAAGGGCGACTTCCGCAACGACATGGCGCGGGCGGGCGCGGCGATGTTCTTCCGACCATCGGTCGCGCGGCAATTGGAGGCGGAGATTGCCGCCCAGTTCGAAGCCTTCCGCGCCACCGGTCTGCCCCTCGACCATGTCAACGCCCACAAGCATTTTCATCTCCACCCCACCGTCGCCTCGCTGATGCTTTCCGTTGGCCGCCGTTACGGATTGAAAGCGGCGCGGGTGCCGCTGGAACCGGCCGATGTGCTGGCGCGGATCGAGCCTTATCGCGGCTCCGCCGTGACGGCGATCACCCGGCCTTTCGCGCGCGCCCTGCGCCGCCGCTTCGCCCGCGCCGGCATCGCCTCGCCCGACGCCGTGTTCGGCCTGGCCTGGTCGGGGGCGATGACGGCGCCACGGCTGAAAGGGATTGTCCAGAACCTTCCCGATGGCCTGTCGGAGATTTATCTCCATCCCGCCACCGGCGCCTATGTCGGCGCCGCACCTGGCTATCGCTATGGCGAGGAACGCGCCGCATTGCTGGATTCCGGCGTCATCGCCGCAACGCGGTTTGGGGATATCCGCCTTGGCGGCTTCAGCGACTTTCCGGTACATTGAGAGACGACAAAAGGCTTCACGATGAGCTCCCACGCTTTCGTCATTCCACCCGAGTTGACGCTGGACACCGGCACCTGGCCGGGTGACGGCCCGATCCGCTTCGGCAGCGACGAACATAAGCGGCTGTTCTGCAAGACGCTGCTGGACACGCATGATCCCTATCGCCCCAAGGTGCTGGACTGGCCGCGCCTGGGCGCGGAAGCGGAGAAGCGCATCACCTCCCTGCCGATCTGGGACATCGCGGTGCAGACCGAGAACCGCGCCGGCCTGAATGTCTGCACCTATGCGGCAGGGATCGCCGATCCCCTGCTGAACAAGGCGGTGCAGTTGAACGGCTTCGAGGAGCGCCGCCATCGCCATGTCCTGGCCAACTTGGTTGAGGCCTATGGCATCAAGCTGGCGCCTGAACCGGTCTATCCCGTGCCGAAAGATCCGGAATGGGCCTTCATGGTCACCGGCTATTCGGAGTGTATCGATTCCTTCTTCGCCTTCGGCCTGTTCAAGGCCGCCGCCGACACCGGCTATTTCCCGCCGGAGCTGATCCAGACCTTCGATCCGGTGGTGAATGAGGAAGCCCGCCATATCCTCTTCTTCGTCAACTGGGTCGCCTGGCACCGCCGCAACATGCCCTGGTGGCGTCGGCCCTGGTTCGAACTGAAAGTGCTCGCGGTCTGGGTCTTCCTGGTCTGGGAGCGCATCGGCATCGCCGGCGATGTCAGCCACGGCCAGCAGGACAACAATTTCACCGTAACCGGGGCCGAGCAGTTGGGCGCCGACATTGATGTCGGCGAGCTGATCGCCCTTTGTCTTTCCGAGAATGACCGGCGCCTCAAGCCCTATGACCCGCGCCTGAAGCGGCCACGTTTCGTGCCCGCGATGGCGCGGCTTGCGCTGCGATTCATCGGCAAGAAGAAAAAGCCGGCCGCCTGATGTCCTGGCCGAGACGTCTCAGCCTCGCGCTCGCCCTGCTGGCGGGCCTCGCTGCCGCCGTCTGGCTGGTCTGGGCCGTCGGCTTCGACGCCGTCTTCGCCGCCATTGCCCGTGCCGGCATCGGCGGCCTTGTCCTGCTTTGTCTTTATGCCTTGGCGCTGCTGCTGGTCCTGGCGCTGGCCTGGCTCTTCCTTTTGCCACGAACACAGCGGCCTGCTCTCGCCGATCTCTATCTCGCCCGGCTGGTGCGCGATTCCATCACCGACCTCTCGCCCTTCTCGGCCATCGGCGGCATGGCTGCGGCGGCGCGGGTGATGGTACTGCGCGGCATGACAACCGGCCGGGCTGCCGCCGCGGCCGCCGCCGACGCCACCACCGAGGCGATGGCTCAGGCGGCCTTCCTTGCTTTCGGTCTCGCCGTGGCGGTGATGGATTGGGGCGGCGGCGTGGCGGCGGACACGCTGCTGCGCGTGATGCTGACGGCGCTGCTGCTGGCAGTGCCGGGCATCGCCGCCCTGGTGCTGCTGCAGAAGAAGGGCGCCGGGCTGGCGGAGCGCATGATGGCGCGGTTCTTTCCGCGCGCGGGCGGGGATGGCTCGTTCCATCAGGCCATCCATGCGCTTTACGACTCGCCGCCGCGGCTAGCGGCCTCGGCCTCCTGGCATCTGTTCGGCTGGATCGCGTCGGGCGGCGGTACCTGGCTCGCCTTCCGCCTGGTCGGCGGCAATATCAGTCTGCTCGACGCGGTGGCGCTGGAAGCGCTGATCTGCACCTTGCGCTCCATTGCCGCTTTCGTGCCGGCGGCGGTCGGGGTGCAGGAAGGCGGCTATGCCGTGCTGGCGCAGCTGTTCGGCCTGCCCGCCGAGCTGGGGCTGGCGGTGTCTTTGCTCAAGCGGGCGCGCGAGATCGTGCTGGGCGTGCCGGCGCTGATCTATTGGCAGATGGTGGAAGGGCGCACCGCTCTCAGGAGCGCGCCATGACCGACACTGTCCTGGTGACCGGCGCTTCCGGTTTTGTCGGCGCCGCCGTCGCCCGCGTCGCGCTGGCGCGCGGTTTGCGCACAAAAGTGCTGATGCGGCCCACCGCCGACCGCCGCAACATCCAGGGCCTCGACGTCGAGCCGGTCACCGGCGATATGCGTGACGAAGCCTCGATGACGCGGGCGCTGGAGGGCGTGCGCTATCTTTTCCATGTCGCCGCCGATTACCGGCTCTGGGCCCGCGATCCGCAAGAGATCGCCCGCAACAATATGATGGGTGCGCGGGCGGTTATGGGCGCGGCGAAGAAGACGGGCGTGGAACGCATCGTCTATACTTCGTCGGTGGCGGCGTTGAAGCCCGGCCATGGCGTGGCGGTGGATGAAACCTCGCGCCACACGACCGACAGCGTGATCGGCGCCTACAAGCGTTCCAAGCTGCTGGCCGAACGCGAGGTCGAGCGGATGGTGGCGGAAGAGGGGCTGCCCGCCGTGATTGTGGCGCCTTCCACACCCATCGGATCACGCGACATCAAGCCGACCCCGACCGGCCGCATCATTGTCGAAATGGCCAATGGCAAGATGCCGGCCTTTCTCGACACCGGCCTCAATCTGGTGCATGTCGATGACGTCGCGGAAGGGCATTTTGCTGCCCTGGAACGCGGCAGGATCGGCGAGAACTACATCTTGGGCGGGACCGACGTGACGCTGGAGGCGATGCTGGGCGAGATCGCGGCGCTGGCGGGCCGCCGCGCCCCCAAACTCAAGCTGCCGCGCGGGCCGCTGTTCCCGCTGGCCTATGGCGCCGAAGCCTTTGCCCACATCAGCGGCAAGGAGCCTTTCCTCACCGCCGACGCCCTGCGCATGTCGCGCTATCACATGTATTTCTCCTCGGAGAAGGCGAAGCGCGAACTCGGCTACAGCGCGCGCCCGCATGGGCGCGGGCTGCAAGACGCGCTGACCTGGTTCGGCGCCAACGGGTATCTCAAATGATCGCCCTGCTGGAATGGCCGCTGCACAATATCGCCGGCATCGCCTTCGGCTTTCTGCCGCTGGCGGCGTGGCTCTATCTGGTTTTCCGCCGCGACTTCTTCTGGCTGTTTCGCGAGCGCGACGGCGATGAGCGGCCCAGCGCGCCGCGCTGGCCTTCGGTGGTGGCGGTGGTACCGGCGCGCGACGAGGCCGACATCATCGCCCGCTCGCTGGGCAGCCTGATCGCGCAGAATTACAATGGCGATTTCCACATCATCCTGGTGGACGACCAGAGCGACGACGGCACCGCCATCGCGGCGCGGGCGCTGGGCTCGCCCCGGGTCACGGTGCTGGCGGGCGGCCCGCGCCCGCCGGGCTGGACCGGAAAATTATGGGCCATGCATCAGGGGGTCGAGGCCGCCGCCGCGCGCGCGCCCGACTATATCTGGTTCACCGACGCCGACATCGCCCACACCCCCGACAATCTCGCCCGCCTGGCGTCGCGGGCCGAAGCGCAGGGTCTGGTCCTGGTCTCGCAGATGGCGCGGCTTTCGGCCGGCGCCATGGTCGAGCATTTCCTGATCCCCGCCTTCGTCTTCTTTTTCGCCATGCTTTATCCCTTCGGCGCGGTGAACGATCCGAAACGCAAGATTGCGGCGGCGGCGGGCGGCTGCATGCTGGCGCGGCGCGATGCACTGGCGGCGGTGGGCGGGCTAGCCGCCATCCGCCGCAACATCATTGATGATGTTTCGCTGGCCAGCCTGATGAAGCTGCAGGGTCCGATCTGGCTGGGTCTCTCCAGCCGCGCTGTCTCGCTGCGTCCCTATGAGACGATGACCGAGATCCGCCGTATGGTGGCGCGCTCGGCTTTCGCCGAGCTCGACTATTCCCTGCTCAAGCTGCTGGGCACGCTGGCCGGGCTGGTGCTGGTCTATCTGGCGCCGCCGGCCACGGCGCTGTTCGCCTGGGGCATTTCGCAGATGGCGGGCTGGCTGGCCTGTTTCCTGATGGTGATCGTGATGCAGCCGATCCTGCGTTATTACCGCCTCTCGCCGCTCTGGGGCTTCGCCCTGCCGATCATCGCCGCTTTCTACGCCGCCTTCACCTTGGACTCGGCCTGGCAATATTGGCGGGGCAAGGGCGGCATGTGGAAAGGCCGCCCCCAGGCGGCAGCGCGGAGCGAGGCATGAGCGGCGCATCGCTGCAGTCCGGCCCCAGCCTTCAATCTGGAAAAGGCCACAGGGACGAGAATTTTCCCGTCGCCTCGGTGCTGATCGCGCCCAGATATCGCGCGCCGGTGATGGCCTTCTACAATTTCGTCCGCTTCGCCGATGACATTTCTGACCATCCCACCGCCGCGCCGGACGAGAAGTTGCGCCTGCTGGAAGAAATGCGGGCGACGCTGGCGGGAGAAAGCGAGGCTTCGCCGGAAGGCGTGCGGCTGGCGCGCGTCTGCGCCGAACGCGACCTTTCCATCCAGTACGGTCTCGATCTGCTGGAAGCCTTCCGCCGCGATGTCGCTAAATTGCGCTACCGCGATTGGGACGACCTGCTCGATTACTGCCGCTATTCCGCCATGCCGGTGGGGCGATTTGTGCTGGATGTGCATGGCGAAAGCCGGGCGCTGTGGCCCGCCAATGACGCGCTTTGCGCCGCATTGCAGGTGATCAATCATCTGCAGGATTGCGGCAAGGACTACCGCGACCTCAACCGTGTCTATATCCCCGAACCGCTGCTGGCCGAAGCCGGCATTGGTGTGGAGGCGCTGGCCGCCCCCGCCGCCGGCCCGGCGCTGAGAAATGTCATCAGCGGCCTGGCAGCGCGGAATGCGGCTTTGCTGGCACAGTCCCGCACCTTCGCCCGCGGCATAAATGATGCCAGGCTTGCCTTGGAAGTCGATCTCATTCAAACCCTCGCCGAAGACCTCAACGCCAAGCTGATGCGCCGCGATCCCCTGTCCCAGACCGTGCATCATTCCAAGTTCGACGTCGCGCGGCTGTTCCTGGGCCGTCTGCCGGCGTTCGCTTTCCATCGCCTCGCGGGGCGCAGATGAGCGCCACCCTGGATGCGCCCCAAGCGGCGGCGGCGAAGAAGAAGGCCAGCGGCAGCTCCTTCTATCTCGCCATGCGGCTGATGCCGCAGGCCGAGCGCGACGCCATGTTCGCGATCTACGCCTTTTGCCGCAAGGTGGACGACATTGCCGATGACGGCGTCGGCACCCGGGGGGAGCGCCGCAAGAAACTCGACAACTGGCGCGGCGACATCGCCGCCCTCTATCGCGGCGAACCCGCCGGCCAGGCTCAATTCCTCGCCGCCATCGTGATGCGCTATCACCTGCGGCAGGAGGATTTCCTCGCCATCCTGGATGGCATGGCGATGGATGTGGCCGAGGATATCGTCGCTCCCAGCCTCGCCACCCTTGATCTGTATTGCGACCGCGTTGCCAGCGCGGTGGGTCGGCTTTCCATCAAGGTCTTCGGCATGGAAGAGGGGCCGGGTTTCGCGCTGGCGCATCATCTCGGCCGCGCTCTGCAGCTCACCAACATCCTGCGCGACATTGACGAGGACGCGGATATCGGCCGCCTCTATCTGCCGCGCGAATATCTGGAGGAAAGTCATTGCTGCGCCTCGCTCGATCCCGCGGCGGTGGTGGCGCGGCCGGAGATCGATACGGTCTGCCGCAAACTCGCGGCGCTGGCGCATACCCATTATGACGCGGCCAAGAAGCTGCTGGCGGCGAAACCAAAAGGCCGCATCGCCACGCCGGGCCTGATGGGCGCGGTCTATTCCGAGATTCTGGCGGAAAGCGAGGAAGCGGGTTTCGCGCCGCCGCGCCGCCGCGTCTCACTCAGCAAGTGGCGGCTTCTCATTCTCCTGGCGCGAGTCAGCCTTGGCTAAAGCCTTCGTGATCGGCGGCGGCATTGCGGGGCTGACGGCGGCGACGGCGCTGGCGCAGCGCGGGGCCGAAGTCGAACTGTTCGAGGCCGGCCCGCAGGCGGGCGGGCGCTGCCGCTCCTATTTCGATCCCAATCTCGGCCTCACTATCGATAACGGCAATCATCTGGTCCTGTCCGGCAACCATGCCGTCTATGCCTATCTGCAGCGCATCGGCTCGGTTGGCGCGCTGAGCGGACCCGATCATGCGATGGTGGACTTCGTCGATCTGCCCGAAAATCTGCGCTGGCGGGTGACGCTGAATGACGGCCTGATCCCCTTATGGGTGCTGAACCGCGCCGCCCGAGTCCCCGGCACGGCGGTGAAGGACTATGCCGCCTATGCGCCGCTATTGTGGGCGAAGAAGAGCGCGGCCATCGGCGAAACCGTGAAAGCGCAAGGCATGCTGTGGCGGCGATTGGTGCAGCCCTATCTGCTGGCGGCGCTTAACACCCAGCCGGAAGGCGCCTCTGCCGCCCTGGCGGGGTCGGTGCTGCGGGAAGGCTTGATGGCGGGGGGCCGTGCCTGCCGCCCGCGCATCGCCGATCCCAATCTGGCGGCGGCCTTCGTTACCCCGGCCCTGGCCTTTCTCGAAAGCAAAGGCGCCAAGGTGAATCTGGGCCAGCGGCTGCGCCGCTTCACCATTGCCGGCACCGGGGTGCGGGCGCTGGAATTTGCCGACGCCACCATCCCCACCGGCATGAAGGACGCCATCGTGCTGGCGGTGAATGCGCCGGTGGCGCAGGATTTGGTGCCCGGGCTGACGGCGCCCAACGAGTTCCGTGCCATCGTCAACGCCCATTTCGCCCTTGCTCCGCCGCCGGACGCGCCGCCCATCCTGGGGGTGGTCGGCGGGACGGCGGAATGGATCTTCACCTTCCCCGACCGCATCTCGGTCACCATTTCGGCGGCCGACGCCATTGTGGAGGGGGAGCGCGAAAGCCTGGCCGCCCGCATCTGGGAGGATGTGACCAGGGCGCTACAGCTCAACGCCCCCATCCCGCCCTGGCAGATCGTCAAGGAAAAGCGCGCCACTTTCGCCGCCACCCCGGAACAGGATGCCCTGCGCCCCGGCCCGCGCACCGCCACCCGCAACCTGATCCTGGCCGGCGACTGGACCCAGACCGGCCTGCCCGCCACCCTGGAGGGGGCGGTCCGCTCCGGCGACGTCGCGGCCCGTTTGGCAGCGCGGCATCTGCGCCTATAATCAGTCCATGAACGCCCCGGTCGAGCATCTGGAGCTTGAACAGGCCGTCCGCGCCGCCACCCAGGGGTTGCTGCGCGAACAGCGGCCCGACGGCCATTTTGTCTATGAGCTGGAAGCCGACTGCACCATTCCGGCGGAATATGTCCTGCTGGTGCACTATCTGGGCGAGACGCCCAATCTCGAACTGGAACGCAAGATCGGCGTCTATCTGCGCCGGATCCAGGGCGCGCATGGCGGCTGGCCGCTTTATCACGAAGGCGCGCTCGACATCTCGGCGACGGTGAAAGCCTATTTCGCGCTCAAGATGATCGGCGACGACATCAACGCGCCGCACATGGCGCGGGCGCGGGAGGAAATCCGCAAGCGCGGCGGCGCCATCAAGGCCAATGTCTTCACCCGCATTCTTCTGTGCCTTTATGGCCAGGCGTCGTGGAACGATGTGCCGACCGTGCCGCCGGAACTGATCCTGCTGCCGCGCTGGTTCCCCGTTCACCTGTCGAAGATGAGCTATTGGGCCCGCACCGTGATCGTGCCGCTGCTGGTGCTGTGTGCCTTGCGGCCGGTGGCGAAGAATCCGCGCCGGGTGCATGTGCCGGAATTGTTCGTGCCCGGCGTGCCGGCGGCATCGCCTCGTGCGCCACACCAGAGCAGAACCTGGTCGGCCTTCTTCGCCGTGCTGGACAAGGTGCTGAAGCGGGTGCAGTGGCCGAAAGGCCCGCGCGCCCGCGCCATCGAAAAGTGCCGTGCCTGGACCACCGAAAGGCTCAACGGCCAGGACGGGCTGGGCGCGATCTATCCCGCCATGGCCAACAGCGTGATGATGTATGACGCGCTGGGCGTGTCCCCGGAGCATCCGGACCGCGCCATCGCCCGCAAGTCAGTGGATCTGCTGCTGGTGGTGAAGGACGAAGAAGCCTATTGCCAGCCCTGCGTTTCGCCAGTGTGGGATACGGCGCTGGCGGCGCATGCCCTGATGGAAGCGAAAACGCCGGAAGCCGATGCTGCCGTGGCGCGCAGCCTGGAATGGATGAAGCCGCTGCAGGTGCTAGATGTGGCGGGCGACTGGGCCGAGGAGAAGCCGGATGTGCGGCCCGGCGGCTGGGCCTTCCAGTACCGCAACGATCATTATCCCGATCTCGACGACACGGCGGTGGTGGTGCTGGCGATGGACCGCGCCGCCAAGGCCGGGATCGCGCCGGAGTATAAGGAAGCCGTCGCGCGCGGGCGCGAATGGGTCGAAGGGATGCAGTGCAAAGGCGGCGGCTGGGGCGCCTTTGACGCCGACAATTCCTATTATTATCTCAACAACATTCCCTTCGCCGATCATGGCGCGCTGCTCGACCCGCCGACCGAGGATGTTTCCGGCCGCTGTGTCGGCATGTTGGCGCAACTGGGCGATGGCGGAACGCGGCTGGAAGAAGGTATCGCCTATCTGCGCCGCACCCAGCGCGAAGACGGAAGTTGGTGGGGCCGCTGGGGTGTCAATTATGTCTATGGCACCTGGTCGGCCCTGGCCGGGCTGGCGGGCGCGGGCCTTGGTCCCGATGACGCGACGATGAAGAAGGGTGCGGACTGGCTGATCGCCATCCAGAATCCCGATGGCGGCTGGGGCGAGAATTGCGACAGCTACAAGCTGGACTACAAGGGCTATGAGCCCGCGCCCTCCACCGCGTCACAGACCGCCTGGGCCATGCTGGGCCTGATGGCGGCGGGCGAGGTCGATCATCCGACGGTGGCGCGCGGCATCAAATGGCTGACGGCGCGGCAGGAAGCCGACGGGCTATGGACCCAGCCGCATTACACCGGCGGCGGCTTCCCCCGCGTTTTCTATCTCAACTATCACGGCTATCCGCGCTTCTTCCCGCTCTGGGCCCTAGCGCGCTACCGCAATCTCAAATCCACCAACAGCCGAAGGGTGGAATACGGCCTGTGAAGAAAACAACGTGACCATCCTCGCCGTCTGCGGCTTGACCCGCGAAGCCCAGATCGCCGGCGGTTTCTCTAACGGTCGCGGTTCTGGACGGAAAACCGCTTCACACTTTTCCGGGAACCGCTCCGGCGGCGTGGTGGCGGTGGCGGGCGGCGGCGACGCGGGCGGCTTGCGCAGGAAACTCAACGCCCTGCATGGCGATATCAGCGGCGTTATCTCCATCGGCGTCGCAGGCGCCTTGTCGCCGCATCTCACGGTCGGCGATGTGGTAATCGGCGAACGCATTATCGCCGAGGACGGCAATTATAGCTGCGATACCACCTGGCGTGTGCTGCTGGCGGCGCGGCTCAAGGGCGCGCATCAAGGTGCGCTGTATGGCAGCGATGTCGTGCTGGCCAGCGCCGGCGCCAAGGCGGCTTTGTTCGAGACCAGCGGCGGGGCGCTGGCGGTGGACATGGAATCGCAGGTGGCGGCCCGCTTCGCCGGCGAACGGGGCTTGCCGCTGGCGGCGCTCCGGGTGATTTCCGACAATGCCTCCCACGCCCTGCCGCCCGCCGCGCTGGTGGCGATGACGCCGGACGGCGGCGTTTCTGTCGGGCGGGTGCTGTGGTCGCTGACGAAGAATCCCTTTCAGCTCGGCGCGCTGCTGCGCACCGGCCGGGATTCTTCAAAAGCCTTCAAGAAACTACTCCGCTGCCGTCGCCTGCTGGGCGCGGGTCTTGGCGGCATGGATCTCTGACATCTTCGTCTCGACATGGCGGGAGAAGCTGTATTCCGCCGGGCGCTGGCCGGAGAGATCAATGTCCTTGGCCATCGGGCCTTCGGTCCTGATGCCACGCATCATGATCGGCACGGCCTTGAGCGGATTGCGGATCATGTCCTTGGCGGCAGTGCCTTCAAAGCCGCAATGGACCATGCAGTCGGCGCATTTCTCATACTTGCCGACGCCGTATTTTTCCCACTCCGTGCCTTCCATCAGCTCGGTGAAGGTCTTGGCATAGCCTTCGCCCAGCAGGTAGCAGGGCTTCTGCCAGCCGAAAACGGTATAGAGCGGCATCGACCAGGGCGTGCATTCATAGGACTGGTTGCCCGCCAGGAAGTCGAGGAACAGGCTGGAGTTGGTGAAGTCCCAGTTCTTGCCGCCATTGCCGCGCGAGAAAATTTCGCGGAACATGGTCTTGGTGCGCTCGCGGTTGAGAAAATGCTCCTGGTCGGGCGCGCGTTCATAGGCATAGCCGGGCGAGACGGTGATGCCGTCCACGCCCATTTCCATCATCAGGTCGAAGAAAGCGGCGGTGCGTTCCGGATCGGCGCCATCGAACAGCGTGCAGTTGATCTGGGTGCGGAAGCCGCGCTCCTTGCACATCTTGATCGCGGCGACGGCCTTCTCATAGGTGCCGTCCAGGCAGACCGACTTGTCATGCATCACCTTGTCGCCGTCCAGATGGATGGACCAGGTGAAATTGGGATGCGGCTTGTACTGGTCGATTTTCTTGGCCAGCAGCAGGGCGTTGGTGCAGAGAATGACGAACTTATCGCGCGCCAGATAGCCTTCCACGATCTTCGGCATGTCGCGGTGGAGCAGCGGCTCGCCGCCGGCGATGGAGACGGCGGGCGCGCCGCATTCCTCGATCGCGTCCATGCACTGCTCGAACGACAGGCGCTGGTTCAGGATATCATCGGGATAATCGATCTTGCCGCAGCCGGCGCAGGCCAAGTTGCAGCGGAACAGCGGCTCCAGCATCAGCACCAGCGGATATTTCGTCCTGCCGGTGAGGTGCTGCTTCATCACATAGGCGCCGATCTTGGCGACCTGGCGGATGGGAAGAGATGGCATTTCAGGCCCTCAATTCGGCGGGCAGGCGGAACTCGATATGTTCCTTCTTGCCGTCCATGGTTTCGACGCTCACCGGCTCGATGCGCTCCAGCGCCTCGATGACATGCTTCACCAGTTCCTCCGGCGCGCTGGCGCCGGCGGTGAGGCCGACCACCTTCTTGCCCTTGACCCATTCGGGCTTCAGCTCGCTGCCGTCATTGATCAGGTAGGAGGGAATGCCTTCCTCGATTCCGATCTCGCGCAGGCGGTTGGAGTTGGAAGAGTTGGCCGCGCCCACCACCAGGATGACGTCGGCGACTTTGGCCAGTTCGCGTACGCTGGTCTGGCGGTTCTGGGTGGCGTAGCAGATATCGCTGGTTTCGGGCCCGACAATGTCGCTGAACTTCCGCTTCAGCGCCTGGATGATGCCCTTGGTGTCGTCAATCGAAAGCGTGGTCTGGGTGATGTAGGCGACCGGCTGTCCGGTGGGAATCTCCAGCGCCGCGACATCGTCCTCGTCCTGCACCAGAGTCACCGGGGCGCCGACCTGGCCCATGGTGCCTTCTACTTCGGGATGGCCGGCATGGCCGATGAGAATGAGCGTGCGGCCATGCGCGACATAGCGCTTGCCCTGGTTGTGCACCTTGGAGACCAGCGGACAGGTGGCGTCCAGAACGGGAAGGCCGCGATCCTTGGCGGTGTTGACCACCGACAGCGGCACGCCATGGGCGGAGAATACCGTCACCGCGCCTTCCGGCACCTCGTCCAGTTCCTCGACAAAGCGGGCGCCCTTGTTCTTGAGCGTATCCACCACATGCTTGTTATGGACGATCTCATGGCGGACATAGACGGGCTCGCCATACTTAGCGAGCGCCTTCTCGACGATATCGATGGCCCGGACGACCCCGGCGCAGAAGCCGCGTGGCTGGGCAAGAATGACGCGCATGACGCTCCCGGTGGGTAAAAGGCGGCCCCCGGACAAAGAGGCCGCCGCAATGCAGCATTGTCCTGCATCAGGCCGCGCGCCGCAACCCTTTCCAGCCCCGCCCCTGTGGCCGAATAGCCGCGTTGCAGCAGAGGCTTAGCCGGATTTCAGGCCGGGGCTGGCGGATTTGCCGCTTTTGGGGCAAATCGGGCGCCTTCGAGGGACGGAACGTGACTGGGCATTCCTATGATTTGGCCGCACTGAAGGCCGCCATCGCCGAATCGGCGGGGCTGGTGGACGCCGCCCTGGACCGCATGTTGCCCCGGCCGGAAGGCCGCCAGGCCCGGGTGCAGGAGGCGATGCGCTACGCCATCCAGGCGGGGGGCAAGCGGCTGCGGCCTTTCCTGGTGCTGCAATCGGCGCGGCTGTTCGGAGTGCCGGATGCGAGGGCCCTGCGCGTCGGCGCCGCCATCGAGTCGCTGCACACCTACAGCCTGGTGCATGACGATCTGCCCTGCATGGATGACGACGATCTGCGCCGCGGTCTGCCCACGACCCACAAGAAGTTCGACGAGATGACAGCGGTGCTGGCGGGCGATGCGCTGCTCACCATCGCGTTCGAGTTTCTGGCAGGGGCCGAGACCCATTCCAATGCCGAAGTGCGTGCGGCGCTGGTGTTGCGACTGGCCGAGGCTTCCGGACACATCGGCATGATCGGCGGCCAGGTTATCGACATGCTGGCGGACAAGAGTTTTGGCATCGCCGAGGTGATCGAGCTGCAGCGCAAGAAGACCGGCCAGCTTTTTGAATTCTCCTGCGAGGCCGGCCCCATCCTGGGCGAGGCTTCCGCCGATGACCGCAAACGGCTGAAAGGTTTTGCCGAGGAAATGGGCGTGGTCTTCCAGATCACCGACGACCTGCTGGACGTCACCTCCACGGCGGAGAAGACCGGCAAGGCGGTGGGCAAGGACGCCGACGCCGGCAAGCAGACCCTGGTGACCCTGCTGGGCATCGAAGGCGCCCGGGCCGAGGCGGAGCGCCGGGCAAAGGCGGCGGTCGCGGCCCTGGGCCCCCATGCCGCCCGGGCGCCCAACTTGGCGGCTTTGCCGTTTTTCCTTTTGGATCGCGACAGTTAGCCGACCCGCCCCAAACCGCCATTTTTTCGTGGCTAGATGGCGGCGATTTCCCGTTTAGTGCGTTGTTCCGCAGAGTTCCCGAAAGGTCTTTTCGATGCTTGTGATCTCCCGGCGCGAACTTTCCTTGCTTCTGGCTTCGGCCGCCGTCATGGCCGCCATGCCCGCTTTCGCCCAGACCGATCCCGCCGTCGCTACTGTGCAGGGCTTTTATGATGCGCTGGTCGCCCAGATGAAGAAGGGCGGCCCGGCGCGCGGCCGCTATGACATGCTGAAACCCGCGGTGGAGAAGGCTTTCGACATTCCCGGCATGACGGCCGTGTCGGTGGGGCCGGGCTTCGCGTCGCTTTCCGAGGCCGACAAAAAAGCCCTGACCGACGCCTTCGAACGCATGACCGTCGCCAGCTATGTGAAGAATTTCGACGCCTTCCATGGCGAGACATTCACCACCGAGCAGGCTTCCATCGCCCGCCCGCCTTCCACCGACAAGCTGGTGAAAAGCACGCTGAAGGCCGGCGACGACACCGTTCCGTTCAACTACCGCATGCACCAGGTGGGGACGGCGTGGAAGATCGAGGACATCTATCTCAACGGGACCATCAGCCAGATGGCACAGCGCCGTTCCGACTTCTCCGCCACCTTCGCGTCCGGCGGTGCTTCGGGCCTGACGAAAAAGATCAACGCCCTGGCGGACCAGCAGCTCAGCTAATGAATGAGCGGTGTATCGACCTGCTGCTTTTTGGGCGGCGGTGGACCGAGCAGAGCGGGCGACAGGAACAGGGTCGTCACCAGGGTCCAGAACAGCGAGATCATCAGCAATTCGCCCATGCTGGCGGTGCCCGGGTGTGAACTCAGCCATAGCGCGCCGAAGCCGGTGGCGGTGGTGGCTGCGGAGAAGATCACCGCCCGCGTCAGGCTGGATTGCAGCAGATTCTTCGCCCCCGCCCGCCAGGCGACCACGAAATAGATGTTGAAGGCGACGCCGATGCCCAGCAGCAGGGGCAGGGCGATGACATTGGCGAAGTTGAGCTTCTGGCCGATCACGACGCAGGTGGCGAGGGTCAGCAATCCGGTCAGAACCAGTGGAGCCAAAGTCATCAGCACATCGAAGATCCGGCGCAGGGTGATGAAAAGCAGGATGATGATGACGATGAAGCTGAGCACGCCCGCCTCGATGAAGGCCCCGACAATGGTGTTGCCGGATTCGCGGATGGAGATGGGGGCGCCGGTGGCTTCGGGCGCCACCAGGCGGACCGCATCGGTGAAATGCTTCAGCACCGAGGGATCGTTGCGCGTATCTCTGGGCGAAACCTGGATGCGGGCGACGCCGTTCGTGGACACCCAGTCCTGCTGCATGTCGGCGGGCATGTTCGCCACTGTCACCTTCTGCGCCGTCAGCGATGCGGCGGCCTGGGCCAGCATGGTCTGAAGCCCCGGCACCAGCGCCTCCACGGCGCGGGCGCGGGCGGCAGGTCCGGCCTTGACCACCGCCTCCAGCGCGGCGGCGAAGCGGCGCGCATCCTGCGACGGCGCATCGGTCCCTTTGGCGGCTTCGCGCAATTTCGCGG
>Ga0265313_10001889_pt1 | contig 19034 bp, 20 predicted proteins | sample 4123metaG_FD_203122 | JGI IMG/M metagenome (GOLD analysis project Ga0265313, IMG submission 203122) | Rhizosphere microbial communities from Carex aquatilis grown in University of Washington, Seatle, WA, United States - 4-1-23 metaG | ecosystem: Host-associated > Plants > Roots > Rhizosphere >...
TGTCCGGGAAAAAGGAATGCGCGAGTCATGGCGGGAGACAAATCAAGCGGGCCTCACGGTGTCAAGCGATGGCGATTTGGTAGCGTCCTAATTTGATTTTTTGCGATTCCGCAACTGTCGCAACTGCCGAAACACAATCGGCAACAGAACGAACCAAATCACCCAGTTGATGGCCAGCAACGCGGCTCCATAAACTAGGCCGGAGATTACGAGAAGGCCTATCCGCACTGGCTCCCTCGCTTCCGTCACCGCAGACTGTGTTTTATTTACTTCCCCCAATCAACGCTTCCGCCGCCCGCCGTGAGGCGCGCTGCAGGCGTGAGCCCCAGACATAGCGGCAGAAAAAGGCGAAGACGGTGACGCCCAGGATCCAGCCCGGCACCGGACTGTGGCTGAGGGCAGTGGCCCAGCTCGCCACCGCCCAGCTCACGCCCAGTCCAAACGCCCAGGGGGCGCAAAGGATCGCCAGCGCCAGAGCGATGACGAAGAGGTTGCCGATCTCGTCCCCGGCGGCGGCAAGAAGTAGATCAAGCTTGCGCCAGCGCGATTGCAGCCGGGCCGCGCGCACTTCCTCCTCGATGTCGCCGATCTTCAGGCGCGTCTCACTTTTTCTTCATCGTCATGGCGGGCGGCTCGGGATCGACCGCCACCACCTGCGCCACCACTTTGCCGCCGCGGATCACCCAGGTGTCGTTGCCGGCGACCTGGTTCGGCGTGCCGGCGAACTGCACCCAGCGCATGATGGTGGTGTCGTTGCCGCGCGATTCGTATTTCACGGTCATGCTCTTGGCGCCGGGATTGTGGTCCTTGTCGGTGAGCACGGTGAAGAACTTGCGGATATTGGCCTTGCCGACAAAGACGTCGTTGCCCGAGACCTCCTTCTGGCCGGGTGCGATGCCGTGCGGCGCGATTACCACGGCGTTGTCGGCATAGTCGGCCATCACGCCGTCGAGACTGCCCGCCTTCATTTGCGCGACATGATGGTCCAGAACGGCTTGCGAGCTGTCGGCGGCGAAAGCGGCGGTCGCACTCAGCGACAGAATGGCGGCGGCAAACACAAGGCGCATGTTTCTCTCCCCAAATTATTTGTCTGATGATTCCCCGTTTGGGGCTCAAGCTCAAGTCGGGCGTTTAAAGAAGCTGCGCCCGATCAGGATCACCGAGACCCCGGCCAGCGCCTCCATCCCCGCCAAGGCCAACAATCCCAAGGTATAATTGCCGGTGGCGGCATAAAGCCGGCCCATCAGGTCCGGCCCGAAATAGCCGCCCAGATTGGCGAAAGAGTTGAGCAGGGCCAGGCCCCCCGCCGCCGCCACGCCCCGCAGGATGGCGGTGGGCAGGGTCCAGAACACCGCCAGGGCGCTGTAGATGCCGGCCGAGGCGACGCAGAAGCTGGCGATCACCAGCACGGGATGGTGCAGCAGCGCCGCGCCGATCAGCCCCGCCGCCGCCACGAAGGCGGAGGCAGCGACATGCAGCACGCGCTCGCCGCGCCGGTCGCTGGACAGCCCGACCAGGATCATCGCCGCTACGGCGATGAGATACGGCACCATCACCAGGAAGCCAGTCTCCAGATGCGAGAATCCCAGCCCGTTGATGATCTGCGGCATCCACAGGCCCAGGCCGTATAGCCCGATGACGATGGAGAAATCGGGAATGATGAAAATCCAGATGCGCTTGTCCTTGAGCAGCTCCCAGAAACCATGCAGCTCACCGCGCGGTTCGGCGGCCAGGCGTTCCGCCACCACCGCCTTCTCTTCCGCCGTCAGCCATTTCGCGGCGGCGGGCCGGTCGGGCAGCAGCCAGAGCAGCGCGATGCCCAGCAGCACCGATGGCACGCCTTCCAGAAGCAGCAGCCATTGCCAGCCGGAAAGGCCCATGCCCGTCACGTCCAGCAGCCAGCCCGACAGCGGCCCGCCGATGATGCTGGCCATCGGCACCGCCGCCAGGAACAGGGCGATGAAGCGCCCGCGCGTCGCCTGCGGAAACCAGTAGGTCATGTAGAGGATCATGCCGGGATAGAGCCCGGCCTCCGCCGCGCCCAGCAGGAAGCGCAGGACATAGAAGGAGACCGGCCCGGCGATGAAGGCGCAGGCCATCGAGAGCATGCCCCAGGTCACCATGATGCGGCACATCCAGGCGCGCGCGCCCACCTTCTCCAGCATCAGGTTGGACGGCACCTCGAAAAGGAAATAACCCCAGAAGAAAATGCCGGCGCCGCGACCGTAGATTTCCGGCGAGAAGCCCAGCTCCTTGTTCATGGTCAGGGCGGCGAAGGAAATGTTGGAGCGGTCGAGGTAGCTGACGACATACATCAGCGCCATCACCGGGATCAGCCGGACGGCGGCCTTCCGGAAAATCCTGTCGGCTTCGTTCACGCGAAAATGCCCCCCGCTTGGCCGGACCCTAGAGCAAAACCGGCTGGCCGAAACCGTTTTTGGCCGGCTCGCCATTGTTTTCACTGGCATTTTCCCGCCCGGAGGCATTTTTTCCGGACTTTTCCTTGCCATTCCAAGGGCTTTTGCCTATATCGCGCGCCTTCAAGACGGCTGCGGTCGTCGAGCGCCTTCCTCGGAAGGATGCGCATTGTGCGCGGGTTCGGCGAGCCAGAAGGTGACGGGTGTCCGACCCCTTACCCTTCCGCACCGAAGAACAAGGACCGGACATGGCTCTTTACGAGCATCTCCTGATCGCGCGCCAGGACATCAGCGCGCAACAGGTGGACGCGCTGGCGACCCACCTCAAGACCATCGTCGAAGGCGAAGGCGGCAAGGTCGAGAAGCAGGAATATTGGGGCCTGCGCGGCCTCGCCTATCGCATCAAGAAGAACCGCAAGGGGCATTATGTGCTCCTCAACATCAACGCGCCGTCCAACGCGGTGACCGAACTGGAGCGCCAGCTCAAGATCAACGAGGACGTGCTGCGCTATCTTACCGTCAAGGTGGACGCGTTCGACACTTCGCCCAGCAAGCGCAACCAGTCCGACACCAAGCCGGAAGGCGAAGCAACCACTGAGGAGACCGCGCTATGAGTTTTGGCGGCAATCGTGAAGGCGGCTTTGGCGGCGGCGGTGGACGCGGCGGCGACCGCGAAGGCGGCGGACGCGGCGGCGACCGTGGCGGTGACGGCGCGCGCCGTCCCTTCTTCCGCCGGAAGAAGACCTGTCCCTTCTCCGGCGCCAATGCGCCGAAGATCGACTACAAGGACGTGAAGCTGCTGCAGCGCTTCATCTCCGAACGCGGCAAGATCGTGCCGGCCCGCATCACCGCGGTCAGCAACAAGAAGCAACGCATCCTGGCGAACGCGATCAAGCGCGCCCGCTTCATGGCGCTGCTTCCCTACGTCGTGAAGTGAGGGCCGCGCCATGCAAGTGATCCTGCTTGAACGGGTCGAGAAGCTCGGCCAGATGGGTGACGAAGTCCGCGTCAAGGACGGCTTCGCCCGCAACTTCCTGCTGCCCAAGAAGAAGGCGCTGCGCGCCACCAAGGCCAACCGGGAATATTTCCAGACCCGCAAGGCCGACCTGGAAGCGCACAATCTGAAACTGAAGGGCGAAGCCGACAAGATCGCCAAGAAGCTGGACGGCCAGAAGTTCGTCCTGATCCGCCAGGCCGGCGACCGCGGCCAGCTCTATGGCTCCGTTTCCCCGCGCGATGTCGCGGACGCGATGGAGAAGGGCGGCTTCAAGGTCGACCGCCACCAGGTCCAGATCAGCGTGGCGATCAAGCATATCGGCCTCTTCACCATTCCGGTTGTTCTGCACCCGGAAGTGAAGGTGAACGTGACCGTCAACGTCGCCCGCAGCGAGGATGAGGCCGAGCGCCAGGCCCGCGGCGAGGACGTGCTCGCCGGCAGGACCGAGGCCGAAGAGGCCAAGGTCGCAGCCGAGGAGCTATTCGAGGAAGGCGCCACGCCCGCCGAAATCGTGGCGACGGAAGAAGAACCCTCCGAAGCCTAAGCTTCACAGCAGACAAGCGAAAAGGCCCGGCGAAAGCCGGGCCTTTTTCTTGATCTACTTGCCGAACGTCCATCTCAAGATGCCCGGCAGCAACCAGCCACCATGAACGTCGCTGTGCGGCCCATCGCCCCATTCGAAGCGGATGTCATAGCGCGGGCCGTTCTTCACCGCCGGATTGTTGCTGGTGTCGGCGTTGCCATTGGCCCATTGCAGCGAGGACAGCATCTGCATGTTGGCCAGGTGCCAGTTGCCGAAATTGTTGTCCAGGTCGTTGGTGCCATCCTCCAGGAAGATGCGCAGCTTGGGAATCGGCGCGCGGCGGATCAGGCCGGGATAGGTGTCGCCGCCGAACTTGACGGGCGTGGTGGCGGTGGCCGGGTGATAGCCGATGGAGGTGTAGCTGCCGATCATGCTGATGATGTTGCCGAACTGGTCGGGATGGTGCCAGGCGACGGTGAACGAGCAGATCGCACCCGAGGAGGTGCCGCCGATGGCGCGGCGCGCCGGATCGCTGGTGAACTTCCAGGTTTTCGCCACTTCCGGCAGCATTTCCTGGATCAGGAACTGGGAATAATCGTCGCTCATCTCGTCATATTCCTGGGCGCGGTGGTTCGGATTGCCGGTGCCCAGATTGTCGGGATAGTGCTCGGTGCCGGTGTTGCCGGGCGTGATGAAGATGCCCAGGGTCGGCGGGATTTCCTTCTTGGCGATCAGATTGTCCAGCACGATGGGAATGCGCAGCGGCGTGGTTTCGGGGACGGCGCGCATGCCGTCCTGCCACACCAGCAGGTTGGGCGGATTGGCGGCGTCATAGCCCACCGGGACATAAACCCAATAGCGCCGCACCGTGTTGGCGATGATCTTGCTATGGAACTCCAACGGCCCGATCAGTTGACCCTTGGCGACGCCGGGCTGCGGAAAGGAATCCTGCGTCAGCGGATATTCGCCGGTCTTGCGCGGCTCGGCGGCAAAGCCCGGCCCCATGACCAGCAGCAACGAAAGCCCCGCGGCAATCCAGTTCTTCATTGCGTCCCCCCAAGCTTGTTTTGGGGGAGTTTGCGGGCGTAACCGTCAGGTGTCCAGACTTTTGACCAGCACATCCATCAACCAGTTGGTGCCGTGTTCGCGGCTGCCATTGTCCTCATAGCCGTCCAGGAAGTCGCCATACTCGGTGACCGTCAGCTTGGTGCCGCTGCCGTCGGCTGCGATCTGGATACAGGCCTGGCTGACGGAAATCTTCTTCCCGTCCAGACGCATCACGTACGAATAGACAATCCGTTCGTTTTCGACGATGTCGCGATAGACACAATCGAAGTCGGTCACCACGCCGCTCTCCTCCCATTTGACCACCGCCGTTTCGCGCCCGCCTTCACGGAAGTCGAAGCTACGGCTGATCTCGGTCCAGGCCTGACCGCCACCACCGAACCATTTTTTCTTCTTCTCCTGGTCGGCAAAGGCCTGAAACACCTTTGCCGGGCTGTGCGGCCAGACGCGGGTGATGGTGAAGCTGGCATGGACGACGCTGCGGGCACTCATTTTTCTTCTCCTTCGGAATTGAGGAAATCGCCAAGCCGGTCGAGATTGCGTTCCCACATAAGGCGGCGCTCGTTGATCCATTTCTCCGCCAGCGACAGCATGGCCGGATCGACGCGGCAGGTACGCACGCGGCCTTTCTTCTCGCTGATCACCAAGCCGCTTTGCTCCAACATCTTCAGATGCAGCATCACGGCGGGCAGCGACATGGGCAGCGGGGCGGCCAGTTCGCTGACGCTGGCCGGGCCGGCCGCCAGCCGCTCGACAAGGGCGCGGCGGGTGGGATCGCCCAGAGCCTGGAAAGCGCGGTCCAATTGGTTCAGCATGTTCTCAAGTATCAACCTGACGACCGTATTGTAAAGCAATCACTTAAGTATTTTCTGCTCCCCTCAAAATGCGGGGCTCGCCGCATTATTTTACGCCTGCGGTGCGGTATAACCCGTCCGCCAGACTTAGGTTGAAGACCGGGAGTTCTCCCATGTCCGTCCAGAGCCAAAACCGCCGCGTCACCGTGCCGGAGATCAAGTCGCACAAGGGCGGCACGCCGATTGTCGTTCTCACCTGCTACCACGCCCATACCGCCCGGCTGCTCGACAGCCATGTCGACATCATGCTGGTGGGCGACAGCCTCGGCATGGTGATGCACGGGCTGGAAAACACGCTGGGCGTGACACTGGAAATGATGATCACCCACGGCAAGGCGGTGATGCGCGGCAGCAAGCGCGCCCTGGTGGTGGTGGACATGCCCTTCGGCAGCTATGAGGAAAGCCCCGCCATCGCCTTCCGCAACGCCGCCCGCGTCATCCAGGAAACCGGCGCCACTGCCGTGAAGATGGAAGGCGGCGTCCGCATGGCCGAAACCGTGAAATACCTCACCCAGCGCGGCATCCCGGTGATGGGCCATATCGGCCTGACGCCGCAGGGCGTCAATGTGGCGGGCGGCTTCAAGACGGTGGGCCGCAACCAGGACGAATGGCCCGCCATCGAAGCCGACGCCAAGGCGCTGGCCGAGGCCGGGGCCTTCGCCATGGTGCTGGAAGGCATGGCCGAGCCGCTGGCCGCCAAGATCACCGCCGAGATCGCGGTGCCCACCATCGGCATCGGCGCCTCGCCCGCTTGCGACGGCCAGGTGCTGGTGATGGAGGACATGCTGGGCCTCAATCCCGACCCGCCCCGTTTTGTGCGCGAATATGCCAGCCTGGGCGGCGCCATCGAGGCGGCGGTGAAGGCCTATGCCGCGGACGTCCGTTCCCGGAGTTTCCCCGGGGCGGAAAATGTCTATCCGATGAAAAAAGCCCAATAAAAGCCGTCAAGTAGGACCAAACCTGACAGCCAGGCGCATTGCACGGAAGGCCCGCGCGGGCTAAGGAAATCTGCCCGCCGGGCTGTTCCAATGGTTCTGGGCCCCGGGCGTCAAAAGGACTTGGCCGTGAGTGACATCTTCCGCGAGGTTGAAGAGGACGTTCGGCGCGAACGCCTCGAGAAATTCTGGAAGGCCTATGGCGTCTGGGTCATCGCTTTCGCGATGCTGGTGCTGGCCGGCGTCGGCGGCTTCGAAGTCTGGCAGCGCCGCGAGGCCGCGGAACGCGTGAAGGCCAGCGACGCCTTCACCGCCGCCCAGCGCATTTCCGAACCCGGCCAAGCCGCGCCCGCCTTCGCCAAGATCGCCGACGCCAGGGGCGGCTACGGCCTGATCGCCAAACTGTCCCAGGCCAACGCGCTTTACGCCAGCGGGCGTCCGCTGGACGCCATCAATCTCTACAAGGAAATAGCCGCCGCCGATTCCGGCGAGATCGGGGCGGTGGCGCGGCTGCGCGCCGCCTGGGCGCTTTCCTCCAACGCGCCACGCGCCGATCTGGAAAAGCTTCTGGCGCCGCTCGACACGCCCACCGGCGCCTGGCGCGCCATGGCCCGCGAGATTCTCGCCTTCTCCGACTATCGCGCCGCCAAGGTGAAGCAGGCCGCGACCGCCTATCATGCCCTGGCCGATGACGCACAGGCGCCGGATTCACTGCGCGTGCGCGCGCGCGCGATGGCGGATTTCCTCGACAAGGGCGCCGGCAGCGACAGCGGCTCCGTGCCGCCGCCCCCGCCACTTCCGCCTACAACGGCACCCACGAAATGACGCGCCGCGTTTCGTTTCTTCTGGCCGCGCTTTCGGCCGCGTTCCTGCTGTCCGGCTGCCGTACGGTGGCGGACTGGCTGGGCGACACTTTCTCCGCCGACCACAGCTCCAAGCTGCGCGGCGTGCGGGTCTCGCTGCTCAACAGCGAGGAGGCCTTGCAGGTTGATCCCACCATCGCCGCCACGCGGATCGTGCTGCCGGCGCCTTTCCGCAATCCCGACTGGCAGCAGCCGGGCGGCTATCCCTCCAACGCCCTCTATCATCTGGAGGCTGGGGGACCGCTGCGCCGGGTCTGGTCCGCCGACGCCGGCAAAGGCACCGACGATGACAGCATGCTGACCGCCGCTCCGGTGGTGGCCGCCGGCCGCATCTATGTGCTGGATTCCGAGGCCCATATCCGGGTCTTCCGCATCGCCGACGGCCGCCCGGTCTGGGACAAGCGCCTCGCCCCCAAGGACGGCACCGACCTGCCGACCCTGTGGGGCCTGCTGGGCAAGCCCAACACCATCAAGCCGCCTTCGGGCATGGGCGGCGGCGTCGCCTTCGACGCCGGGCGGATTTTCGTCACCTCCGGCTTTGGCGTGCTCTATGCCATGGATGCGGCCACCGGCAAGGAAGTGTGGAAGCGCGATCTCGGCCTCCCCATCCTCAACGCCCCGACCGTCAAGGATGGGCGGCTCTTCGTTTCCACCCACGACAATCACTTCTATGCCGTCGCCGAGAATGACGGTCGCGTGCTGTGGGACTATCAGGCCATCACCGAGCCGGCCAGCCTGCTTTCCAGCACCAGCACGGCGGTGGCGGGCGAGTTCGTGCTGGCGCCCTTCACCTCCGGCGAGCTGATCGCCTTCCGCGTCGAGAACGGCCAGCAGGCCTGGGCCGACATACTTTCCCGCTCCGGCAACGTCACGCAGATGTCCGAGATCGATTCCATCGCCGGGCGGCCGGTGATCGACCGCGACATGGCCTTCGCCACCAGCCAGTCGGGCGTCACCGTCGGCATCAACCTGGCCACCGGCGACCGCACCTGGGTCAAGAATATCGGCGGCATCCAGACCCCATGGGTAGCGGGCGACTATGTCTATGTGGTGGACAATGAAGCCAGGGTGGTCTGCCTCACCCGCAAGGAGGGCAAGGTCCGCTGGGTGCATCAGCTGCCGGGCTTCCTCAATCCTGGCAAGAAGCGCTATCCCATCGTTTGGGTCGGGCCGGTGCTGGTCTCCAACCGGCTGGTGCTGGTTTCCTCGGACGGCTATGCCGAGACGCTTTCGCCTTATGACGGGCGCCTGCTGGGCCGGACCGACATTCCCGACGGCGCCTATATCGCCCCCATTGTCGCCAACGGCACGCTCTACATCTATACCAACGGCGCGGAATTGGTCGCGCTGCGGTAGGGGCGGCGATGTTCACCTTAGTGATCGTGGGCCGGCCCAATGTCGGCAAATCAAGACTGGTCAACCGGCTGGCCGGCCGCCATGCGGCCATTGTCCATGACACGCCAGGTGTCACCCGCGACCGCCAAGCGGTCGAGGTGTCGTTCGACGGCCTGGAATTCCGCCTGATCGATACCGCCGGTTTTGAAGAAGCCGCCATCGGCTCTCTTACCGCCCGCATGACCGGGCAGACCGTGACCGCGATCAGCGAGGCCGACGTCCTGCTCTTCATCATCGACGCCCGCGACGGCGTCACTGCCGGCGACGAGATCATCGCCCAGGCCCTGCGCCGCTCCGGCAAGCCTGTGATCTTCGCCGCCAACAAATGTGAAGGCCGCACCAATCTGGAAGACGTTTATGGCCTGGGTTTCGGCGAACCGATCCGCCTGTCCGCCGAGCACGGCATCGGCATGGGAGAGTTGTCGGAAGCGCTGGAGGAACATATCCCACGCAGTGCGCCGCCCACCGAGGATGAACTGGCGGCCGAAGCAGAAGCGGAAGAGATTGCCGAGGAAGCCGAGGACGAAAATTACGACTACCGCGACAAGCCGCTGCGGCTGGCGCTGGTAGGACGGCCGAATGTCGGCAAATCCAGCCTGTTCAACTACCTGCTGGGCGAGGAGCGTTCCCTCACCGGGCCGGAAGCCGGGCTCACCCGCGACGCCATCACCGCGCCCTGGCGCATCGAGGACCGCGAGGTGCTGCTGCACGACACCGCCGGCCTGCGCAAGAAAGCGCGGGTGGCGGGCGAGGCGCTGGAGGAAATGAGCGTCGCTTCCACGCTCTCCGCCATCCGCTTCGCCGATTGCGTCATCCTGTTGCTCGACGCCATGGCGCCGTTCGAGAAACAGGACCTCACCATCGCCGACCTGATCGCCCGCGAGGGCCGCTCCATCGTCTTTGCCCTCAACAAATGGGATCTGGTGCCCGACAAGGCGGGCGCGATTTCCCGTTTCGCCGAGATGCGCGACCGCCTGCTGCCGCAGGTGGCTGGCGCGCCGCTGGTCGCGGTGTCGGCGAAAACCGGCGAAGGGCTGGAACGGCTGCTGGCCGCCGTCACGCTGGCCGACGCCGCCTGGAACCGGCGCGTCACCACGTCCGCCCTCAACCGCTTCCTGGAAGAGGCGCTGCAGCGTCATGCCACCCCCGCCGTTTCGGGCCGGCGTGTGCGCATCCGCTACATGACTCAGGTCAAGGCGCGGCCGCCCAGCTTCACCCTGTTCGGCAACCAGCTCGACGCCCTGCCCGATGCCTATCTGCGCTATCTGCAGAACGGGCTGCGCGAGAATTTCGATATCAAGGGCACGCCGCTGCGCTTCGCGGTACGCAACAGCCGCAACCCCTACGACCGGAAATAGCGCGGCATGGCTTCGACCGCACAGTTGCGCAAAGCCGCCGCCGTCCATCTCGCCGCCGGGCGTCTCAACGAAGCCGCTACCGCCTATAGCGAAGTGCTGGCGCAAGCGCCGCAGGATTTCGAGGCGCAGCACCAGTTGGGCACCTTGCGGGTGCAACTTGGCGACAGCGCCCAGGGCCATCGCCTGCTGGAAGCGGCCAGCCGCCTCAACCCCGACCATGCCGAAACCTGGCTGCATCTGGGCATGGCGGCGCAGAATCTGGGCCGGCTGGACGAAGCCGTCACCCATTACTGCCAGGCCGCATCGCTCAAACCCGACGATGCCGCCGCCCGGTTCCGCCTGGGCGTGCTGCTGCGCCATCTGCGGCGGCAGGACGAGGCGCTGGCGGCTTTCGACCGCTGCGCCGCATTGATGCCGGGTGATGACGCGCCTTTGCAGCAGCGCGGCGAACTGAGATTCGAGATGCAGGATCTGACCGGCGCGCTGGCGGATTTCGACGTCCTGCTCGCCCGCAATCCGGATGCGGTGCAGGCCCTGCTCTACCGCGGCGTCACCCTTTCCTATCTGGAGCGTCCCGCCGAGGCGCTGGCAGCGCTGGACCGGGCGACGGCGCTGGCGCCGGGACGGGCCGAGATCGCCTTCAACCGCGGCGTGGTGCTGGAGGCGCTAGGCCGCTCCGTCGAGGCGCTGGCGGCCTATGATGCCGCCATCCGCGTCACGCCGGGCCATGCCGATGCCTGGAACAATCGCGGCGGCGTGCTGCGCGGCCTGGGCCGGCTGGAAGAAGCGGTGGATTCCTTTCGCCGTGCGGTCGCGCTGGCGCCACGCCATCTGCCCGGCCTGATCAATCGCGGCACCGTCCTGGCGATGCTGAACCGCAATCGCGAGGCGGCGGCGGATTTCCGCCGCGTGCTGGAGATCGAACCCGAAAATCCCACCGCGCAGGGCGCCCTGCTGTCCGCCCTGCTGCCGCTGTGCGATTGGGCCGGGATCGAGGCGCTCAAGCCGCGCCTGGCGGCGGGCGTGCAGGAAGGACGCAGCAATGTCTCGCCCTTCCAGATGACCCTGGCCTTCGACGATCCCAAACTCCTGCATGATTGCAGCGTGCCGTTTCTCCAGAAGCTGGTGCCGGTACCGCCTGCTGCGCGCCCGTCCCTGCGCAGCGCGGATGGGCGCATCCGCCTGGCCTATGTCTCGGCCGATTTCCAGACCCACGCCACCGCCACCCTGATCGCCGACCTGATCGAACGCCATGATCGCAGCCGTTTCGAGGTGATCGGCCTTTCCTATGGCGCCGATGACGGCAAGGCGGATCGGGCGCGGCTGGAACGCGGCTTTGACCGCTTTCTCGACATGCACAACCGGACCGACGCGGAGATGGCGGAAGCGCTGCGCGCGCTCCAGACCAACATCGCGGTGGACCTCAAGGGCTACACGCTGTGGGCGCGGCCGGGCATTTTCGCCCATGGCCCGGCGCCGGTGACAGTGAGCTGGCTGGGCTATCCCGGCAGCATGGCGGTGGACTGGTACGACTATGTCATCGGTGACTCGGTGGTGCTGCCGCATGGCCAGCAGCCTTTCTATGACGAGAAGATCGTGCATCTGCCGGACTGCTACCAGTCCAACGATCCGTCGCGGCCGCTGGCGGCGGCCACACGGGCCGAAGCGGGCCTGCCTGCGAGCGGTTTCGTCTTCGGCTGTTTCAACGTTCACCGCAAGATCAGCCGCCCGGTGTTCGAAGCCTGGATGCGGCTGCTCGCCGCCGCGCCCGGCAGCCTGCTCTGGCTGATGGACGACACCGCCAACGAGGCGTTGCGCGCCGAGGCCGCCGCCCGCGGCATCGACAAGGCCCGGCTGGTTTTCGCCCCCAAGGTGGAGGTGAACGCGCATCTGGCGCGCTGCGCCGCCGCCGATCTGATGCTGGACACCATGCCCTATGGCGCGCACACCACCAGCAGCGACGCGCTCTGGGCCGGCGTGCCCATCGTCACGGTGCTGGGCCCTTCCTTCGCCAACCGGGTGGCGTCCAGCCTGCTCACCGCCATCGGGGCGCCAGAACTGATCGCACCTTCACTGGACGAATATGAAGCCCTGGCACTGGCACTGGCGCGTGATCCGGCGCGGCTAGCGGTGCTGAAGGTGAAGCTGGCGGCGAACCGGCTCAGCGCGCCCTTGTTCGACGCCGAGCGCTTCCGCCGCCATATCGAGCGCGCCTATGAGACCATGATGGAAATCGCCCGCGCCGGCGAAGCGCCGCGACCATTCGACGTTCCGGCGTGAGAAGCGGCGCGCGTAGCGCGTGAGCAGGTCCTGTGGACCTGCGAGAGCGACGAACGCCGCGATCGTAAGCGAGTGGCCGGGCCACCGCGCAGATCAACGATTTTTAATAGCTGAACAATTCGCCATTGGCCGTGGTGGACGGCGACAGCAGCTCGACAATGCGCGGCGCCACGTCTTCCGCCGTCTTCAGCGTCTGCGGGTCCTCGCCCGGCATCGCCTTGCGCCGCATGGCGGTGCGGGTGGGGCCGGGGTTGAACAGGTTCGCCCGCACTTTCGTGCCTTCGCACTCCGCCGCATAGGTGAGCGCCAGCGATTCCATCGCCGCCTTGCTCATGGCATAGCCGCCCCAGAAAGGCGTGGCCTTGCGCGCCGCGCCGGACGTGACGAACAGCGCCCGCCCCGCCTCGGACTGGCGCAGCAACGGATCCATGGCGCGGATCAGCCGCCAGTTGGCGGTGACGTTGATCTCGATCAACTGATCGAAGACCTTGGGCTCCAGATGGCTGACCGGCGTCAGCACCCCCAGCACCCCGGCATTGGCCAGCAGCGCATCCAGCCGTCCCCAGCGCTCGAAGATCGAAGCCCCCAACCGGTCGATCCCGGCGACGTCCTTGAGGCTGAGCGGCACCAGAGTGGCGCTGCCGCCGGCCTTGCGGATCTCGTCATCGACCTCTTCCAGTCCGCCCACGGTGCGGGCCAGGCAGATGACATGAGCGCCGGCGGCGCCCAGCGCGATGGCGGCGGCGCGGCCGATGCCTTTCGAGGCCCCGGTGACAAGGGCGGTCTTGCCTTCAAGCATTCGGATCATCAGGCCACGTTCGACAGCAGCGACAATTGCCGCGTCTTGGGCCCGCCGCTGACATCGGTGAGGGCGATGGGATAATTTCCGGTGAAGCAGGCGTCGCAGAATTGCGGCTTCTCCGCGTTGCGCTTGCCCTGCTCCATGGCGCGGTAGAGACCGTCCAGGGAGATGAAGGAAAGACTGTCGGCGCCGACGAATTTGCGCATCTCCTCCACATCCATCCTGTGGGCCAGCAGGTCGTTGGTGTCCGGCGTATCGACGCCATAGAAGCAGGAATGGGCGTAAGGCGGCGAGGTGATGCGGAAATGCACTTCCGTGGCGCCGGCTTCGCGCATCATCTCGACGATCTTCTTGGAGGTGGTGCCGCGCACGATGGAATCGTCCACCAGCACCACCCGCTTGCCCTTGATCTTGGCGCGGTTGGGGCTGTGCTTCAGCCGCACGCCGAGATGGCGGATATGGTCCGACGGCTCGATGAAGGTGCGGCCGACATAATGGTTGCGGATGATGCCCAGCTCGAAGGGAATGTTCGCGGCGGTGGCGAAGCCCAGGGCGGCGGGGACGCCGGAATCGGGCACCGGGACCACCATGTCGGCCATCACCGGCGCTTCCGCCGCCAGCACCCGGCCGATGGCCTTGCGCGCTTCATAGACGTTGCGGCCCTCGACGTTGGAATCGGGGCGGGCGAAATAGATGTATTCGAAGACGCAGAAGCGATGCTGCTGCGGCTTGAAGGGGAAATGGCTTTCCATCCCCGCTTCGCTGATCACCACCACCTCGCCCGGCGCGATGTCGCGGATATAGGCGGCGCCGATAATGTCCAGGGCGCAGGTCTCGGAGGCGAGGATGGGGGCGCCGTCCAGCTCGCCCAGCACCAGCGGCCGCACGCCGAAGGGATCGCGCGCCCCGATCAGCTTGCTGGCGGTCAGCGCCACCAGGGAATAGGCGCCTTCCACCTGGGCCAGGGCGTCCACCAGCTTGTCGACGATGCGCGTCTTGGCCGAGCGCGCCGCCAGATGCACGATGGTCTCGGTGTCGGAGGTGGACTGGAAGATCGAGCCCTGCTCCACCAGGTCGGTGCGCAGCGTCTCGGCATTGGTGAGGTTGCCGTTATGGGCGATGGCCAGGCCGCCGCCCGCCAGGTCGGCATAGATCGGCTGGATGTTGCGGACATTGGAGCCGCCGGCGGTGGAATAGCGCACATGCCCGACCGCGACCTTGCCGCGCAGATTGGCGGCGGCGGCGGACTCCCGCCCGAAGACGTCGCCCACCAGGCCGGGATGGCGCTCGGCGATGAACTGGCCCTTGTCCCAGGTGACGATGCCCGCCGCTTCCTGGCCGCGATGCTGCAGGGCATGCAGCCCCAGCACCGCCAGGGCGCCGGCATCGGCATGGCCATAAATGCCGAACACGCCGCACTCCTCGTGCAGCGTGTCCCCATTTCGTCCGGAAGCGTCAAAATCAGGGTCGGGCCCGGTCATCTGCTGGTTCCGCCACCATTTTTCAGCAGGGTGTCTAGCGCCCGGCGGTCATCGGCGCCATAGCCCTTTTCGGCTTTTTTCGCAGGGCTGGCTTGCGGCTGTTCCGGTTCCGGTTCCCGTTGCTGGGAAGGCACAGAATTGGCGTCCTCATTGCCCTGGATGATGTCGCCAATGGCGTCGCCGGAGCGGGTTTTTTCCACCCTTCCCAGGGCAAAATCGGCTTTGGCGCGGCTAGGCACCAGCGTCAGGATCACCTGGCCGGTGGACTGGATGATGGGCAGGCTGCGGGCTTCCTTGACGAAGCGGGCCTGCTCCGGGACCGGCACAAAATAGGTGTAAGCCAGGTAAACCAGCGCCACCACCGCCAGCCCGCGCACCACGCCAAAGGCGATGCCCAGCGCCCGGTCGAGCGGCCCGATGGGCGAGTTCTTCACGCTTTCCGAAAAGCGGTGGCTCATGAAGGACAGCGGGATGAAGACGATGAGGAAGACCACGGCATAGGCGATCAGCCCGGCCAGCCAGCCGGTGGCGACCACGCTGTGCATCATCGGCACCAGATAGGGGCCGAAATAGAGGCAGCCAAAGGCGGCGGCCAGCCAGTCGAAGATGGTCAGGGTTTCCCAGAGAAAGCCTTTCCAGGCGGCATAGCCGGCGGAAACCAGGACCGTGAGGATCACCAGCAGGTCGAGGGCGGTGAAGGGCAGATTCATGATTCGAGTCTAGCACGGTCCCCGCGGGCGCGCAGTTACTCTGCGGCCTGAAGCTTGCGGCGCGCCGGAACCAGCGCGGCCAGCTCGGCGACATTGGAAATCTCGGTGACGTTAAGACTTGTGGCGCGGGCGGCCCCCTTTCCCATCCCGGACGGCACGAAGGCGCGGGAAAAGCCCAGCTTGGCCGCTTCCTTCAGCCGGGCTTCCGCCTGGGGCACGGGGCGGATGTCGCCGCAGAGCGAGATTTCCCCGAAGAAGACGGTGTCGCGGGGCAAGGGCTCGCCCGCCAGCGACGAGACCAGGGCGGCGGCTGCCGCCAGGTCGGCGGCGGGTTCGCCGATCTTCAGCCCGCCGGCGATGTTGAGATAGACGTCGGCAGCGCCGATGCCGAGTCCCGCCCGCGCATCCAGCACCGCCAGAATCATCGCCAGCCGCCCGGTGTCCCAGCCCACCACGGCGCGGCGCGGCGTGCCGTAGGACGACGACGAGACCAGCGCCTGGATTTCGCAGAGCAGAGGGCGGGTGCCTTCCAGCCCAGCGAAGACCGCCGTGCCCGGCGCGGCGGAGGCGCGGTCGCCCAGGAACAGCGCCGACGGATTGGCGACTTCGGCAAGGCCGGCGCCGGTCATCTCGAAAACGCCGATCTCGTCGGTGGCGCCGAAGCGGTTCTTCACCGCCCGCAGCACGCGGAAATGATGGCCGCGCTCGCCTTCGAAATAGAGCACGGCGTCGACCAGATGCTCGATGGCTTTCGGCCCGGCGATCTGGCCGTCCTTGGTGACATGGCCCACCAGCAGCAGCGCCGCGCCGCTGGCCTTGGCCCAGCGCACCAGGTCGAAGCTGGCGGTGCGCAATTGCGCCACCGTGCCGGGGGCGGCGTCCAGCGCCCCGGTCCACAGCGTCTGGATGGAATCGATGGCGACAATGCCGGGCGGCGGGCCGGATTCCAGGGTGGCGAGAATGTCCTCGACATTGGTGGCGGCGCCCAGATGCAGCGGCGAGTCCGACAGGCCCAGGCGGCTCCCTCGCATCCGCACCTGCGCCAGCGCCTCCTCGCCCGAGATATAGACGGCGCGCCCGCCGCCCTGGGCATAGCGGCCCAGCGCCTGCAGGATCAGGGTGGATTTGCCGATGCCGGGATCGCCGCCCACCAGCAGGGCCGAGCCGGGCACCAGCCCGCCGCCGGTGACGCGGTCGAACTCGGCGATGCCGGTGGGGCGGCGCACGGGGGCCGGCTCGTCGCTCTTGAGGTCTTCCAGGGCGAAGCGGCGGCCCTTGATCCGGCGGGTGGCGCCGCCGCCGATGGGCGGGGCAACCCCCTCCTCCGCCAGCGTGTTCCAGCCGCCGCAGGCCTCGCATTTGCCGGCCCATTTGGCCGCGGAAGCACCGCAGGACTGGCAGACGAACGAAGCGGAGGACTTGGCCATTACGTCACCCCTTTCCTCCCCCGTTCACGGGGGAGGTGCCGAGCAACGCGAGGCGGAGGGGGGAGATACACCGGCGGCAAGGGAGCAACTCCCCCCTCCACCGCTGCGCGGTCCCCCTCCCCCGTGAACGGGGGAGGAAAATAAGGAAGGTCGAAGCGGGCCATGCCCTATGAGTACAAAAAGGGAACGGAGATGGCAAGTCAAAATTACTTGACCAGCATCTTCTAAAAAAGAACCGAAAGTAGCCGAACAAGGCAGATCAGAGATATCACCCAGAGACCGCCGACGTGGAAATACATCTCGTTCTTTGCGTCAGCCAACTCTTTAAGTCGGTCTTGATGGGCTTCCGCGTTAAATTCAAGATCGGAATTGATCAATCTTTTGACGCCATCGAATTCTTGTCGGAGCGCAATTCCTAGAGTCATAAAAAGCGATGCCTGATTTATAAAGCCGTAGCGAACGGTGACGTAAATTATACCTGCCAAGGTAACGACCAGCGTTTCAAATCGTCCTTCCAATTGGGAAAGGACAATACAGACAACAGAAATATAAAATAGCTGTACAACAAATCGCCAAGCGTTAAGCCACATATGGCCTCCAGTGCGAATTGGTGCTTATGCCTTCACCGCCATCTTAATCGGCCCGTCCGCCCGTCCATGGATGAACTGCTCGACGTAAGGATTGCCCGAATGGTCGATCTGCGCCGTCGGGCCGGCCCAGATGATCTTGCCGCCATAGAGCATGGCGATATGGTCGGAAATCTTGCGCGCGCTCACCATGTCATGGGTGATGCTCAGCGCCGTCGCCCCGACATCCTTCACGGTGGAGACGATCAGATCGTTGATGATGTCGGCCATGATCGGATCCAGGCCGGTGGTGGGCTCGTCGAAGAAGATGATCTCCGGATCGGCGGCGATGGCGCGGGCCAGGCCGACGCGCTTCTGCATGCCGCCCGACAGTTCCGAGGGCGAGAGGAAGGCGACGTCCTCGCCCAGCCCCACCGCGCCCAGCTTGGCGATGGCGATGTCCCTGGCCCTGGCGCGGGCCATGCCGCGGCCCTGGATCAGGCCGAACGCCACATTCTCCCACACCGGGATGCTGTCGAACAGCGCCCCGCCCTGGAACAGCATGCCGAACTTCTTCATCAGCGGATCGCGGGCGCTGCCGCGCAGGCTGGTCACGTCCACGCCGTCGATCAGCACCTGGCCCTCGTCCGGCTCGAGGATGCCCAGGATGGACTTGATGGTGACCGACTTGCCGGTGCCCGAGCCGCCGATGATCACCAGCGAGGTGCGCGGCGCGATGGTCAGATCGACGCCGTCCAGCACCACTTTCGGGCCGAAGCGCTTCTTGACGCCGATCAGTTGGATTTTCGGGGTCATGCGGTGTGGAACAGCAAGGCAGTGAGGATGAAGTCGGTGGCCAGGATCAGGATGCAGGACGACACCACGGCATTGGTGGTGGCGGCGCCGACGCCCTGCGCCCCGCCCTTGGAATTGAAGCCGTTGTAGCAGCCCATCAGCGCGACGATGAAGCCGAACACCGCCGCCTTGATCAGGCCGGAAGCGATGTCGGAGCCGGTGGCGAAATCCACCGTGTTCTTGAGATAGACCGAACCGGTGAAGCCCAGATTCTGCGTCGCCACCAGATAGCCGCCGAAAACGCCGATGGAATCGCCCGCCGCCGTCAGGATCGGCATCGAGATCACCGCCGCCACCAGCCGCGGCACGACAAGGTATTTGACCGGGTTGGTGGAGAGCGTCGTCAGGGCGTCGATCTGCTCGGTCACCTTCATGGTGCCGATCTCGGCGGCGATGGCCGCCGCCACCCGTCCCGCCACCATCAGCCCCGCGATCACCGGCCCCAGCTCGCGGGTGATGCCCAGGACCACGATCTGCGGCACGATGGCCTCGGCGCCATAGCGGTT
>Ga0265313_10001892_pt1 | contig 19015 bp, 23 predicted proteins | sample 4123metaG_FD_203122 | JGI IMG/M metagenome (GOLD analysis project Ga0265313, IMG submission 203122) | Rhizosphere microbial communities from Carex aquatilis grown in University of Washington, Seatle, WA, United States - 4-1-23 metaG | ecosystem: Host-associated > Plants > Roots > Rhizosphere >...
TCACCAACTGGCTTGATCAAGTGACCCGTCAGAGGAGCCGGATGCGGGAAAGCTGCACGTCCGGATCTGTGAGGGGGGCGTCGAGCGATCGGCGCCTCTACTCGACCCTACTAGATGTTCAATCCCAGGTTTTGATGGTGCAGTCTTTTCACGTGAGTGGAAGGAGGCACTATGGGTCAAGTTCTTCATGGGAGCGCCACAACGACGGAGGCGGTCCGTCGAGCGATACAACATAGTCAAGAGAGCCTGAGGGGTCTGGCCAGGCGCAACGGGGTCAACCAGAAGACCGTGGCTAAATGGAAGCGGCGGACTTCGCTTGCTGACATTCCGACCGGTCCCAAAGACGCCAGATCAACGGTGCTGTCGATCGCAGAAGAGGCAATCGTCGTCGCGCCTGCGCCAAGTGCTACATCGATCATCGCCTGACCAAACCGAAGCATCCGTGGACCAACGGCCAAGTCGAGCGGATGAACCGGACTCTCAAGGACGCCACCGTCAAGCGTTACCACTACGAAACGCATGACGAACTGCGCACCCACCTCGACCACCTCGTCCAAGCTTACAACTGTGCCAGGCGGCTGAAGACCCTCAAAGGCCTCACTCCCTCCGCAGCCCGGGCCAGGTTTGCAGATCAACATACAATAGCGCAATGGTGTCCGGAGCCCGCCCACACAAAGATGGCGCTGCCGGAGCGGGTCTGATGCATCTCCCCGACTCCGGTCGCTACCTTCGCCGGCGTTGCCACGTGTTACGCTCCTCCGCCTGATCGGACACGACCCCCTTTTTCCGGATCTCTCGAGGCAATCAATTCGATGGCGCGCTTGGCCTCATTGCCACGGAGCTTGAGCGCGATGGCGTGCAGCACATTGTGCATGAAATCAAAGAGCATGCTTTAGGCTGGCGAAGAACACCGCGGCGTGATTACCGTGGCGTCTGCGAGGGCGAACATCCGCAAGATGGCCGGCGGATCGACTGAGCGCACCGCGGGATATCAGGCGCGCAGATGGTCCTGCGTCATGCCACTTGCGGTTCGATCACGGCAGCGGCATCAAATTGCCGGCGAACGATCCAACAATGAGAAGTGCGGCGATCACCATCAGATATGCGGACAAGCGTGAGATGGCCTTGCCTCCGATTGGACATCCGAAGGCACAGTGTGTCGGCAACAAGAGCAAGGTCTGTCCTGATTCGCACAGCTGTGCGTCGATTTGGCCGGAGTTCGGAAGTAACGCTCGTCGAGCTCCAGGCACTTCACTATTCAGTTCCGGCGATTCTGTAATTCCAACTGGAATGGGGCATGGCGGGGGATTCTCCACGACTGCGGCGGGGTTCGTTCGCCTTCTGCGGCGCGATGGCGCAAGTCCAGGAAAATCGCTCGTAAACCAGGGCTTTGATACCCATATGTCACATGTACCTTTCCTGAGGCCGTTTTGAGCGCCGGTTCACGGGAGCGAGGCCGTATCGCTGCACAAGCGCGCCCCGGTATCCGACACATGACACGCCGTACAACCACCAGCACCGTGACCTTCAAGCATCCCTTCACTATCGAAGGCCTCGAGGGTTGGCAGCCGGCGGGCAGCTATGTCGTCGATACGGAGGAGGAGCTGTTGCAGGATCTGTCCTTTCCCGCATGGCGTCGCGTGCACACCTCGCTGCGTGTGCCGCATAGGCCTGGCAGCTGGGTGACACATCAGGACGTGACGCTGGACTCAGCGACCATCGAGGCAGCCCTGACGGCCGATAAAGTCGCTGAATGAACGGGCAGCCGCCGATCGCGTTTCCAAGGGAACTGCGGCCGACGATGGTCGAGCAGAGTGAATGGAGCACGGCATTGAGACGAAAGGATCCGGATCTGAGTGCAGAGGGCGAGGATATTCTCTGCGAGGCCTGCCGGGCCACGATTCAGCGCGATGATCGCGCAACCTATTTGGAATGCGGACTCTGCGAGTTTTGTGATGCCCGACTCAGTCCCTATCCGCACCGGCCGTGTCAAGACGACCCGCGGTGGCCGGGTGGGCTGTCCTGCTGACGCCGGACTGCAACGCTCGCCGAGCCCGTCGGACAGGCGGGAATTTTGAGGAGAATGATCATGGCAAAGGCACGGAGACACGTCGGGCAGCATTCAAAGGAACCCCGGACCGGGAAGAAGAGGCCGGCGATGTTGATCTTGGCTGCGCCATCTTCAACGCGTCCGCGGCGTCTGCGCCCGTGACCAGGAATGACCAGCTGATGAGCCGGCTGCGGGAGATCGGTTATGGGCCTGGCGATCTGGATATCCGGGTCCAGGCGGCCGAAACGGCCGTCCAGGACGAACGGCTTCGATTCCCGAACACCGACGCCGGCCAGATACAATGGAACTGGTATGTGGGCCAACTCGCCAGGGATATCTGGTTCGAGTGTGACAGGCTCAGTATGTCGGCCCGAAAAAGGGCCAAACATGGCGAGCCGCTATCCGGGCCTATGTTGGAACTTTTCGGCCGCCTGCGGCCACGCATTCTATTTCTGAAGGAACCCAGGGACGAGCCAGTTCGCCTTGCCAATCACGGTTGAGGCGAGAGCCTCGTGCCTCAAGGGCGTGAGTCTGGTGGGGTGGGCATCGCCGCCGCGGCGGATCCCTGACGTTTGGCCATGAAGGCCTTGGCGGTCTCGACTGCGACCGATGCATCCCGGCAATAGGCATCGGCGCCGACTGCCATGGCGAACTGCTCGTTGAGCGGGGCTCCGCCGACCAGGACGATGTAGTCGTTGCGCGTTCCTTTTTCCTTGAGCGTGTCGATCACGACCTTCATGTAGGGCATCGTCGTGGTTAGCAAAGCCGACATCCCCAACATATCGGGCTCGTGCTTCGCGAGCGCCGCGAGATAGTTCTCCACCGGGTTGTTGATCCCTAGGTTGATCACCTCGAAGCCCGCTCCCTCCATCATCATCGCGACCAGGTTCTTGCCGATGTCGTGTATATCTCCCTTGACCGTGCCGATCACCATCTTGCCCATCTTCGGCGCGCCGGTCTCAGCCAGCAGCGGCCGGAGAATGGCCATCCCGGCCTTCATCGCATTGGCAGCCAGCAGCACCTCCGGCACGAACAGAATGCCGTCCCGGAAGTCAACCCCCACGATGCGCATGCCCTCGACCAGCCCCTCGGTAAGTGTCCGATAGGGTGTCCAGGCGCGCTCCAGCAGTATGTGAACCGCTTCCTCGATTTCAACTTTCATCCCGTCATACAAGTCGGCATGCATCTGCTGGACCAGGTCGTCGTCGCCAAGGGAGCGCAGGTCCAATCCGTCAGCGGTCATGGGTCATCCCTTCCTCGATGGTGCCATGTCCGTGGCCGTAGGCCGCCGCTGACGGCGCCCATGATGATATTTCCGGGCATTCTTGCTTCATCTGCTCGATGTGCCGTTGCACGGCGAAGATGGAATCCCCACCGCAAGCAACGGCGATGCTCTTGCCCGTGTCCGTCAGGATTTGCATTTCCACATAGCGCCCATCGAGATAGGCGACGAGCTCCATGGATACGGCGCGATATCTGGTGGGGGAAGCTCGTTCGTTCATGCCTTGCTCCTCTTGGGTCGGAGGCCGGACGGGAGTCTGCGGTTTTGGCGTCGGAGCTGGGACTAAAGGCCTGCGCTTCGACCTCCAGAGCTGCGCAAGCCTTGCGGCCGTCGCCACCTCCTCGGGCGTTAACTCCTCCACAATGCGGTTGCCTCTGGATTGGGCCCTTTCGCGATGGATGCCGTCGAGGCTCGCTCCTGCCAGGAGGAACCAGAAGTAGGCCCTGGCAAGGCCGCCGGATCTGCTCGGCCTGTCGGCATAGGCCTCGGCGAGCCTCATCTGCGCCTGTGGCAGCCCTTGCTTGGCCGCCGCCAGGAGCCATCTGATCGCTTCGCGTGGTTTGCTCGAGATGGGATGGCCGTTGTCGTCCAGGTCGTTGCCGTAAAGAACGCCCAGGTTGAGCTGGGCATCGGCGCTTCCTGCCATGGCTTCGCGTAAAAGGCGCTTCATTCCATCGCTCCCGAAGCGAGTTTTGTCGGCCCTGCGTGTTTCCGGGATGCAATGGGCTCCGCGGTCACGGCGAAACGACGCCATGCAGCGCCGTCGGCGATCCATGCCCGACCGGCGAAGGATGACGGTCGGGAACGAGGCCGAGCAGCGCCGCCCCCATGACAATCCCATAGAACAGCCAGAGCAGTCTGCGGCCAGCCTTTGCTCTACGAATGGAAAACTTGGCCCCCGGAACCGGAATCGACGCTCCGCTTGTCGGAAGGAGCAGGCTGAGGCGGGTCGCAATGCTCGCTGCCTCGGAAGGCATCCACCGCGCGGAAGGCACAGCGGCGATGAGAACGGCCAAGGTCTCGGATGCCTTTGCCCTTGGCAGGCTCGCGAGCCTGATCGCTTCAGTCCACGGATCGAAACCCCGTCGTGCCAAAGCCGAGGCAACGCTGAGCCTCATCCCGCTCTGCTCCTCGCCGATGGTGGCAAAGAGAAAGTCATTGAGGCTTGTGTCGAGTTGGTTAAATCGAGCCGCCAGGGCCACGGGATTGCCTCTCGCCTTGAAAGGGCCGCAAATACCTAATTGTCCATTACCTCCGCCATTACCAGCCCATGCAGCCGGTTTATTTCAATAGTGGCTCCCGGCCGAGGACAATGGACGCCATTAGACGGCTCAACGGTCGCATTCGGATTTGCACAACTTGCGGCCTGACTTCGCTATGGAATCGGCGCCCCGAAGATTCGACCTTCAAATCCAAGCGAAACGGATCCATTGCCAAATCGCCGGACCCGGCCGCAAGCAGGCTTCGCTGTGGTTGCACCAGCTATTGCCGCCCTAGAAGCCAGAGCCATTCTCCATATTGGTATAGGACGGGCCGAAGCTGTCGCCGACGCCATACGAAGGCGCACTGCCAAGGTTAGAGTTATAGGAGAAGCTGGGGGAGCCATTGGATCCGGCATCCTTCGCGCATCCCGCGACACCAAGGCCTAGGAACATAAAACTGAGTAATGCCATCAGCATTTTCATAGTGGACCTCCATCTGACGAACTCACGGCCGGTAGATGGTCAGTAAAATGTCCGTCAGTTCGCTTGCACCTCATTCATACCAGCAGCTGCACTATTTCACGCACTCTATGCTGGTGTTCATCATTACATGGGTATTGTTCCGTGCTTGCACAATGAGAAAAACAGCGCGAAGCCAAATCGCCAGCACTCCATTTCGGTGAACGGAAATCGACCGATGCAATTCGGCCCATTACAGGGCCGCGTGCTCGATCGCCGAATCGAACATGAGCGGAAGACCGCCGGCGGCGGCATCATTCCGAACGCGCCGAAGTACAAAGCCCATGGAGAGAAGGACTCATTCGCTCGGCGGCAAGGCGATGATCCGGCGCCGTTTCGCCATGTGGCCGGGCTCTGAAATCGACCAAGCGCGAACGTCATTCCAGGGACTTTTCGCCCCGCTGCTATGCCTGTATCCATAGCTGCCATGGCAGCGTCCGGTCCCGCCGGCTCCCGCCGGCGGGCTCAGAAGCAACAGGCCCTCGCTACGTGTTAGAATGGCTTCGTGCGCCCTAGATCGGGCCCGAAAACGCGACTTGTTGCGCTTGGGCGTTAAGCGAACACGCCATACATGACGCTAAGGATTTGGCCGTTCTCGACGTCGATCAGCAAAGCATCCGGACCATAGCGCACCCACACATAGCCGTAAGGCGGGTTGATCAATCCATAGGCCGAGTAGCCGTCCAGCCAATAGCCACGGACCCAGTATGCGGTCGGCAGGGTCTGGCCATAGCCCCACCGCCGGTAAGACCAGTCACGAGGCTGCACGTAAGGCTGGGATTGATAGTGGCGATCGGAGTCCCGGTTTACCTCGTAGGGCTGCCGGTCGAAATTCTGGCTGTACTGCTGCCACTGCGGCGGCCGATGACCAGGCTGGTAACTGCTCCAATCGTAGCGGCGGTCCTGCTGGTTTTGTTGCTGCTGGACTTGCTGCTGCTGCGGCTGCTTCGACTGCGGCTGGCTCTGCTGTTGCAGCGGCTGCTTGGGCTGCTGCTGGGCCTGCTGTTGCTGAGGTTGCTTGGGTTCCTGATTCAGCGGCTGCTTGGGCTGCTGCTGCTGGACCTGCTGTTGCGGAGGCTGCTTGGGTTCCTGATGCAACGGCTGCTTGGGTTGCTGCTGGGCCTGCTGTTGCGGAGGCTGCTTGGGCTCCTGGTGCAGCGGCTGCTTGGGTTGCTGCTGCTGGGTCTGCCGCTGCGCATTCTGCGGCGGCGGCAGCTTTTTGTCGGGCTGTTGCCCTTCCGCAATTTGGAGGTTGCCGCTCACAACAGCTACCGCGGACGCTGAGTGCGTGCTCGCGAATGCCGACGCCGACATCGCGATGACTGCCACGCTTGACATTAGGCTAGTCCATTTGAGGGCTTTCGCCGAGCTCTTCATCATTGCTGTCCACCTATGTTCAAGATCGTCTTCGCGGCAACCGCAGCCGCAAGCGCTTAAGCCGGCGCCGCCCCCAAAGGGTCGCGGCGAATCTCCATAAGGCATCTAAGGCGCTTGGTGCCATCGGGATGCCAGCGAAGATCACTTCCACGCTTTACTTCTAGCCGACTATTCCTCTGTCGAATGTGCAGAACAGCACGTGTATAACGATAATTCTCGCATTTCGCCTAAAGGGGCCATGCAACAATAATTACTTGAAAACGTTATGAATCGCGCGTCGCTAGGCACGCCTAAGCCCCGGAAAGAAGGCCGCGCACCGCGCATCGCAGCTTCGCCAGTATCATTGTGAACAGCGGGCTGTGCACTTTGTCTTCTAGAAATGAAGTGGCCGGCGCTGGCCCCATCGCTTGCACCGGCAGAGTGTCCTTCATCGACTTATCCATGAGAATGATCATGACCGCCGCACCGCGCAGTCTGGTTCTGGATCCGCCCTCCGTGGCAACGTCCACAGCGATCTATCCGTCCGATTTCTCGCCGCCGGGAGGGCGGCGAGCGGTTGGAAAGCGGCACAGTGCGGCGGCGAAGTCGATACTGAACGTCGGCTGTGCCGAGATCAGCGATAGAGGCGCCAAGATCAATTGCGGCACAGTGGCCTTGGCACTCCCCAGAGCAGCTGGCAGGCGAAGACGCTGGTTCATCATGCGTTGCATAGTCCTATGCGTCGTTTGCCCAGCAGCCCTTGGCGCCGGCCTTTTCGGAGGCGCGCTCTTAGCCCAGAATCAGCCGGTTTCCGTGCTCGAATCGGGTGGATTTTCTCCCGAGGCTCCTCGATTCCTTGCGACCGAAGCGAACGCCGACCGGACAGCGCCGCAAGGCCTTGTCCCCACCGCCCCAGAGGAATTGCCGAGATCGGCGATGTGATGATCGAGGCAGAACCAGAATAGGGCGACGCTGACAATTTGCGACAATGCCCCAATGCGGGTCCGGGTCGGCGGTGTGATTGTCGATGCGCTCGAAGGCGGCTTCGGTTGCGTCTCCGCGACGAGGCCCGCTTCGGCATCGCTTGGCTGCTCGACCACGACATCCTGGCGGGCTGTCCACGGCGCGATGGGTCGCTAGCCATTCCTCCAACTTGCCTGTCGGTCACAGGTCACAGCATCCCTCAGCGCTGTCGGCAGTATGGCCTGCGGAGAGTCCCTTCTTGAACACTCGAGTGGGGGAAGAAGTCCGCTGCCCAAGAACGAGAGGCTCGCTCAGCCCAACTGCGGAACGGCTACTCGAGAAGCTCGATTTGGCTGATGAAGGATTTGGCCACGCCGTTGCCTTTGGCACTTTCGGTGTCGATGGCAATGCCGAGGCCCGTGATTGCCGGCGCCCGGCTTTGGCCGAATTGCCGCCTGAAGGCGTCCGCGATGGGATATTCCGTGGTCAGTGTCTGACCCTTGTGGGCCCGGCTGATGCAAACGTAGCGGCCGCCCGTTTTGAAATACCGTCCTTTGAATCCCTCTCCGACGGGATCTGAATCGCACAGGGACATGCCGATGAAATACGGAATGTCCGGTATGATGGAGGATCCGCTGGGGAGCTTCTGGTTGCCGAAGAAGGCATAGACCATGATCGCCTCGCTTCGGATGCCTTTCACGTAGGAGGCGCCGGGCGGGAAGACGTCCACGCCCCATTTGATCCGGATGTTCGAATAGCTGGGCACATTCACCTCGCTCACCAGGAGTCCGGCCGCCTTCTCTTTCGTTTCCAGGACAAGGTCGTTCCCGACAGGAACGAAGAAGACCCCGCCGGCCTCGCGCTTCAGCTCGTATCCTTTGCCTGCGAGCCAATCGGTCGGCGAACCCCCGCTATAGCCGGAAAACGAGATGTCATAGGAAATTATCGGAGCGCTCCGCGCGTGAACGACCAGTCCAACGACGCCCAGCATGGTCAGCATCCAGATCCCGAGGTGGTGCAAACGTGACATGATCGCCTTCCCTTCGCTGTAAGCCGGTCGGCTTGGTCCTGCATGCCCGGAATCGAGCGAGGCGGCACAATCGCTGGAGTGCACGCGCCCAAACCGCAAACTCTAGGAGGCGTGGCGCTGTCGCCAGCGCCCGCGACTCGGACTTTACCGGCTTTCGGCGCGGGGGCTGTTCAGAATGGAACATTGGCGCCCGGCTAGTGTCTGACAGCCAAGAAGGCTCCCCGGGACGAGGAGTTGTTCGGGAGCAACCAGAGCTATCGCGGCATCGGGGGCGAGATTGCGGCGGGATCACTCGCACGAGTTAGGCCATTGGAGTCCGACAGAGCCGGCAAGCTATTTGTTGCATTGCCATTGGTCAGACCGCGCTGGCGCCGGCGCTGTCTCTGCTCGAGCTCATTGACGTCTTCGGAGGTCAGGTCTTTTTCCATGCCCTAACTCATAGCCGAACGAACAACCAACCGCCGTTCAAGAATGCACATGGAATTTCTGTCGCTCACGACTGGTCCCGCAGCGACGAAGCGCTTCTGACTGGACTTGTTGTGGCATTTCCTCCGCATGGCGCGGTCGATTGTGCAAATTTGCACATCTGCCCTCCCGCCAACGGCGTACGACTGCCTTCCTCAGCATGAGGAAGCGTTATGGTCGATGTCAGCCACGTGGATTTCCAGCAACTCACAAAGACCGTCGAAGAGCTAAGCGTACAGGTGATTGCCCTCACGGCACTCATGGGCGCGATGGTGACGACGGCCAGCGTCGATTTCGAGCGCCTCGAAGACTGCGTGCAATTTGCCGCAAATCGGCTACGCCCCAGCCGGCGGCCGTTGTTATTTGCGAAGGCAGCCTTGGTCCTTGAAGACTTTGACGTGATGCAGAAGGCTTTGCGAATCGAGACCCGGAAGATTCGCAACCGTAGAAAGCCGCCCTCTAAGCGCTAGCAACTTCAGTCGTGCACAATCACGTTCAATAGTCCGCTGTGCACCTTCAGGTCGCCGTTGTATTCGATAAAGCCGAGTTTGCGGAACTTGTTCATGAAGAAGTTGATCCGGGAGCGGGTCGTCCCCACTTTTGCCGCCAGAATGTCCTGACTGATCCTCGGAATGACCGTCTCCAGCTTGCCCTCCTTGCCGAAGTTCGCAAGAAGCAGGAGCACGCGCGCCAGCCGTCGCTCGCTCGAATTGAACAGCTGGTCCACCAGGTCCGCCTCGAACTGGACGTTGCGCGACAAGAGGAACGTCATGAACATCTCGGACAGCGTGGGCTCCGCATGCAGCACCCCGATCATGACCTGCTTGTCGATCTTGACGATGGTCGATTCCACGAGCGTGATCGCCGAGGCCATGCGCAACGGCTGGCCCGCGAGGCAACCTTCACCGAAAAAGTCGCCCGCGGTCAGGATACCCACGACCCCTTGCTTGCCGTGTTCTGAGACCACGCTCAGCTGGATCCTGCCGCTCTGAATATAAAAGACCGAATCTGCCGAATCGCCTTGCCGGAACAGGGTCTTCTGCCGAGCAAGCTTGAGCGTCGATTTTCCCGTTCCCACCGATGAGAGAAACGCCTTGGCGTCGAATATCGGCGCCTTCGCCAAGTTCTTCGTCGCCCTTGCTTTGCGCTGCGATCCGTTGACCTTGCTCCGACTTACGTCTGGCATCGTCTACCTTTCATGACAGGCGCGGCTGAAACGCCCCGTTGCGAATAGTATTGCGAGATCGGTCATGTCGCGAGGGCTGGGCAGGCGCTGGGTGCGTCGGCCTCTCCCCGGCCGGCGACAAAGAAGGCACCACAGCCGTCACCCAACAGTAGGCCTTTCCGAGGGTGATTTCCGCGGCGGCGGCATTTCTGGCCGCGGCTGCCAGATCCCCTTGTTGCCAAACACGATTCGGCCTCTGCTACCGTCGCTTCGAGCTGCATTCTCCGCGTCGTGTAGCGAGAGTCATAGAGCACGCCGATGCCCAAACCCCGGCAGCGCTTGAACCCTTTGGCATCGAAATCCCTGTCGCCGTCAAGCGCCCGCTCAGAGTGTCGGCCGAAGAATTACCGCCACGGTTTTCGCCCCCTCAAAATATTCGGCTCGCAGCACGCGATCCAAAGTGCGGCGCCAAGCTGAAGCCTAGGCTGCGAGCGTCGCCTGCGCTGTGCAGTATGGAACAGGCGGTCGAGACTGTCTTGCCCCATGCATCGAGATCGACGGCTCACTTGTGGCCCGGTGACTGCCTTCCGAGCGGAGCAAGTCGCAATGCCCGATAGAGATCGGCAAGATTGAGACTAGAGAGGCTTCGCGATAGGACCCACCGGCCTTCGCTTGTAGCTGCAACCAAACGGGCCTGCTGCATAGTCAACAAATGCTCATCGACCATGGCCGGGCTGACGCCAAGTCCAGCGCTGAGCTCATAGGTGGATGCCGTAGCGCCTTCTTCCGTGTTCTTGGCCATCGCTACAAGCAACGCGAAGGCCAGCTCCGCTCTGACGGCTGATGTCAAATGCCGGCGTTGACCCTCTGCCATCCAGCGTGGCCCAGCCGCGGCCGCGACTTCCGCGCCGACCAGCACGATGAGCCAGAAGATGTACATCCACAGCAGGAAGATGGGAATTCCAGCCAGCGCGCCATAGATCAAACTATAGGTGGAGATTTTGGCCACATATTGCGCGAAAAGCCATTTCAGCAACTCCAGCAGAACCGCAGCCGAAAGCGCGCCAACAATGCCATCGCGCCAGCGCACGCGGCAGTTGGGAATCGTGCAATAGAGGACGGCGAGAGACGCGAACTCCAATACGAAGGGGATGAAATAGCTCGAGCGCGCAGCCCATTCCTGGATCCCCAGTCCGACGAATATGCCGTGCGGCCCTGCGACGCGGGAGAACTGGTCAACATAGGTAGACAGCGACAGGCCGCCGCCCAGGAGAAGCGGCCCGAGCGTCAGCACCATCCAGAAGGCAATAAGGCGTTGACCCCAGGTTCGTTGAGTCCGCACTTCCCATACACCGTCCAATTGATCCTCGATTGTCGCCAACAGCATGATCGAGGTGACGACGAACGCAATCGCACCGATGGCGGTGGTCTTCGCGGCATTGGTGGCCACGTATTGGAACCATTGTGTGGCATTCTCGCCGACCTCGGGCGCGAAATTGTCCAGCAGAATCTGAAGAAAGCGGCCGCGTGCGTCGGTGAATATCGAGAAATTGGAAAATACGACGAGCACGATAGCCGTCAGGGGCAGGAAGGACAGGATCGTGGAATAGCTAAGCGCGCTGGCCCCGATCAGACAGCGGTGGCTGATAAAGCTTCTGCCGGCATGCCCGGCGACGCGAATCACACGATCCAGGAAGGCCCTGGGGTGCCACTTTGCAGGCGTGGCCTCGGCCGGCTGCTCGGGCATCGGGCTCAGGCCGAGGGACTCACATGCCGGCGAGCGAACGCCTGAACCCGGGCGCTCCGACCCGACGACGGCATTGGCCGCCAAAATGACGGCTCGGTTCGCACCGGTCTCCGGAATCAGGAGAAGTGGTGCATGCCGCCAAAGGCCCCAAATAGCCACAGCACAACGAGGACGACCAGAAGCAGGCCGACAGCGCCACCGAGACCGTTGTTGCCGTACCGATTGTAGCCATAGTAACCGCCTCCGCCGCCCAGCAGCAGGACCAACACGACGATGATCAGAATCGTTCCCATGACTTTCACCTTTTTCTCTGGCATTTCGGGCCCGGCATCGGGCCAGTCCGCACCTCGCGCCATTGTCTCAGGAGGAGATTCCAAGACGCGTTGCACGGTGCGCTGTTCATAGAACGCCGGCGCGCCCTTCGATGTTCAATGCAGGACAGTTCGCCGTTCACAAGACGATGGCGAGCCGCCTACGCGGCGCCACGATCCGAACCCGTTGGCCCATCGGCGACGAGGGATGGGTGGTGCGTTCCCTCCTCAGTGAATCATTGGCGTGGATGGGAAGGGTTTGAACCACCGCCGACTGCCATCTTCGCGGAATCAGTCGTACGAGCGCATGCGCAAGTTCCCCTGCGCGGAAGCGGCCGAGAGGCGCCGGTCTGCGAGCAGATCGAGCCCCCCTACAAGCCGGGGAAACGTCGCCACAATGTTCGTGTGTCCACGATCGGATCAGCTTTCTTGCGCAGGCCGGCTAGCTGTTGTGAGTGGTGAAGGGTTGGCCGCCGAGCGGCAAGACGACATCGACTGTCGTGCCGTCTTTCGTCGCTTGTCCGTACCAGAAATTGTCGCAACCCTTCTTCAGGTCGTGCGGCCGCACATAGCCAGCGGCTTCCATCGTTTTCATGGCCTGCTCTGCCGTGCTGCCGTCGATCTTGTCCGTGGCCAGGCACGGGTCAGCTCGCGCGTCGCTTGCAAGACCCGGCGCGAAGGCAATGGTGCCGGCGAAGAGCGCCAAGGCGAAGGCGGCGCCAAGGCCGGTTCGAATGACAGTTGATGTCCCGTACATAGCTGATATCTCCATGCTGCGTTGGCCGATGGGATGCAGATGAGAGGCACGGACTTGCCTCGTAGATGGCAATCGCCGAGCATCCCTTAGCTGCAATGTACTGGCCCCGTCGGCCGCAGCTGTACCGAATGGAACAACGAACCGGAGAATTATGCTGCGCTCGATGTGCCCGGCGAACCGACCGCGGCTCCGCGACGACCCGTTGCTGTCGATAGCCGGCTCCGCCGCGTCACACCAAGCCGAAATTCTCCTCGGCGAACTCCCAATTGACGAGTTTGTCGAGCCATCCCGAGATGTAGTCAGGGCGGCGGTTCTGGTAGTCGAGGTAATAGGCATGCTCCCAGACGTCAATCGCGAGCAGCGGCCTTTCGCCCCGGACGATGGGTGTGTCAGCATCGTCCGTCGTGGCAATCTTGAGCTTGCCGGCCCCATCGGCCACGAGCCAAGCCCAACCGCTGCCGAATTCGCCAGCTGCGGCCTTGGCGAAGCTGGCGCGGAATTCCGGTTGACCGCCGAAATCCCGTTCGATTGCCTGCGCCAGGGTTCCGGCGGCCATTCCGCCGCCTTTGGCACGCATGCTGCGCCAATAGAACTCGTGATTCCAGGCCTGGGCTGCATTGTTGAAGATCAATGTGGCAACCGGATCCTTGGCGGCGCGCCTCACGACCTCGTCGAGCGGGCGGCCCGCATAGGGTGTACCTTCGACCAATCCGTTCAGCTTCTCCACATATCCCGCATGATGCTTGCCATGGTGGAAGGAGAGCGTACGCGCCGAAATCACCGGCTCCAGTGCGCTTTCCTCGTAGGGTAGCTTGGGCAGTGTAAAGCTCGCCTTGGCTTTGTTCTCGAGCATGCTGTGGCCTCCAAATTTGAATTTCATGAGAGGGCGTATTGGCACTAGCCTTAGCCCCGCGCGGTTCGGTCTTGCCCGCCGGATCACGCCCTGGCTTCAGCTCCCAGGAAATGGCCCACTGCCATCAGGGGTCTCACCCGGTCGCAGACTATCTTGACGGTGGCAAGCAGTGGCACAGCGATAAGCGCGCCCGCGAAGCCCCACATCCAGTACCAGAATATGATCGAAACGATGACCACCACCGGATTCAGAATGAAGCGGCGCGCCAGCAACATGGGCGTGACCGTTTCACCCTCGGCGATATGGATCGCAAGATAGATTGCGGACGGCAATACGGCCCGCCATATCGGGTCGAAGGAAAGGAGGCCGGCGAGAAGCAGCATGACCAGCCCACAGAGCGGTCCCAGAATTGGCACAAAGTTCAGCAGAAAGGTGGCAGTGCCCCATAGGATGGGGTCGGAGAGCCCGCAGAAATAGGCTGCTATCCCCGTGAGGACGCCGACTCCAAGATTCATGAGGCTTATGGTGGCGAGATAGCTCGAGATGTTCGCTTCGATCTCGCGCGATATCTCGACGGCTTGTTTCTTGTTGCTGAGGGTAGGCAGGATTTCAACGAAGCGGCGCAGGAACAGATCGCCCGAAACAAGAAGGAAGAAAAGCAACACCACCGTCGTGCCCAGCCCCACCAGCATTGCCCGCGTGTTGCTGAACAGGTAGCTGCTGATGCCGCCTCCCGCCATCGTGACCGGCTTGCCGGCCGTCGCCGGTCCCTGCGCGATCGTTTCGACCTGCGTGCTCAAGTTCTGCAGATCGGCGATGGGTTGCCTGAAAACGAACAGCCGGTTTTCGATACGCCGCAGGCTATCGGGCGCCTTGGAGACCCAGTCCGAGGCAGGTCCTGACAAACTGAAGCCCAGCGCTCCGACACCACCGAAGAATACGAGGATTATAACCAGCGCAGCGACTGTCCTGGGAATCCGCAGCTTGGCGGCCGCGCGCATGGCGGGCTGCAGGACCAGATACAGAATTACGGCAAAGAAAATCGGCAACACGACCGCTGCTGTGAAATAGAGAGTGTAGAAGACGAGGAGCACGAAGATCCCCATCAACAGGAGGGTCTGCAGATTATGCGGAAGCGGCATCTCCGCATGCCGTTCCTGCTCCGCTTGCGAAAAGCCGATTTGCTCACCGGCAGGGGCCGCCGCCGGAGAAGCCGCTTCGACGGCGGGTTCGCCCGCCGCCTGAAGGCCACCCGGCATGACGGCAGACGGCTGTTCGTTCACGGCTTGCGCCCGCTATTGGCCGCAGCTGCAGCCATGCCGGCGATGAGTGCCGCAACGAGCATGGCGCCCTTGTGTTCGCCGAACAGGCGTCCCGCCTCGGACAACAGCAATTCCGGGGCCACGCCGTCGCCGGGCGCTGGCTGGCGGCGACACAGGATGCGCCAGGAGGCCAACGCCAGAATCAGCCCCACGACCAACAGGGCGGCGGCGACGATAAGGGGAGCGCCGACGGGACCGAGGGACGGTAGTGCATAGTTCCAGAGCGCGACCGCTGCGCAGCCAAGCACGGCCAATCCCAGCGCGGCGCCAAGGCCGGCACAAAGTGCAGCAACGGTCATCCGGCCCGTCGCGGCGCGCCTCCCGCCGGATTTCCCCGACTCGATCAAGGCCCACGCCGCCAGCTTGATCAAGCTGCCCACGATCGCAGCCACTCAGCGGATCAGCATCCGGCTGGCGATGAATCCCACGCCGAAGGCGAGCAGCAGACTCATGACGGGCTGCTCTTCGACCTGGCGACCGATTGCCTTGGCCGATCGCTGGCCTTGTGCTGCGACGCTGTCGTATAGCCGATTCGCCCGATCGCCGATTTCACCGAGCACGTTTTCGGCCGCGTCGTTCGCGCCTTTGAACGCGTCGGATTTCATTTGACTCATCAGCCCAGCGAAATCATGCCTGAGCGCCGCGAGATCTGCGACGACGGCATCGAAGTCGGCCGGTGCCTCGGCATCCGAGTTGGCTTTCATTGTACCGTTCATAGGGTGGTCCTCCAAAGGTTGACGCAGAATGCAGAACTTGTAGCCTTGCCACGAGGCGGCAATGGCTGGACTTGCGGAAATTCTTAGGTCACGCGGCAGCTAAGCGGTCTTCCGGCCCAGGAAAATGAGAAGCCCGCCGGCAAGGATGGCCGCGATGCCGGCGATGTCGGGCACGTCGATATTGTGCTTTTCATCGACCGAGGCCGTGATCGGCCCCACGTCGATCACATTCTTCTGTGTCGTATAGGAGAATCGCCCAAAGAGCAGACCTGCGATTCCGAGGCCGATCAGTACCAGTCCTACCATTGCCAGCGGTCTCATCGAAACTTGTCTCCTTCCGCAGACGATGTGCCGATTGGGTTCACCGGCTGTCGTCAGGTTGTGAATAACAATCGTCTCCCGGAGAAATTCGCTTCTCTCGCGTGCCCTATTGTCTTGGGCGGTCGGTCGAGTTGATTCGCCGCGCGGATCGCGCTCCCCGAACTGGTCCTTGCGGACATGTCACCTGTCGACTATTTCCGCAGCGTGTCCTTGATTCCGCCGATGACATTCTGGATCTTGCCCTCGACTTTGTCTGACTCGCCGTCCGATTGCAGCTTGCTGTCTCCAACCGCCTTGCCAACCGCTACTTTGATCGACCCCTTGATGTTCTTGGCCGCACCGACGATGCGATCTTTGTCCATGGCTTCAGCTCCTTGAAATGAATTCCGCCTCGGCACGGAGCTCCGGGCCGCTCTCGGCGGTCTAAGTCCGATCCGGGATCCCGTAGTCCTCGAGAGCCGGAACTCGCCGCTGCTGCGATATTGCTAGCAGCTCGGCGCAGCTCGAGCAGTGCAGAACAGCACACAGTGGGCCGCTGCTTTCCGGATCGATGAAGCGCTGGGCGGCCGGTCTGGTCTGCCCCGAACTCCCGCACGACTCGGTGGCCGCTATACCAGCCGCGGCGGGAGCTGCCGTTATCGGCCAGTGACTTCTTCTGTCACCAACCTCTCGCTCAGCGGGTTTGCGTAGATGGTCGGCTCAGCCAACGCAGGCGGTCGAAAACAGGCTGAGGCGCACGACCCGCTGGGACACCCAGAGCAGATATCTACGTCGACCCAACGCAAGCCAGCGACCACCACCGGCAGCCAGGGCGATCAGGCCGGCGCGGCAATTGGAACCTCGCTATCCCAGCACGACGAGTACTCTGTGCGTTGCCCCGTCGTCCACCATGAGAATCCGCAGTGGGCCGGGCGCCAGCACCTGACCGTCCAGCACGGCATGATGAATGCCGCGGGTCACCGGCATCGGATTTTCCACCACGATCTCGTATCGCGTCGAGCAGTAGTGGAACAAGATCTCGAATCGAGGCCAGGTTCGCGGAATGCACGGATCGAGCAGGAGCGAGCTTCCTTGTTGCTGCAATCCCAGAATCCACTCCAGGCCTGTGCGATACATCCAGCCGGCGGAGCCCGTGTACCAGGTCCATCCGCCCTGTCCCAGATGCTGCGGCGTGGCATAGGCATCCGCACAGACGACGTAAGGCTCCACCTTGTAGCGGGCGACGCCGGCGGGCGTGCTGGATCGACTGATGGGGTTCAGGATCGAAAACAGTCCGGCGGCCTTGTCGCCATCGCCCAGCATGGCGAAGGCAATCGCCATCCAGGTGGCCGCATGGGTGTATTGGCCACCGTTCTCCCGGACGCCGGGCGGGTACCCCTTGATGTATCCGGGATCCTTTGGCGTGTGATCGAAGGGCGGGGCGAAGAGCAGGACCAGTCCATCGTCCCGGCGGACAAGATGCTGCTCTGCTGCTGCCATGGCTCGCCGCGCGCGGTCCGGATCGGCGGCGCCGGAAATCACGCTCCAGGACTGCGCGACCGAGTCGATCCGGCACTCCTCGGCCTCAGCGGAACCGACCGGCGTGCCGTCGTCGAAAAACGCGCGCCTGTACCATGATCCGTCCCACGCCTCGCGTTCGGCGGCGCTCCGCAGAGCAGCCGAATGCTCGCGCCACTTCGCCGCCCGCGGTTCCTCCTTGCGTCTCTCGGCCAGGGTCGCGAACGCCGGCAGCGTGGAGAGAAGGAACCACGCGAGCCACACGCTCTCGCCTTTTCCCTCTATTCCAATCCGATTCATGCCGTCATTCCAATCCCCGCCTCCCATGAGCGGCAGACCGTGACTGCCGACCGGGAGACTGTTGTCGAGGGCCAGAGCGCAATGCTCGAACAAGGTGACAGAATCTTCGCCGATCATCGGCTGAAAGTAGGATTCATGCTCGCCGGCCCGAAGCGCCGGCCCATCGAGAAACGGCACCAACTCGTCCAATATGCCGACATCGCCCGTGACCTTGACATACTGCGTGACCGCGTAAGGCAACCAAATCCGGTCATCCGAATATCGCGTGCGGACCCCTCGGCCGGAATGCGGCAGCCACCAGTGTTGGACGTCCCCCTCTACGAATTGCCGCCCGGCGCACCGCAGAAGATGCTCTCTGACGATCGCCGGTTTCGATAGGACGAGCGCCATGCCATCCTGCAGCTGGTCCCGGAACCCGTAGGCGCCACCCGCCTGGTAGAAGGCCGATCGCGCCCATATGCGGCAGCTGAGGGTCTGATAGAGGAGCCAGCGGTTCAGCAGAATATCCATGGAGCGGTCCGGCGTCTTGACCTGAACTACGCCCAGAAGATCCTCCCAGTGCTTCTTCACGGCGCCGAGCACGGCATTTAGATTGGCCGTCCTGTAGCGTTCGATCAAGGAAAGCGCATCGAGCCTCGTCGCCGCATCGCCGAGAAGGAAGACGATTTCCCTTTCCTCTCCCGGTTCGAGCTGCATCATGGTCTGAAGGGCGGCGCAGGGATCAAGGCCGGCCCCGACGCGCTTGGAGAGGGGGCTCCTGAGCACGAGAGCGGCGGGACGGGCGGGCTCACCGTTCCGCCCCAGGAACTCGGTCCTGTCGCCGGTCCAGGAATTCTGGCGACCCGCGAGATCGGCGAAGGCGATACGCGCGCCGAAGTCGTTGCGCCAGGGGTTGCGCGCAATCATGGCTCCGGTATCCGGATCCATTTCGGTCACCACATAAGGTGCTGCGGCCGCGCGCGAAGGCCCAAGGGCCCATTCGACATAAGCCGTGATCGAGAGGTGCCGAATCCTGGCCGAGTTGTTGCGGATCTTCAGTCGCGTGATCTTTATCGAATCGAGCAGGGGGACGTATTGCAGCAGCTCCAGCCAGATTCCGCGCGAGCCATGCTCGAACTGGCTATAACCCTGACCATGGCGGGCGATATAGAGCGTGCCG
>Ga0265313_10001893_pt1 | contig 18986 bp, 12 predicted proteins | sample 4123metaG_FD_203122 | JGI IMG/M metagenome (GOLD analysis project Ga0265313, IMG submission 203122) | Rhizosphere microbial communities from Carex aquatilis grown in University of Washington, Seatle, WA, United States - 4-1-23 metaG | ecosystem: Host-associated > Plants > Roots > Rhizosphere >...
GGTGAGGGAGCTCGGCTTCGACGCGTTCGACATCTGGGACGCCCAGCTGCACTGGTCGTGGGCCACGGAAAGGCATCTTGAGGCAGCGCGCGACCTTCTGGGACGACGCGGCCTTGCGGTGCCATCCCTGGCCGGCCACTTCGGCGCGACTGCCGAGGAGCTTCGCTCGGCCTGTCGCGTGGCGCGGGCGGTCGGGGCCTCGATCCTGAGCGGAGGAACCCCGCTCCTGACGGAGGGGCGCTCCGGGCTCGTCTCGGAGATGCGCGCCCAGGGCCTGAAGCTGGCAGTCGAGAACCACGCCGAGAAGACCCCGGAGGAGCTCCTCGGCAGGCTTGGGAGGGGGGACGAGGACGTCGTCGGCGCTGCGGTTGACACCGGCTGGTTCGGGACCCAGGGCTGCGACGCGGCGCGCGCGCTCGAGCGGATCGCGCCCAGGCTGTTCCACGTCCACCTGAAGGACGTGAAGGCGCGGCGGCCCGAGAAGACCGGCTTTCAGCTGATCGACATGGGCCACGAGACCTGCCGGCTGGGCGCGGGGATCGTCCCGGTCGCGGGATGCGTGAACGCCCTCGGGCGGTGCGGGTACGCCGGGCCGATTGCAATCGAGCACGAGCCGGAGGATTTCGACCCGAGCGACGATTGCCGCGCGAGCCTCCTGTATCTGAGGCAGCTTGTGGGGAAACGGCCATGAGGGCGAACCCCGTCGGGGCGGCGTGCCTTAGGAAGCTGCAATTCGGCCGGCTATTGCCCAGAAGACGACGGCTGACCGATGGGCGGCGTGGGCCCGATGCGGGGCTCGACAGCCTGCTTCAAAGCGCTATTTGATTCATTCCTTGCGTCGGGGCGAGGGTCCTTGGACAAGATGGGATTGGGATCGAGGCGCACTCTCGCACTGGCCCTAGTTGTTTTTATGTCCCTGTAGCTCAAGTGGATAGAGCATCGGTTTCCTAAACCGAGTATTCCGGTTCGAGTCCGGGCGGGGATACCATTTAAGCGGCTGTAATTTAGCAGCTTATGTCTCAGAACCGAATTTTACGACCAATAAAAGGCGAATTGCTTCCAATGTATCGTGGTTCATCCGCGTTATACCTGATATCGCCGCCACTTCGGGATCCGAACCGCCCCCAAAAAGAGACGGTGCCGCGCGCCAATCAGCGCAGGGATTACCTTCAAAGGGAAACACTTGATAGGTGGATTGACGTGCGCGGAATCGGCTGCCTGGACATAGCGCTTCCCTTTTTCGTTTTGAGCAAAGGGAGCTACTTCAAGCATCATTTCATAAGCTTGTGAAATGCCTGATGAAATTGGAAAGCGCTGGCGATTTATTGGACCTCTTCCAAACCAGCATCGTCCGAATTTCCGGGAGGCTAGAGCATGTTCGAGTGAGTTAGTCTTATATTGGGCATGATGAAAGAAGCCCTGACCATGATCGGCTTGGAAGCGGGCAACGCTGCGCGCGACGGCCGGCTGGAGGTTTTCAAGGGTGCGGGCCGCTTCGGGGCGCAGGCGGATCTTTAGTTTGGCGAAGGCCATCTCGATGGGGTTGAGGTCCGGGCTGTAGGGAGGCAGGAAGCGCACGGTCGCGCCGCATGCGGTGATCAACCGGGTCACTACCGGGGTTTTGTGTATGCAGAGGTTGTCCATGATGACCTCGTCGCCTTCATGGAGGTCTGGACAGAGCACCTGACCTACGTAAGCCGCAAAGACCTCCATGTTGGCGGACCCCTCGATCAGGAACGGGGCGTCGATGCGGTCCAGGCGCAGGCCTGCAATTAAGGTCGAGGTCGCCCAATGGCCATGAGGCACAGCCCCGACGCAGCGCTGGCCCCGGCGGCTCCAGCCGTACAGGCGGGCCATCTTGGTGTTGAGCGCCGTCTCGTCGATGAAGACCAGGCGCCGGGGATCCCACTGCGGCTGTTCGCGGCGCCAGAACTGGCGGGCGGCCGCCACATCAGGCCGGTCCTGCTCGGCGGCGCGCGTCGTTTTTTTTAGAGCTGAGCCCAAGGCGCCGCAATTGGTGCCAGAGGGCGTTGACCCCAATTGATATGCCCAGCTCCGTTTGGCAACGCTCCTTTAGCTCGACCAGGCTGATGTCCGACTTGCGGCTGATCCACCGGTCAATCGTGCGGCCGTACGGTGCCAGCCTCGAGCGCCGGTAGCCCCCAATCTGCTTGGGCTGAACATCCCCGCTGCGCTCGAACTGCACGCACAAGCGCGCCACGGTGCGCCGACTAACTCGAAAACGCGCGCTCACCTCGACCGAACCGGCTCCCGCCTGCCGCGCCTCGATGATCCGCCGCCGCAAATCCTCGCCCAAGGGTCTCATGGGTATGCCTCCATGGACACCCCTTGTAGCACAATCAATGGAATGTGACTATATAAATCGAAAACGCTCTAGTATTAGACAAGAGTGCGGAGACGACAGATGTTAATCAAAGTCACCAACGGACAATGCCGCTGATACATATACTACATGAATCGACGTATTATATATGATGGAAGATTCTTAATTGGATTCCGAAGCATCGTTTCATTGCCTGCGTCATTCCAATTTGACTGTTTCCATCCAGACGCACCTTTCTGCCAGGGATCATGAAGATGGAGAACAGAAACCCCAAGCGGCATGCAGCTGCCGGCGCCAAAGGGCGGGTAAGCATAACCAAACTTAGCAGTACCCGCAAGACGAGGCAAAATCGAAGGTCCGCGGCGCAAAAGCTCCGGGAACACAAATGGTTCCGCACTCTCATCGACCATTTCTTCGGTGCGATCGAGATCATCGACCCCGAAACGGGATGCTTTTGGGAAGCCAATGAAACAGCCTGTCGAGATCTTGGCTACAGTCGTGAGGAACTGCTCGCGCTGACCGTTTACGATGTGAATCCCAACGTTGATCGGGCGGAGTTCGCGCGGTTCATAAAGGTGCTGAGGGGGACGGGCATTTGCACCATGGAAGGCTTTCATCGTCGAAAAGACGGCTCCACCTTCCCGGTTAATGCGAAACTCAGACTTGTCGCAATGGACCGGGAATTCATCGTTGCCATCACCCACGACGACACCGAGAGCCAGCAGGCGCGGCGGGAGTTATTGGAATCGCGCAAGATGCTGATGCGTGTGGTCGACAACATCCCGCAATACGTATTTTGGAAAGACCTGAACCTGAATTACCTCGGCGCAAATAGCATTTTTGTCCGGTCCGCTGGCCTAAGGGAATCAGCGGACATCATCGGCAAGAGCGACTTTGACATGCCTTGGAAGGAATCGGCCAAGTCCTATCAGGCTGACGACCGGGCGGTAATCGAGACTGGGATCCCCAAGCTGAACTACGAAGAGACGCAAGTGCGGCCCGATGGAAGCGTCAGGTGCCTCCGGACCAGCAAGCTCCCGCTGATCGACGATGCCGGGAAGACCATCGGCATGCTGGGCATCTATGAGGACATCACCGGTCGGAAGAAGCTGGAAAAGGATGTGCGGAATTCAGCTCAGTTTAGCCAGCAGGTCATCGACTGCGCCAGGGACGGGATTGTCGTCTATGGTCTGGACCTGACGTACCGCTACTGGAACCGTTTCATGGAGGAATTGACCGGTTGGATGGCCAGCGAGGTGCTGGGGAAGCACCCGCTGGAGCTCTTTCCGTTTCTGCGCCAGAGCGAAATCCCGTCGTCACTGGACAAGGCGCTTAAAGGGGAAACCAACAAGTCCAAGGATTTTCTTTTTTATTACCCGCGTACCGGGAAGTCTGTATGGGTCTCGCATTCGACTGGCCCGCTGCGCGACGCTGCCGGCGAGATCATCGGAGCCATCTCGACCGTGCGCGATGTCACCCAATATAAAAGGGCGGAGGACGCCCTGCGACAAAGCGAGGAGAACCTGGCGAACGCCCAGCGCATCGTCCACTTGGGAAGCTGGGAATGGGACATCCTAGAGGACAAATTGCACTGGTCGGACGAGGCCTGTCGCATCGTCGGGCTACCCGGACATGCATCTAAAATCTCTTACGATGTGTTTCGCAAGATTGTTCACCCTTCCGACCGGGCCGCTGTCGATAAGGCCCTTCAGGAATGCCTGGCGGGGAAGGGACCATACGACATCGTGCATCGGATTGTCCGGCCAGACGGCTCCGAGCGGGTTGTGCATGAACTGGGGGAGGTAATCTGCGACGCGACAGAAAAGGCGATCCAGATGGTGGGAACCACCCTCGACATCACCGAACGCAAGAAAATGGAGATGGAGTTTCTCCAGGCCCAGAAGATGGAGGCCATCGGCCAGCTTGCAGCCGGCATCGCGCATGATTTCAACAACGTGCTCGCGCCGATCGTCATGGCCGGGTCTCTGCTCCGGGCAAAAATCACCGATCCACGGAGCCTGCACATACTCGATATTGTGGAAAAGTCGTCAACGCGCGGCGCGGCCCTTGTCCGCCAGATGCTTTCCTTTGCGCGCGGGAATCTCGGCGAAAAAATGCTCGTGCAGATCGGCCACATACTGCGCGAGGTGATCGACCTCGCCGAATCCACCTTCCCGAAGTCCATCCGGATCGAATCGCGGCTGCTGAGCGAACTCTGGCCTGTGATGTGCGACCCGTCGCAGATCCATCAGATCTTCCTGAACCTCTGCATTAATGCACGCGACGCGATGCCGGAGGGTGGCGAACTGACGATCGCCACGGCGAATCTCACACTCGATGCCACCGAGGCCGCAAAGATCCCCGATGGACGCCCCGGCAGGTTCACCAAGATTGAGGTTCGCGACACCGGCACGGGAATACCGCCAGAACTGCTCGAGAAGATATGGGAGCCGTTCTTCACCACGAAGGGTGCCGGCAAGGGCACCGGCCTTGGACTTTCCACGGTCCGAAGCATCCTGGCCGGTCACAAGGGCTTCGCGACCATTGCGAGCTCCACCAAGATCGGGAGCGACCGGGGCACGCTTTTCACGATCTACCTGCCGGCGGTCGTCGAGGGCACGGTAAGTGGCGATCGCCCCACAAGCGACCACCCGTTCCATCGCGGAGCGGGCGAGCTGATCATGTTGGTTGATGATGAGGAGTCCGTGTGCGATATGGGCGCCAGAATCCTCACCCGTCACGGCTATCGGACGATCACGGCGACTGACGGGGCGAATGCAATCGCAGTGTTCACTCCTCGCGCTTCAGAGTTGCGCCTCGTCCTCACCGACCTGCAGATGCCCAATCTGGATGGTTCGGCGCTGGCTGATGCGCTCCACATCCTGAACCCGGCGCTTCCTGTCATTGCCATGAGCGGCGCCACAACCGAGAGCGACAGGGTCCGAGAGAGGTTTGGGACGTCGTATCTGTCCAAACCTTTCGAAGCGAATGCCCTGTTGTCGATCGTGCGCCGCACTCTCGACGAGGCGGCAGCGTCTGAAAATCCGGCCAAGACGTGACCCCCAATGGCCTCCTTTCCGGTCATGGGCGACCCCGGAAGGCTGCGCGAGCTTATGGCCGTGGCGATGGGCGCGGCCGGTCGCCGTGTGCCGGCCCAACTGCCAGCGCGACAGGCGAAGGCGCGGGATCCGGGGGTTGCCCGCATGCGTCTTCCCTAATTCCTGGCGCGACTTCTGGAGTTAACTCGGCCAGGACTTGCTTGCGGACCTCGTCGCGCAGGTAATCCAGGATCTCCACCTGCTTGAGGCCCCGGCGCTCCATCTCGGTCCGGATCCACGCGACCATGAGGTGGGTCTGCGAGACAGGCATACTCCTCGTGGAAAGCGCCAATGTGTTTCCGCAAAGGCAGTTAGCCATCGCCAATCCACCTATCGGGCGCGGCGCCTTGTCAGCGCCCAATTCCATATCGTAGTTCAAACTCGGCCAGAGGCGCTGGCTGGCAACGATGTAGTCCCGGAGCGTTTCAAAGCGGCGGCCGCAGTTGGGGCAGACCTTAGGGAAGAGCCCCTCATAGAACGCCCGAAACATTCGAATGATCTCTGCTTCGGTCATGACGGGAATGCGCTACCTGTCCGCTGCAGTGCAGACCCACATTTCTCTACGAGGCGCGCCGGTTGTTTCTTCCTTCAAAGACGGTGCAATTTTATGCCGGCCCAGGAGAATTCTCTATGGGGTATAACCTTACCCTGCTTGACGAGCGCGAAGCGCGCTGAAACGGGTTCTACCGGGTACCCTGAGGAATACAGCAAGAATACCCTTTGCTTTCTTGCCTGCCGAACTGCGTCAGCGATTGGTCAGTGAAACGATTCAAGTCTTAAGACGAAGACGATGCCACCAGGATACTTGGCAGTTCCGCAGCAATAGCTGCCATGGTTCACGCCAGTTGAGGTCGAGCCTCTTGTGACAAGTGGCTTCTCGGGAGGTAAAGAGGGTGCATGAGAACGGTTGAGCTGTCAGGCAAAGAACTGTCCGCCCCCGTACCCAAAAGAACCCCATAAGAAACACTTGGTGCTCTAGCTCCGACCTCACCACGAGAGGTGTAATCCACCGTGGCCAACGCGAGGCGAGCCAACATAGAAAACGCCATTGGCGCTGCGGCTTGTATCGATGCGGTCGTTAGCAAGATCATCGACTGCAAGGGATAGCTCCGCATGTTTCGCGAGCGAATAGTTTAGTAGCTATTGGAAACAGAGGAATCAGGTTAGAGCGCCGATTGAAGCTGGCGAATCAGCGGAACAACTGGCCGCTAAGCGCACTATTTCAATTTAAGCTCCGATTCGGGTAGCGGCTATCCGACATTCGACTGTCCTAATAGTTCAAACCCCATGAGCAACTTCGTGCGTGGCGCACTTCTTCTATTTATCGGGCTGGCACTCGATCCCGTAGCATTGCGGGCACAGACCTACTGGCGGAACGAAACCACCGCGGCGATTTCGGAAGACATAGAGGCCGTCACTTTTGCCAATGGGACTTTTGAGGCCACTACCGCGCAAGGAAACATCCTGAGCTCGTTAGACGGTGTAGCATGGAGCAGCCAAACTGTCAGCGCGGGTACCTTGCTCACTTCCATCGCCTACGGTGGCGGCTCGTGGGTAGTCGCAGGAGCAAATGGTATGATCCTAGTATCCGCTGATCTGAAGACCTGGGTAAAGGCCAATTCGGGTACAACCAATAAGTTGAACGCAGTTGTTTTCGAGCCAACTGTGATAAGCAATTCTCGATTCTTCGCGGTGGGGGATAATGGGACGATTCTTAGTTCATCCGACGCGAAGACTTGGGTGACGATTCCATCTGGCGTCACCAACTCGCTAACGGGTATTACGCCTTTTTTCCGAGACGTCGTGGTGTGTGGGCAGGGCGGCATTGTTCTCAACAACATAGCGGTCGGAGTAACACCGATGGTTATTGAGACGGGGGCCTCCAGTGGCCTAAATGCGATGGTTTTCGGGTCAACAGACGCCGATCTCTCGGCAACAAGTTACGTCGCCGTTGGCGGCAGCGGGCTCATTATTCATTGCCCTCTTACAGTGTCTGGAATGGTTGCTGTACCTCCGAAGAACTGGGTGACCGCCGCAGCTCCGAGCAGCGCAAACTTGTGGAGTATCACTTTTGGCAACGCTTCGTTCGTGGCAACAGGGGACAATGGCACAATCCTTGTATCTTCGGACGGCATTGATTGGACCCAACAGTTTCCAGGGAGCAGCTATCAGAACATGAGCACTGCGGCTTTGTTGGCAGCGGCTTTCTCGCCCTCACTTCAACGTTTCGTGATTGTGGGCAAGGGTGGCGCGATACTCATTTCCGATGCACCGCAGTCGGTCCTTGCGAATGTATCAACGCGAGGGAGCGTCAGCAGTATGCAAACCCTCATAGGTGGATTTGTCGTCGAAGGGAATGGGCCTCGAACAGTATTAGTGAGGGCCGATGGGCCTTCACTCGGTGCGTTTGGGGTATCGGTTCCCTTGGCGGATCCAGTTCTGACGGTCTATGATAGCCATCAGAACGTGGTGTTCCAGAATGCCGGTTGGTCGAGCCAAACGGAATCCGCCTCGGTGTCGGTTGCAGCCTTAGCAGTGGGAGCTTTTGCGCTGCCGATTGGCAGCAAAGATTCTGCAATGTTGCTCACTCTTCGGCCTGGTGCTTACACCGCGGTTATCACCTCTGCGGGTGGGAATTCGGGCACGGCTCTTTTCGAGGCTTACGTCTATTAGAGCGGAAAGGGGGATCAGACGGCGGCATTCAAGGGTATTTGAATGCCAGCCGATGAAACGGCATGCCGGTCGTAATCCTCAATTGGCGGCGGTGTAACTTGCGCATTCTTCGAGTAGGCCCGGTGAACGGCTTTGCTGTTAGTGAAGACATCCACGGCGCACCGAATTCGGAGTAACGGTGCGCCAGAACCGGCTCCTTCTGAGAAAGGGAAACCCCGACTCGGCCCGGGCGGGCTTCCCCTATCATGGCAAACGGGAAGGCGGAGTGTATCGAAAGCCACCGGTTTTGAGACGGCCACCGTCTCCTGAGCAGGTGCGAGGAAGGTTGCCCAAAGGTTGCCACAGAATGTGTCTTGGCGCGACAGCAAGGTTGAATGACGATTGCATTCGACCTATGGCCCAGGACAACGCCGCATCCCTCACATCGCCTCGCGATACAGGCGAACGATCTCGTCGGCAGTGGGTACAAGTGGATTGTTCGCGGGGCTCCCTGACAGCAGGGCGTCCGTCGCCATCCTTCCGACGCTCTCCTCGAAAAGCTTGGCCGTGACGCCGCGACAGGCCGACAGGCGCGGGATTTCGAGGTCGCGGTTCAGGGCCTCTAGCCACGAGATGAGCGCGCCGCCTGCCTCCTCATCCGGGGTGGATGCATCTGCACATCCGATTGTTCGCGCGACCGTCGCGTACCGGACGGGCGCAGACCTGACGGAGTAGCGCGTCACGGTGGGCAGCAGCACGGCGTTGGACAAGCCGTGCGGCAGGTGAAAGACAGCCCCGATGGGCCTGCTCATGCCGTGCACCAGGCAAACACTACTGTTTGAGAACGCCATGCCACCCAGGGTGGCCGCCAGCATCATTCCCTCGCGCGCAACAAGATCCAACGGATTCTTCCAGGCGGCGCGAAGATTGCGAGCGGCTAGCCCGATGCATTGCAGGGCGAGGGGATCGGAGAGCGGGTTGGACCGCCGCGACACGAAGGCCTCGATTCCGTGGGTCAGTGTGTCCACCCCAACCGCGGCCGTAAGGCGTGGCGGCATTGAAAGACTAAGCTCGTAATCCACCACAGCGGCTCGCGGCAGAAGGGGGGCGCTCAGCATCATCATCTTCACGTTTCGAACGGTATCCGTGATGACGGCCACCTTTGTGGCTTCGCTACCGGTGCCTGCGGTTGTCGGCACGGCGATCAGAGGCACACCTGGGTGCCGAATCTTGTGCAGTCCCATGAACTCGGAAAGTGGCGCCGGGTTCGCGCGGCGAATCGAGACGACCTTTGCCACGTCAATCGGCGACCCTCCGCCAAGCGCCACGACCAAATCGGCGCCCATCGAATCCAATGCGGCTACGCCCGCGACCACGTTTCGGTCCGATGGGTCCGCTTGTACTTGGTCAAACACCTCGGCGTGCAGGCCGGCCACCCTAAGCGACTGGATCACGTTTGCCGCGACACCGAGGCCAACCACTCCAGGGTCGGTCACGAGCAACACCCGCGACCCACCCAATTCGCGAACGAGTTCGGGGAGGCGCCGACGCGACCCACCTCCATGCAGAAGGGTTGCGGGTGCGTCAAATCGGTATGGGACCGGCTCGGTGTTCGTAGGCACGATAGGAATCAAGGGCGTGGATTTCGGACCCTACGGCATTCAAAAGAGCCCATCCCTCTCCTCATAATGGGTGGGTTTGTTGTGGACTGGAAGCCGGCGATCTAGCCAGTTGGCGTTCCATCGGACCATTGTCTCAAGGTTGACCAATGGGTCGCCAAAAAGCTGCTGGGCTTCGGAGCAGTCGTTGTGCCAGGCGGTTGGCTGTTCGGTGCCGAGAAAGACCGGCTCCCGACCGAACAACTCGCCGAATTGAAGCGCAACCTTCCGGATATTCGTGGTTAGGGGCGCGCCGATATTGATGGCGGCGGCAGGCAATCGGCCGTGAAGAAGACAGCGCAAGATGTGGGTTATCGCGTCGCCCTGCCAGATGCAATTGGCCACGCCGGTGCGGATGTCGATGGGCTTGTTGGTGTACACCCGCACCGCGACGTCGTGAAGAACGCCGTAACGGCAGTCGATCGCGTAGTTCAGCCGGGCGAGCCGGCCCGGACTTCCGGTCTTTTCGGAGAAGTATTGGAATACGCGTTCACGTGCGACGCAGGAGTTGGCATATTCGCCCAGCGGGGTTAGCGGACTGCTGTCGGGTTTTGAGCCGGATCCTGAGACGTTGGAAAACGGGTAGACGCAGAGCGTCGAGAAGGCGACGAAGTGCGTGTCCTTGAAACGCTCCCCGACATATGCCGGGACCACCGCATTCATCGCCCAGGTGGCCGGCTCATCGCCTGCCGTGCCAAACTTCCTTCCCGCCATGAAGATCACATTCCGCGCCTGCGGCAACCGAGCCACGGCCTCTCGGTCAAGAAGATCGCAGGGCACCGTTTCAACTCCGACCGCCTCCATCCTTCGCTTCACATTGGCATCGGAGAACCGGGCAACGCCAATCACCCGCTTTCGAGGAGCGGCACGCTTTGCCATCATTGCCAGCGTGGGGCCTACCTTCCCCGCGACGCCCATTACAAGGATGTCGCCCTCGAGGCGCGCAAAGTCGTCCACCAAGGCCTGGGACGGGGTGGATAGCAGCTCCTCCAAATGGGCTTCGTCGCGGAATGATGCGGGCAGCGGCTGGTCGTCGAGGACAGTTATCTTCGTCATGGTAGGCTGAAATTCAGTCGGCAAGCCAGCGGGCCAGGTTAGCCCGGACAAAGTCGTCGTCCTGGAGATGGGGATATGCCGCGCACACGCGGTCAATTTCCGCGGATTGTTCGGACGACAGCACCTCGCTGGCCTTTAGCGTCCAGTTGCCCTCAAGGAGGCCCTGGCGGCGCAATATCTCGTTTACGCCCGGGATGCTTCCGGCGAAGTCGTGCGTGGGATCAAATATCGCCCCATTTGCATCGGTAATTTGCGCGGCTAGCGTCAGCAACTCCGGCGTGACCGATTCCTCCCCTTCGGCGATGCGCAGCAAACGTTCATGCAACTCAACCGCGCGGCGCGTCCAGCATGCCCATTGACCCAGCAATCCGCCCCGAATGCGAACGGTTCGGGCCGACTCCGAAGATCCGAAGCGATAGGGTGTGATGAAGTCGACGACAATGCTGTCATCATTGCCAGTGTAGAGCGTGATGTCGTCCTGCCGTCCGGATTCTGCGACGGCACGCGCCACATCCAGGGTGCCGTAGCGATCAAACGGTGCGATCTTTATGCCAATGAGATTGTCAATCTCCGCCGCCGCGCGCCAAAAGGAATACGGCAGCCGTATGCCTCCTACGCCGGTAAGCAGGTAGAATCCGAACATTGGCACGACGCCCGACAGTTCGCGCATATGCCGCACCATCTCCTGCTCCGTGGCCCCGCGAAATGCCGCCATAGAGGCGATGCCGCAGTGATAGCCGAGGCTGCGCGCGACATCCGCCTGCTTCATCGCGCTCTCTGTGCGGCCGTCAAAGCCCGCTATCTTGACAATCGGCCGGCCCGCCTTTGCGACATACCGGTCGATCTCTTCTGAGCACACCCGCAGTACCGGCTCAAAGAGGCCGATTCCCGGAGCACGTATCTCGAATTGAGTGAAGTGCATGCCCACGGCGATACCGCCGACGCCGGCTTCGAGATAATACCGCATCAGCGCGCGCTGGCGGCGCTCGTCGAATTTTCGGCTCGAATTGAGCGCAAGCGGCGTGGCAGGAATCACCGTGCCGCGTCGAATCAAGCTGCGAACGTCTCGTGGCAGGTCGCTGTATTTCATAGGCAGCTCAGTAAGAGAGGCCCAGACGGCAGTGCACCCACCGGCCGCTCAGCGGGGCATCCGCTGCCTCAGGTTCTCCTGTGTGGAACTTCTTATCTGCGAGCATAGGAGGCATTATGTCCACGGAGGGGGGGTGGGGTTGCAGAATGCGGCGAAGCCGGGTTTCTCTTTTGGCAAGGACGCTGCGTGGCCGGCCCATTTCTGGTCTAGCCTGACCAAATCTGGCGACAACCTTTTTGGAGGTGCCGAGATTGTGCTGATCTTATCCCACCGCCGGGGGGCGCTGCCTAGACCTGTTCCGGTATAATGTACGGAGGACGCTGGGCCTCTTTGAGCAGGTAGCGTGCGCGTTCCATCGCAGCATCAGACCCGCCCTCAACGCTCGTGAATCCGTCCGTCTTCGGATCGAGGGTCAACCAAGACCCCAAAGTAAGTTCTTGCTTGTCCGCGTCGATGCCGTTTGAGGCGAGATGCTTCAGCATGCTGTCGAATGCCTCAAGCGCCGGAGCATTCCCGTCGAGCGACGCGCGGATTCGGCTCGGACTGGCGGCCTGGCCCGTCCGATACGAGATGTTTGCAAAGAGGCAGATCGTCGTCGACGCGAACCCGACGTCGATCGGCGCCGCAAGGTCCTGGGCGCGGCGGCTGTGCACCGCGGAGATGAAGTTTGCCATGTGCCCCATTCCGCCGTCGCCCGTGATCTTCCTGATGACCTTGTTCTGGTTGTCGTAGACGGTGCCGCCCGTGGCGCCGGCATAGTAGCCCCCCTCGCACTGGACGCAGACTCCCATGCGAAGTCCACGGTACGAATCCTGGTACTTTACGCCCGGCTTGGCCGGAAGGCCCCGGTGCTCGAAGGTCAGCCTGGGCGCATCCGGATAGTCAAAGACAGAGACAAGGGTGTTCGGAGTCTCGCCGGTATCGGTGTTAACGTACCGCCCGCCGACACAGAGGACTCGCCGGGGTGGCGCGTCGTAATTCCCGAACCGGCGGGCAATGTCGAGCACGTGGACGCCGAAGTTCGCCATGTCACCCGTTCCGGCTCCCCACATGAAACGCCAGTCGTAGTGAAGTTGGTTGCGTTCCAGAGGCGCCATTGCCATCGGACCGCAATACATGTCGTAGTCGAGCCAATCCGGGTACCAGGGCATCCGCCGTCCGGTGCTCTCGCGAAGACCGTGATAGAGCGTGCGTATCGACTGCACCTTACCCAGGTGCCCCTCCTTGATATATTGAACGATTTCCGCGACGCCCGGATCGGACCTGTACTGAGTTCCCGTCTGCATGATGACGCCGTATTTGGCCGCCGCCTCCACGATCTTCCTCGATTCCCACACGGTCCGACCTATCGGCTTCTCGATGTAGACATCCTTTCGGGCCTGGCACGCCCAGACCGCGAGCAATCCGTGCCAATGGTCGCCGACCGCGATCAGAACGGCATCAATGTCCGGGCGGTCGAGTATCCGACGCGCGTCGGTCGTGGCAAAAACCTCAATATTCTGCGCCTTGAGAAGGGCCACCTCGCGGGCAAGGATCCTCGGGTCGACGTCGCACAGGGCGACGACACGCGCGCCCGGTGTCTTGACAAGCTGCTTGACGTGGTCGGCGCCCTTGTTGTTGAGCCCGATGACCGCAATGCGTACGTCGCCGTTGGCGCCCGTGGGCTGCGCCCAGGCTGGCGCAGTCACGGCGCGGCCGATCAGGCCGGATCCGATGACGGCGGCCGTGTTGCGCAGAAACGCGCGGCGGCTTAGCGCGTTCGAGAGGGATGGGGCAGGTTGATCACTCATGGGGATTTTATGTTAGATGACCTGGGCTGTAAGGTTCGCCGTGATGTCGTGACCGGATTCACGGCTCAGCGCCGCCTTCCGTGTCGGTCCGGACGGGTTAATGCTTATACACCTTTCGCTGGTTGTCCATCGCTGGCAAAGGGAGGGCCCGGCCGCCGGTCACCGCGAGGCGACTGCCGCGGGGAATCCCGTAAGGTCGCGGAATCGGACCACGGCGCGGGCGGCCGGATTGCCGACGACACCCGTGGCCGAGTGGTGGTTGGCCGAGACGAAGAGGCCGACCAGGGGCTCCCCGCCGAGGTCGAGGGCGACCTCGCCCATCCTGTGCCATGCGGCGTCATTCTCCTTCGTGTAGCTCGTGTAGGTGTTGCCCGTGCGGACCAGGCGCAGCCAGACGTGGGGAAACGGCCTCCCATGCCTCAGGTTGTGCGTCTGGTAGCCCGTCGCGTTGTAGGAGAAGGTCTCGTTGCCGTACCCGTTGTCGCCATAATGCGCGGGCGTCGCATCGTAGAGGAATCCGGCGTACTTCGTGCGCCGCATGAAGGTGTACTGGTCGGCCTCGCCCGCGTATTCGTTGGAGCTGACCGACTGGCCGAGCATGAGGTCGCAGGGATGCAGGCTTCTGCGGACCATGAGCCCGGCCTCGGTGAACGCCTTCTCGTCGTTGTGGATGTCCTCGATCCGGACCGAGATGTCGAAGTCGCCCTTGATCCGCGCGAATGCGAAACGCCCCTCGTCGGAACCCTGGTGCAGGCCGAACATGAGCCCGTAGCCTTCGAGGTCGTAGTCCCGGCCCGGGGCCACGATGGTGGTGCGCCCGGGCTTCAGCAGGCCGAGGGCGGCCACGTCGACCGATTCCAGCTCGGCGCGGGCGCAAGGCGGGAACAGTGCGCCAAAGATGGCCAAAATGCGGAGGAGGAAGCGGGGCACGGGGTGCGCGGGAGGGGTTTCGCGGGGACTCAGAACTCGTCGTAGGCGATGTGGTTCGGGGGCACACCCAGGTCGGCGAGCATCCGGTTAGCCGCCTTGATGAGGAGGGGCGGCCCGCAGAGGTAGTACTCGACGGCCTTGGGGTTCGCGTGGTGGCGCAGGTGGTTCTCGAGCGCGACGTCGTGGATGAAGCCCCTGTGCCCCGTCCAGTCGTCCTCGGGCAGCGGGGAGGACAGGGCGAGGTGGAACGTGAAGTTTCGGTGCTTCCGTGCGAGCTCCTCGAAGTAGGTGTCGTAAAAGATCTCCTGGCGGGAGCGGGCGCCGTACCAGAAGCTGATCCTGCGGGCGGTCCCCTCGGTCTCGAGGAGGTGCGAGAGGTGCGCGCGGAGCGGGGCCATGCCGGCGCCCCCGCCGATGTAGACCATCTCGCGCTGGGTGGGCTTGATGTGAAAGTCCCCGAAGGGCCCGATCGCGGTGACGACGTCGCCGGGCCTCAGGTTGAAGAAGTAGCTCGAGCCGGCGCCCGGCGGGCATTCCTGGCCGGGCGGCGGGGTGGCGATCCGGACATTCAGCCGCAGCGTGCGCCCCTCTTGGCGGTTGCAGGCGAGGGAATAGTTGTTGCGCCGCCCTTCCTGCGCATTGCGGGCGACCAGGTCGAAGACGTGCTGGTTCTCCCAGATGGACATGAAGGGCGCGGGGATGTCGAAGTCCCGGAAGGGGATCGCCCCGTAGGCCGGGATGTCGAACTGGAGGTAGTCCCCCGGCGTGAATTCGATCGGTTGGGCGGAATCGAGCGGCTCGAGGACGAGCTCCTTGATGAAGGTGGCGACGCTCCGGTTGCTGACGACCCGCAGGCGGTAGGTCTTCTGGTCCCGGGCGCCGGCGCCGCCGACGCGCGCCAGGTTCAGGCGCAGGCGGCCGCCGCGCTCCTCCAGCGGATAGGTGGCGAGGCCGCGGCAGGCCGGCGCCCGCGCGGGCGAGCCGTCGCTCAGGTTGAAGCGCCCGTTGTGCTTCGCGCATTCGATCGTCCCGCCGACCACGAGGCCGTCGGCCAGGTGGGTGTTGCCGTGCGTGCACACGCCGTCCGTCGCGTAGAGGCGCCCCCCGGCGTCCCGGTAGAGGGCGAACGTCCTCTTGCCGTGGTCGAAGCGCAGGACGTCGGACAGGCCGAGGTCGGCCGCGGCGCACACCTCGACCCAGCCGTCGGCGTCGGGCCTGGCGTTGGACATAGGCAGGCCCTCGTCCGTCCTGGCCTTGGGCTCGGGAAGCTTCCGCTTCACGTGGTACGCGTAGTCCGTCATCTGGCGGTGCACCGCCGGGATGATCTCCCTCCACGCGGCGTAGATGCTGGGATAGGGCGGGGGCGTGTCGTCCTTGACGGCGGCGTGCAGCCGCGGAAGCGCGTGGTAGGGGACGAGCGGGAACATGTGGTGCTCCACATGGTAGTTCATGTTCCAGTAGAGGTACCGGTTGACCGGGTTCATGTAGACCGTCCGGCAGTTGAGCCGGTGGTCGAGGACGTTCTCGGCGAGCCCGGCATGCTGCGTGCCGGCGTAGAGGTACAGGAGCCAGGTGCCGAAGAGGTTCGGCAGGCAGATGAAGAGGAAGGGCAGCGGGTTGTGAAGGTAGAACGAGAGGCCGATGGACGCGGCATAGATCAGCACGTAGATCCGCGCCCGCAGGAAGACCTTCCCGAACTCCGTCTGAGGGATGTAGGTCTTCTCGTCGGCGCGCATCCGCCCGAAGACGTGCAGGAAGAGGCGCTGGGGATAGTCCGGGTGCAGGCAGAAGAGGCTCAGGAGGAACCCCTTTATGTTGGGAGGACGGGGAGCCAGGATCTCGGGGTCTCGGCCGATGATGGTCGTGTCGCTGTGATGGCGGGTGTGGCTCCAGCGCCACACCGTGGCCTCCCGCTTCACCATGAACGAGGCAACCTCGTAGAGGGCGTTGTTCATCCAGTCCGTCCTGAACGCGGTGCCGTGGCCGGACTCGTGCCAGCGCGAGTCGGAGGTCGCCGCGTAGAGCGCGCAGTACACGAGGTAGGGGAGGACGGCGACCCACGAGCCCCAGAGGGCGTAGGTCGCGTAGGCGCTCCCGAGGAGGAGGGCCACCCAGAGGAGCGTGTCCCGGATCGCGGGGCCGTTGCGCCGCTCAAGGAGCGAGCGCATGGTCTCGCGCGGCACCGGGCACTGGTACCAGTCCGCCTCCGCGAGGCCCTTCTCCACCGCGAGGGTGGCGTTCACACCGGTCAGGCTGTAGTCGAGCTGGGTGGGAGGAGGGGACGCGAGGTTCGTGTCGTGGCTCATGCGGGAAGGGGGGGGTCCGGAGGCGGAGGAGGCCTTGTGCCCGAGGGGGCTATGGGCCGACCTCGAGGAAGCCGAGGCTGTGCAGCCAGTTGGTGCAGAGCTTGGGCCAGATGGCGGGAAGCTTCCCGTTCTGGATGACCCCGAAATCGTGCTCGCCGCTCGCGAAGATGTGCACCTCGACCGGGATCCCCGCCCGCTTCAGGGCGAGGTAGAAGACCGCGCTGTTGTCGGCCAGCGCCGTCGAGTCATCCGTCGCGTGGATGAGGAGGACCGGCGGGGTGTCCTTCGGGATGCGGATTGCGGGGGAGGGCTCGTCGACGCTCTTCCCGTACCGGGCGCCCGTCAGCCAGTCCGGATAGCAGGCGACGGCAAAGTCCGGCCGGCAGCTGACATCGTCGACGCCGTCGACCGGCGCATAGGTCCGCTTGTGGAAGTTCGTGGCCGTCGCGATCGTGAGGTGGGCGCCCATCGAGAAGCCCACCATGCCGATGCGGTTCGGGTTTAGGCCCCACTGCTGCGCGCGGCTGCGGACAAGGCTCATGGCGCGCTGGGCGTCCATCTGGGGCCCGAGCGGAAGGGCCTCCTCGGGGACGTTGGGGGGCCGGGGGACGCGGTACTTGAGGATGATCCCCGTCATTCCGTTGGCGGTCAGCCACGCGGCGACCTGTTCCCCCTCCTTGTCCCAGAAGAGGTTCCAGTAGCCGCCCCCCGGGCAGATCACCATGGCCGTCCCGACATTGTTCCCTTCGGGGGGCTGGTAGACCGTGATCGTGGGATGGGTGACGTTCGTGATCAGGATGTTGCTTCCGTACTTCGTGTCGTCGGACAGGAAGGTCTTCTCGGCGCCCCGCGTGGGAAGGTCGCCCGGCGGCGTCCCCGGCCAGAGGTCCAAGGTGACCGGGGGGACCGCCCATGCGGCCCCCGCGGGGAGCAGCGCTGCGATGAGGAGCACGATCAGGGGTCGCTTGTTTGTCATGGGAGGATCAGGGTGCCAAGGGCCCGCGGCGAAAGGCAACGGCCGGGCGCCGATTGGGAGGGGGATAGTCGCGCATGGCCCATCTGGGGTAAAGCATAAGAATCGGCTGCAAGTAACCGGATGTTCCCGCGGGCCGGGTGCGCAGGCTTAATCGGGCCTCGATCCTCCTAAAGGGTGAGGGTTCGCACGCGTACCCCCCTCGCCGCCCCTGGAGGCTGAGAACCCGAATACCGGGGACGTCCCTGCGGGTGCTGGAGGTTCCTGCGCCGCCAGCAGCCTCGGACATCCGGATCGCGACCCTCCCGACACCCGTCGGAGACCGCTGGCCCACGCTTCCCGCACCCGAGCTTGTTCCCTTGTCGGAGTGGCGCTAGGATTCAACGAGGTTTTCAGGTGGGAGATTTACGGTTACGAGTCCCACCCAACCCTTCGACCTCTTGCCCAAGATGATCCGCCAGTACCCTCGAGATCCCAGTATCTCAACATGCCGTCGGGACGTCCGCAATTGCCGGCTTCTGGCATGGATGCTCGTCGGTTCGCTGCTCATTTCCCTTGTCCATACCCTGCCGGCTGCCGCTTTGCCGCAATATCCGCTGAGGAAGAGCGCAAACGGTCGTTATCTTGTCGATCAGGCCAACACCCCTTTCCTTATGATTGGGGACACGGCGTGGTCGTTGATGGTGAACATCTCGGAAGCCGATGCGGCCGTATATTTTTCCAGCCGGCAAGCTGCGGGTTTCAACACCGTGATGATTAATCTCCTATGCAACACCTACACTGGGGGACGTGCGGATAGCAGCACCTACGATGGGATCTTGCCATTCACCGGCTCAATTGCAGGCCAGACTACATATGATCTCACAACACCGAATGAGGTGTATTTTGCCCATGTGGACCGAATTCTCGCGCTTGCGGCCAGGTTTGGGATGACGATCTTTCTCGATCCGATCGACACGGGAGGCTACCTGCGTCCCGAGGGCACGCCCACCATGCAGGACAACGGCGCTGCCAGGCTCCGGGCCTACGGCCAATTCCTTGGGAAACGCTATCGAGGGTTTCCCAATATTGTGTGGCAGCACGGCAACG
>Ga0265313_10001899_pt1 | contig 18957 bp, 2 predicted proteins | sample 4123metaG_FD_203122 | JGI IMG/M metagenome (GOLD analysis project Ga0265313, IMG submission 203122) | Rhizosphere microbial communities from Carex aquatilis grown in University of Washington, Seatle, WA, United States - 4-1-23 metaG | ecosystem: Host-associated > Plants > Roots > Rhizosphere >...
GCTCCGGTACCTGCTCCAGCTCCAGCACCAGTTCCCGTACCAGTAGTCGCTCCGGTACCTGCTCCGGCACCAGTTCCAGTACCAGCGTTCGCTCCAGTACCTGTGCCAGTTCCAGTACCAGCAGTAACTCCGTTACCAGTATTTGATCCAGCACCAGTTCCAGCAGTCGCTCCAGTACCTTCTTTCGAAACTGTTCCGCCGCTGGCTCCAGTACTCGTTCCTGTACCAGCATTCGCTCCAGCACCTGTTCCGGTTCCAGCAGGCGCTCCAGTTCCGGTAGCCGCTCCGGTTCCGGCTCCTGTTCCAGTTCCACTACCAGCAGTAGCTCCAGTGCCAGTGCCAGTGCCAGTGCCAGTGCCAGTGCCAGTGCCAGTGCCTGCTCCTGCTCCTGTGCCTGTTCCGGTTCCAGCACCTGCCGTGACTCCGGTACCCGCTCCAGCTCCAGCAGTCGCCCCCGTACCTGTAGCAGCACCAGCTCCGGTACCAACAGTTGCTCCGGTTCCCGTTGTCGCTCCAGTTCCAGTTGTCGCTCCAGTTCCAGTTGTCGCTCCAGTTCCAGTTGTCGCTCCAGTTCCAGTAGTCGCTCCAGTTCCAGTAGTCGCTCCAGTCCCTGTTCCCGCACCAGATCCAGTACCAGCACTTGCTCCGGTTCCAGTTCCAGCGCTAGCTCCAGTACCGCCTGCACCACTTCCGGTACCAGTAGTTGCTCCTGTACCTGTAGTTGCTCCAGTTCCTGTAGTTGCTCCAGTTCCTGTGCTCGAACCAGTACCTTCCTTAGAGACGCTACCACCGCTTGCACTAGTTCCGGTTGTTGCTCCAGTTCCGGTTGTTGCTCCAGTTCCAGCAGTGGCTCCCGTACCTGTACCTGTACCTGTACCTGTACCTGTACCTGTACCTGTACCTGTACCTGTGCCCGCACCTGCTCCAGATCCAGTACCAGCAGTTGCGCCAGCTCCTGTTCCAGCACCAGTACCTGTGCCAGCAGTTGATCCGGTTCCAGTTGTCGATCCGGTTCCAGTTGTCGCTCCAGTTCCTGTGCTCGATCCAGTGCCTTCTTTAGAGACGCTACCACCACTTGCACTGGTACCTGTGTTCGCACCGGTTCCTGAAGTAGCTCCAGTACCAGTGGTCGCTCCAGTTCCTGTAGTTGCTCCAGTACCTGCGGTCGCTCCGGTTCCAGCAGTTGCTCCTATACCTGTACCTGTACCTGTACCTGTACCTGCACCAGTTCCAGTTCCAGTTCCAGCTCCTGCACCAGTTCCTGCTCCAGCACTAGTTCCTGTGCCAGCAGTTGCTCCGGTTCCAGCTGTTGATCCAGTTCCCGTGCTCGAACCTGTACCTTCTTTGGAGACGCTTCCACTAGTTCCTGTGTTCGCGCCAGTTCCAGTGGACGCTCCAGTTCCAGTCGTCGCTCCTGTCCCAGTAGTTACACCAGTTCCAGTCGACGCAGCAGTTCCAGTCGTCGCGCCAGTTCCAGTCGTCGCGCCAGTTCCGGTCGTTGCACCAGTTCCGGTCGTTGCACCAGTTCCTGTGCTCGAACCTGTACCTTCCTTGGAGACGCTACCACCGCTTGCACTAGTGCCAGTGGTCGCTCCAGTTCCAGTCGCTGCTCCAGTTCCAGTAGTCGCTCCAGTTCCAGTAGTCGCTCCAGTTCCAGTGGTTGGTCCACTTCCAGTCGTCGCGCCAGTTCCAGTCGTCGCTCCGGTTCCAGTGGTTGCTCCGGTTCCAGTGGTTGCACCGGTTGCTGTGCTCGAACCTGTACCTTCTTTGGAGACGCTACCACCGCTTGCACTAGTGCTTGTGTTCGCACCCGTTCCTGAAGTAGCTCCAGTACCAGTAGTCGCTCCAGTTCCAGTGGTTGCTCCAGTTCCAGTCGTCGCGCCAGTTCCAGTCGTCGCGCCAGTTCCAGTCGTCGCGCCAGTTCCAGTCGTCGCTCCGGTTCCGGTGGTTGCACCGGTTCCTGTGCTCGAACTTGTACCTTCTTTGGAGACGCTACCACCGCTTGCACTAGTTCCTGTGTTCGCACCGGTTCCGGTGGTCGCTCCAGTTCCAGTCGTCGCGCCAGTTCCAGTTGTCGCTCCAGTTCCAGTTGTCGCTCCGGTTCCAGTTGTCGCTCCAGTTCCTGTCGTCGCTCCAGTTCCGGTAGTCGCGCCTGTTCCAGTCGTCGCTCCAGTTCCTGTCGTCGCTCCGGTTCCAGTTGTCGCTCCAGTTCCGGTCGTCGCTCCGGTTCCAGTTGTCGCGCCGGTTCCTGTCGTTGAACCAGTACCTTCTTTAGCGACGGTACCACTGCTCACATTAGTTCCAGTTGTCGCGCCTGTTCCAGTTGTCGCCCCGGTTCCAGTAATCGCTCCAGTTCCTGTCGTCGCTCCAGTTCCTGTCGTCGCTCCAGCTCCGGTCGTCGCTCCAGTTCCTGTAGTCGTTCCAGTCGTGCCAACCGAAGACGTGGTACCAGTGGGAACAGAGCCTTTCGCGAGCGGATCACTGCTTACGGTAGTTCCAGTCGTGCCGGTGGTCACGGTAGTTCCCTTACTACCACTGTTGACGTTGCCGCTCTGAACAGCTCCGCCTTGAGTCACGCCACCTTGCGTCACTCCTCCTTGCGTCACGCCACCTTGCGTGACACCACCTTGTGTGACACCACCTTGCGTCACTCCGCCTTGCGTCACTCCACCTTGTGTGACACCACCTTGCGTCACTCCACCTTGCGTCACGCCACCTTGCGTCACGCCACCTTGCGTGACGCCACCTTGAGTAACGCCACCTTGCGTGACGCCACCTTGAGTAACTCCACCTTGAGTCACACCACCTTGCGTGACGCCACCTGGAGTTAGTCCACCAATCACCGTGCCCGGCAGAGTGCTGACGACTCCGGACGGCAGGGTGGTTTTGCCCAGGGTGGGATCCTGCGCATTAATAGGTACAATCGATCCACCTTGTTTGATGACTTCGGTGTTAGTCGGAACAGTTCCTTGTTGATGGGTCAATCCAAGTTGAGCAGCCTTGTCGGGAGGCAACATCAAAGCCAGCTCTCCAACACGATCCTTCGACATGTTGGCGATTAAGCCGCGCAGTTGATCGACGGACATATTCGACAATTGAGTGTTGGTGATTGCCTTGCCATCGACGACGATGATCTTACCGTCGGTGCCTGTGAAGTTGCGGACATCGGCAACCATAATCGGTTTGCCGGTGCTGTCGACAATTACCTTGCCATCAGCGGTGGTGACTTGGCCTTGCTTGTTGACACCGGTGATAGCGACCGAATTGACGGCATTGTTCTGAGCAGCCGGCAGTGGTAACCCCTTAGCGTCAGTGACAACAGCAGTCTTGCCATCTCCAACTACAGGTTTGCCATCAAGCGGAAGTGCCTTCACATCGCCAGGGTGAAGGTTTGCATCTCTATCCAGATTTTGAGTGCCAGGCTTGACTGCTTGTTGCTGAGCGATGACGGCAGCCCGCGTATCGATGGCTGTTTGAGCCGCGGCAACTGCGGTGCGCGCAGTATCGATTTGCTGCTGCGCGGAGCCAATTTTTCGATCGAGTTCTCGGGCTGTATCCTTAGATCCGGCGATAATTCCATCCTGGCGAGTATTGTCGGCCGCCAGTGCACGCTGCTGCTGTTGCAGGTGCGTAGTTGCCGTCTGCAGAGCTTGATTGGCTTGAGTTCTGTTTTCGTCGGCGCGAGCTGCATTCTGATTGGCTTGCCTTTGCTGAGCCTGCTCTCTGTCCAGGCGGGCTTGCTGCTGAACTTCCACTTGTCGCAATTGAGCAACTTCTTGCTGATTGGGCGGGTTCTTGGCGGAAGCCTGAGCGAGGTTTTCCTTAGCGCGATCGAGACCGGTCTGTGCTTCCTGCACCCGGCGGGTTGCTTCGACAGCTTTGGCTGTGTCGCTGGCAGCGGTTCTGTCTGCCAGTTGTTTTTGCGCAGTGGCATCGACGACTTTCGCCTGATCTGCTTTCAGTTGCGTATCATTGGCAGCTTTCTGTGCCTCGGCCTGGGCGGCTTGCAATCTGTTAGCGGTCGCTTCTTTTGCCAATAGAGCTGCCTGATCGGTTGCAGTCTGGAGTTTTAAGTCGGCAGCAGCCTTCTGAGCAGCAAGAAGATTGTCCTGTCCTTTTTGCGAAGTATCTTGCTGCTTTTGCAAGAGATCGGCTTTAGCTTGGGCATCGGCTAATTGTTTTGCATCCAGGTCTGCTTTTTGTTTTGCGGCGAGGACATCAGCGTTCGCTTTGTCGACATCGGATTTGGCTGATGCCACCTTATCTTGCGCTGCCTGATTGGCAAGTTGAGCGGTATAAAGATCTCTGTCCGCTTTGAAAACCGACGCTTCGGACTGAGCTACAGCAGCATCGCGCTGGGCTTGTTGTTGCTCGAAAGCCTTCAGAGCATTCAGACTTTCTGTTTTTTGTCCGAGATCGATGGCTGCGGCTTGTTTCTGTTCCTGTTTGAGATCCGCCTGCTGTTTCAGGGCATTATCAAATCTTTGATCAACATTCAATGCTGACGGTCCGCCTCCACCGTCCCTCGGAGGCTGATTCTGAAGAGCGGTGGCTATTTGCCCAGCATAAGTATCATTTTTCTTCTGCGCATCTATGGATTGCTCGACACGATTAACAACCGGCGCCGGTGGATCTCCTTTCACGACAGCGACCGGCACGGATGCGGTTGGAATAATCGGAGTCGTGACGACAGGATTGTTGACTGTTTGTTTAACAGGCGGCGGAATCTCGACAACACCTTTGACTGGTGGCAATCCGCCCTGCGGGCCCAGGTCCGCCCCAATCGGTCGCACAGGCGGTGATCCGCCAAATGGAGTGTTGGATCCACCAACCTTAGTGGCATCGGCAATTTGCTGCGGAGTGACAGTGGCAGCTTTCCAGGTGCCGTCTGTTTGCAGGGTACGCGATTCCGCATTTGGACCAGTATTGGCGATGGTGACCTTGCCGTCATTGGTGACGATGATCTGTCCCTTCTGCGGTGCACTGGCCGCCGAAGGCTGTTCAACACCGGCTTGATTATAGGTTTTCGTCGTCATCGTCGTAGCGCCGACATCCTGGTGAGTGACGACGTAATCACCGGTTTTGGAGTTGACGATTTTCACGTCAGTGCCGGTGGGACCGACTGTGGTTTGGGTCTTGTAACCGCCATTGTCGGCAGTGGTAAACACCTGGGTTTTGTGGTCGGCGCTGGTGGTGACGGTGGATTTGTCTATATTGAAAACTGTCGAGCTGCCATTGCCATAATCTATCCGCGCGGTGCGCGCCGTGCCGTCGGGCATGGTTTGCGTCCAGGTCTGGTCGCCTGTTTTGCCGTTGACTTGCAATGTTCCTTTGAATGCTGCGTCAGACGTCGCCGTCCATTTGCCGTCATTGCCGAGCGACATTTTCTGCCAGCTGCCATCCGCTTGAAGCTCGTATCCAGATTTGCCGGACGATACGAATGTAGGTCCATCTGCTTTCGGAATTTGATCTTTGGAGCGAGGATCGACAAAGCTTGTCTCAGTGCTGCCGGAGCCGGCCGGTCTGACGGAGGTGATATTGCCGAATTGGTCGCGTGTAACGACACGGTCGATAGGCAGCATGACGTTGGCGCCATCAGCACCGGGGGTAGTTTTGAAAATCGTCTCGGACGATTTGCCGGTGGCTTCAATAATCTTGGTGCTGGCAGCCGAACTTAAGATGGTTCTGCCGGTGGTACTGTCGACATAGACGTTGCTGACCTTATCGCCGGTGCCGGTCCATGTCATGGCAGGCTGATGGGTGGTGGGATCGAGCGGGCCGGCAACTCCGGTTTGTCTTTCCCAGGTACCATCTGTTCCTTGGGCCCAGCGCTCGAAAGTCGGAGCGGCCGGTGGATTAGCACCACTGTGGTCCATGGTCATCTTGGTGACGGACGTGACGTCTCCGTTAGCATTGCGATCGTAAGTGGTTATGTTGCCGGCCAGATCAACAGACTTGATCAAGCGATCGTTTTTGTCATTTACAAGAACCGATCCGTCCATCTTCACGGAGCCGTATGAGCCGTCGGCAAACATCACGTTCGGCAAGCCGTGATCGTCTATCTTCAGACGTCCTGTTACGTCAGCGCCGTTGACCTTCATCGTGGCGTTGTATTCACCGGGGTTATTGGCGTCCGGAGCAACAGCAACATGAATCGGCTGGCCGCCATCAGTGAAAGGCTGCCGCGTAAAGCCGGTCATTTCCGAATGAGTACCGCTTGCATCAGTGACCTTCTTGTACTCGTAAGTGATGGTGTGACCGGAGGTGTCGGTGGTCGCCATTAAAACCGGCTTGCCGTCTTTATCCAGGTCGCTGCCTGAATATTTCATGGTCATGCCATCTGGTTTGATGATGGTCTTATTACCATCTGAATCTTTGATTTCGGTGTCGCCACCTTCCACGGTGCGCATGAAGGTCGCCGGTTTTCCGTCCTGGCCAGCCTTAATGTCCAGCGTTCCCTTCCAGGAATCCGGTTGTCCTTCAACGTGCATCGGTTGTCCGGTGGAAGGATCGATGCGTGTCCAGTTTTGTCCGTCGGTAGTTTTCCAGGTCGCTCCCTTACCATCGTCGAATTCGGAGATGCCGCCGGCCACATTAGGATCGTGCTTGAACTGCATGTAATTGTTGTCACCATCTTTCATCATGGTGACTTGATTATTCTTGTCGGTCAGCACATACGATTCTTGTGCACCGTTCTTTATGTAGGTGCCGGTGCTGCCATCGCCATTGAAAACTTGATTTTTGTAATCTGATTTATTGTCATAGACAGTGACGAAGTTACTTCCGGAAATTACTTTAACGTCGTCGCGCGTCGTCGGTGGAGTGGTTGAATTGTCCGTGCCATGCAGAGTCTTGCCGCCGTCCGTGCTTTCGTAGACGGAGCCATCGCGCATCTGGGCCTTGATCACAGTCTTGCCGTCGTCGGCGTATGTGATGTTCGTCTCCTTACCGTTGGCATCCTTCATGTAAGTGAGGCTGCCTTGCTGGTTCAGATGCGACTCATAGCCGGTCGGTCCAAGAATTGTCGTCTCACCGGTCTTCGGATCGTGGAAGGTCAGCTTGCCTATTTCATACTTGTTGTCGAGGCTGACATTGTCTATAGTCCTGGTGCCGTCAGTGAAGGTACCGTCGGCCTGCCGAGTGAACTGCGCACCGCTGGGCGGCATCGTGAAGGACTGCACACCATCGGCGGTTTGTGTAACTTTGATCTCGGAAGGCGGCGTGCCGGGACGTGTGATTGAGGAGAAATAACCGTTTTTATCGATTTCATATGCGCTGCCGTTAGCATTCGTGACGCTGCGTTCGCCGCTTAAATGCGAAGTTTCCGTACCGCCGTCGCGACCCTGGAATACGATGTCCCCATTGGCAGCATCGACACTGACTGTGCCGGTGCGCTGGACATCTGATTTATCGTTGGTCCAGACGCCGCCTTTCTCAGTCCAGGTCGCGCCTTGGTAGTCCTTGAATTGAGTGGCGTTGCCGTTGGCATCGAAATTCGAAAATTCAGTAGTCTGGTTGAGGTTGTTGGTGACCTTGGTAATGTGTCCGGCACTGTCTCTTTCGATGGCGCCTTGCAATGACGGATTGTCGACCTTTTCTTTTCCTGTCGTCTGTTCGGTAGTAGTGACCCACTTGCCGTCACGATTGAGTTCTTTAAACTGGTAATTTCCAGTCTCGTCAACCGAGTTGACGCCTGTCCAACTGACCGTGCCACCATCCTGACCAGGTCTCGTCCACACACGTCCGGCAGCGGTAGGATCTTTGGAAAGGTCGGTAGTCCAAGTGCCTTCCTTGTTCTTAATTGTGTTCAGCTCTGCCTTGCCATCTTTGTTCAAGCCATAGCCGAATTGATATGTCTGATTGTCGGCTGTGACCATTTTGGTCGTGCGCTCGACTTGCGTGCCGTCTTTCTCGGTGATCATGGAAGACGTGACCAGCGAGCCGTCAGGATTGTGTCTCAGGTTGGTGCCATCGGCTTGCGGCACAGTGTAGCTGCCGTCACTGTTGATGCGAACATCGGCGCCACCCTTGGCGCCCAATGCTTTGCCGTCATCGACTCTCTTCCAAGTGCCGTCGGCGCCTTTTTGATACATGCCGCCTTCGCCGGCAACATTGCTCTCATTGATCGTCAAATAAGCCGGCTGGCCGGTCTTTGGATCGTATTCGATGTGAGTTTGGAGATTGCCGTTTTTGTCGTAAGTGTCGGTGGGACGACCGGACGAGTCCATTTGCACAACAGATTTGCCAGGCTTTGTCGTATCGATCGGCTGACCGTTGGCGGGCACGGTATTGTCCGAGTACGCGATCGTACGCGTGCCGTCTGTCTTGACTGTGACTTCACTGCCGTTTTGATCGAGATAACGCGCCGCTCCGGTGGTTTTATCAACTTGCAGTTGATCGCCCTGGTAAGTGGTGGCACCGACTTTGATGCTGGTCGCCAAGCCGGTGTAGTCCCGGTTGACTTCCATTTTGTCAGGCAGAACGGTGGTGGAACTGCCATCTGGTCTGTAGGTCGTGGTTGTGCCACGAATCGGATTGGTGGCGTCGCCCGAGTACTGGGTGTAGGCGAACGAACCATCGGCGTTGGCCTCGATGTGCCCGGTCCAGGTGCGCGGCGGGTTGGTATTGCTGCCGTCATTGATGGTATAGGTGGAAACCGGTTTTGGCGGAGGCCCCGGATCGGTGAATGTAGTGTCATTCTGCTTGGTGAGAGTGACGTTCGTTTTGTCCGGACCCTGTGTGGTCAGACTGGCTACATCGCCCAGGCTCTTGGTGATGATTGTCGTCCGTCCGGCGGCATCCGACACGGTCATGGAATCGGTCCCGGCACCCTTCACGTCGATCGGCTTGGGGCCATCGGTCGCCTTGGCTTGCGGCAATGCATCCATGAGTTTCGGCATGGGTGCATTCGGGTTGTTTTGGGCTATCGAATTGGCGTCTGTATTGAGAGTGAAGTTGTTTAAAACGTCCTGGACTGGCTTTGTCTCGTCCTTGACGGGCTTCACTTCGAGAGGCAGAGCGCCAGACTGCAGTTTGCTCGCGTCGATGGTCGAGTCAGTAGTTTGCGCCGCCACTGTCGTGTCGGTGGCGTCCTTCTTTGGAGGAATGATTGGTGTCGTATCGGCGCTCATTAGTCCGAAATTCGCTCCAGTTGGCGGTGATCAATCGCCCGGGTGTGCACTAAACGCCTGTTTGCTCTGAGTCGAGAATTCGAGTCTGGTAAGGGATGCCTCGGTGCCAGGAAGTGGCTCCGGTCTGACAATTGCGGGAATGCCTTCTGGACGGGTATTGTCCTTTCGGCTGCGCGTTGTCAATAATACTCCTGCACAGTAATTATTACTGTCGTCTAACCTACATTTGCACTAAAAAGAGGGCCGTCCAACCGCAAATTCGGGTAGAAATCGGCTTAATTTTTGCTAATATGAAAAATGATTAACCCGACATCCCTTTTCCAACTACTCGACCGGAGCACCCAGGAAGCGACTGCAATATTGCTTCCAGTTGGAGTGCAGGTCGTTGTTGGCCAGTTCTCTAGCCGCCGGCGGAGGCAAATCGATTCGGACCGTGCGCTTGCGGCCGTCCTGAGTGTGTTCGTTTCTTAGCGAAACGTCGTCGTAGACTTCATAAGAGACCACAGGCTCCCACGACTGACCGCGCAGGACTTCCAGCTGCCCGATCAGACCCTGCCCATCGCACTTGACCAGGCGGCAGACCTCATTGAGTTGCTCGATCGTTTCGGTGCCGGCAACGAATGTTGTGCGAGCATCCTCTGCTGCCCCTTCTGTTGGAGCAACAAAAACCGTCTTCGCATCTTCCGGAGGCAGTGTTTCAGTGATTGCAACTTCTTCTGAAGATGCATCATCCTGTCCGTTATTCGTGTCAGGCGAAGGACCCTCATCGTCTTTCTCGGAAATCTCAAAAGCATTACCACAAGCCGGACAAATCGTGGCACTGTCGACGGTCATGCGATTGCATCCGTTGCAGAGTTTTGTCGCAACTTCGGTAATAACACCGGCAGTCTTGGCACCAGATGCGGTGTGCACCGCCCCCGGTGCGCCAATCGCGCGCTGCCTGAAGTTTTCGATGTCTATGTTGGATGGGAGCAACAAAACGGCACCGCGCGATAGTGTAGCTACGGGGGTACCGCGGCTGTCCACTTCTGTGGATATTCCATTGATCTCCGCTACAAGCTTCCAGAGGCTGACGTCCTGCAAGGCCGGATGCTTCATGGCTACCGACTTGAGACTGTCCCCCAGCCTGGCAATATATTTGATGCGACCATCAACCGGTTTCGCCCTTCCGACTGGACCAAGCAAGCTTTCGATATTGGCTCTCTTCTTCTGGGCAGCCTCCATAGCCGATGCAGCCAGGGCAGCGGTCACTTCGGCTGAAGTGGCCGGTTGCGTGCCCGGAATGATTGTGGTTGGAACTCCACCGGGTGGAGTAGTACCAGAGGCCGGACCGCCCGTGGCCGGACCACCGGCTTTATTTCCGCCCGTCCAGCCGGTTCCGAAGCGAGCTGTCAACTCTTCGTCGGCAGTCATCTTCTTATCTTGCGACATACCGGCCGCCTTGGCGCCGGCAATTCCGCCCTTTCTGTACTCTTCAATTTCAGTTGTAGAAGGCAACCAGATAATCATCTTCGGTTTGAGATCCGGCACTTGCTTGCCGTTTTCAACCCGCAATTGAATGACTTCTTTGTTGATTTCATAAATGAGCGGCGCCATTTTGACGTCGCGCAATTGCTGAGAGGCAATGCTTTGCAACGTGTCTTTCTCGCGCACGATATAGCGGCGGCGTTTTTCCCTGTCGCGCTGCTTGTCTTTCTCCTCTGACTTTTCTTTTTCTTTCTGCTCTTGCTCCAGCAGCTTGCGCTTCTTCTCTGCCAGGGCGGCAACCATGAGAGCATCCAAACGGGCTTTTTCATCTCGCTTATGCTGCTCTTCTTTTTGATGTCTTTCTTTCTCTTTTTCTTCTTCTGCTTTCTTGTGCTGCTTTTCTTTTTCGTCTAGATACTTATCTTCTTTGCGATCTACATTGGCAATGGTGTCCGGCTTGTCAGCCTTGCCGTCATTCAGTTTTGAACCAGGCAGAGCAATATCTTGCTGTCTTTGTGCAGCAGACTCCGGCTTGCCTGTGGTCGTCTCTTTCGCTTCGGCTTTACCCGGCAGATCGGGTTTTTCGCCACGATTTAGTGCATCCATTTTGGCAGCGTTTTGAGCAGCCATCTGGGCCGCATCCAATTTGCCTTCCGGTCCTTCGAAGCGCGCACCGGTTTGACGTCCACCCTGCAGTCCGTCCTGTCCGGCTAGTTTGACGGTCGGTTGCGCAATCGGGTCTTTGCCGTTGCGCAGGTCGAGCATTTGCCTGAGGGCAATTTCTTGAGCAGCGGTCATTCTGGCAGTCAAAGCGAGCGCATCGGGTCTGTCCATAAACTGGCGATTGATGCCATTCAGCTCCATAGCGGCCAACCTTTCGCCCGGACGCGTCGGATCGAGTTTGCGACCGAGAATGTCCTGAATGTTGAAAGCATTTTTGGTGCCGTCCAGTCCGAACTGCTTGTTGACGTCGCCCAAAATCTTGGTCAGATCGCCAAGCATGCGCTGAGTGTCTTTGGGCGCCAACTGCTGGTTATTGATCAGATCCTTGTTGACCTTGAGGAAGTCATAGAGGCGCTCGGTTGGATTCTTGAATTGATCCGCCATGCCCATGAAGTCTTTGACGCGGGCAGGATTAAACTTGCCGTCGGCAGAGCCGTCGGTAAGGAATTTGGTCAAGCTTGCAGCTTTGGCCGGGTCCAGTCCTTTGAATATGTCGTCGACTTTCTGACCTTTCGTCATTTCCAGGCGCTTCATCGCGTCATTAAGGAAGTCGCGCGTACCTTTATCATTTAAGTCAAATCCGGGAATGCCTTTTTGGTTTTGCGAACCTTTCAATGCATCCAGTCCGTGTGACGATTGATCGCCGCCGTCCTTTTGTCCGCGCAGTCCGGCCAGATCGCCCATCTTGCCTTCGCGATCGCGAGCGTCCTTCCAATTTTGCTGCAGGGCAGCCAGTGCATCCGGATTGTTCTTGAGCTTTTGATCGAAACCTGGAGGGAACGGCTGATCCTTTTGCTGGCGCATCATGTCCTGCACCTGCTTCATGTCGATCGTGCCGCGCTGTCCCTGGTCGCCCGGCAATTTGATGTCTCTATTAGGTTGGAAAGTATCGCCTTTGTCGCGACCGTGATCTCCAAGTTGCCGTTGCGCTGCGGCCAGTTGATCTTGCTGCGATTGCGCCGCCAGCCTCACGGCTCGATCGTTGCCATCGACAACTGGTGCTCTTGGAACAAGGTCTTTTCCGGGTGCCAGCCCATCGGTTGGTTGCAGCTTGCGCCCAAAGTCGCCGGGAGTGAATTGCTGTTGATCTCTGGGTTGGCCTTTTAAGGCCTGATCATTGGCGTGCTGAAGAGCCAGCCGTTGCTGATCTCCCAGGTCAGCGCGCTGCGCGATAGCAGCTGCAGCCTGACGATCGACAACCGGTGCAACTGCCGCTTTGTCGACTACAGCGTGATCGGCAACAGGCGGCACGACACGGTGATCGGGTGTGGGCGTGACGACTCGGTCAGGCGAACCGGCATTGGCGTCTCTGACCTGCGTCTGCACCTTCGCCCATTCAGCGGCTTGTTGAGCCTCAGGCAATTTAGAAATACGCTGTTGCTCTTGCCTGAAGTCTTGCGCTCCCATTACGTCGTGCAGCGCATTACGCTCTTTGGTCGTGAATTGATTATCGATGTTGGCGGTGGCGGTTGTAAGTTTATCGGGGGCGACGGGCGGCCTGTGTGTGAGATCAGCTGTCCCAGTGTCGTTTGTAACAGCCGGAGTTCTCCTGCCCTGGTCAGTGACGGGTGCAACAGGTTGGTCATTTCCGGTCGGACCTTTCTTGATGGGATCTGCTTGCTGATGCACGCCTTGATCGCCGGTCTGTGTCGCTGCGGCGCTGCGCACTGGTGGCACGTCGGGCGGGCGCACGCCACTGTGGTTCGGCATAGGTGTATAGACAGTTTGGTCACCGCGAGTGTCGATGCGATACTTGTCACCGGCATTGGTCATAACAAACTGGTCCCGGCCCTGATTCCAGCTGGTTCCCTGGATCTGCTCACCATTGGCGCCAGTCATCGTATATGGCTTAACTGTGTACGGGGTTTTGTCGCCGGGTTCGATTACCTGACTGCGACTGGCCAGTTGATTGTGAAACGCCTCAGCAGCGGTAGCGCCAGCGTCAGGCGTCACTTCTGGATTAGTAACCCTGTCGTTTGGATTCGGAGGCAGCTTCGAGTCGACCAGCTTATCGTCTGGTTTCGGAAGAACGGGGTTGTTTGCACCACCAGTCATTCGACTTCTCCTTAGCTAGAGGACTGACCGCGTTAACGGACTCCATCCACAGCAATATTCGGCTCACTTAGTAAGTTTGCGGTCGCTCCCGGCAGAAGACCGGGCGCATTAATAATAAGACTGTCCAAATAGGTTGTCAACAATTCGACACAACCGCCCACATTTAATCTTTTCGGCTGTCCAGCCGTCCCGATGCCAAGGATAGATACGCCACAAGGCTGGTTCGATTTCTAGGCAGGCACAACCCACTAATGATTACTAGGTACATTGCTGTCGGCAATCTTTCCGACAGTTTTGCGCGTTTTCAGCACTAGAAGCCGACAAGTCGTTTTTCCACACCCAGGACAACGCTCAATGGATTCTGTTCTCTCAAACGGCCAAAATGACCAGAGCACTCAGTACAACGGCAAGAAAGCGCCGGAGTATGTAGTCGCCGATAAGGATGATGAGCTCGACGATACGCATCATCGTCTGCTTTTTGGCGGAAACACAACCCAGCCGACTGAAACTTCGATAGAGAGCACAATTACTGCCACCATAAAAACAGGCGGTTCTGTCCAGCGAGCAAGAGACACTTCGCCCGAGCTAAATCTGGTCAATATTGTTGCCCTGAGCACACCGGCTACCACTAGATCTGACGTCAGACCAAATGCTCCGGCATCCAGTTATGAATCAAATCCATTGCCCACGCAGGCAAAACTCGGCGTCGCAGGCACAGTCGGTCTGCAAAGTCAGTACAGCGACAACATCACACCTCCCGGCCGCCGCTCGGCAGCCAGCGACAAAGTTTCTATGCAGTTGGCCAATGACTCGACACCGGCGCCACTTCTTGTGTCGGTTCGAATGAGCGATCTGGATCCGGTAACCAAGCACCAAATGGCAATTGCCGGTACCAACGATCTTTTTGAACGTCTCAGGCAGCCTGTCCAGCCTGGCACCAAGGACGACACCACAATGTCAGTCAAGACAGGCGGTACTTCCAGAAGAGCTCCGGCTCCGATCGATAGTTATAGCGCCAGTCCATCACAACTGCCTGCCATTGGAGCCAATGGTTCATACAGGCCGGCTGCGGACAGAGTAGATCCAGCGGCCGTTGCGCCCGTACGCGGAAGTACGGACAATCGAACAAGCGGTATCATCACCGGTGCTACCGGTGTATTGCCAGATGCGATTGGCACTATATATAGTGCCACCGTCAAACCAAAAACCGCCGGCGAAATGCTTGGCGCTCTGGACAATATGCCTTTGCCAAAACCCAGCCGATCGCTGGGCGACGGCATAGTATCAAATCTCAACAGCGGTATGCAGAATGTCTCAGACATAGTCAACACTGCACTGCCGGCAATTAGAAGATCCGGTGCGGCAGACCATGCAATCATTCAGCCGCTGCCACTCGATCCGGCTACTTCCATTGGACATCCGCCACAACCCGCCGCTGATCCGGTCAGGTCTCTCAGACAAGTAGAATCCAACCCATCGGCACAGTTACCGCTGCCTGGCATTTTGACTGCCAGAAGTGTGCAACCTTCGGCTGAGCCTCTTTCTGCAGGAGACACAAGAGCCGGTGACCTGAACAAAGGATTTAACGTTGCTGGAAACAGCGTGAACAGCAGTGACAGAGTTACCGGCAAACAGCTCGGTTCTGTTCCAGATGTTCTTTCACCCGCAGCGCTCAACCCGGCTCGTCCACTGCCGAACCAAATCTTAAGTCCATCAGGCGACATATTGCCGGCGGCAAGCAGCAGAGTCGGCGCTCCGATCAACTGCGACACCACTTTGCCGTCACTGACTCCCAGAAGGGAAACTCAGCCACCGGCAGCCACGGCTCGAACGGTTCCCATCTTTACGGGTGACGGAACTGTCCTGGTGGCTGTACCAAGACCAGTCAACTCCGATACACCTGTCAATGCGCTTCCTGCGGCCGCACCGGTTGCAAAACCGGAAGGTGTCATCAAAAACGCGGTCACCGATTTCGGAAATCAGATCGGCAATGGTCTCAAGGGAATTATCAGTCCTAACGGCGAAGTCATAAATCCGAATACCAGACCAAGCGACCCGGCATCGCCACGCGATCTACCAGGCCATCCTGTACCAACAGGCGTCAGAAATGACGTCCTTCCTGTGCCTCTAAACCTGCCCGTGATCGCACGCAATGGTGATCTTATTGCGGCAGTCAGAACACCGGACGGCACCACGCCTAATGACAAATCGGGCAAAGATCCGATTGCAGTCGTGGACAGAGGCGGAGTGAAAGTCTCAGACGGCACCGTCCCGGTCGGCTCAAATGTCCCTGGTGGCAACAATGTTCCAGGTGGCGCCGACCGAAATTTAGGAAAAAGCGGTGATCCTTCGGCAATCACTGACAGAGGTCCTGCAAGAACTGCTGACGTCCGCGTATCAGACCCAGGCCGCAACGGTGACCCAGTTGGCCGCAATGCCGACCCGGTTGGTCGCAACGCCGATCCGGTTGGTCGCAATGGCGACTCAGTTGGTCGTAACGGTGAATCAACTGTGCGCGCTGGCGAAAGTGTTGCTCGATCTGCAGAGCCCATAGGACGTACCGGCGAGTCAACAGTTCGCACCGCAGATAGTGCGGGCAAATTTGCAGGCGAAGGAAACGTTCGCAATGCCGATGGCGTTGTAAAAGGCAACGAAAGCATCGCTAGAGCAGCAGACGCCGCCGTCAGGGGTGGGGAAATTGGTGGCAAGACTCAAGATGGAGCACGGATTGCCGACGGCACAAAACTGGCCGAGGGAAGCGTAAGATCGCTCGACGGACAAATCAAGATTGCCTCCGATGTTCTCGCCTCATCAGGCAAAACATTCGACGGCTCCGCGCGCACGGCAGGCGAAGCACTAACAAAAGGCAGCGATGCTTCTATTCGCATCAACGATCAAATTGCCATGGTGCGCTCTCAGGATATGATCGCCAATAATGGTCAGATTGTTTCCGGCGACAAAAACATCAGATTGGCCGACGCCATCGTCAAGGCTGCCGATCAATTGGTGAAAGCACCCGATATCAGCCAATCCGTCAAGCTCGACGGTAGCGTGCGCATTTCAGATCAAAATATCCAAAACAATCAAAATGGTCAAAACGCGCAGAACCTGCAAAACGTTTTCAACAACAATCCTTTGCAAGGCAATCAGGTGATCGCCAATAACCAACAAACCAAGAGCGAAGCCGGTCGCAGCGACGCAAATGCTGGTGCACGAGTGAGCGATCAAAATCAAGTGATCGCTCAAAATCCGCTCGGTATTCAAAATCAAATCGCTGCTCAAAATCAAAACGCCGCCATTGCCGGCAAAGATCAAGCCGCAGCTCAGAACGTCAAAGCGACTGCTGACAGCCCGGTGCCGGGACAAAGAATTGCCGATATTAAGGTAGATCAAGTTGTTGCCGACATACTCAATCATGTGCGCAACAATGGCAAAGATCAGCAAGCCGGTGCGAAGATACTCAGTTCGCTCGATCAAATTAATGCTGCCAACCAGCAGCTTGATGTAAGAAGCCTTCTCGACGCAGCTGCAGTGCGTCGAATTTTAGATGGACAGGGGATTGCACTCAGTCCCGCCAAACTTGACTCACTAATGGAGGGTTTACGGCCGACAGGTGAACATGCCGTTGATTACGCGCTGCCGAGCATAGGATCGCTTAACCTCAGTCAAATAATCAGTCTGGGAGAGCGCTTACAAGAGGCAGTGGCGGGCGCAGGCAATGAGACCTCCGAACCGCAAAACAAACCTCAGCTTCAACAAAATCGCACAAAATACATTGTCAAAGAAGGAGACACACTCGAGTCAATCGCGCAGGAAAAACTTGGCGACGCACGCCTGGTTCAACTGCTGATCACCATCAACCGCGCTCTGGTCAATTACAGATTGGAAGACGAGACCAAGGTTGCATATGTTGTGCCGAATCAGTATCTCTGGCTGCCTACAGACCACGAGCTGGAAATTCACAAACGGAATTTCTTCGGCAAACACGGAAAAGAAGGTTCTGCATCTCTGAGCATTAGCTCCAAGCAGAACACGCCTTTAATTCCTCCCGTCAGCTTCGACCGCACCAGGGAAGTTTCGGCTGAAGTCTCTGCCAGCTGGCAAGATTTCAGACCGTCATATAATTCATACAATTCATCCAGTTCCAATCCGCTTTCCGGCAACCGCATGAAGGCCGGCTATGAGCAGCCGAGATTGGCATCCGCCTCTGGTTCGATAAGCGGCTCAAGAAGCGGTTCAACAAGTGATTCTGACAACGCAGGCAGAATGGCCGGAAACCTCAGCAAGGTTCGCCATGCAGGCGGAAGACAGAGCGTAAGATTGGATGAAATCGAACATGCATCTGCACAAGTAAGTCACCGCCAGTGCTATCAAGTCTTGGAAGGTGAAACCTTGATGTCGATTGCAGCATCGCTTGAATCCATTGGTCACATCAGCATGTGGAAACTGCTTGCCAAAATCAATGGATTCCAAATTGAAGAGGGTGGACTGGGCAAGTCGTTGGAAAATCTTTACGCTGGCCAATTCATCGTTTTGCCGACCACAGACGAACTGAACGAATTCAAGCTCTTGGAAAAACTGACTGTTTGCACGCAGTCCGCTTCAAACAACGCTTCGAACAATGCTTCGGACTCCGGCGCCAATAATGCCTTCGCATGCGTAGCGGAGCCAAAGCACGTCGCCACTCCACCACCTCCGGCGCTGGTTGCACTTGCGCAAGGAGTGGGCGGTTTGACTACGGTTCACAGGCTATCTTCCTACACTCGTCTTGTATTGAACGATCTTCCTCAACTGGAAAATTGCTTCAGCATCACCGTTGAAGCCCGTTGGAATGGACAATGGAAGCCGATGGCGTCTTACGAATGCCGCCACGGACAAACAACACGCCACTTGTACAACAAGCATGGCGAGATCAAATCCATGGAATTGGAATTGCCACCATATGTGATTAAAGAGATGGCCAGAGAAGATTTCATTCGCAACTGGAACGCCTATGTCAACAGCTTCATGGGCAACTCATCAGAAAGATGCGTTCAGTCTTGAATCACATTATCGCTCTCAATTCCTAATGCCAGGTCAATCTTCTCAAGTACTTCGGGAAGCATGATTCTGTGCATACATTCACCGGGAGCATTCGGTTTGGCAAACTGGCAAGCTTTGGCGCCGTGACAGCGGCAAGCTTTGCTCTGGTCGATAGTCATAACGGAGCATCCATATGGACCACTTCGTTCTGGATAGGTGGCGCCATAAAGACCGATCACAGGAGTGCCTACAGCAACAGCCAGGTGGGCGGGTCCGGTATCGCCGGAGATGGCGAAAATGCAACGACGTAGCACGGCTGCTGTTTCCGCCAGAGACAGCAGCCCCGCCACATTGATGCAAGCATTGTCGGTCTCTTTATTGATGGTTTCGCAAAGTTCGGCATCATCCTCGCCACCAATCAGTAGCAAGCGGAACTGTTGTCGCTCTTTCAGGTTTCTTATCAAATAAGTCCATCCATCCGGTATCCAGGCCCGATGCGGGCGAAACCGGCCGACGCCAGGAACAAGCGCGATCAATGGTTTTCCTGAGAAATTGCCCT
>Ga0265313_10001903_pt1 | contig 18941 bp, 34 predicted proteins | sample 4123metaG_FD_203122 | JGI IMG/M metagenome (GOLD analysis project Ga0265313, IMG submission 203122) | Rhizosphere microbial communities from Carex aquatilis grown in University of Washington, Seatle, WA, United States - 4-1-23 metaG | ecosystem: Host-associated > Plants > Roots > Rhizosphere >...
CCCGTCGATATCGATCATAAAAAAGGCGCTGTCCGCGCGACCGTCGAAGAAACCGAGCTGCGGGCTCACGAGATCCCCTTCTCGCGGAGCATGAGCAGCACGCCTTCGTAGAGTTTGGTCTTGTAGATCACGTCGCCGACCAGACCGTGGCGCACGAGCGCCGGGCCGAGGTCCTGCCACCGCGCGAACGTACGCCAGCTCGACGAGATGACGATCTTCGCACCCGTCTCGGCGATCAGCCGGTTGAGGCGCACCACGCACTCCGGCGCGATCGGGATCGGCAGCGGCTCCGCCGCCGTCGGCGAGATCGCGCTGCGCGTGTCGCAGTGGTTGAGCACGCCGTCGATGTCTAGGAAGATCACTCTCACGGGATCCCGCGCGCGGCCAACTCGGCGCGGACGGCCTCCTGCACCTCCGCGGTGCCCTCCAGCGCCTCGGGATGCGGCGCCAGCGCGTGGACGGCGAGGAAGTGCCGCAGTTGCTCGGTGGAGAGCCGCGCGAGCTCCTCCGGGCAGATCGTGCCGTCGCGCACGACGACGACGCGGCCGTCGCTGCTGGGCGAGCAGCTCGGGCACACGATGCCGTCGCCGCGAGCGTTCAGGCACCAGCCGCGCGGGTACGGGGGACCCGGAGCCTTCGTCCGACAGACGGCGCAGTTGCTCCAGGCGACGGCGCTCGTCACGCGGCCTCGTTGGCACAAGTCAGCGCAGCGCACTTCGTCATCGGGTTCTTTCGCATGGGGTGACGTCGATCAGCTTCTGATTCTTCATCCTAGATCGCCGCGCCGTGCAAGGGCAGAGACCGTGGCAACACGTAGCCTGTTGACACCAGCTTTCAATAACTTATAAGCGCTTGCCCTCGGCTTGACGTCAAATCTATATTTGACGACATGAACAAGGCTCCCCGTCGACACGATCCTGGCCCGTCCTCGTCGAGGGTCACGGACGACGACCTCCGCGCGTTCGTGGCGTGGCTCCAGGCCCAGGGGCTGGCCAAGACCACGGCGGAGATGTACGCGCACGACGCGCGATCGGCCGCAGATGACGGCTTCGCCGCGCGACTGCTCGACGGCGAGCTCGCGCCAAAGACACGACACCGCATCCTTGCGGCCGGACGGCAGTGGGCGAAGTTTCGCGAGGACCCCGCGCTCACCGCGGCCATCGCACGGATCAAGCTGCCGCCCGCCCGCCGCAAGCTTCCGAAGATGCCGGTCGAGCGCGATCAGTTGTTCGCGATCATCGACGAGCTGCCGCGCGCCGACTACCTCGAGCCTTCCATGTGCGCGGTGATCGGAATGATGGCGTGCCGCGGCTTCCGCGTCAGCGACGTGCTGCGCATCCAGCGCGGCGAGTTGGCGCAGGCGATCGAGACTGGCATGCTCGTGTTCCCGGGCAAGGGCAATCGGCGACTGGAGTTCGGACTCATCAAGACATGGTTGCCCTACGTGACGGTACTCGCCGGTACGGTCGGTGAGTGGAAGCGCATCGAGGACCTGATCTGCCCCGGTTCGGATGAGGAGACCCGACGCAAGAGCGCCGTGCGCGCGGTCGAGCGAGCACTCACCAAGCTCGCGCTCCGCGCCGGCGTGTCGAAGGTCTACCCGCACCGGCTGCGTCGTACGTACGCCGTCGAGTACCTGCGCCAGCACCCGGGCGATCCCGAGGCGCTGCTCAAGCTCACGCAGCACATGCAGTGGGCAGACGAGTCGACGGCGCTCCAGTACGTCAACCACGCACGCGGTCGCGAGCTGGACGCGGCTGCGGAGAGGATCTTCGAGCGATGAGCATTACAAGGCGGGGGCTGTTCAACATCGATCCTGTCGAGCTGCTCCAGAAACGCTTGGAGCACGAAGTCGTCGCTCCCGATCCAAAGCTGCTCGAAGGAACTACCTGGGACGTCAATCGTTACAGAAATGAAGTCACGGCGCGCATCCATCTTCGCGAAGAACTCTTGCTCAAGGAACTCAAGATCGACCAGGGCGCTTTCGACATCGTGTGTCGTCTTCAAGAAGATCCTGGCCTGCTCACGCGGGTGAAAGCGTTCCTTCAACGAAACGATCTAGATCAGATCTTCAAGCAGCGTGTACAGATCAATGACGAAGAATGGTCCGTGTACAGAGCCTGGTCCAGCGCTTGCATGTCCCGGTGCGAACGCTGCCAAGAAGCGGTTGCGACGTGGCATGTCATTCGAGGTCAAAAACGACTGCTTTGTGAGGCTTGCGCTAAACGTTTGGCGCGACACCAACGAACAACTTCCACGAACATCGGCCCAGCACTGAAGGAAGCGCGACGCTTGAAGTTACCGGTGACACTGACACTTGAAGAATGGCTCCAAACTGTCGCGCGCTTCGAGGATCTGTGTGCGTATTGTGGAGATCGTTGGGAGGTTGTCGAGCACGCGACACCGACACAGCGAGAGGGCGGCATGACCTTCGCGAACTGCCTGCCTTCTTGTGAAAGCTGCAACCATTTCAAGAGCTCTCAAACGCTGGAGGAATGGCTCACGAACGTTGAACAAGCGGAACAAACATCCTGGCTGCGTCCCTACGTAGAAAGCCGTGCCGCGCGTCTTCAACAAGCACTCGCTTGGCTGCGTCAGCAAGGCAGGGCGCACTAGTGAAACCGATCGATCTGACCGAAGAAGAGATCGCTGCTGCTAGCAGCGAAGAACTCCGGGACGCCTACCGTACGCTCCTCACAGAAGCCCAGTCGCTGCGTGATCTGATCAGCAAGCGCACGCACGCCGCGATCAGTGGCCTTCGCGATAAGGGGCTCAAGTTTAACGGCAACCTTCCGTACGGGCTAGCAGCCGACGAGGACACCAATAAGCTCAAGCCCTCGCGATACGAGAAGCGCCTGATCGCCGAGATTACCAAGCTCCATGCGGAGGGCCGATCTTTGCGAGACATCTCGCGGACGCTGACCGAGCGAAGCTTCGTCAACCGTAAGGGTAAGTCGATCGACGCCAAGCAGGTCTCTCGCATCCTTGCTGCCGTGAAGGCTGCGGAAGCCCACTAGGGTCTACCACCTCATGCACTCGTTCTGCTATCACTCCTCCTGCGCATGTCTCCGCGGTGCATGATTCGAGGCCGAACTCTGGGTGGTGCACCACCCGTGTCCCGCGCATCACGACGACCTCACCGATCGACAGTTGCTGGAGACGGGTGCGCACCGACCCAGGGCTCACGTTCGCGGGGTTGCACGGTCGTCGACCTTGGCACGCGAGCTGCTCTACCTACGACCATCATGAAGCGCCCACGCTGCCCGCACTGCGGGAACTCCGATCCGAAGCTCATCCAGGACAACGGCGAGCCCGCTGGATCGCCCGACCTGACGCTCCTGTGCGTCGCGCGCGTGGTGCCCAGTGCGTGGAGCTTCGACCACGTGGCGCCGCTGCCCGAGGACCACGACGCGAGTGGGCGGGTCCCGTGCGGCATGCAGTGGGACGCCAACCAGGAGGCGGCGTGATGACGACTACCCGTGTCTCTCGCGCCCCACGCCGTCGTCCTGCGGACACGGGGTACGCGCGCACCCAGGATGACGGGTCGCGCCCTTACCCCGGACCCGAGGTCGGCACGCGACCTGCTCTCAGGAGAGGCATGACGTTCAAGGTCAAGATCGGCACGTTTGGCGACGACGACTCGGCGAACATCACGGTCGACGGACGCGTGGTCGGCTGGCTGGAGCGCGTGCGCGGCGAGCGCCTCGCGTCCGCGTCGAGCCGGACCCGCGTCGCGTTCGTCTCGCACTACTCGATCGTGCTCACGGACGACGCCGCCAGTGCCCAGCTCGGCAAGCACGACGTCGCGTCGCCCGCGGAGGCCAAGGCCGAGGTCGCCGGTGCCTTCGATCGCTGGCTCGCGCTCACGGCGAAGGAGAAGAGAGCGTGAGCACGCGGCTGACGTCAGCGCAGCGGCGCCTCCTCGAACACGCTGCCCGCCACATGGTCGGACGCGTCGTCGGAGGCGCCGATCGCACCCGCGTGCTGCTCCGCGATCGCGGGCTCATCGAGTCCGACGGTCTTCACTACAAGATCACGGACGCCGGGCGGCGCTCCATCGCCAAGGGTAAGGAAGGTTCCCCGTGAAGACCACGACGCTGCTAGACTTCTTGACCGAGGCGCAGATCGCAGACGCGCTCGATCTGTACGACAAGCACGGCGATCGCGCCGTAGAGCAGATCCAGCAGCGCGTGATCGAGCCGAACCTGCCGGCGATCAACGCCAAGATCGGCCAGGAGAACGACGCGCGGTACCTCGCGTACGCGGTCGTCCACGTGCTCACGAAGGCGCGGGAGCAGCGGCTGTCATGACGCAGACCCTGCGAGACCTCGCCGCCGAGCAGATCGCCGCCGTCACCGGGGAGTACGGCGCGCCGGACGACCGCGACGCTGCGATCGAGAGCTGGATCCGGCACCTCGTCGGCACCTGCCAGGTCCCGGACGACCTCCTCGCGGCGATGCCGGAGGTGTCGCGCCACGACGACCCGCAGGTCAGCCCGCAGGAGTACGAGTGCGGCTGCGTCGCGATCACGCGCGTCACCGACCGCAACAGCTGCGCGTGGCTCGGCCCCACCGAGCAGCCCTTCGAGATGCGCCTCGCGCTGCCGTGCGATGGCCCCGCCTGCGAGCTTTCACACCTGCGATCGAAGAAAGGCTGACGTGCACTGCATCGACGACAAGCTGAATGGGATCGTCCTCAACCACGACGGCGACTGGTCCGGCGAGGTCCGGATCGCCTGGTACGTGGCCGCCGAGCGCCGCGATCCGGGCCCGACGCCGCCGTCCCTGCGCGAGTGCTGGTGCAGCGGCGCGGATCTCGTCGCCGGACGCTTCACGCCCACGAGCGGCCCGCCGGGCGAGCCCGCGCCCTCCGATCCGCCGATCAACGTCATCACGCGCGCCGTCGCGCTCGCCGTCGAGCGCCACCTGCGTGCCAAGATGGAGCGCGCCCTCGACGACCTCTTCATCCACCGGGGCAAGCTGTGAGCGGGCCCGTGATCAAGGACGCCGGATCGGCTGGGCGGGTCACGTGCTACTACTGCGACCAGGGCTTCCGCCGCGTCGACGGCGTCCACGTTGCCAGCCAGCGCCTCGGGATGATCCCCACGACCCCGTGCGATCAGGTGTTCGCGACCCTCGGCGGCGGCATGACGGAGGACAACACCCGTCCGTGGCTAGCGTACGTCGACGGGGAGCCGATCCGCAGGTGGAGCGGCGACGTCCGCCGCTTCGCCTCGGCGAGGACCGCCTATACTGCGGCCTGCAAGGCGGCGCCGCGGAGGTGGCATCCGTGACCCCGATCGGGCAGCTCCGCGCGCAGCTCCGCGCGACGAAGCGCTGGATTCACAAGGACATCGCACGTCGCAGAGGCGTCCCCGAAGACGTCGTGCGGAAGATCTACGCCGCCGTGCAGATCGCCAAGCGCCAGGAGCTGCATGGCGGCTACACCGTTGACCTGATCGAGCGCAGTGTCGGACGCATACTGAATATCTACGAACACAGCGTCGCGTATCTCGCGCGTGAACATCTGGGATACAGCTGCCCGCCGCGCGGCTACGGGGGGCCTGAGCCGCGAGGAGCCGCGAAGGAACCGCCACGCGTGACTGATCACGAGAAGCTCGCCGCAGCTGGACGGCTGGCGGCGCGCGGCGCCGCGATCATCCGCGACGTCCTCAATCGGAGAAATAAGTCCATCAAGGCGCGCAAGCCCTCGTTCAGCGTACTCCTCAAGAAAGCGGCAGAACTCCTCGACGACGCCGCAAATGCGTGCGCGCAAGCCGGCTCCATGATCCGCACCGGAACGTTTCGCGAGCGTGCGAAGTACGCTCGACACGGCGACTTCAGGATGCTGGAGATCTACAACCACCCCGATTTCTTTCAGGACGATCGATGACCGACCTCAGCCTCAGCCCTCAGCCGGTGGGATCACCCGTGAGGCGGGTGCAGCCCTACCCGTGTCTCCTACACCCCGCGCGCGGGCGCGTCGAACACGGGGTCGGCCGACACCCGGGCTCACCCGACGCGCACTTGCCCGGTGTCGACGCCGGCACGCGACCTGCTCTACGTCCGGGCATGCCCAAGCGCGCCCGCCGTGAAGTCGACCGCTCCGCCACCACCGACGTCGTCTCGCAGCTCGAGTGCGCGATCCGCCGCCCGCAGGCGACCCTGATCGGCGCGCTGGTCGGCGGCCTGGTGCCGTGGTTCGCGCGCACGCTCGCGCACGAGGAGGTCCCGGCGGCCTGGACGGCTGGCGACCACGCGCTGGCCGTGGTCATGATCGCGGTCGTGCTGGGCTGCGCGTGCTTCTCCGGGCTCTCGGTCCACAAGTTCGGCCGCGCGACCTTCGGCGACGCGCGCAAGGCGATCGGCTTCACGATCGCCCTGGAGGGCGTCATGCTGGTCTCGCGGGGGGCCACGAGTGCGGTGGCGCTGGTCGCGCTGGTCGCGATCAACGCGCTCGGCAACGGGTCGGCGATCGCGCTCGCCCGCGACGCCGCGTGCCGCCGCCGCGAGGCCGACGCCCGCCGCGCCGCGACCCGCGCGCGGAGCCGATCGAGCCGAGTCCCCGCGCGGGGGGACGCCCCCGCCCCCGCCGCCCCCGCCTCGCCGCCGCGGCGGCCCGTCGGCACCCCGGGCCTGGTCAGGGTGCCGATCTGGACGGCACCCGCGGACGACGCGATCGACGCCGAGATCGTCTCCGAGGAGCTGCTCTCGTGAGCGCCGTCGCCGTGCCGATCCAGCGGGGCTTCACGTACGAGGTGCGCCTGTGCGTGTCGATCCCGATCGCGTGGGCGACGCTGCTCAAGCAGGCCGCCAAGCATCACTACGACTCCAGGTGCAACGAGGCGGGCGATCACGGCGTGATCAACGGTCTCTACAACACGGCGCACGACAGCGAGTGGCCGAGCTACCTCCCGGTCACCTGGTCGGACCTCGATCTCACCGCGAAGGTCGCCGAGCAGCTCGAGTACCACGCCACCGATCGCGCCGCGATCCGCGCGATCCGGACGTGGCTGCGCGAGAGCATGGACGCGATCGCGCAGCAGCACCAAGCATGTCGGGCGCTGCCGGGAACCGCGACGGAGGAAGCTCCGTGAGAACAGGAGTCCGATGACGCGGTACCTAGCACGCGTCGAACACGCGCCTGATCGCGCGATCGACCGCGCGACGGCGATCGCGCGCGACGTCCGCGCGCAGTTGCTGCGCTACGAGGAGGTGCCCCGCGACCTCGCCGGCGAGTGCGGGCTCGCCGCGATGCTCGTAGCCGCGGCGATCGCCGACCCGCGCGCGCTCCGCACGGGCGTCTACATGAAGCCCAAGCCCTTCCTCGGTAGGCGCGGGCGCTACCCGTACCGGCACGCCTGGTGTCGCGTCGGACCCATGATCGTCGATGCCACCGCGACGCAGTTCGACCGCGGCAACAAGGTGGTGCACGTGGTCCGCTGCGACGAGGACGTGCGCTACGTCGAGACGGCGGCCGGCGCCGACGCGATCGACGACATCATGACCCACTGGCGCGGGCGCGAGCTCCCCGCCTACGTGCAGATCGCCGAGGATCTGAGACGGATCTTGCGATGTCAGGAGTCACCCGATGCGTAGCACGCAGTTCTTCACCAACGGCACGTGGCGCCCTCGTGCTGACACCTTCGCGGAAGTCCCGACGCCCGTCGGCGAGATCTGCCTCGCGTGCGGCCTCGCGATCCGCGCCGACGACTGCGGCCTCTCGATGGTGCACCTGGACGAGAGCCGCGCCGCGCGCCGCCCGTGGCACCTCGCGTGCTTCCGCGCCGCGCTCGGCATCGAGGGGATCGAGGCGTGAACCTCCACGAGGAGAGGGCCTGGAAGCGCCTGGTCGAGCTGGGCGCGAGAGAGTTCATGCTCGTCGGCAAGCACGCGCTCGACCTCTCGCCGATCCGCGTGACGAGCAAGGCCGCGCTCTGCCTCCTCGTCGGGGCCGTCGTCGAGGTCGTCGGGCGCAGCAACGCGAACCGTCGCCACGTCGACCGTCGCGGCTGCCCGATCTACGTCGTCACCGACTTCTACACGATCGACCAGGCCGATCCCGGGAGGCGGGTGCCCGAGCCGCTTGCCCACGGCAAGCGCGCGCAGCAGCGGAGGAAGATCCCGTGACGCGAGCCCCCGAGTTCCGTCGCGAAGATCCCGTTCCGTGGACGGCGGTCATCGCTGCGCCTACAGGATCCTCGTGCTAGCGATAGACGTGGCCGTGGTGATCGGCGCGGCGGCCCTGGGCCTGGGCGGACTGCTCGGGCTGCGAGCGCTCTGGCGCAGGATCAAGCCCGAGGTGCGGGGCAGGGAGAACGCGAGAGCCGAGGCCGCCGCGTGGGTGCGCCGCTGTCACTTCTGCAAGAAGCCGACAGATCCGGCCGTCGACCTCTTCATCGAGACGCACTGGTACCATCGGACCTGCAACAGAAACGAGAGAGCATCCAAATGAAGAGCTTCATCGGAATCGCGATCGCCGTCGTCCTCGGCCTCGGTGCCCTCATCGGCGGCTGCGTGGCGTTCACCAAGCTGGAGAAGATCCATCCCGGCCACGTGGGCGTGTCCGTCAAGAAGTGCAGCGGGGGCGGCGTGTCCGACGATCCCATCCCGACCGGCTACTACTGGCGCGAGCTGTTCTGCGAGGACGTCGTGGAGTACCCGATCTCGATGCAGTCGCTCATCCTCACCAAGAACCCGCACGAGGGCACCGGCGGCACGAGCGGCGACGAGACCGACCAGTCGATCACCGTGACGTCGTCGGAGGGACTCGGCGTCGAGTGCGACGTGGCACTCAACTTCACGCTCGACGCGAAGAAGGTGCCGCAGATCTACGCGAAGTGGCGCGACGACATCGAGAACATCTCTCACAAGTACATCCGCCAGACCATCCGCGAGGCGCTCCAGAACACGTTCGCCAAGTACACGGCCGAGGAGCTGTACTCCACCAAGAAGGAGACGGCGCGCGCCGAGGTGCAGACGTTCCTGGAGGGCAAGCTCGGCCCGATGGGGTTCACGATCTCCCAGTTCACCATCAACCGCATCGAGCCCCCGCAGCAGGTCATCACGGCCATCAACTCGAAGGTCGCGATGATCCAGCAGGCGCAGCAGAGCGAGCAGGAGGTCCGCAAGAAGCAGGCGGAGGCCGCGCAGGCGGTGGCCGTCGCGAAGGGCCAGGCCGACGCGAAGAAGGAGCAGGCCGCCGGTGAGGCGGCCTCGATCCAGCTCGTCGCCGACGCGCAGGCGAAGGCGAACAAGGAGCTGGCCGAGTCGGTGACGCCGCAGCTCATCGAGTACGTGAAGGCGCAGAAGTGGTCGGGGAACCTGCCCACGGTCACGGGCGGCGCCGTGCCGATGATCCAGCTCAAGTGAGCCCCGAGGTCGCCCGTGCGCACGCGTGCCCCGCGTGCGGCGCCCCGCCCGGCGATCTGTGCAACGGCCGGACGTTCTCGCGCAAGAAGACGCGGAACTGCCCGGCGAGAGTCGCCGCTGCGCGCGGCCGTGAGGAAGCGCGAGGTCCCCGCCACCCGAGGAGCTGCCGAGTGAGCAAGAAGCACGAGCGAAACCTGCGCTTCCTGGCGCGCGCCGAGGCGTACGCGCGCGTGGCCGCCGAGGCGCTGCACCTGGCGGGCGTCTCGATCTCCCAGCTGGAGATCGGGCCCTCCGTCGACCCTGCCCAATCCGCGTACGACGACGCCACGCACCGCATGCGCGATCTGGAGACCGCGCTCGGCAAGCTGGAGCGGGTGGTGTGCTCGTGAGCTTCATGCCGAGTCCCGGGACGCGGGTCCGCATGCGCGACGGGCGGCTCGCGATCGTCACCAAGGTCACGCCGGACGGCGAGGACGACCGCGTGCGGTTCGAGAACGGTCACGAGAAGCACGTCACCCCGTGGGACCTCGAAGAGATCATCCAGCCCGCGCCTGGTCCCGTGACGATGCGCGACAAGGCAGGCGTCCTCGAGGAGTTGCGCGACGCGCTTCACTTCTGCGAGATCGTCATCGCGCACAGCGCGCAGCACGGCGAGCCTGCGGAGTCCAGGACGCGCCTCGTGCTGCGTGCGCGGCGCCTTCGAGCCGCCATTCACTTCGTCGACGCACATGCGATCGACGGCGCGCCGGAGGAGCCGTGAGCACGAGACCGAAGTACCCGCGATGGGTCGTCATCTACTACGTCCGCACGCCCGGATCGGCGTGGCTCGGCAAAGGCGTGGAGTTCTTCGACGAGGAGGAGCCCGCGCGTGTGCGTGGTCGCGAGACCCAGGGCACCAGCCGACCGTTCTACCCGCCCTGGGATCGCCAGTACCTGGGCGCCGCACAGGGGTACGCGCCGCCCACCTCCCGGACGGAATACTTCCAGGAGCTGGCGACGACGTGATCACGCTCCTGCATGGAGGGCAAACTGGCGTCGATCGCGGAGCGCACGAGGCCGCGATCGACAACGGCTGGCGCGTCGCGGGCTACATGCCGCGCGACGCGCGCGACGAGCTCGGCAAGATCCCGGACGCGATCGCGCGGTTCCTCACGCCGCACGAGAAAGCCAGCTACGCCTTCCGTACCGCCGCCAACGTGCAGACGGCGCGGGCGGCCTTGATCGTGGTCCGCGACGTGGACGACCCGCGCGCGACGCCCGGCACCGCCAAGACGATCGATCTCGCCATGAAGCGCCAGCTCCCCCGCTTGATCGTGGATCCGACGCGAGACCCCGCGCGGATCGCCCGCTGGCTCTGGAGCGATCTGCTCGTGATGAGGCGGACGCTTCCGCTGCCGTTCGAAGATCGCCCGCTCGATCCAGTCACGACGCGCCTGCTCGTCGCGGGACCGCGGGAGAGCAAGTGGCCCGGCGCTCGCGTCGAGACCGCGGGGCTGCTCCGGCGCGTCGGCGGAGCCCTCGCGGAGATCGCTCAGGGGCCCGCGACACCCCGAGATCTCGCCCGGGCGCTGAGGTAGGATCGCGGGGCATGGCGGCTGACCTGCGGTCCAAGGACGGGATCCTGAACCACCGCGACGGACGCGTCGACCGGGCGCGCTTCTACCATGCTTATCCGGTTGACACCCCATGAATGACATCGCGCACGTGGAACTAGGCGACGGCATCGCCGGGCTGCAAACGCTCGATGCGGGAAGCGCGAGCCTTGTACTTTCCGACCTACCGTCAGGTGCAACGCAGGCCGAATTCGATATCGAGGCGGACCTTCCCATGCTTTGGCCAGCGATATGGCACGCACTCAAACCAGACGGGATCGCTGTATTGATGGCGTCATCGTTACGCTTCGCATCGCGCGTGCTCAACTCTCAGGATCGGTATTTCAGGTGTGATCTGATCTGGAGTAAGAGCCTGGCAACCGGCCACTTGAACGCGAAACGCGCTCCGTTAAGGGCACACGAATTCATCCTGGTGTTCTCTCGCGCCGTTGGCACGTATCACCCGCAAATGGCGCAGGGCGCATCTCCGATTCATGCAGCCAGGCGCACGTCATCTGGCGAGAACTACGGGCCTGACACTTACGTGACAGAGAGTCGCGCTGGTGCAACCGATAGATTCCCGACATCTGTTCTGGAGTTTGCATCGGTCGGCACTAGTTCAAAGGCACGCGTCCATCCGCAGCAAAAGCCGGAACCGCTGCTGCGATGGTTGATTCGCACGTACACGAATCCCGGGGATCTTGTTGTAGATCCGTATGCCGGTAGTGGCAGTACCGGGAAATCCGCGCTCGCTGAGGGCAGGCGTTTCCATGGTTGGGATATATCGCCGCGCTTCGCGGCAACGAATGAGCCAACTCAGCAACTAACAAAGGCGAGCATCCTGTGAGGGGTGCCAACCGGATAAGCATGGCTTCTACTACGGCGACGGCGAGTCCGAGCCGCCGGACCGCAGCCGCGTCGATCCGGATCATCACGCGACCTGGATCGAGGACGACGGCGCCGTCGGGATCCGCCGGGGGACGGCGATCTCGGTCGGCGCGACGGCGGCGTACTCGGCTAGCTACGACGCCGTCGACTGGGGTAACTAGGAGCAAGCACATGCAGCCGCAGAAGCCGTCCAAGGGTCCCAAGACCATCCCGAGCCAGGTCCAGCTGCCCGGGGGCGTCGTGCTCAAGGGCCTGCCGTTCAAGATCGTCGAGTACAACCCCGACGGCACGGCGAGGCTGTTCGAGCTGCGACCCGCCGAGGACGCCTTCGACATCACGGCGGACGGCACGTGCGTGCTGTTCGCGCGCGAGGAGCTGCTCCGCAACCCGTGGCCGCGGAAGAGCCGCTGATCGGATGGACGATCGCGCCATCCTCCGCTGCGGTGCGACCTCCGATCCACCGCAGTTCACGGCCGCCGACGTCGCTCAGGTCGTCGACGAATCCACGCGCATGGAGATCCTGACCCCGGCGGACCTGAGCACGCGCATCCAGTCACGAGGACTACCGAGGGACGGGCAACGATGACCAGGAAGCTGAACTACGGCGACTTCACGCGGACCGGCTGGCAGGACTGCGGCAACGTGTTCGACGTCCGCGATCACTACGAAGCCTGGCGACGCCTCGGCAGGCCGCGCGGCGCCGCCGCGGCCCGGCAGGTGGTGCGCGAGGCGTGGGGCGACGACGACGAGGCGCGCGCGGCGTGGCTCGGCCAGGCCGACGTCGGCGAGATGATCGAGGCCGGCCTCGAGCCGCGCCGCGCCTACGCGGCGTGGCGCGACGCGTGGCAGGACTGCGCGACGAGCGCGGTGACGGCAGACCTCAAGGAATGGATCGCGCGGGGAGCAGAGGGCACGCCCGTCGAGGACTGACGCGACGCGGGCACCGTGGCGCGTCCGCCCGGGAGAGATCGTCCCCAGCCCCCACGACGGCAGGATCCGCGTCCGGTTCCACCCGCGCCGCGAGTAGAGTGTCCCCCATGCCCGCCTGCTGCGACCCACCGAACCGCCCGCCGCCCGAGGTGATCGATCGCCTGATCGACGAGGTCGCCTGGGCGAAGACCTGCATGCTGATCGCCGCCGCGACGCCGCCCCGCAGCACCGAGCGCGCCGCCGAGATGCAGAAGCTCCGCGCCGCCGTCGCCGCCGCGCGCCAGGCCGTCACCGAGATCCTGGGGAGGGCCCAGGTCCTGCCGCGCGAGGTCCTCATCGCGCTGCGCACGTGCGAGCTCGCGATCTCCAAGCTCGAGGCGGGGGCCGTGCTCCGGTCGCGCGAGGGAGCGTCGCCGTGAGTGCGGCGCGCGACCTCTACGCGGTGCTCGGCGTCCCCCGCGGCGCGAGCGCGGCCGACCTCAAGAAGGCGTACCGGAGCCTCGCGCAGCAGTTCCACCCCGACAAGTGCCCGGGCGACAAGGCCGCCGAGGAGAAGTTCAAGGAGGCCGCCAACGCCTACCAGATCTTGTCCGACGAGGACAAGCGTGCGGCCTACGACCGCGGCGGCTTCGACGGCCTGCGGGGCGGCGGCGGCGCCGGCCCCGGCGGCGGCAGCGGCTTCGAGAACGTCGACGACATCTTCTCGGCGTTCGGCGACCTGTTCAGCGACTTCTTCGGTCGCGGTCGCCGGCCGTCTCGCGGCAGCGACCTGCGGGTCGACCTGACGCTCACGTTCCGCGAGGCCGTGTGGGGCGCGCGCAAGGACGTCGAGCTCACGCGCACGATCGGGTGCGCGGCGTGCCGGGGGACCGGCGCGGCGCGGGGGATCGGCGCGGAGGGCTGCCGCGCGTGCCAGGGCAAGGGTTCCGTCACCCACGCGCAGGGCTTCTTCGTGGTGCAGACGACCTGCGCGCAGTGCCGCGGCGCGGGCAAGCTGATCAAGGACCCGTGCGTCGACTGCCGCGGGCAGGGCGTCCGATCGGAGACCTCCGCGCTGAGCGTCGCGGTGCCGGCCGGCGTCGACGACGGCCAGACCCTCCGCATCTCCGGAAGGGGCGAGGCCGCGCAGGGCGGGACCACCGGCGACCTCTACGTCGTCCTCCGCGTCCAGGACGACGACCGCTTCGCGCGCGACGGGGCCGACGTCACGAGCGAGGTGCCGATCAGCTTCGCCCAGGCCGCGCTCGGCGGCGAGGTCGAGGTCGACACGCTCGACGACGACTGCGCCGGGACCGCGATCCTGGAGCTGCGCCGCGGGACGCAGCCGGGCGACGAGGTCGTGCGCCGCGGCCAGGGCATCCCGCGCGTCGACGGCGCGGGGCGCGGGGACCACGTGGTCCGCTTCGTCGTCGAGGTCCCCCGGCGGCTGACCGCCCGGCAGGAGGCGCTCCTGCGCGAGTTCGTCGCGGAGGTCGGCGCCGACCGGGCGCGCGCCAAGAAGAAGGCGCGCCGGTCCTGATCCTGAGCCGCCGCAGATCGCCGGCTAGGGCTTGATCAGGCGACCGTCACAGCCCCGCCGCAGGAAATCAAAGAGCGCCTTGCGCGAACCATCGAGCATGCGGAACGGGATTGGATGCTCCCAGATCGTGCGACCGCAGACCGGACACGCGCCACTGCGCCCGTTCGCGTAGACGAACCGGCCGAGGAGCACGTCGTCGACCTCCTCGTCCGTCAGTTCGGATCCAGCGCTCGGCGCCATGCTTCGTCGACGACTGTAGCAGGACGGGTTGAGCGCGTCCACGGTCGTGCCGTCACGCATCACATCCAGGGTGCAGGAGGCCTTCGATCCGCCGTGCGGGGCGCCCGCAGCTACCGCGGCCCGTGAGATCCGAGCAGCCGCTGACCGCTGACCGACCTGCATCCCCGTCGGGACGTCGGGAGGCGCGGATCGCACGTGGCGACCCTAGTCGCCCTGATCGGGCGTCACCGGACGGGCGCGCTCACAGCGTCGTCCCGGACAGCAGCTTGAACTTCTGACCCGGCGCGATCCGCGCGCGGAGGCGCTCGAACTCGGCGGAGAACTCCGACGGCGAGATCTTCACGCGCGCGAGGAACGGCGCGGGGATCGCCGCCGCGCTGCCGGAGGCACTGCCCGATCCGCTGCCGCCGCCGGATCCGATCCCCGGGATCGGCGTGCCGTGGACGTAGTAGTCCCAGATCTCGGCGATCACGCAGCCGCCGTACTGGAGCGCCAGCGCGACGATCTGCGGCTCGATGAGTGCCCAGCCGACGGTCCCGTCGGCCTGGACGGCGGACAGGATGAGCTGCTCGACGATGGGCTCGACGACGGTGACCGCCGTCGTCAGCGACGAGACCCCGGTGCAGTCGACGACCGCGCCCTCGATCACGCACTGGGCGCTCTGCGCGTTCTTGGGATCCTGGCAGGCCGTGCCGCTGCACGAGATCCCCAGCGTCGTCGCCAGGACGAGCAGCGCGCCCGTCACGAGGGTCGGCAGCCGCGAGCCTCCTCGCGGTGGAGCGCCCGCGAGTGCCGCGAGCTGCGCGCGCTTGAGCGCGGTCCGCTGGATCGTGTAGTTGATCGCCGAGAGCGCCGCGATCACCAGGCCGACGATCTTGGCGACCATCGGCGCATCGGCGACGAGCCCCGACGTGGGGATCGCACCGACGACGATCGTGAGGAAGCTCAGCCACGCCTCCGAGGTCAGGTAGCCCGGCTTCAGGGGAGCGGGCGCCGGCGCGGGATCGGGCACGGGTGCCGGAGTCGGAGTCGGAGTCGGAGTCGGAGTCGGAACCGGTGCGGGATCGGGGGGCGAGGCAGCTGAGTCAGCCATGGCGCGTTATCGCATCGCGTGGCGCGGGCGCCAAGAAAGTCGCGAACTGTGCAGGTTCTTTGACCTGATCCGCGCGGTGGGCTACGTGATCAACGGGCTCCGCTCCTCCTCTCTTTTCGAAGGTGCGCACATGTACTTCAAGGGACACGCCAGGCGACCGGACAAGGACCACCTCATCGCGCTCTCGCACGCCCGGCACGGCGATCGACTCCGGGGCCTGCGCGCCGTGCCGCAGCCCCCGAGCTGGGACTCGCGCGCGCTCGGCCTCGTCGGCCCGGTCAAGGACCAGGCGCAGTGCGGATCGTGCTGGGACTTCTCCGGCACGGGCTGCGTCGAGGTCGCGTACAACAAGGCCGGCATCGGCGGCGGCGCGGGCGTCTTCGTCCTCAGCGAGGAGTACACGCTGTCCTGCTACCGCAACGGCCAGTGCGACGGCGACGACAACACGACGGTGCTCGACTGGGCGAAGGCCCACGGCCTGCCACTGACCGCCGACTACGGCCCGTACAAGGCGGCGCCCGGGACGTGCCTCTACAAGCACAAGATGAGGCTCCACAAGATCGACGACTGGGGCTTCGCCGACGGCAGCGGCAGCCCCGGCGTGTCGGCGACGCCCGACATCAAGAGCGCGATCATGCAGTACGGCGCGGTCGGCTGCGCGGTGGCCGCCGACGACGCCTTCCAGGCGTACACCGGAGGCGTGTTCCAGAGCACGCAGTCAGATCCGAGCCAGATCGACCACGACGTGATGATCGTCGGCTGGAACGACGCCGACGGCGCGTGGATCCTCCGCAACACGTGGGGCACCTCCTGGGGTGAGGCCGGGTACATGAGGATCGCCTACGGCGCGAACCTCGTCGGCACCGAGTCGGTCTGGGCCGAGAAGCACCCGACGTAGGTCGCGTCAGCCGCCAGGTCGCGTCCTCGAGCGACGCGCCGTCCGCGGCGCTGCGCCGAGCGACGCGAAACTTGGAGGATCCGCGGCGCGCGGATACGCTCGGGCATGTCCGACGTCCGGATCAGCCACGAGGGTGCACGAGGTTCGTGCAGGTGCGAGGGACCCACCGGACCGACCGGGGCTGCTGGCGGCGGGGCTGGCTCGACGGGGCCGATGGGCGACACCGGTCCGACGGGCCCCGCGGGGGGCGGAGCGGGCGGCACCGGGCCGACGGGGCCGACGGGCAGCACGGGGCCGACGGGAAGTGGAGCGACGGGGCCGACCGGCAGCGGCGCGACCGGCAGCACGGGGCCGACGGGGCCGACGGGGCCGACGGGGCCGACGGGGCCGACGGGCGGCGGAGCAGGCGGCGTCGTGGTGGAGGGGCTGGGGAACGCCTTCGACGGGCCGGAAGCCGCGGTCGTCACGCCGGACAGCGCGCACGTCTACGTGGCCAACAGCTCGGGCAACACGGTCGCGCTCATCCGGGCCTCCGACCACGTGGTGATCGAGACGATCTTCGTCGGCAACGGACCCAGCGCGATCGCGATCACGCCCGACGGCGCGCACGTCTACGTGGCATGCGCCACGGACGGCACGGTCGCCGTGATCCAGACCTCGGACAACACGCTCGAGGACACGATCGAGGTCGGCCCCAACCCGATCGCGATCGCGATCACGCCCGACGGCGCGCACGCCTACGTGCTCAACGCCGGCGACGAGGTCACGACGTCGGTGACCGCGATCCAGACCTCCGACGACACGATCGTCGCGACGATCCCCGCGGGCGCCGAGCCGCAGTTCCTGGTGATCGCCCCGGACGGCGCGCACGTCTACGTCACCAACAGCGGCGACGGCACCGTCACCGCGATCGCGACGGTGGACAACTCCAGCGTGCTGATCGCGGGGCTCGGGAACCCGAGCGGGATCGGCGTCTCGCCCGACAGCGCGCACCTCTACGTCACGGACTACGCCACGAACGTGGTCCACGTGGTGCGCGCCTCGGACAACACGATCCTCACCTCACCGAGCGTCGGGTCGTTCCCGATCGGACCGGTCGGCGTCGCCCCGAGCGGCGCCCACGTCTACGTCATGAACAACGAGGACAGCACGATCTCGGTGCTCCGCACCTCGGACAACACGATCGTCGCGACGGTGCCGATCAGCGGCCACCCGTTCTACCTGACGGTCACGACCGACAGCGCCTTCGTGTACGTGATCGACGGCGATCCGACGATCGACGTGATCCAGACGGCCAGCAACACCGTCCTGACGACGATCGCAGCGGCGGGCCAGCCGCAGACGCTGGCTCTCGCGCCGAACGACGAACACATCTACGTGCCGTGCGCCAGCGACGCGGTCTCGGTCATCGCGGTGGCGGACAACAGCGTCGTGACCGTCTCGAACGTCGTGGTGCTGGGGACGTTCACGACGCTCGCGTTCGCGGGCAACGTGGCGCTCGCGGACCTGGGCGGCGGCACGGTCGAGATCGACGTCCTGCCACCCGTGCCCGGTCCCACGTCGAACAGCGTCGCGGTGCCGATCACGTTCCTGCGGACGGGCGTCGAGCCGAACCAGACGGACCTCGACGTCTCGCCCGAGTTCTACCAGGGCGACGGGATGAACTACTACGTGCCGGTCCGCGCCGGGTCGCTCGTGGGCATCTCCTCCGCGCTCTCGCGCAGCATCAACGCGGGATCGATCACGGTCAACGTGGAGATCGACGGCGTCCCCGCGTCACTCTCGCTGACGCAGACGGCCACGCAGCAGCCGCAGAACGGCTTCGTCACGCAGCCCGCGGCGGTGGACGCCGTGCCAGCCGGAGCGCCGATCACCGTCCGCTTCACCACGACCAGCGACTTCGACACGGGAGAGGCGCCCAACCTGTACGTCTGGCTGGAGCTCGCCGAGAGTCTCTGAAGAAGAGGCTCTCGACGCGCCGACCTTCGCGCGCGGCGCGCGGCGGCACGGCCAAATTCTTGGAGCGCACCCCGTGGATCCGTAGAGTCATCCATGCACGCGATCCTGAAGGCCCGTGCCCGTGACGCGTGCCGCGCCGATCGGGAGGTCGCGTGACCGACGTCCGCGTCAACACCCCCGCGTGCGAGGAAGATCGGCGGGGGCGACGTGGGCCCACCGGACCCACGGGGCCCGCGGGTGGCGGAACGGGCAGCACGGGGCCGACGGGACCCGCGGGCACCGGCGCGACCGGGCCCACCGGCGCGGGGGTCACGGGACCCACGGGAGCACCAGGTGGCGGAACCGGACCCGCGGGCCCGACTGGACCGACGGGGCCCTCGGGCGCGACTGGACCGACGGGCGCGACCGGCAGCTCCGGCCCGGAGGGCATCACCGGACCGACGGGACCCGG
>Ga0265313_10001904_pt1 | contig 18928 bp, 22 predicted proteins | sample 4123metaG_FD_203122 | JGI IMG/M metagenome (GOLD analysis project Ga0265313, IMG submission 203122) | Rhizosphere microbial communities from Carex aquatilis grown in University of Washington, Seatle, WA, United States - 4-1-23 metaG | ecosystem: Host-associated > Plants > Roots > Rhizosphere >...
GAGCGCCGTCTTGAACTTGCCCGTGCGTAGCCGCAGCCAAGGCCAAGGATGAAAGTCGAGGTAGGCATCGAACACAGCGGCCGCGCCGCCGGCGAAGTCGGGTGACACGCGGTAATCCGTGAACCCGCGGCCTCCGCCGTGACAGGCGGCAAGGGGGGGGAGGGGGTAGCATCGGTGTGCAAACAGCTGGAATTGTTCGATCTCCAACGCGGTTCCGTTCTATCTGAACGCGGGCTTTCGTCCCTATGGTGGCGGGCCCGAACAGCTCGTGTCCGTGAACATCTCCATCCCGGTGCTGCGAATGGAGAAGCAGCTGAGGGCCAGGACTAGGTGAGACAGGAAGGCGGGGCGCCCAGGCCTGCCAATGGGCGTTCGTTTCGCGTCGAGTCCCCCAAAAGGTCCGCAATGTTCGTGTAACGAAGTTGCGACCAAAAACGCGACCGACGACGTCTTGACGTTAGGCAGCATTCCCGGTAGAGCAGCGCCGCGCGAGTCCGTGAGCGGATCCGCGATTTCGAGGTGGCCCAGGAAATCAAGGCGTAGGAACTGAAGAGGGAGAGGGCGATGAGAAGAGAACGGTTCGTTTCGATTCTGTTTGGAGGCGCGGTACTCACGGCGGTCGTGTTGGCGCCGGGTCGAGCGTCAGCGGGGACCATCACGGTCAACACCCTGGCCATGACCCTGACCAAGGACGGCAAGTGTAGCCTCCTGGAAGCCGTGACTGCATTGAACAACAAGGCGGCATTCAACGAATGCAACCCCGGATCCGGCGCCGTCACCATAACGCTACCTCCTGGGTTAGGGACATTCATAATCCCGCCCAATTCGACCTTGACAATAACACAGCCGGTCACCTTGATGTCGGCCGTAGCAAATACGAAAGCCCACCTTCAGGCAACCCCGACCAGCACAAACAGTGAGGCGATATTAATCGAACCTCCCATCAATGCTACCGTGACCTTGCAGGATCTAACAATCGACGGCATCGAGCCCGGTTCCAACATGATCGGCATTTTCGCGATGGGAGGAGTGGCAGGCACCAAGCTCATCGTGAATCGTTGCGAGATCGAGTATTGGATTGGGGGCGGTATCCTGGCGGACGGGGTGCCCTTGACTCTAACGACCTCATACGTTCACGACAACGGGGGCGTGGGCGTGGACAGCATCGGAGGCCTCTCAGTCAATGATTTCGGCAACACCAAAGGACTGTTCAATATTTCCAATTCGACGCTATCCGCGAATACGGCTGACCTCGGCGGCGCCATATTCTCGGGGGCATCGGGGCACTCGACTATTCTCAACTCCTCGATCCTGACCAACAAAGCTGATTATGGCGCCGCGATTTTTGCGACTGGTTCTGGCATCATCGATGTGACAGCTTCGACCATCGCTTTGAATACTGCGAACGTATCGGCTGCGGTCCAAGGACCGGGTGTCTCCTTCAATCTCACGGAAACCATCCTCGCACAAAATACGGTCACGGTCGGCTCCGGCCAATTCCCCTCGGAATGGGACAAGGGGAGCAAGATCGCGAGCTTCACGAATTCGCTCCTCGACAGCACGATGAGCTATAGTAACGATGGTTCATTCGCGGGAATCACGATCGTCAAGTCCTCCGGGACCAATGTCATTGATATTGGGAACGTGCCGGTGGTCGACAGTCCATATACTCTGCCCGATCTTGGTGGCTCCATGTTGGACAATGTTCCAATGGTTCGTCTTCTTCCCGGTTGTCCCGCGATCGACGTTCTCACGTCCTCCGTCGCCAGCACACAAGGGTTGGATCAAAGAGGGTATCCGCGAGGAATCGGCAACGGGACGACGAGGTACGACATCGGAGCTTTCGAATTCAATGCGAAAGCGGAGGCGGAGTCGATGTTCGTCAAGGAAACCATCAACGGAGCGGTCACGCACGTGAGCAACGTGCCGGGTTTCACGCCGGCCGGCGGAACGGGAATCAAGTTCACGCCGAAGGCTGGCCTTACCAACAATGCCAGCTTCACGGTCCGACTTCCCTTGGTTGCAGGCGCTGGGCCGTCCCTGAGTCTCATTGCTCAATACGGACCGACAGCGGGCAACTACCAAGTGGGCATCAGGAAGAATTTCAATGACTCGTTCACCCCCATAGGAACCATGAATCTCTATAAGCAACAAACGGCTCTAGCACCGTTCGTCTTCGCAATTACCAACGAGGACCTTCAGCCCCAGGATTACAACACGATGGAGATGCAAATCACCCTCGTCGGCAAAGATCACAGCAGCTCCAACAACTACTTGTATCTAGATTCGGCCACCTTTTTCCAGCCGTAGCTTCCGGTGACCCAGCGCCCCACCTCTGACTACGAGGGCGTCGCCCGCGGAGGGCCCTCGCCTTCCGCGGGCGACGTCCACCAAGCCCCGCACCGACGTTGGTTTTCCGACCCCGGGGGGATGACTCGCGGCCACCGTCGAGCGGCGCAGGCACGCCTCTTGCCCCAATTTGAGGAGATCATCGTGGAGGGGGTCAGAACGATCGAAATCGGATCCCCGTGACGTTTGCTCGAACTTGGAGCACAATCGGGACGTGTGAACGTCAGGTGAGCCCGTCGGGCGCACGTCGCTGCAGTGATTTCGGCGGTCAGTCGAAGGACGAGGGACGGGAGGGTGTGAATGTCACGGGTCCTGATCGTCGGCAGCAAATGAAACCGATCGGGGCCGCCTGTCCGAGGAGCTCGTCGCGCTCGGACACGAATGGGCCGAGGAAACCGACGGCATGGAGGCCTTCGAGCGCCTGATGTGCGAGCCCGTCGGTCTGATCGTCACCGAGGTCGAGCTTCCGAGGCTCAACGGCATAGATCTGGTCGTCAAGCTGCGCGCGCACGGCTTGAAGGTGGAGGGCACCCAGCCCGCCAGGCCAGTGACCTCGTCAAGCTGCGCGCGCACGGCTTGAAGACGCCCGTGCCGCGCAGCGCGGGGGGCGGGCAGCGCGGGCCCGGCGGAGTTGACGTAAGAATTCTTATCGGCGAAAAATCTCGGGGTGTACGGCGCTTGAACGCACTGTCCCCCGCTGAGCACGCAACCCGCCTCGCCGCAAACCTTCTACGCGGGGCTGTGGGTGGCGGACGTGATGGGCGTCGCGCTGGAGGAGAATCTGTGGACGGGCGCGTTCTGGCACATCGCCGACTCTCCGAGCAGATGGAAGCTGGCGTTCATCGTCGGGACCACGCCCGCGCCGACGTACTTCGCGTTCATGACGGCCGCGACCAACCTTTCGGGGAAGATCCTGGTTCCGACCGGCGTGCCCACGGGATTCTCGGTTTACGCGAGTCGTGACGAGGCAGCCGCGAAGACGGTCGTGATGGTGCTGAACAAGACGTCGAACCCGGCGCGGCTGGCGTTCACCTTCGACGTGCTGCCGCCACAAGAGCTCGGCTTTCCGGCGGAGTCGCTCACCTGGATGGGCGGTGTGGGCGTCCCCCTCGACGACATCATCAATGGGGTTCGCGACACGATGATCCGCGCGCGCGCCCAGGCGGCCAAGGACATCGGCCAGAAGTTCTTCCTGCGATGGGGACACGAGATGAACGGCAACTGGTACCCATGGGACGGCTTCAACGCCGCGGGGACCGCGAAGTACGTTGCCACCTACCGCCACATTCATGATCTCTCCACGAGCGTGGGGCGGCCAACGTTCTGTGGGTCTTCTGCCCGAACGTCGACAGCGTCCCCGGCGATGCCTGGAATCAGTGGAGCAACTACTACCCGGGAGATTCGTACGTCGACTGGATGGGCTTCGACGGTTACAACTGGGGCACAGTGCTGGCGGGCGGAACCTGGCGGCCGTTCGCCGACATCGTGGGCACGGTCTACGCGGGGAGGGCGGCGAAGGGCAAGCCGATCATGTTGCCCGAGACGGCCTCGACCGAATTGGGTGGCGACAAGGCGGCCTGGATCACCGCCATGCTGCCGGCGCTGCGCGCGTCGTACCCGTCAATCAAGGCGCCGGTGTGGTTTCACATGAACAAGGAAACCGATTGGCGCGTCGACTCCTCGACGGCCGCGCGCGACGCCTTCGTTCCGATGGCGAACGATCCCTACTTCAAGCATTAGTACAGGACCACCCGAACGATCCTCGCGCGCCTGACTCGTCAGGGACCCGTGCTCAGCAGGACGCCGTCGGCGAGCAAGAAGTCCGGCTTTCCATCGCCGTTCAGGTCGCCGAGGGCGCTCGCCTCGGAAGGCAAGAAGTGTGGCATCTCCACGAACGTGCCGTCACCTTTGTTGAGCAGCAACAGATCCCCAGAGACCAGGTCCATCCTCCCGTCGCCGTCGATGTCTCCCGTGAGCACGTTTACGGCGGGGACGGCATATTTGACCGCGGCCCCGAAAGCGGCCGCGCCCGTGTTTGAAAAGACGCCCAGGCTTCCACCGGGATCGTCGCTCCCGACGATGAGGTCGACTCTGCCCTGGCCCCTCAGGTCGAGCACCTGGACCCACGCCAGGGTGCCGACGGTGACATCGGTGGCCACCGATGTGCCCGGCGAAAATGCTCCGGCCCCATCGTTGAGAAGGATGTTCACCGTGTAGTTGGCGAAGTTGATGAGCGCGAGGTCCGGAATCCCGTCACCGTCGAGATCGCCCGCCGCGAGCTGCGACGCCGCGGCCGTCCGCTGGGCGATCGTGTTACGGATTCCATACCGCACTTGGGGTGCGAAGGTCCCACTTCCGGCGTTCAGGAACACGCTCACTGTTCCGACAGTGGCCCGGTTCGGCACCGCGATGTCGGTCCTCCCGTCGCCGTTGAGGTCTGCGAGCGTAAGCGTGGAGGCCTCATCCACCCCGGAGTATTGGACCTGCTTGGCGAACGTCCCGTCCCCGTTGTTCAGCAGCACGCTCACGTATCCACTTCCACTTGTCCCGCCGTAAACGGCGGCGAGGTCGGGGGTTCCATCTCCGTTCAAATCCCCGATCTCGGGCAACATGTTCGGCCCGCCGACACCGACGCCGGGGGCAAAGGTGCCGTCACCCTTACCCAGCGAAACGAGCAGGCCGTTCTGCAACGAGATCAGGTCGCTCTTGCCATCGCCATTCAAGTCGCTGAGCTTCCCCTCGGGATGAGCGGTGGGCAAGAACGTGAACGACCCCCACTTGAATCCGGGTGAGCCACCACCCATCCCCCCGCCCGAGCCGGCGGTTCCTAGGATTCCTCCGGCGCCGGTGCCGCTTCCGCCTTCACCGCCCGATCCCACACCCGCCGCTCCGCTCGTTCCCGCTCCGCCGGCCCCACCGCCTCCGGTCTGCGCGCCGGTGGTGCCAGCACCTTCGCCAACGCCGGGCGTCCCGGCGAGGCCCCCCGGGCCGCCTCCGATCATTCCGCCCGTTCCGCCTGTTCCGCCTGCTGCGCTGGGTCCGGCCATTCCTCCTGTTCCGGCCCCACCTCCCCCGCCATTGCCTCTCGCCTGGCCGATCACATTCTTGGCGGAGCATCCAGCCACGGAGTTGGCGCAGACGAGCACCAAGAGCGCCGCCTGGCGCGACATCGGGTAACGCACGCTGGGCTTCCTCATTCCTGACTCTGTGTCCTTCGGGCCAAGGACGTTACGGGTGGCCCGGCACATCTCGTCCTTCAAGCAAGCGTCTCGCCTCGAATGCAAAGCGGCCGGCCGGAAAATGGCCAAGATAGTTCACCAGATCAGCCCGGGCGCGATCGTCCTGGCGGAGGCGGCCCAGGCAGACGGCGCGTCCGTAGAGCGCACGCTCGCGCGACCCGTCTGTCCGTTGGCTTCCTTGCTGCGCGAGGGCTCGGGTGAAGTCGGCCACGGCGTCGGGGCAACGACCGGCGCTGGCGCGCAGTTCCGCCCGCGTCAACAACAGGTCCGCGTCGAGCGGGCCAACGAACCCGGTCTTGCCATCCAGCATGGAGAGGGCGCGTCCGAGATCGTTGAGCTGAAGCACCGCTTCGAGGCGGGTCCGCGCGGACTCCGACGTCAGGACCCCGTGGGGGAACAGTTGCGCGTATCGGTCGAGGGTTGCGAGCGCAGCGCGGGGATCGCGCGCCCGTCGCAGCTGCGAGATCGCGCGCGCGAGCAGATGGGCCTCGGTCTCCTTCTCAACACCGATGCGCCCATCCCTCTCCGTCTCCGGAAGGTCGGGCCTCGGCCGGTTGGATGCGATCGGCGGCGAGGCACTCCTCCAGGGTCCGGCAGGCTCCGCCCCTGGCGCTGTTGGGGCGGGGGCCTCGCGCTCGATCTCTCGCTCGATCTCCTGGACGGGGCCTCCGTCGTCGGCGGATCGAGCCTCGGGTGCCGCTGGTCTCGCGGCGAGGAGCGCGACGGAGCGGCGAGGCGAAGGGAGCGCCGCGCGGGATTCCGGCCGGCGTCTCGCAGGCACGAGGATTGGTGCGGCTGCGCGCGCGGGTGCCGGTACCGGTGCCGGCGTGGGCGCGGCAACGTCCGGAGGCGGGGGCATCGCCTCGTCCGGCGGCTCCGTGACAGGTTCGGACGGGGCGGTCGGTGGCCGCGCCCGCGTCCGCGGACCTCGCGGCTTCGAGGGCGCCGACAGCGCCGCGACGACCGCTGGTTTCACGGTGCTCGCGGTCGCCGCGACGTACCTCCGCCACAACGCGGTTGCGCCGCCCGCCGTCCCCACGAGCAAGAGGGTCAGGCCGCCGGCCAGGGAGAACCGAAGCGGCAAGGGCAGGCGGTGCAGCGCGCGGGCGCCGCGAATCGACCCCCGCGTGAGCGCGCCAGCCCGTATCCGGGTCAAGGCGTCCGCGCCGAGAGGCGGGACATCCGCAACCGCGCTGGCCAGGGTCGCCGCTCGATCCTCCAACCGGTTGGCCCACGAGCGTCTGTCTTGCCAGCGTCCCGGGTCGTTCGAAGCCCTCATCGAAGCTTCTCCATTTCCGGCGAGCCGCGCCATTCGCGCGCCTCGCGCAACTCGTGCTCCTCCAGCTTCTTAAGGAAGGCCACGCGCGCGCGGTGCAGGAGCACGCGCACATTTCCGGGTCGCAACCTCATCAGGTCCGCGATCTCGCCGACGGACAGATCCTCCAGCTCGAAGAGGATCAAGACCCGCCGCTGGCGCTCCCGCAGCGTGTCGAGCACGCGGTAGAATTGTGCCCGGCGCTGGCGCTTTTCGAGCTGCTCGACGGGCGTGTCGGTCGCGTTCGCCACGTGCGCCTCGGAGCGGGAGACGACGCGCGACCACCAGTCCCTCACCTTTCGCCGCCGGTAGTCGTTGGCCGTGACCTTGGCCGTGATGCTGAACAGCCAGGTCGATAGCCGGCTGTCGTGGCGGAATCCCGGCAACAGGCGATTCACGATGAGAAACACCTCTTGGGTGAGGTCCTCTCTGTCTACGCCCGGGCCCCCGAGTCGGGACACCCAGCGCGCGACGGTCTGCGCGTGTAGCTGGTAGACGACATCGAAGGTCAAACGCCCGGGCGAATCCCGGGGAGGGCGAACCACGGGCTCGGCCGCATGCAGGGTCACCTGCGATTCGTGTCTCAACGGCTTCAAGGGTTACACGAACCCCAGCAGCAATCGGCGCCCATCGCGACCACCGGTTCCACTCTGGGGAGAGCTTTGGAGGTTTGTACCCCCGTGACCTCGAGGCTCTGGCGCCGGAACCACACCGCCGCGGCCACCCCGAGCCAGGGGGTCACCCGTCCGAGGCGTCGCTGCACGCGCAAAAGCGCCTCGCTCCCGACGTCCACGGTCGTCGTGGCGTGGTTCAACATGAACCCAGTCCCCGCGATGCTGGCCTCGCCCACGAGCCCGCCTGCGCCCACGACCACGGACCATCCCTGACCAAGACCCTGGACGTAGTCGACACCCGCGGTCGCGAAAACCCGCCACCACGTGGCCTGACCTGGAAGCACGCTCGTGACGTGTTTCCCCAGGCCCACCACGGAAGCACGGCCTCGCCAGGACGTTTCAGCGCCACCGAGTGTCAGGTCGAGCCGGCCGCCGGGCGCGATGGAGTCCGGCTGCCAGCCGCCGCCGAGCCCTGCGCCCACCGTGAAACGCGCGTCGTTCTTGACGGACGGTGAGGCGGACGCTCGCGCCAGCAAGGGACCGGAGCTCGGCGCCGCCGCCAGGCGATCCAGCCGCAGCGTGATCTCGGGATGAATCCTTGCTTGCCACGCCGCGAAGGTCACGGCGACCGTCTCGGCTTGCTCCGCGCACGTCGGGGCGGGCGGCAGCAGGCGCCGGCCAATCTCCGAGCCGTCAGGCCGGGCCAGCGAGATCGTCAGGCTCCCGCCCTGCGCCTCCTCGATGCGCGCCACGTCCGAGTTGGTGGACTCGAAGTCCCCCGGCAGCAGCGGAGCGATGGCTCGCGCGACGTCGGAAGCCGACGGGCACGCCCCGGGTCCTTCCACTTCCACGGACAGGGCGAGGAGCAGCGCGGCGACGAGTCCAGCCATCAGGAACTATTCTTACCCGGATGACGGTCGGGCGGCTGCGGAATCGTTTGGAGGCGTTCTGCAAGTCACGGCGGCCACACAGAACACCCCGGGCGCGCGCGAACTCTCCTACGCGATCTGGATCCCCGGCAGGTGCGAGGACGTGAGGCCTTCTGCCTTCCCGATCTCGGTCAGCGTCGAGCCCACGATGTTCGCCGCCGTCAGCAACGCGCGGCTCAAATTTTCACCCGGGTACCTGAAGTGCTGGTTGCCCTTCATCCGGCCACCGGCCTTGCCGGCCATCAGAACCGGCCAGTCGTCGGTGCCATGCACCTTTCCCCACGCGGTGCAGGACGTCACGTACACGAGCGAGTTGGCGAGGACGTTGTCTGCCCCTTCCGTCAGCGCCTTCATGTTGCCGAGGAACTCCGCCAGACAGGTCATGGCGTAGAGCACGCCGGTGTGGACGCGGGGCTGTCCGGTCGCGTCGCCCGCGTCCGCGGCGTCGGCTCAGCGGTTTCATGGGCATGTCCGTGGTCCTCGCGTCTCGGTCAAGGTTGAAGCGGCGTCAACATTCGAAACCCTTCGCTCCTCAGGAGGTTTCAGGCGGCGCCAATGCGGAGCCGTCCTGCTCGATGGATCCGGCAACGACAGCGGGCGGCGCTTGCTGCAAACTGGAGTAGGGCGGCGCAACACCGGGCTCGTGAGACCGCCACCGTCGTCGCTGGCTCGTTGTGCCTACCTTATGCGGTGGTAGTTGAGATCGAAGTCCTTCTCCCAAGTCCGCTTGTCGTGGGCGATCTCCCAGGTGCCATCAATCCGTCCGCCGTCCTTGCTGAAGGTGCCTGTGAAGCGCTGGGCGAAGTCCAAAGGCGAGAAGTCGTCCTTGGTGCGTTCGAGCTTCCAGACTCCGTCATCGACACTCATCTCGTACACTCGTGCGACCCCGCGCTGGTCAAAATAGTGCTGCAGGAGCCCTCCTCGAGCCTCGTCGTGGCCGATGATGGCAATCCCGTCGGGCGCTTCGGGGATCGGCACCGTCCAGCGCTGGACCAGCCACAGCTTACCCGGCATCCAGTCGAAGCTAACTCGAGCGCCGATGTCGGGCATTGCCTCCTGCCTCGGCATCACCATCTCGAGCCGCCACTCGCCGACGAAGGGCTCCAATCGATTCAGTCCAGTCATCACTGCCGTCTCACCTTCCCTAAATGCGTCAGAACCGCGCTGCGACCCATGGCGATGAGCTCCGTCCACGCGCTTCTATACAACCAGACGAGGGCGGTCAACGTCGTCGGCGCTGGCGCACTTTGCGCCACATGTCAGCCGCGCTGCTAGAATGAACTTGATGGGTACGTCACACGATCAGCTGCTCGCGAAGATCAGTTCGGCTCCCGCCCGAGCGCGTGGCGGAGGTGGAGGACTTCGTCGACTTCATCGCACAGCGAGACACCGAGCGCGAGTTGGTTCGGGCGTCGGCTCGTGCCTCGGAAGCGGCGTTCAGCAAGGCTTGGAGCAATCCCGAAGACGACATCTACGACCGGATTGACTGAGTCTCCGATGGCGCTGCGCTTCGGCGATGTAGTCGTCGTGCCTTTCCCTTTCACGGACCAGACGACGATCAAGAGGCGCCCAGCGGTGGTCGTCAGCTCCGAGCGGTACAACCGTGAGCGCCCGGATGTGATCCTCATGGCGATTACCAGCCAGATGCGCCTGAGCCTTTGTCGGAGGTCCTCGAGCGCAGCCCGAAGCACGTTGGCGGTCCCGTCTCGGGAGAGGCGGTCGCGGAGCGCGGCCTTGGCGGTATCGATCGACTGCTTCACCGCTGCCCGGTCCTTGGAGAGCCGAACGAGCTCCCTGTCGAGGACCGAGTCGGCGATGAGCCCGCGTCCGAAGCGTTCGAGGAGGATTTCTTCTGCCCGGACCAGTTGCTTCTGCTTTGCCTCATGGCGGGAGAGGTCCTTCGGGTCCGGCCCCGCTTCTGATTCCCTGGCCGCCTCAGCGACCGCCTTCTCAAGGTGGTCCCGCGCAGCGCGGGGGGCGGGCAGCGCGGGCCCGGCGGAGTTGACGTAAGAATTCTTATCGGAGAAAAATGTCAGGTGGAAAGGGCGCTTGAACGCACTGTCCCCAAAAAAGAAAAATGCAAAAGAGAACTTTATGGATTGGGCTTGCCTTCGTGTTGGCAAGTAGTTCACAGGTGAATGCACAAAGTGCTGAAACAGCGAGCACCTACAAAAGGTGGTACATTGGGAGTACCCTGCTTTTGTTAGGCAATTTTACCAAGAGACACAACCCTGAGTATATACAATTAAATGCTGGATATAGAATAACACCCAAAGATGTTGTTCATTTTAGGTTTAAGAGATCAGTTTATGATTGGCCTTTAGGCACGCCTTGGGGAAAAATATTTGATGGAACGGAAGATACCTATCCCGGACATGTGCGCATACTGGCACCTACGTTAGGGTACCAGCATTTTTGGTGGAAGGGAGTTTATACATCCGTTTATGCATTGAATGCTTTTGAAAAATATTTGGATGAGAATAAGAAAGAGATTGGGAATGGATACACTTTGTATCTGGACTTCTATTTTGGTTACCACTTTACGTTTTTCAAAAACCGATTCTTTTTTGAACCAGCTATTGGAATTAGTTATTGGCCTCTAAGAACTGGTGTTCCAGGTTCTTTTAAAGCAGTAGAACAAAAATGGCCTAACTACTTTCCCCAGCCTGGGTTTGATTTTGGGTTTAACTTTTAGCATCCACATCCAGAAGTGAGGTGAATGGGCTTGATCGGATCCGCTGTCGCGAGAGAGTCGATATCCTTCGGGGAAAGGTGGTGAGGACATGAAAGAGGTCGGGTTCGTCCAGGGAGCGGTCTTTGCGGTGGCGGCGGTCGCGGTTGCCTTCATCCCCGCCTGCGGATCGCCAGCGCCATACGAGGGCTATCCAGCTGTCGAGTTCGACGCGGTGACAGCCGACCGGTCGGGCGGTCTCTACGTGGCGGGACAGCTGTCGGGGCACGGAACGTTCCTGGGACAGGAGGTGCACGCCAACTTCACCCGCTCGCCCTTCATTTTGCGTCTGGACGCCAGCGGCAAGCGTCGCTGGTTGAAGCTGTTGCCCACGGGCGAGGGAGGGAATCAGCTCTCGACGCCGATCGACGCCGCGGGGACCGGGGACGGGGTGGTCGTGTTCGGCGCCGGCGCGGCGGCCACGCGATACGACGGCGAGGGAAAGGTGATCACCACCGTCGGGTTCCTCGAGGATCAGAACTTGCTGCTGATGATACGGCCGCTCGGCGCGGTGACCAGCGACGGCGCGATCGCGGTGATGCTCGACGATGCGATGTACCTGACCCGGATCGACGCCGCGGGCAGTCCCGCGTGGTCGACGCCCGCCGCGTCGCCCGCCCCCTCCCGGCTGGTTCCCGATCTGACGGGAGGCGTATGGGCCCTGGATCAGTCCGGTGGCGTGACCCGGATCGACGCGCTGGGGGCGCACGTCGTCGTGGCCAAGTCGCCGGTGTTCGGGAACGGCTTCGCGGCTGGGGTCGCGGTGCGCGACGCCGCGGGCAACGAGCAGCTGCTGGTGGCCAGCCCCACGTGGGGCACCCTGGCCTTCGACGGCGCGGGTCACCCGCTGTGGTCACACGAAGGCGATACGGCCGACGCGCTGGCCGCCGACGGTGCCGGGGCCGTCATCCGGGTCGTCTGGCGCGCCGTCGAGAAGGTGGTGTGGGCGACCTGGATGGACGCGGCGGGGGCGCAGCTGGGTCGCGCGACCTACCCGGTCAGCCTGCCTGCCGGAGGAAAAGTCCGCCTGATGGCCACCGGCACGGCGAGCGGCGCGCTGATCGGCGGAGAGATCGATGTGACCGACGCAACCGGGATGACCGAACCGTACAACCTTCACTTCTTGCTGAGCGCCCAGAGCAGCGATCACTCCCTGACTGCGCTGCCGTGGGAGGACTGACATGAACCCGTGGACACTTGATACGACCTTCGGTGACGCGCGCGCCAGGGCCCGCTTGAGCCTGCTCGCGGGAATGCTCCTGGCGGCGCCCCTCGACCTCTCCTGCCACGTGGCGAATTGCGTCCCCAATACCGGTCACGCGGAGATCATCCTCCTCGACCTGCCGCCGCCCGTCGTCGGGGGACCGGGTGGCGCGGTGGCCTCGGCCGGCGGTGCGGGCGGAAGCGCTGGCGCACCGGGAGCCCAGTCCGCTGGCGGCCAGGGTGGCGCATCACGCGCCGCAGGCGGCGAAGGCGGGGGTCCGCGCTCTGCCGCGGGCGAAGGCGGCGCGGGAGGTGGGACCGCCTCGATCAGCGACCAGGGGGGCGCGGGCGGTGACGCTGGAGACGTCGGCGGTCAGGGTGGAACGGCCGGCGCGGGAGGCGCGACCGATGCGAACCAGGGGGGCGCGGCCGGAGGAGACGAGGGCGGAGCCGCCGGCGCGCTTCCACCGGCCGGGGGGCGCGGAGGCGGCGGGGGCAACGGAGGCCAGGGAGGAGCGCCAGCCGGCGCGACCTCGTCGGGAGGCGCAGGCGGCACGAACGCCCTCCCACCGATCTCTCCGATCTCTCCCACACCCATCATCGGCCGGATGCCGCCGAGCTGTGGCGCCACCGCGGCCGGCTGCGTTCCAGGCCAAGCCTGCCCCGCCGCCTGCAATTGCGTGATGGCACGCGAGCCGCGCTTCACGAGATCGTCCAGCGTCTCGTCAGGGTTCGAGTCCAGGATCGCCGACCGCTGCATCCTCTCATCAGCCGCCGGCCCTCCCGCCGTCGAGATCTGGAGCCACGACTCGATCACCTGCGACTGACAAGACAAACGCCGCGACTCGAAGCGGGCCCCGTCGAAGACGCCCCCTGCCCGCCTTTACTGCCCCTCGCCGCCCTGCAGCTGCGCCTCGTCGGCGCGCTTCAGGACGATGAACTCGACGCGGCGGTTCTTGCTCCAGCAGTCCTCGTTGTGCTGGGTGCAGACGGGCTTCGTCTCGCCGTAGCCGTGGCTTCTTCAGGCGGCCCGGCTCGACGTTGCCCTCGTGCGCGGGGGGCCGGCAGCGCGCGCCCGGCGGAGTTGACGTAAGATTTCTTATCGGAGAAAAATGTCGGGGTGTACGGCGCTTGAACGCACTGTCCCCACCCGAGCAAGATTCGTTCTCCGCGCTGAGGCCAGATATCTCCGCGAGACGGGCGGAGGCCACCGCGTTGCCGCTGACGCGCTCACCGTCGCGAAGGTCCCTCTCTGCGTCAGCGGCGACGCAGCTGGGATCTCTCGACGACCGACAACAGGCCAGCTCCGGGTCGGCGGCGCGGCGCCGGGTCCAATCGGCGGACCAGGGCGGCCGCGCTCGGTCAGATCCGGAAGCCGAGGCCGGTGCGGAAGACCAGGATGTGGTCGCCCGGGGATAGGTAGGCGTCGCAGGTGTCCACCCCGCAGCTCGGGCCGCCCGAGCGCTGGACCGCGATCGCCATATCCGCGCCCGCCGACAGGATGAACGTCGAACCGAGCGCGACCTGAACCGTCACGTCGGCCGCGCCGAAGGTCCCGAACCCGCGCTCGAGATCCTGAAACCGAGGGCCGGCCCCGACGGTCAGAGAGACCCGTTCTCCGTCAATCAGGCCGAAGCGAACGTTCGGGTAGACCGAGTAGCCGAGGACGAACGAGACCCCACCCGTGAGGCCCACGAAGAACCGGTGTCCGAGCCGCTGCTGGATCGCCAGGTCGAGGTACAGGGCCGGCGCGAGGCCCACGAGCCCGGTCGAATGCAGGTGATCGGTCTGCGAGCTCCCCCCGACGTCGAGGCGCACCGACAGACCGACCGGGGGCGTGTCGGCGCGAGACGAGTCGATGGCCGTGCCCGCCGCCAGGGACGCCGCCAGCACAGACCCCAGCACGAAGAACCCCATGATGGAATCTTACCCCCTAAATCCAGGAGGTCACCATGCAAGAAGAAGAGTCCACGTTCGCCGCCTTCGTCGGAATCGACTGGGCCGACCGAAAGCACGACATCTGTCTCCAGGTCCCAGGCGCCGACGCCGTCGAGCTCTCGGTCATCGAGCACCGCCCCAAGGCCATCGAGGACTGGGCCCGTGGGCTGCGCGACCGCTTCGACGGTCGCCGCATCGCCGTTTGCCTCGAGCTTTCTCACGGACCCATCGTCTCGGCGCTGCTCGAGCACGACATCTTCGTGATCTTCCGAGTCAACCCCAGCACGCTCGCGAAGTACCGACGCGCTTTCACCCCGAGCCGTGCGAAGGATGATCCAACTGACGCCGCGATCGCCTTGGAAGGTTTCAGCCAATCTCCAAGATCTTTCCCAGGCGATCCGCCAGCAGCGCCATCGTGTGTTCGGGGACGCGTCCCAGGACTGTTACGAGGCGTCGGTTGTCGATGGCTCGCACCTGATCCACCAGAATGGCCGACGGCTTTCGTAGTCCTGAATTCCCCGGGCGCAAAGCCACGCGCAAGTACTGCACCGTACTATCGACCTTCGAGGTCACGGGGCACACCAATGTTGAAGGGTGCCCGGCTTCGTTCAGGAGGTCAGACTGGACAACCACCACCGGTCGCTTCTTGCCAGGCTCGGTCCCGTGGGCGGGATTCAGGTTCGCCAGGAGTACGTCACCGCGCCGCACCTCCATCAATCAACGCCCTCGTCCAGCAAGGCTTCGAACTCCGTTACGACCCGCAGACTTTCACTTCGAACGGCCTTTGACTCCCGGCGGAATATTTCGCGAAGCCGGGCACGCTCCCCAACCTTGTTCATCAGGCGCACAGCCCGGTTGATGTACGCGTTCCGATTGGTGTGCAGGCGCTTCGCCATTTCGTCGGCGGACTTGAGCACGCTTTCATCCATCTTGACGGACAACGACTTGGTCATGGACGGCCTCCGGTGATACCGGAAGTATATACCAATCCCGGAACCTCCAAGCGGGTCCGGCGCGGCGTTCGGGTTCGGCGCGACCTCGTCGTCCATCCTTGCTGCGCCGAGCCAGGTACTTGCCTTCCCGATGTCAGTCGAGCCGCCCAGTCCGTACGCACCGGGCGTCGCTGTGGATGGGGAGCACGAGGCCCAGGTGCCCGCCCTGGCCTCGCGCTGGTTGGCTGTGCTGGCGTCGCTCTTTGTTCAACTTCCGCTCAAACCTTTCCGACATGCGGGCGATACCGACCACTACAGCGGCCCGTCCGGGAGACTCGGTGATGCTAGATACTCTCGCGCCTAAGGGGAGCGCTCGTCGGGCTTCATTCTTCGTTGACGCCATTTTGGGTTCGTGCCAGCATGCAAACGGATTTCCCAGGTCGGCTGGTGTGAGGAGCGGTCATGGAATGCACTGGAGTCGAGGAGGGGTCAGGAAGATCGCACGGAAGAGTCGACAACGAATGGAGGATGTACGATGTCTAGGGATCCAAGTTCGCACGTTTCTAACCATGCGCAGTTGTATCGCTTTGGCGTCACGCTGGCCGCGACGTTAGGGCTCGTCGCATGCGGCGCGCGGCCGTCTGATATCGTCGTCACCACCGAGGCGTACGGCCAAGCAACCTGTCCTAACACGCCCGACGCGACCTTCATGGGCGAAATCGCTGTGCCCGACGTCATCACAGAGTCGCTTCAGCAACTCGTCAGCGACTTCTCAACCGTCGGTTACATTACACCGCAGACTTACAACAATCACAATTGCTCCTGGTCGTCAGTAGTCAAAATCACGGGTTGGCTCGATCCGCTCGCTGACTTCGCGATTGTTCCCAATGCCAAACCATCCCCTCTTACATCGAAGGCCGCATGTGAAGCCCTGCTCTTGGCGGCCACGGTGTACCCGGGGAGTGGTGTGATAGGACAAACGCTCGTTCCGGTCCCTTCGATTAGCAGGCAGGCTTCCGGAGTTTTTTCCTCGCATGTAGATTCCTTCGGTCTTACGCATACTTGGTGCACCCCGCCCACACTTATATTTGGCGGTTCGACCTGGCGGGAGGGCGATTTCGATGAGTTTGCATCCGGCGCGACGTATACCTTCGCGGCGACCTATCGCACAAACGCCGGGGGCCCGGTCACCACCGCCGCCATGTCGATGTTCAACGCCAAGCCGATTTGCGGACATGCTACCCAGGCCTGTTGCACGGCCAACGCTTCGTTTATCGGCGATGGCAATCCCTGGTGTGAAGGCTACAACCGGTGCGACAACGGCACCTGCGCACCCTGCGGGGGCCTCGGCCAAGAATGGTGCGGCAACAGCGCGAACAAGATCTGTAACGCGGAAAATATTCAGCCTTTAGGCAGCATTTGCGCCGCGTGCGGTGCCGTCGGACAGGATTGCTGTCGCAACCCAAACTATCCAAAGGCACCGCTCTGCGCCAACAACTTGTCGTGTGGAGGCGGCAAGTGCCATGACGCCCCCCCCCCGATCGCTCCCCCTCCGCCGACCGTCAGTGGTCCGCCACGCTGCAATGGGAAGGCAGCGACCGCGCTTAGCCAGCTTCATACGGTTCTCGTGCAAGACGCCGGCGGGTGCGGAGGAGTGTTCGCCTATAGAGCCGATTCCGACGCTGAGGCGCAAGCCTGCGCTAAGGCGGCAGGCAACACCGTGCTGACAGGTTCGCAAACACTCCAAGATTATACTTTTTGCATTTGCAGTGAGTATGGCGGCGCCAGCGCCATAAACGTGCAAGCTTACGCGGAGAATGCCGCCTCCACGTGCGCCCTGGAGACGGATCTAAACGCTAAGGTCGTTTGGCCTGGGGACTGCACTTCCGACGAAGAGGCCGCCTGCGAATAGCCGCGCAGCGCGGGGGGCGGGCAGCGCGGGCCCGGCGGAGTTGACGTAAGATTTCTTATCGGAGACAAAATGTCGGGTGGAAAGGGCGCTTGAACGCACTGTCCCCACGATGGGAAGGGGTTCGCGGGGTCTGCTCGCGCTCATCACGGTGACGATGACGACTCTCGCGGCAGGTTGCACCGGCCGACGTCATCAAGACCAACGAAGTCTTGACGCTCTCCTATTGGCCCGAGGCGCTCCCTGTGGCTGGCGAGGTGGCCGGATTCTCTGGCGAGAGTCTCACACTTTCTAGGGCCGGGACACCGCTCCTCCTCGAACAGTGGACCGGAATTTTGGGTCGCTGGGCGCTCCCGGCATTGGGCGCAGGAATTTCCGTTACCGACGCGGGCAGCATCGCAAGCTGCTCGGGTTTCGCAACTTTGCTTAGCCCGGCGTGTTACTGGGAAGTGCGTCAGGTCCGGGTGGACTTCGAGGGACAAGGCGCGATCATCGCGCCCGGAACGACCGCTCGAGTGGGACGCCTCGTCGCGTATCTCGGCACGTACACGACGCGGGACGCCTCGCACGCGAACAGCTGTGACAATGACTCCATTGGACAGGTCGCGGGGCTCATCCTGCCTGTCGTCGGCGAAGGCGGTGCTGGCGGCGGCGGCAACGGTATCGGCGGCGGAGCCGGGAGCATGAGTGTCCGCTAGGCGCGCCTCGCCTGCGGCGAAAGCAGGTCTGCGTTGGCGGCGACCCAGCGGCTTCCGGCGCGCCAGCCCACCACCGGTGACGATGCAGTGGGGGTGCGGGTGAAACTCGACCTTCCGAGTCCAAGGTGTGCAGGACGCCCGTGACCCCCGGCTGGACCTTGGCTGGCGGCCGGCCCGTCGTCGTCCTCACGGCCGGCCGCTTCTTGAAGATCGTCCCCGTTCCGAAGAAGACCGCACCCAGTTGCTGTCCCCGGGCATGGTTGGATGGCCCGAGCAGCGGTGGGAACGCCATGCGAGCGGGCGTGAGTCGCGCCGGGAAGGGCGGAGTTGGAGCCGCTTCGCGCGGCAAGAACAGTTATCTGGACGCTTCCGAGCAGACCAACGCATCAGGGAGCAACCCGTCGGTCCGGAATCGGTCCAGTCGAATGGGAGTCAGCCTGCCGGGACGGTTTCGCAACAGGCGCCGGCGAAGTGGCGGAGCCAGAACGTGCCCGCAGGGAAGGCGACGGTCCTGACACCAGCGAGAAACAAGTCGCGTGCGTCCCTGTAGGCGGCGAGCCAGCCGCGATTGCGGTTCAGGGCTTCGATCCTGCGCCAGACGTTTCTGCTGGCGACGCGGGGGCTCAGTTGGCGGCGCGGCTCGCGAGACTGAGGGCTGTCGTTCCAATGCTGGTTGAGCACGGCGGCGCGGCCAACGACGGTGCGACCTTCCTGGAGGCGTTGGGAGGCTGCCCGAAGCTCGGCGTCGGCGACGCGTTCCCTGATGGTGGGGGCCAATCCGTTTGGGCAGGCGTTCAACAGCGAGTCTGGTGCGTGCAAGGGTAGTTCGGCCGATTCGGGCATGAGGCCGTCTTCTCGGAAGAAGGTCGTTGGCCTGGTGGCGCGCAGGGGTCTGTTGGCCAGGGTGGCGGACAGCGAGTTGACGCCGGGCCAGTGATGGACGCTCTCGACGACATGGTCTTTGACGGGATTGGTCAGGGCGTAGACCATCTTGTCGAGGATGTCGTGGCCCGCGACCAGTTCGACGACGGAGGTCTGTTCGGACGCCCAGAAAGCCTCCCAGCGCCCACG
>Ga0265313_10001905_pt1 | contig 18928 bp, 18 predicted proteins | sample 4123metaG_FD_203122 | JGI IMG/M metagenome (GOLD analysis project Ga0265313, IMG submission 203122) | Rhizosphere microbial communities from Carex aquatilis grown in University of Washington, Seatle, WA, United States - 4-1-23 metaG | ecosystem: Host-associated > Plants > Roots > Rhizosphere >...
TGCTGCTAGCAAGCCTGCTCGGATGACCAAAATCCTGCGCGCCTAGATCAGGTCTCTGCAAAGCTCATAATCGAAGCAGAAAGCTTGTCGAGAGATGCAAATTTTCGTCCGTCGCCATAGTCGCCATTATATTCCCGCTCGGCAATCGTCAGCCCGGTGTTGAGCACGACATACTTTTTCGGGTTGAGCGGATTGGGATAGGCCAGGGCCGGGAAATTCTCAGCCGCTGCATAAGATTTACCGCCCATCACCACACTCGCCCTGGTCCATTTCAGGGGCAGCCTGCCCGCCAGCCTGGCCATCACGCGGTTGCTGCCCGGATCGCCGAACAGCACCAGATGATAATTGGCGATGTCGGCGGCGGTAACGTCCTTGTCGTCCTTCACGAAGGGATGGCCGCGGAAAAACTTGGCCCACAGCCGGTCGAAGCGCGCCAGGGTCCGCAGCGCCTGTGCGTTCACCGCCGCATTCCAGGGCGTGCCGGTCGGGCGCACCAGCAGGAAGGGATCAAGGAAGGCGTCGTCAATCGGCCCTTGCAGCGCATGGGTCTTGTGCAGGCCGGGCAGCGCGCCATTCTTGTCCACCGTCCATTTCCCGCCGCTCCTGTGCAGGGTGATCGCCGCCCCCGGCTTCACCGCCAGCGCCTGGCCGTCAATCGTCAGGGCCTCGGCCTTGTCCATCTCGTTCAGCACCAGCCGCGAAACATTGTGGGTGCCGATGGTATAGCTGCGCCGGTCGGCGCTGCGCATGGCATCGACATCGGCGCGGACATAGAGCCGCTCCATCGCATCGACATTGACCCAGTAATCGCTGTTGTAGCGCGTGGTGTAGGTGACGAAGCGGACATGGTCGGGCGAGGCCTGGCCCCGGTCGCCCCATTCCTTCAGGAAGGCGTCAAGCTGGGTGCGCACCAGCGGGCTGGTGCCATGGCCGGTATCGGCCGAGATCAGGAAAATATCCGGCGTGCCGGTCAGGCGCAGGAAGTTCGGCATGCCCATGGAGACGAAGCCTTCCTTCTCCAGTTGCGCGCGTGTGCGCAGCGAAGACTCCAGCTGGCCGTGATTGGGCGCGGGCGCCGGGCCGGGCAGGAAGGGAATCTGGTCGTCGCGGTCGCCGTCATGGCCGGCGATGGGCAAATTGAAGCCGTTCAGCGCCCATTGCTCCATGTTTTCCCAGATGTTCAGCACCGGATATTGCCAGGGCTGCAGCCCGGCCATCAGCGGGCGGCGCGACCAGGTGCCGGCGCCGATCTCGGCGGCGGCGAAGCGGTCGGGATAATGCAGCGCGATATGCCAGGCGCCTTCGCCGCCCATGGAAAAGCCGCGCAGGATCACGCGGGAGTCGTCGATCCTGAAGCGCTGCTTGGCCGCGGCGATGGCCTCGAAGACATCGGCCTCGCCGGCCCAGTGCCAGCCCGCGCTGTTCAGGCGGCCGAACAGGTCGATCTGGATCTGGCCATTGTCGGCCACCGGCGCATTGCCCGGCGGGCGCGCATGATCGAAGCCATAGATGAAGGCGGCCTCGGTGGTGTTGTTCTGGCGGCCATGCAGCCAGACATACAGCCGCGCCGGTTTCGTGGGATCGTAAGCCGCCGGCAGCGAGACATGATAGGGCTGCAGCGAGCCGTCGATCTTCGAGGTATAGGCGTAAATCCGGCTGCTTCCCTCGGTCCAGGGCGATTGCCCGGCCTGCAGCGCCTTGGCTTTCGCCACGCCGTTGTCCAGCGTCTCCATGGCGTGATCGATCGCCGCCTGGGTGCCGAACAGTTCGGGAAACTCCAGCAGCATGCGCCCGGCATGGGCATAGACCGCGACATCGCCCAGCAGGGCGGCGTCGGCGCCCCGCAACTGGCCGGTGATGGCTTCGATCTGCTCGGTCTTGGCGCGAATCTGGGCCAGTTCCTCCGGCTTGGCCACCACCGGCGGCGGCGGCCCCTGCTGGGCGTCCAGCGGCAGGATCAGCAAGGCTGTCGCGCAGGCGCACAGGCATGCAATGGCGAGACGGTTCATGAGCGATTCCCCCGGCATGATCTTGTTGGCCGCAACGATAGCGTACCGGCGGGCGGGACGGAAATGCCGCCCCGCGCCCCGCGCATGGCTTCCTGCGCTAGCGTTTCCCGCAAATCGGGGGATTCGCAAATGTCATTCCAGGGGCTGGTGCTGCACCAGATGCAGATGTCGGGCAATTGCTACAAGGTGCGCCTGGCCGCGCACCAGTTGGGCATACCGCTGGCGCTCAGGGAATATCCGTTGCATGGCGGCGAAACCCGCAAGCTGGATTTCCTGGCCAAGAACCCCAATGGCCGCGTGCCGCTGCTAGAGTTTCCCGATCGCCGCTGCCTGGCCGAATCCAACGCCATCCTCTTCCATCTCAGCGAGGGCAGCCGCCTGCAGCCCACGGGCTCCTGGGCGCGGGCGCAGATGATGCAATGGCTGTTCTTCGAGCAGTACAGCCACGAGCCCTATATCGCGGTGGCGCGCTTCTGGCTGAAATTCGCCGCGCCCGAGGCGCTGGAGGCGAAAAAGCACCTGATCCCCGAATGGCGGACAAAAGGCAACGCCGCGCTGAAGGTGATGGAGACGCATCTTGTGGGCCGCGACTGGTTCGCGGGCGAGGCCTATTGCATCGCCGACATCGCGCTTTACGGCTACACCCACAGCGCGGCGGATGGCGGCTTCGACCTGGCGGCCTATCCGGCGGTAACGCGGTGGCTGGGACGGGTGGCGTCACAGCCCGGTCACGTTCCGCTGGGGATTTAAGGCCCGCCGCCGGAACATTGCACCAATTTCATCTTGCCGGACCGGACTCCGGCGATTGCCCGCCTGGCGCTTCTGCTACCAATTGTAGTGCTGAAGCAAAGCCGCCTGAAGGCGGCGACAAGACGGGGGGCGTCCATGAAGATGTCGCGGCTGCCGGCAATCCTCTGCGGCATGGCGTTGCTTTGCGCCCAGGCGCCGGTGCCGCCGCTCACCGCCCAGCAGCTTGCAGCGATCACCGCCGCGTCGCTGCGGATAAAGCACATCAACCAGGACGTCACCGTCTCCGCAGACGGCAATTACGTGGCGGTGGCGCAGATGCAGATCCAGGTGTTGAACGCGGTGACCGCCCGCTCGGCGCAATTTCCGGTTTCCTACAACGCCACACTGGAAGACATCGAAATCACCGAGGCCTATACCCTGAAGACCGACGGCAGCAAGATTCCCGTCGATCCTTCCGCCATCCTGTCGCAGAAGCCAGCCGCCACCGATGCCCTGGCGCCGGTCTATACCGACCGCGAGCAGAAGGTCATCATCTTCCCCAATGTCGAGGTCGGCGATTCCCTGGTCTTCACCAGCAAGACGACGCAGAAGGCGCCCCTGATGCCGGGACAATTCGTCCTTTCGCGCTATCTCGACGACGCCCTGCCGGTGGATGAAGTGAATTATTCCCTCAGCGCCCCCGCCGCCATGCCGCTGACCTTCGATTCAAGCTGGCCGCAGCAGACCAGCCGCAAGGGCGACATTGTCACCTATCGCTGGAGCCGTCCGGCCACCCAGGCCGCGCCGCACGCCGCGCCGCCGGTCGTCGATCCGGACAAGCTTCAGCATCTGCTGGTGTCGTCCTTCAAGGATTACGACGCGTTCGCGCACAACTATGCCGGCATGATCCGCGGCAAGATCGCGGTGAGCCCCGCCATCCAGAAGCAGGCGGACACCATCGCCGGCAACCTTCCCGACAAGAAGGCCCAGGCGCGCGCCCTTTACGAGTGGGTCAGCCGCAGCGTCCGCTATGTCGGCATCGAACTGGGCGCGGGCGGCATTGTCCCGCACGATCCCGACTGGACGCTGACCAACCGCTATGGCGACTGCAAGGACCATGCGGTGCTGTTCGCCAGCCTGCTCAAGGCCCGCGGCATCGACGCCCAGCTGGTGCTGATCAACGCCTCCAACCGCTACAAGCTGGGCGGCGTCCCCACCACCGCCGACTTCAATCACATGATCGTCTTTCTGCCGGAGCTGAAGCTCTATGCCGACACCACCGCGCCCTGGATTCCCTTCGGCCAGCTGCCGACGGCGGACGCCGGCAAGCCCGTGGTCCATGTGGTGGAAAGCGGCGCGGCGCGGCGCCAGACGCCGGTGGTGCCGGAAGGCGACCTCAACGCCACCTACACCATCCATGCCGTGATGAACGAGCAGGGCGGCATGCTCATCGACATGACGACCAGGGCCACCGGCAACTGGGCCGCCACCCTGCGCCGCTTCGACGAAGGCGTGCGCGCCCTCGGCCCCGACCTCGCGGCCAAGCGGCTTCTCGCCGGGCACAACTTTCCCAACGCGACCGGCACGCTGCTGCCGGGCAGCGGCGACGATGACAGCTATCAGCTCACCGGCAACGCCCGCCTGGGCCGGCCCGGGCCCCAGGGCAATATCCTCAGCCTGACCAGCGCGCTGTCGATCCTGGCGCGAGCGGGCGACGGCCCGATGGGACCGCTGAACAACCGCACCATCACCGAGGCGGACGACACGATCTGTTTCTCCGGCCATCAGACCGAGGAGGTCTCCATGACTTTCCGTCCCGGCGCCCGGCCGCAGACGCTTCCCGCCGAACTGCATGTGAAGACCGCCAACCTTGCCTATGACACGCGCTGGACCGTGGAAGGCGACACCATCACCCTGCATCGCGAATTCATCTCGAAGATGACCGAGCCGGTCTGCACCGGCGCCATCCGCCGCGATGCCGCCGATGCGCTGGCGAAGATCCGCGCCGATTATGCCTTCGCCGTCCACCCCGTCGCCGCCGCGGCTCCCGCGGGACCGCCGCCCGCGCCGCCGCAGCAATAGGGCGGGCGCCTCACGGCTTCATGATCGCCCGGCGATAGGTGGGCTGGCTGTCCCAGGACAGCGGCTTCTGCGTGCCGTCGAACAGGCTGGCGAACTTGCCGCCGCCCGCCTCGAAGGAAAATTCCTGCACCCGGTCGGGCGGGGTGGTGGTGACGTTGCGGGTGATGTCGGTTTCCTGCTCGGTATGCGCCGTCATCGCTTCCGCCGGATTGGCGGGATTGACGAAGCGCACATCCGAAGCGGCGCGGTTGGCGGCCCCGCGGACATACTTCACATGCAGACGGGCATGCTCGCCGCCCGCCCCGCTCAGGTCCCAGTCCTCGGTGACGGTGGTGGCGCCGTTGGCGGTGGCGATGCTGCGGGCGGTGGCAACCCGTGTCGCCTTCACCAGCGCGCCGAAGGTGGCGGCGGTGGCGCTGTTGTTCTCGCTGATTCCCGCCAGCACCATGCGCGCCGCCTGCGTACCCTGACGTACCGGCGCTTCCAGATACACCACCGTGTCCTTGCCCGGCGGCAGCACGCGGTTGTCGCCGCCCTGGACATTGATGCGGTCAATGAAGATCAGGCGCAGGTTGCAGTCCTTGGCCGCGCCCTGGGTCGCCGCCGCCGATTCCCAGCCCGCGGGCAGCAGCTTGCTCAGCGCCGCCTGGTTGACCTGCAGATCGAGCTGGAAGCGGTATTCATTGGACTGTTCCACCACCGTGCCGGCGGCGGCGGGCGCCGGGGCCTGGGCGAAGGCGCTGCCGGTCGAAAGCGATGCGGGCGCCAGCAGGGCGGCAAGCAGGATCGTCTTCTTCATCATGTGTCCTTTCGGGAATCAGGCCGGCAGCCCGATCAGGCGATGGGCATTGGTCCAGGCGATCTTGCGGAAGATTTCCGGCGAGGCGGATTTGGTCAGCACCGACAGCGTCTCGCGCGCCACGCATTTGCCGCGGATGGCCGCGGCCACGCCGGGGCTGTTCTGCGCCGCCCCGCCGCCGCGGCCGTCCTCGCAATTGCAGTCGCTGCCGAAATGCAGCTTGTCCTGGTGACGCTTGAGGAAATCCACGGTGAAGGCGGGCGTGCGCGACAGGACATTGTGACCGGAATTGGCGGACAGGTCGCCATAGAGGTTGGGATAGTCCGCCAGCAGCTTGTCGGTCAGGCCGCCCGGCACGATGGGGCCTTCGGGATAGGCGGACTGGTCGGCGAAGTCGGCGCTGACGCGGGCCCAGAAAGAGTTGGCATGGCCGATGAACCTGGTGCGGGGATAGGCTTTCAGCACGGCAGCGAAGCGGGCAAGGCCGCTGTTATAGGCGTCATTGAGGTCGGTGGTGGCGTCCTGGAAATGGATCAGCACCGGCACGTTGAGGTCGGCCGCCAGGTCATAGGCGCGGCGCATTTCCGGCCCGTCGGCATCGACATGCATCTTCAGCTCGCCAAAGCCCTTCGCGCCGGCCTTCACCGCCGCCGTCAACTGCGCCTGGGCTTCCGGCTTGGTGAGGTCGGCGGAGGCGAACCAGCTGGGGAACATGGCCGCATTCTGCGCCCGCAGGGCCGCGACCTGGTCCGCCGCGCCGGAAAAGGTCAGAAGGTTGGCGGCGGTCACCCCCGCGCCCACCTGATGGGCGATGTTCTGCGCCGGGGCCCGGCGCATGTGGAAATGCATGTCGATGACCGGCGAACTCCAGCGCGGAATGTCGGTTTGATTCGAGGAAGGCTGGGCCAGCGCCGGCGTCGCCGCCATCGCGCCCAAGCCTGCCAGAAGCTGCCGCCGGTCCATGCGTCCTCCCCATCTTCTCTTTTTTGCCACTCTATCCGGGCGGGGTGCGGTCAGTCGAGGCGATAGTTGAAGCTGACGCTGATGCGGGGCGCGGTGGCGCGGTTTTCCTCGACGCCATGACGCAGCCAGCTTTCCCACAAAAGCAGCAGGCCGGGCCTGGGCCGGAGATCGACGAAAAGGCGGTTGCCCGGCCGCGCGGCCTTGCGCCGGGGTGGGGCGGCCATCATCAGCGGCAGCCGCGGATCCTCGAAGCGGATGACGCCGCTGCCCGGCGGCACGGTGACGTAATACGTGCCGCTGATCACCGCATGGGGATGGATATGGGGGGCGTGGATGGCGCCTTTCCTCATCACATTCACCCAGAGCGAATCCAGTTTCAGCTTGCGCCGCCTCAAGTCGAAATCGGCATGCCGCGCGAAGCCGGCGGCATGGCGATCCAGTTGCTTCGCCAGCGCGGCGAAAGCCGGCGCCCGCTGCGGCAGGTCGTCCAGCGCGGCATAGGAGGTGTAGCCCTTGTAGCCATGGTCCTTCGCCCAGCGCCGGCCCGCCTTGTCCTGCGCCGCGATCAGCAGGGCGGCGGCTTCCAGTTCCGGATTGAGCCGGGTTCCAAGATTGGCGTGATAGAGCGCGGTGATGAAAAGCGCGTCAAAAGCGGCCATTTCCCGAAGTTCCGATTCGCCTCTGTCGCCGAAGTTAGTGGTTATTTGACCTTTTGGGTGAGAAACTAGGGCGTTGCCGAAGGGGTTCGCCATGCGCCTTGCCGTCATCGCCGCTCTCGCTGCCGCGGCCTTCGCCCTGTCGGGCTGCATGGTCTATGACGTCGCCTCCGCCACGGTTGGCGTCGCCACCACCGTGGTCAGCACCACGGCCAGCGCCGCCTCCGATGCGGTCTGCACCGTCGCCTGCAGTTCGGACGACGAGAAGAAGAAATAAGTCAGAACGCGTCTTTCCTGCGCCGCACTTCGGCGAAGACCGCGACATCGTCCGCGTCCTCCATGCCCAGCGCCTTGCGGATCGCCGGCGAATCCGGCCTGAGGAAGGGATTGACCAGCTTCTCCAGCGCCATGGTCGAAGGCATGGACGGCGCGCCCGACGCCCGCGCCTTGCGCACCACCTGCGTGAACATCCGCAGCGCCTGGTATTCCGGCTCCAGCGTCAGGGCGAAGCTGGCGTTCTTCTCGGTATATTCATGGCCGCACCACAATTGGGTCTGGTCCGGCAGGGTCATCAGCTTGGAGAGGCTGGCCCACATCATCGCCGGATCGCCTTCCAGCACCCGGCCGCAGCCGCAGGAGAACAGCGTGTCGCCGGTGAAGGCATTGCCCTCGATGACATAGGTCGTCGCGCCCAGCGTGTGGCCCGGCACGTCCATCACCGTCACCTTGCGCCCGGCGAATTGCCAGCCGGTGGCTTCGCTGACGGCGATATCCAGGCCGGGAATGCGGCCATTCTCCCGCGCCGGGCCCACCACCTGGGCGCCGAACGCGGCCTTCAGCTCCAGATTGCCGCCGGTATGGTCGCCATGATGATGGGTGTTGACGATATGCGTCAGCCTGAGGCCCTCGCGCGCCAGCGCCGCCCGGACCGGCGCGGCTTCGGAAGGATCCACCACGGCGCAGGCTTCGCCCGCGTCGATCAAATAGGCATAATTGTCGGAGAGGCAGGGAATGGTGATAATGCGCATGGTCTTACGATAACAGGAGATTCCACCGGGTGTTAGAGCGCCGCGTCCTGGAGCCGGATGTCGCTGCGATCGCCGCCTTCTATGCCGGGCGCGCGGGCCAGTTGGCGCGCCGCGTCATCCTGGCGCGGCTGCGCGGGTTCTGGCCCCGGCTGGAGGGTTGTCGCCTGCTGGGCTTCGGCTACACCGCGCCCTATCTCGCCCAGTTCGGGGCCGAGCGCGCCATCGCCGCCGGCACCGCCGCGATGGGCGCGCCCGGCTGGCCCGAAGGGCCCAGCCTGCAATGCGAGGAAGAAGCGCTGCCTTTCGCGGACGCGCTGTTCGACCGGGTGCTGATCGTCCATGGGCTGGAGCGGGCCGAGAGCTTGCGCCCCCTGCTGCGCCAGCTCTGGCGGGTGATGGCGCCGGAGGCGCGGCTGCTGCTGGTGGCGCCCAACCGCGCCAGCCTGTGGGCGCAGCTGGATACCACGCCCTTCGGCCAGGGCCGGCCTTTCTCGCGCGGCGAGCTGGACCGCCTGTTGCGCGAGGCGATGTTCGAACCGCAGGGCTGGGCGGGTGCGCTCTACGCCCCGCCGCTGGGCACGCGGTTTCTCACCCGCGACGGCCGCGGCTGGGAACGCGCCGGCGCCCTGCTGCTTCCCGGGCTGGCCGGCGTGCATGTGGTGGAGGCGGTGAAGTCGGTCTATGGCATGACGCCGCTGCCGGTAACGGAGACCGTTCCAGTGACGGCGCCGCTGCTCAGTCCCGGGGCGTCTGGCCCTGCTTTATCAGGAAGATCGCACCGGGCGCGGTGAGATTGGGGCCGAAGAAACCGCTGGAAACGGCGTCGGGACGGATGCGGGTGGTGCGGCCGTCGGAGTCCAAAGTATGGGCCTCGCTGATGATGGCGCCGGCCTCGCGCGTCAGGCCGGTGAAATCGGCCAGGGTGCAGAGATGGATGTTGGGCGTGTCGTACCAGTTATAGTCCAGGGTGCGGGTGCGCGGCATCCGGCCATGCAGCAGCAGCGAGGCCCGCACCTTCCAATAGCCGAAATTGGGCAGCGAAACCGCCACCCTGCGGCCGATGCGCAGCATGTCCTTCAGCACCTTGAGCGGCTTTTCCGTCGCCTGGATGGTCTGGGAAAGGATCACGGCGTCGAACACCCCTTCGGGATATTCGGCAAGGTCGGTATCGGCGTCGCCCTGCACCACCGACAGGCCGCGCGCGACGCAGGCATTGACGTTCTGCTGCGAAATCTCGATGCCGCGGCCGTCGACATTCTTGGCGCGCACCAGCCAGTCGAGCAGGGCGCCGTCGCCGCAGCCGACATCCAGCACCCGCGTGCCGGGGCGGATCATGTCGGCGATGGCGGCCAGTTCCGGGCGCAGCTCGCTCATGCGATGCCGGCCTCCTGCGCCACCGCGTCGACAAAGCCGTCCACGGCGGCGAACATTTCCGGCTCGTCCAGCAGGAAGGCGTCATGGCCCTTGTCGCTGTCGATCACGACAAAGGAGACGTTGCCGGCCACGGCGTTGAGGGCATGGGCGACGATCTTGTTCTCGGCGGGCGGGAACAGCCAGTCGCTGGTGAAGGCGATGATGCAGAAGCGGGTGGGCGAGCCGCGAAAGACTTCCGCCAGCTTGCCGCCATGCTCCTCGGCCATGTCGAAATAGTCCATGGCGCGGGTGATGTAGAGATAGGAATTGGCGTCGAAGCGGTCGACAAAGCTGGCGCCCTGGTGGTGCAGATAGGATTCGATCTGGAAATCGGGGGCGAACTGGAAGGACAGGCTGGCGCGGTTCTGCAGGTTGCGGCCGAACTTGCGCTGCAGCGCCGCCTCCGAAAGATAGGTGATGTGCGCGGCCATGCGCGCCACCGCCAGGCCCTTCGACGGGAAGGCGCCCACGCCAGCATATTCGCCGCCATGCCAGTCGGGATCGGCCATGATCGCCTGGCGTCCCACTTCATGCAGGGCGATGTTCTGCGCCGAATGGCGGGCGGCGCAGGCGATGGGAAGGGCGGCGCGCACGCTTTCGGGATAGGAGGCCGCCCATTGCAGCACCTGCATCCCGCCCATCGAGCCGCCGATCACGGCGAACAGCTTCTCGATCCCCAGGGCGTCGGTCAGCAGCTTCTGCGCCCGCACCATGTCGCGGATGGTGATCAGCGGGAAGGAAAGGCCATAGGGCTTGCCGGTGGCCGGGTCATTGTCGGCGGGGCCGGTCGTGCCCATGCAGCCGCCGATGACATTGGCGCAGAGGACGAAGAAGCGGTCGGTGTCGATCGGCTTGCCCGGCCCGATCAGCGACACCCACCAGCCCGGCTTGCCGGTGACGGGATTGGTCGAGGCGACGAACTGGTCGCCGGTCAGGGCATGGCAGACCAGGATGGCGTTGCTCTTGGCGGCGTTGAGCGCGCCATGGGTCATATAGGCGATGGTGACGGGCGTGAGCGAACGGCCGCAATCCAGCGGCAGCGTCTCGAAGGTCAGGGCCTGGCCCTTGTCGGCCTCATGGGCCGTCACGGGCCGCGTGAAACGGGGGTGTTCCGCCATAGCTTGCGTTAGCTAAGACCCCCGCCCCCTGCTGTCAATTTTTAACCCCCTCCGGCTTTTGCACGCGCTCGGCCGCGAAAGCTCCACTGGAGCTTTCGCCCTGGCCTCGCCGTGCTACAGCCACCTCCCCCTCCTGGCGCTTCGCGCCGAGGGGGAGGCGGGCCGTTATTTTGCAATCAGGGTCCGCGACAGGTATGAACCGCCGTCTCTAGACCCGTGACCATTGCATGACAGACCCAACGCCCAAGCCCGGCATCCTGGACATCGAACTTTATGTCGGTGGCCGTTCCGCCGCGCCCGGGGCGGCGAAGGTCTACAAGCTCTCTTCCAACGAAAGCCCGCTGGGGCCGTCGCCATTGGCGGTGGCGGCGCTGGTGGCGGCGGCGAACAGCCTGGAACGCTATCCCGACGGCAACTCCCGCCTGCTGCGCGAGGCTATCGGCAAGATCTATGACCTCGACCCCGCCCGCATCGTCGTGGGCGGAGAAGGCTCCGGCCCGCTGCTCACCCTGATCGCCAACGCCTATCTGATGCCGGGCGACGAGGCGATTTTCAGCCGCCACGCTTTCCTGATCTATGAGATCGCCACCCGCGCCAACAGCGCCCGGCCGGTGATCGTGGAGGAGAAGACCACCAATCGCGGCATCAGAATCGATGTCGAGGCCATGCTGGCGGCGGTGACGAGCAGGACGCGCATCGTCTATATCGCCAATCCCAACAATCCCACCGGCTCCTATCTCAGCCGCGACGAGATGAAGGGACTGCATGCCGGCCTGCCGGGCAATGTGCTGCTGGTGATCGACGCCGCCTATGGCGAGTTCTGCGACGCGGCGGATTACGACACCGGGCTGGAGCTGGCGCGGGCGCATGGCAATGTGGTGATGACCCGCACCTTCTCCAAGATTCACGGCCTGGCGGCGCTTCGCCTGGGCTGGGCCTTTGTGCCGCAACCCGTGGCCGATGTGCTCAACCGCATCCGCGCGCCCTTCCCGACCTCGCCGCTGCAGCAGCAGGCGGGCATGGCGGCCATTGCCGACACCGCGCATGTGGCAAAAGCGGCGGCGCACAATGCGCGCTGGCGCAAATGGCTGATCGAGGAAATCCGCGGGACTGGCCTGAAGGTGGATGACAGCGCCGCCAATTTCGTGCTGATCCATTTCGCGTCCGGTCCGAAGGACGCGGCGGCGGCCGATGCCTTCCTGATCGCGCGCGGGGTGATCCTGCGCCAGGTCGGCGCCTATGGCCTGCCCGACGCCCTGCGCCTGACCGTCGGCACCGAGGAAGCCAACCGCGCCGCCGTGGCGGCGCTGCGCGATTTCCTGGCTCAGTAAACCGGCGACAGCAGGATGATGGCGGCGGTGGTCTGCTCCGGCGTCAGCCTGTTCTTGACGCCGTTGCGTTCGGACTGAGTGATCCGCACAGCGCCGCCGGCCAGCAGCCAGAGGGCATGGCTCTCCGGCGCCTGCCTCTGGCCCTGCAGCAGGCCGGCGAAAGCCTGGCCCTGCGACAGGGTCTGGTAGAGCCGCAGCGTCTTTACCTCCCTGCCGAAAGCGCCCAGATCGCCCTTGGCCAGATCGGCCTCGGCCATCAGGTCGATGGACTTGCCGTCGGGATCGCGGCGCATATGGAATTGCGCCCGCCCGATGGCAAGCTCCTTGCGGGCCAATTCGAGGATATCGACGTCAAAGCGGGAAAGACCGCGCTCGTCGCGCACGGCGCTGGCGCGCAGCGAACCGGGCAGGAAGTCCAGTGTGTGGGCGCCCGCCGCCGCGTCCGTCCATTCCAGATGCTGGTTGCCGGCCGCTTCGAAGACATCCTTCTGCGCGCCATAGGTGAGCGCATGGACGGCGAACTTGTCCGTGTGCCACGCAAAAGGTCCGTGCGCCCCCGCGCCCTTCACCGAAAAGCCGTCAAAGGTGGCGTCCAGCCGGAAGGGAAAACCGGAGACGGAAACGGAAGACCAGTCCAGCGTCACGCCGGGAACGGCCTCGTGGCCTTTCATCGTCTTGAGTTTTTCTTCCAGGGCGCCGGCGGTCTGCCACCAATGCGCCATCACATAGCCCGCCAGCGTCAGCAGCAGCAGAAACGGGGCGTAGAGGAAGAAACGGCTGGAATAACGCATCGTGCCGGTTAGCTACACTTGCTGTAGCCACACGACAAGCAGGAATCGCAGCCTTCCAGGGCGACAAAGCTGGCGTCGCCGCAGCGCGGGCAGAAACGGGCGCGGGCGCCTTCCACCGGAATGACATGGGCCGCGCTGAAGGCCCCGCCCGACAGCGGTTCGATGCGCCGGCTGAGGAACCCGATCTCGAGCATGTGGCGCTCGATCACCTCGCCGATCGCCGCCAGCAGCGAGGGGACATAGCGCCCGCCGATCCACTGGCCGCCGCGCGGATCGAAGATCGCCTTGAGTTCGTCCACGACAAAGGCGACATCGCCGCCGCGCCGGAACACCGCCGAGATCATGCGGGTCAGCGCCAGGGCCCAGGCATAGGCCTCCATGTTCTTGGAGTTGATGAAGACCTCGAAAGGCCGCCGCCGCCCGTCACGCTCGATGTCGTTGATGGTGATGTAGAAGGCATGGTCGCTGTCGGCCCATTTGATCTTGTAGGTGCGGCCGGTCAGTTCCTCCGGCCGGTCGAGCGGGCGGGTCATGTAGATCACGCCCCCCATCCCATTCGATATGCGCGGCTGCGGCTCGGGCAGCGGCAGTTCCGGCTCTTTCTCGCGGGCGATGATGGTTTCGGCGGCGATGGCCGCTTTCGGCTCCTCGAAGGACAGCACCGATCCGGTCACGTCATTGGGGCGATAGGTGGTGCAGCCCTTGCAGCCCAGGTCATAGGCCGACAGGTAGACATTGGCGAAGTCGTCAAACCCGATGTCGCGCGGCACATTGATGGTCTTGGAGATGGCGCTGTCGATGAAGGGCTGCGCCGCCGCCTGCACCGCCAGATGATCGGCCGGGGCGATGGTCTGGGCGCTGACGAAATAGTCGGGCAGGGCGGCGTCCGGGCCGAAGCGGGCGCGGAAGGCGCGCACGGCATAGTCCACGACCTTCTCCTCGGTGCGGGTGCCGTCGGGCTGCAGGACTTTCCTTGTATAATCGAAGGCGAAGACCGGCTCGATGCCGCTGGAGACATTGTCGGCGAACAGCGAAATCGTGCCGGTGGGCGCGATGGACGTCAGCAGGGCGTTGCGGATGCCGCCGGCGGCGATGGCGTTGTAGATGTCCGGCGGCAGCGCCTGGATGAAAGGCCGCGCCAGATAGGGGTTCATGTCATACAGCGGGAAGGCGCCCTTTTCCTGCGCCAGCGCCACGCTGGCGCGATAGGCGGCGTTGGCCAGGGTCGCCAGCCAGGTCTTGATCAGGATCAGACTGTCCAGCGAGCCGTATTTCACCTTGCAGAAGATCAGCGCGTCGGCCAGGCCCGTCACGCCCAGCCCGATGCGGCGCTTGGCGGCGGCCTCGCGCGCCTGCGCCTCCAGCGGAAAGCGCGAAACGTCGATGGCGTTGTCCATCATCCGGATGGCGGTGGCGGTCAGCTTCTCCAGTTCCTCCAGGTCGAGATGGGCGCCGTCCTCGAACGGCTGCTTCACCAGCCGGGCCAGGTTGATCGAACCCAGCAGACAGGCGCCATAGGGCGGCAGCGGCTGCTCGCCGCAGGGATTGGTGGCGGCGATGGTCTCGACATAGCCCAGATTGTTGAGCGCATTGATGCGGTCGATGAAGATCACGCCGGGCTCGGCATAGTCATAGGTGGAGCGCATGATGCGCGTCCACAGTTCGCGCGCCCTGACGGTGCGGGTGACCTCGCCGCCGAAACTCAGGTTCCAGTCGCTGTCCGCCCTGACGGCCGCCATGAAGGCGTCGCTCACCAGCACCGAGAGATTGAAGTTGGAGAGCCGGCCCGGCGTCCGCTTGGCGTCGATGAAATCCTCGATGTCGGGATGATCCACCCGCAGCGTCGCCATCATGGCGCCGCGCCGGCTGCCCGCGCTCATGATGGTGCGGCACATCGCGTCCCACACGTCCATGAAGGAGACCGGGCCGGAGGCGTCCGCCCCCACGCCCTTCACCGCCGCGCCTTTGGGCCGGATGGTGGAGAAGTCATAGCCGATGCCGCCGCCCTGCTGCAGGGTCAGCGCCGCTTCGCGCAGGGCGCAGAAGATGCCGTCCATGGAATCGGTGATGGTGCCCATCACAAAACAATTGAACAGGGTGACGGCGCGCCCGGTGCCGGCGCCCGCCAGGATGCGTCCGGCGGGCAGGAATTTGTGCCCGGCCAGGGCGGCGGCGAATTCGCGCGCCCGCGCGCCCCGGTTCTGCGGCTTCTCCGCCTGCGCCAGGGCCAGCGCCACGCGCGCCCAGGTCTCGGCCACGTCATGGTCGATGGGCGTGCCGTCTGCCGCCTTGAAGCGGTACTTCATGTCCCAGATCTGGCTGGAAATGCCGGTCATAAACTCACCAATCACAAAGGCGGCAAGGGTTCCATCGCCGCCCCTCCGTTCCCTTAACGTTCTAACATGGAAATGGGTAATATCTCAGCTTCAAATATGAGCCGGGATCACCCAAAACAAGCCGGGATTGGGCGGGATATCGGGATATCGTGAAGCTGGTCGAGGAATGGGAAGCGCAGGATGCGGTGGCGGCTTAGTCTTGTCCTGTTTCTTTCCCTGAGCGGTTGCGCTACCTACAACCGAATGGTGGATGCTACGGGCAAGAACAGGCCCCAAAGTGTTGCTGACGCTGATTGGCGCGAATGCGCTCATATCGTGGGGATGAACTCCATCGTCCCCTGCCTGAATGAACGCGGCTGGGACTTTATCCCGCAGCAGGTGACCCTATTCTCAAAACCCTAAGTCAAACCGCGTCAGTGTTTAAGAATCATAGCAGCGCCGCTGTCGCGGTCTCGATCCGCTCTTCCAATATGGCCATGAACTCGGCCCTTTTCAGCCCCGGCGGGATCGGCTCCAGGAAGGCCAGGGTGATGGTGCCGGGCCGTTTCCAGAAACCCTGCCAGTAGCGGCCGGAATTCAGCGCCACAGGCACGCAAGGCACGCCAAGCTGGCCATAAAGCCCCGCCACGCCCGGCTTGTAGTCGGGTGGGGCGCCCGGTTTTTTGCGCGTGCCTTCGGGGAAGATCACCACCGGCCGCCCCTCGGCCAGCACTTTCTGCGCCGCCCGCGCCATCGCGCGCAGGGCGGACGCCCCGGCGCCGCGGTCAATGGGAATGGCGCTGGTCTTGCCGACATACCAGCCGAAAAAGGGAATCCACAGCAGCGAGCGCTTGAGCACGATGCCCGGATCGCCCAGCGCCAGATGGATCGCCAGCGTGTCCCAGGCGCTCATATGCTTGGCCGCCACCAGCACCGGCGCTTTCGGCACATTGCCGGTGACGCGCGCATCGATGCCGGCGAAAAGCTTCAGCCCCCACAGCGTCGCCCGCGCCCAGTTCCGCGACAGCCACAGTGCGGCCTGGCGCGGCCCCAGCAGCAGCGGCAGCGCCAGCGTTCCCAGAAGGATGGTGACGGCGGCGAACCAGAGCAGGAACAGCAGGGAGCGCAGGAAGATCATGCCTGCAATTTATATCAGGCGGCCGAGCGAATGACTCGCCAGGCTGGCGAGATACTTGATGTATTCGCGCTGCAGCAGCACGGCGGTGTCCTTGTGCCGCCACCAGGCCGCGACATCGACGCTGCCGGTTTCCACCGGATAGGCGATGATCGTCACGCCGGGCATGGCATAGGAAAATTCCAGTTGCGCGCGCGGCATGTGATAGCGCGCGGTCACCAGGATCAGGCTGTGGCATTCATGCTCGCGCGCCCATTCGGCGGCTTCCTCGGCATTGCCGCGGGTGTCCTCGGCGGTATAGCCCAGGTCGGCGCAGCAGTTGAAGCGCGCCCCGCCGTTGGACATGCGGCGCAGGGTTTCCTTGTCGGTGTCGGGATCGACGCCGCTGATCAGCAGCCGCTTGCCCGCGCCCTTCTCCAGCAGCGCCACGGCGGTATCGAGCCGGGCGTCGCCGCCGGTGAGCGCGACGATGCCGTCGGCCCTGGGGCCTTCCGGCGCCGATGGCAATTCCGCCAGGAAGACCAGGAACCCCGCCGCATAGACGATGAGGATCAAAAGGATGATGCCGAAGAAGACGCGCATGATTCGAAGAGTAGCAGCCGTGCTTCATTGCGCTCAACCTGCATTCTATCACCATGGGCGGGCCTGACCCGCCCATCCAACTTTGGATCAGGCAAAGACGTTGGATGGCGGGCTCGGAGGCCGGCCATGGTGAGGTCGGCGATCCAGGCTATCGTGCCGTGCCTAGTAAATCGCCCTGACCACCGAAAGCACCGAGATCCGCGCCGTCGCCCAGGCGATCAGCGAGATCACCGCCGGAACCGCCAGCAGCCAGGGCAGTTCCCTCAAGCCCAGCGACAGGGGCGGCAGGAACGGCACCGCTTCGACGCCGACGAATTCCAGCCCCGCCAGGCCCTGGAACAGCAGGGCCGCAACCGCCGTGCCCGCCGCCGCGGCGGCCAGCGCCGAAAGGAAATAATGCCGCTCGATATTGTGGGCGATGAAGCCGGCGCGCGCCCCCATCTGGTGCAGCAGCGCCACCATTTCGTGATGGGCGTCCAGTCCCGCCCGTGTCGCCAGCGTCACCACCGCGGCGGTGGCGCCGGCGATCAGCAGCAGGATGCCATAGGCGGCATAGCGCACCGTGTCGGCCAGTCCCTCCAGCCGCGCGATCCAGCGGCGGTGATCGTCCAGCACCGCATGCGGCGCCGCCGTCTTCAGCCGCGCCGTCAGGGCCTCGATGTCAACGCCTTCGCCGGGCGCGATGGTGGCGTCGATCAGGCGGGGCAGGGGAATGCCCGCCACCACGCCGGAATTGCCGATCCAGGGCTCCACCAGCTTTTCGATCTCCGCGTCGCTGAGCAGGCGGGCATGGGCGATGCCGGGCGCGGCGTTCAGCACCGCCAGGGCGGCGTCGCTTTCCCTTGCCAGGGCGGCGGCGGCATCGCCGGTCTCCGGCGGCAGCACCTGCACCGTGACGCGGTCGGACAGGCCGTGGCTCCAGCCCTCGGCGGCGCGCGAAGAGATCAGCGAAGCGCCCAGCGCCAGCGCCGCCAGCAGCGCCATCACCGCGATGACGAAATCCAGCGGCGCCGCGCCTTTCTCGCGCGGCATGATGTGGCTGGCGCTCAGCCTTTCGTCTTTTTCGCCTTTTTCGCTCATGCGTAGCCGGAAGCGGTTTTGCGCATTTCCATCAGCCGCCCTTCCACCAGCCGCATTTCACGCCCGCGTGTTTCCTCCACCAGCATGCGGTCATGGGTGGCGATCAGCACCGTGGTGCCCAGCCGGTTGAGCTCGGCGAACAGCCGGATCAGCCGGGCGCCCATCTCCGGATCGACATTGCCGGTGGGCTCGTCGGCGATGAGAAGATCGGGCCGCGCCACCACGGCGCGGGCGATGGCGACGCGCTGCTGCTCGCCGCCCGACAGGGTGGCGGGCCGCGCCGTCATGCGGTCGCCCAGTCCGACCCAGGATAGAAGTTCGCGCACGTCGCGGGTGTAGTCGGCTTCGCGCTTGCCCGCCAGGCGCAGCGGCAGGGCGACATTGTCATAGGCCGAGAGGTGCGCCAGCAGCCGGAAATCCTGGAACACCACGCCGATGCGGCGGCGCAAGGCGGGCAGATCGCCGCGCCTTGCCGTCGCCAGCTCCTCGCCGAACAGGGTGATAAGGCCCCGGGAAGGCGGTTCGGCCAGCGAAATCAGCTTCAGCAGCGTGGTCTTGCCCGCGCCCGACAGGCCGGTGAGGAAGGTGAAGGAGCCCCCCGTCAGGTCGAAACTGACATCGCGCAGCACTTCGGGGCCGCCGCCATAGCGCATGCCGACATTTTCAAACCGGACCATGCGCCAGCTTAGCCTCAAGGCTTGCTTGCGGTCATGGGGCATTTGTCCTTATTTTCCGAACGTATATGGCGAATAGCCGATGATTCTCACCTGTCCGTCCTGCAGTACCCGCTATACGGTCGACGAGGCGCAATTTCCCGCCGCCGGCCGCACGGTCCGCTGCGCCAAATGCGGCCATAGCTGGCACCAGCCGGGGCCGGAGCCGGAACCGGCGCCCGCC
>Ga0265313_10001910_pt1 | contig 18906 bp, 21 predicted proteins | sample 4123metaG_FD_203122 | JGI IMG/M metagenome (GOLD analysis project Ga0265313, IMG submission 203122) | Rhizosphere microbial communities from Carex aquatilis grown in University of Washington, Seatle, WA, United States - 4-1-23 metaG | ecosystem: Host-associated > Plants > Roots > Rhizosphere >...
GGGCACCGCGTTTCTCTTGGGTCGCGCCGCCGCCGAGGGCCGGGGCGTTGATCTCGACAAGGTCGCCGCTCGCGGGCGCGACGGAGAGACAGGTGCCCGGGCCAAGGGCGCCATCGGGTTCGCGGCGCTGCGCGGCGGCGACGTGGTGGGCGACCACAGCGTCATCTTCGCCACCGAGGGCGAAAGGATCGAGCTCACCCACAAGGCGGCCAGCCGGGACATCTTCGCCCGCGGCGCGCTCAGGGCGGCGCGCTGGGCCATGGGACGGGCGCCCGGCCTCTATACGATGAAGGACGTGCTGGGCGTTTAGGCCGGCTTGCGCCGCCAACTCTGAACCAGTACCCCCGCGAGGATCAGAAGCATGGCGAGGAAAGCCGGGAGCTGCAGCCGCTCGCCGAGACCTATCCAGCCGTAGAGCACCCCGAAGGGCGGCACTAGGTAGTTGTTCATCGAGGCGAAGCCTGCCCCGGCCCTGGCGATGAGCCGGAAGTAAAGGATGTAGCAGCAGCCGGTGCAGAGCAGGCCCAGTATGGCGACCGCTCCCAGAGCCGGGAGCGTCGGCGCTAGCGTCTCCGGCGGCGCGACGATCGCGGCGATCGCAAGACCGATGGGCGCGGCAGTCAGAAGGACGCCGGCGCTGATCGATGCCGACGGGAGCGGCGGCAGGCCACGCGCCGCAACCGTGGCCGCCGCATAGCAGACGGTGGCGGCAAGGATGGCGACCTCGCCCGCCAGATGCCCGCCAAGACCGGACAGAGTGGCCGGGCCGATCAGCACCAGCGTGCCGAGGATTCCGAGCGCCACGCCGGCGAGCTTTCCGGCGGTGAGGGGCTCGTCCGGCACGCGCATATGGGCGACCAGCACGACCATCAGCGGCACCATGGCCATGAGAATTGCGGCCTCGCCGCTGGGCACGGTCTGCTCGCCCCAGCTGATGAGGGCGAATGGCGCAAGGTTGCCGGATATCCCAATGAAGGACAGCCTGGCCCATACGCGCTTGCCGCGCGGCAGCCGCCCTCCGGTTGTGGCCACCAGCACCAGGAGAGCCGCGGCTCCCAACGCGATCCGCCCGGCCGCGACCCAGAGCGGCGGCAGGCCGTGAACCGCAATGCGGATCAGCGGAAACGAGCCGCCCCAGATGGCCGAGAGCAGAAGCAGAACCGCGTGGTCGCCCGTGCTCGCGCCCAGGGTACTCGGCCGCGCGACGCCCTTCACCGAGGAGTCAACCGGCGGCCGACGGGCTTTTCATGGCGGCGAGCGCCGAGCGCAGAGCCCGGGCGAGATCGAGCCGCTCGGGCGGCGAAAGGAAGCCGGCGATGGCAAGCCGCCGGCCATGAGAGGCGAGGGCCAGCACGTTCGAGGAGTCGTGATGCTCCTCGACCTCGACCCGGAGCCAATAGGGCTGGAAGCTCCAGGACTGGAGACGCCCGCGCCTGTCGCGCCGCTCGACCGTCAAGCGGTCAGGGGTAAGGCGAATGCGCTCGCTGACGCGCTCGGTGCGGAAGTTGTGCCGAAAGCAGAAATAGAACAGCAGCCACTCGGCGCCGCAGAAGCCGAAGATCGGCCAGGCGCCCAGCAGGATGAAGGCTCCGCCGAAGGCGAACCCTATGATGCCCGCGATCGCCATCAGGATGGCGAAGCCCCGGGGCGACAGGCTGCGGTGAGGCGTCAACAGGGCGTCGAACAGGACTTCGTCCTGGGTTGCATCGCTCATGGGCGAAACTATAGGCCGCGACGGCCCGCCTCGCTACACTGAGGGGCCATGAAACGCCCCGCTCCGAAGCCCACCCGCGCCAAGGCCACGCGTAAACCGGCTGCGGCACCGAAACCCGCTCGCGCCTTCAAGCCTGCCGAAGCCGTGCTGTTCTTCGATCGCCTGGCCGCGGCCAATCCCGATCCCCGGGGCGAGCTCGACTACATCAATCCCTTTACCCTGCTGGTCGCCGTCGTGCTTTCGGCCCAGGCGACCGACGCGGGGGTCAACAAGGCGACGGAACCCTTGTTCAAGGTCGCCGACACGCCGCAGAAGATGCTGGCCCTGGGCGAGGAGCGCCTGCGCCACTACATCCGCACCATCGGACTCTTCAACACCAAGGCGAAGAACGTCATCGCGCTCAGTCGAATCCTGGTGGAGCAATACGGCGGCGAGGTGCCGGCCGAGCGCGAGGCCCTCGTGGCCCTGCCCGGCGTCGGGCGCAAGACGGCCAATGTGGTCCTCAATGTCGCCTTCCGCCAGCCGACGCTTGCCGTCGATACCCATATCTTCCGTCTTTGCAATCGCAGCGGGCTCGCCCCCGGCGCCGACCCGCGCAAGGTCGAGGACCGGCTCGAAGCGGTGGTGCCGGAGAACCGCAAGCTCCACGCCCATCATTGGCTGATCCTGCACGGGCGCCATGTGTGCAAGGCGCGCAAGCCCGACTGCCCCCGTTGCGTGGTCAGCGACCTCTGCCGGTACAAGGCGAAGACCGTCTAAGCGTCTGGCAGGTGCCCTGTCGTCGATGCGCCGTCCTGTGCTGCTCGGCCCTGCCGGCGTGCCCTAGGCTATGATAAGAGACCTGGCATGAATTCCGGGACCTTCCAGCCCCCGCCCTTGCGTCACCTCGCCAATCCGGCCGCCTTGCCGCCCGGCAGTCCTTATCCGGACTGCTTGAAGGCGCTCGCGAGCCGAACGGAGGGGCTTCAGGCGCTGGCGGAAATCGCCCATTGGCCTGGCTATGCGCCGACCCCGCTTCACGACCTGCCGGGGTTGGCCAAGGCGCTGGGCATCGGCCGCCTTTGGTACAAGGACGAAGGGGAACGCTTCGGCCTCGGCAGCTTCAAGGCGCTGGGCGGCGCCTATGCGGTCTATCGCCATCTCTCCTCGGCCGTCGCCGGCAGGACGGGCGAGAGGCCGAGTGCCGCGGCCCTCATCGCCGGGCGCCATCGCGAGGCGACCATGAATCTGACCGTCGCTACGGCGACCGATGGCAATCATGGACGCTCGGTCGCGTGGGGCGCCTCGCTGTTCGGTTGCCGCGCCGTCATTTTCATCCACGGCACGGTGAGCGAGGGGCGCAAGGCGGCCATGGAGGCCTTCGGTGCCGAAGTCCGCCGCGTGCCCGGCAACTACGATGATTCCGTGCGCGATTGCGCCGCGGCCGCAGCCGCAGCGGGATGGCAGGTGATCTCGGATACGGGCTATGCGGGCTATGAGGAAATTCCGCGCCAGGTGATGCAGGGCTATGCCGTCATGGCCGAGGAGATTGTCCGCCAGCTTCCGCCGGGCCCGAAGCCGAGCCATCTGTTTCTCCAGGCCGGTTGCGGCGGTCTGGCCGCCGCCGTCATGGCTCATCTCTGGGAGACCTGGCAGGCCGAAAGCCCGCGCCTGGTGATCGTCGAGCCCGAGCGCGCCGACTGCGTCTGGCGAAGCCTTGGCGCGGGAGAACCGGTGCGGGTCATGGGCGATCTCGATACCATCATGGCCGGGCTCGCTTGCGGGGAAGTCTCCCTCGTCGCCTGGGACGTGCTGCGCCTGGCCGCGGCCGATGCCTTGGCCATCGCCGACGAATGCGCGGCTGAGGCCATGCGGGCGCTGGCCAAGGGAACTTCCGGCGACCCGCGGATCGTCGCCGGCGAAGCGGGGGTCGGCGGGCTCGCCGGCCTCATCGCCGTAGCCGGGAATGATGCGGTCTGGCGCTCGCTCGGTCTTGGGCCCGAGTCCCGCGTGCTCGTGATCGGCAGCGAAGGTGCCACCGATCCCGCGGTCTACCGGCAAATCGTGGGCCGGAGCCCCGAAGCGGTCGGGGCCTCATGAGCGAGGCTCTCGATCCCGAACTGCGGCGCAAGCGCCGCGCCGAGCGGCGGGCCGACCGGCTGACCCTGCTGGCCAGCGGTCCGCCATCGCCCTGCATCAGCGTCTGCCAGATCGACAATGGGACCGGCCTTTGCATCGGCTGCAAGCGCAACATCGACGAAATCCGCGACTGGATCATCATGACGCCGGACGAACGCCAGCGGGTGCTGGATGCCCTGGCGCTTCGCTGAGGGTTCCCGGGCGGGCGGCATGGTTCCGGCCGGAATTTCGGGCTAGATTGGCCCCCGTGACCAAGCTGACCCTGCGGATCGAGTTCGATACCGAGCGCGCCATCGGCCCCGGCAAGGTGCGGCTCCTGGAGCTCATCGACCAGCACCGGTCCATCGCGGCCGCCGGGCGGGCCATGGACATGTCGTATCGGCGCGCCTGGCTCCTGGTCGACAGTCTCAATCAAAGTTTCCGCGGGCCCGTCGTCGCCGCCCAGCATGGCGGGCGCGCTGGCGGCGGAGCCAGCCTGACGGCCTTCGGCAAGTCCCTGGTCGAACACTACCGCGCCATGGAAGCCGAGGCGGAGAAGGCGACCCGGGCCCGGCTGCGCACCCTGCAAAGGAACCTGCGCCGCTGATGCCCGCGCGGCGCCTGGGACCGCTTCGCCCGGCCGCCGCCATGTTGGCTCTTGCCGTTTCACTTCTGCCGGCACGACAGGCCGCGGCCGATCGGGATCGGGGGATCGCAGCTTGCGAAGCCCAGGACTGGGAGACCGCGGCCCGCGAGCTGGCGCCCGAGGAGGAAACCACGACCGATCCCGAGATCGTGCACTGCCTTGCCGACATGCATTTCTCCGGGCTTGGCCTTTCGCGCGACGCCCAGAAGGGATTCTCCCTCTGGAAGCGGATCGCCGACCTCGGCAACGACGACGCCGAGGAGACCGTGGGGTATTTCTATCTCGACGGCGAAGGCACGGCGCGGGACCCGAAGCTGGCCGAGGAGTATTTCCTGCGTTCGGCCAAGCAGGGCAATCCCAAGGCCATGTCGGATCTCTCGCTCTACTACTGGCTCGGCTTCATCGGCTGCTGCCCCGACCGCCAGCAATCGCTCTATTGGACGGCGAAGCTCGCCGATTTCGGCGACGTCGCCTCGGCCATGGAACTGGTCAGGATCTACTCCAGCGGCGACGGCGTCGCCGAGGACGACAAGCAGGCTCTCGCCTGGGCTCTCAAGGCAGCAAAGGAGGATTCGGTCGAGGCCTATCTATTTCTCGGCGGTGCCATGGCCGAGGGCCGCGGCACGGGCAAGAATCCGCTCGAGGCCTACAAATGGTTCGACCTCGCCGCCTTTCATCATGAGAGTCCGAAGGCGGCCGAAGCCGCGCGCCGGCGCGATGCCGTCGCCGCCGGCCTCAGCCCCGACCAGATCAAGCAGGCCCAGCAGCTGGCCTTCGACTGGCGGCTGACGGCGAGGCCGCAGTAAGGGCGGAAACGCCCGACCGCTCGCTAGTAGGTCACCACCGTCCGGATCGATTTGCCGGCGTGCATCAGGTCGAAGCCCTCGTTGATCTTCTCGAAGGGCAGGACATGGGTGATGAGGTCGTCGATATTGATCTTCTTCTCCATGTACCAATCGACGATCCCGGGCAGGTCGCTGCGCCCGCGGGCGCCGCCGAAGGCCGTGCCTTTCCACACCCGGCCGGTGACCAGCTGGAAAGGCCTGGTCGCGATCTCCTGGCCGGCGCCGGCGACGCCGATGATGACGCTGACGCCCCAGCCCTTGTGGCAGCATTCGAGGGCCTGGCGCATGGTCTGGACGTTGCCGATGCATTCGAAGCTGTAGTCGGCGCCGCCCTTGGTCAACTCGACCAGATGGCCCACGAGGTCGCCCTTGATTTCCTTCGGGTTGACGAAATGGGTCATGCCGAGCTTGGTCGCGAGCTTGCGCCGGCCGGGATTCACGTCGACTCCGACGATCATGTTGGCGCCCACCATCCGGGCACCCTGGATGACGTTGAGCCCGATACCGCCCAGGCCGAACACGACCACATTGGCGCCGGCTTCGACCCGTGCGGTGTTGATGACGGCGCCGATGCCGGTGGTGACGCCGCAGCCGATGTAGCAGACCTTTTCGAACGGCGCGTCGGCCCGGATCTTGGCCAGGGCGATCTCCGGCACCACGGTGAAGTTGGCGAAGGTCGAGGTGCCCATGTAGTGGAAGATCGGCTTGCCCTTCTGGGAAAACCGGCTGGTCCCGTCGGGCATCAGCCCGCGGCCCTGGGTGACGCGGATCGCCTGGCAGAGATTGGTCTTGCGGCTGAGGCAATATTCGCATTGCCGGCATTCGGGCGTGTAGAGCGGGATGACGTGGTCGCCTTTCTTCAGGCTCGTCACGCCGGGACCGACGTCGACCACGATGCCGGCACCCTCATGGCCGAGGATGGCCGGGAACAGGCCCTCGGGATCCGCCCCGGACAAGGTGAAGGCGTCGGTGTGGCATATGCCCGTCGCCTTGATCTCCACCAGCACTTCGCCGGCCTTGGGTCCGGCCAGATCCACGGTCTCGATGGCGAGCGGCTTGCCGGCCCCATGGGCCACGGCGGCGCGAACTTTCATGAAACGGTCCCCTCTGAGACGATCTTCGCATTGGAATGACCGGCAGCCTCGGGGCTGCCGGTCATCCGTCGCGCGAGAAGCTTAGGTGCGCAATGTGCCCTTGGCCTTGGCCGTATGGGTCGCGATCACGTCCATCAGCGGCGGCGAAAGCGCATCATAGGGCTCGAGATGAAGCTCCTTCAGGCGCGAGCGAACCGCACCCATCTCGCCGGGCTTGGCGCCGGATTCGATGATCGAGGATACGAAGGCCGCGAACTCCGGCGGCGACCAGCCGGCTTCCTTGGAGAGCTCGGTGTGGATGAAGTCGAAGCCATAGAGGGGATGATTCTTGTTCTCGATCCGGCCATACATGTGGACGCCGCAGCCGGTGCAGGCGTGACGCTGGATTGCCGCCGAGGCATCGACGACCTTCAGCTTGCTCTCGTTGGCGGTGACCTTGAGATTGTCCCGCGGCACGACTGCGACCATGGAGAAAAGCGCGCCGGCGGGCTTCCAGCATTTGGTGCAGCCGCAGACATGGTTGTGGGCGCTCTGGCCCTTGATGGTGACTTCGACCGCATTCTGCTTGCAGTTGCAGTGCAGCTTGCCGCCGGCGAAATTCGGCGCCGCCGGCTTCACGCCGGCGTCTACGGAAGGATGGATCGAGACTTTGCTGGCCATGACGGCGAACCTCCCTTTTGGATCACTGTTATCGGCGTCCAACGGCGAATGCCGCCGGCACCGGACTTAACTATCTGAGATATCTGGGAATTTTATCCCACAATGCCGGGCTGTCAACGGCCATTTTCCGCCGTTGCGGATGGACCGGCAGAGAGCCTCTCCCCCTCGCTTGTCGATATATCGAGTGCAATATATCGTGCCTCCATGAGCATGAAAACCGCCGAGGATCGGCCGCGCGCAACGACGCGGCCGGCGGTTCATTGGGCGGGCAGCGCCAGCCAAACCCATTTCTAGGAGAGGAGAAACGACAATGAAAATCAGCGCCAGAAACGCCCTCAAGGGAAAGGTGACGGCGATCAAGAAGGGAGCCGTCATGGCCCAGGTGACGGTGGATATCGGCGGCGGCAATCACGTGGTCTCCGCCATCTTCGTCGACTCCGTCGAGGACCTCGGGCTCAAGAAGGGCGACGAGGTCGTGGCCATCATCAAATCGACCGATGTGATGATCGCGCGGCCTTGACCGCGGCTGCGTCGACGCCCGGACCCGGCTATCGCGCCACCGACGGCGCCGCCTACGAGCGCTTTCTCGGCCGCTGGACGGCGCGGCTCGCCGTCGCCTTCTGCGATTTCGCGCGGCTGCCGCCGACGGGAAGAGTGCTCGACGTCGGCTGCGGCACGGGGAACCTCGCTCTCGCGATGGCCCGCCGACGCAAGGATCCGGTCGCGGCCATCGACTTGGCAGAGCCCTACCTGACCTTCGCCCGCGGGCGAACCGGCGCCGAGCGGATTGCCTTCGAGATCGGGGACGCCCAGCACCTGCCTTTCGCCGTCGGCAGTTTCGCCGGGTCTCTCGCTCAGCTGGTGCTGAATTTCGTCGGGGACCCCCGCGCCGTCGCCGCCGAAATGCGCCGCGTGACGCGTCCCGGCGGCGTGCTCGGGGCGGCGGTATGGGATTTCCGAGGCGGCCTCGTCTATCAGCGCCTGTTCTGGGACACGGCGGCGGGCATCGACCCCGGCGCGGCGCCGGCCCGGGACCGGCTGTTCTCCCACCCCCTTGCCGAGCCGGACGGGTTGGCAGATTTGTGGCGCGGCGCCGGCCTCGCCGAGGTCGAGACCGGTTCGCTCACCATCCGGATGGAGTACCGGGGTTTCGACGACTACTGGGAACCGCTGCTTCTGGGCCAGGGCCCCGTCGGGACCTATGTTCAGGAGCTGACGCCGGACCTCAAGGCCATGGTGAAGGAGCGGGTGCGCGGCGCCTATCTTTCTGGCTCGCCGGATGGGCCGCGCTCGTTCACTGCCACCGCCTGGGCCGTCAGGGGAATCGCCGCCTGAGGATTCAGGCGCCCGAGATCACGAATTCAGCATCACTGCCATGATCGCGCCGGCCGTGGCGGCCAGCACGGCGACGGCCGTGGCCAGAAGCCCCGGCCGGTGGCGTCGCGGCTCTGGCCCCAGAAGGCTCATGTCGGCGCCTGCTCCCGGCCGGCAGTGGCCGTGGCGCCGAGGGCGGCAAGAAACGAGCCGAGGCCGGAGCTGCGCAAGGGAAGGAAAGGCTTGGCCGATTGACGGCAGAGGCGCTTCACCGTTAAGGCTGCCTCATGGCTGACGCAATCGACGGGAAAGAGCGCCACGTCGGCGCGGCTCACCATTCCGGCGAGCAGCGCGCCGCTGGCCTCGACGCCGCCGTCATGGTGGAGAAAAACCGCGCCGGCCTTCTCCGCCAGGAGCTTCGCGCTGCCGACCTGCCGCGGCCGGCCGCCGACATAGAGCAGGGTAAGGCCCGCGAGATGGAGCGGCGGGCTGGCCGGCGCCGCATCCGGACCGGCGCTCTCGCCCAGTCCCGCTTCGAGGGCGGCCAGCTCGCCCTCGAGGGCAAGGGCGCGAGATTCCGCCGCGGCGCGCTTGTCGCGCTCGCCCGCCAGATCGGCGAGGCTGCGCTCGAGCCGCTCGGCCAAAGCGCCGCGTCGCCGGGTCTCGGCGCCGAGCCGTCGCTCCAGGTCGGCGATCACGGCTTCCAGCGCGCGGTTTTCGCCATCGGCGGCCGCGACGGCCGGGCTGCCCTCGCCGCGCGCCAGCAATCCGCAAAGCTCGCGAATCTTCTCGTCCCGCGAGACGACGGCGTCGCGCAGCTGGTCCTGCTGGCGCCGGAATTTTTCCTGAAGGGTCGTCAATTCGGCCTCGAGCCGGCTGAGGCGCCGGATATCGGCCCGGTTCGCGGCCCCCACCAGATGGGACAGCATGTGCACTTCGCCGAAGATCCGGCGGGTCAATTCCTTGCTCGCGGCGGGATGGGTGAGCGCCGCCCAGTAGGCGCCGGGAATCTCGCCCTGCTGCAGGGCCGCGGCCCAGGCCGCCGCGACTTCGGCCTCGGTCCTGGCCCGGTCGAATTGGGAAATGGCGAGACGATGGCGCTTGTCCAGGGCCTTGTTGAGGAGCTTCGCCGCCTTGTCGTGCCGTCCGGCGAGCTCCACGGCCAAGCCGTGCAGCTCGTGGTCCGAGAGGCCCATGGCGGCCTGGTCGAGCCTGGTCACCAGGCTCTTCAGCTCGGCGGCGGACAGGCAGGTGCCGATGATGGAGCAGTGAAAGTGCCCGTCCAGCTCCCAGATCTTCGCCCGGCGAGCCGCGCCCGCCGTCGCTGCCGGCACCGGCTGCCTCGCCGGCATGGGCATGGGCATGGCAATGACCGAAGGGAGCGGCGCGCTCAGCACCGCAAGCCCGCTAAGCCCCGTGACAGGGATCCATCCATCCGCCGCCGGCATTCACGTCTCTTTGCAAGCGATATATTTGACCGTATACATCGATAGTGACAGGAGACAGCATGGAGCGCAAGGCGGTCGGAATGCCAGTCACCCAGGTTGACGCGGGATTGGCCGGCTATCGCCGGCGGATCGACGCGATCGACGATCGCATTCTGGCCATTCTCGGCGAGAGATTTGCCGTCATTCGCGAGGTTGCCGCCTACAAGGAACCGCGCGGGATTCCCGCCGTGATCCCCGATCGCGTGGTCGAAGTGCGCGAACGTTGCGCGGCCCGGGCGACGGCCCACGGGCTCGAGCCGGATTTCGTGCGCGCCCTCTACGACCTTATGATCGAGGAAGCCTGCCGGATGGAAAGCAGGCTCATGACGGGGCCGAAATCCCGGCTGCTTTAGCCAGTCGTCCCGCGCGGCAGCCTAGGGGTTCGCCGCGCCCACGGTGATCGCGTTCTCGCGATAATCCTCGGGCAGGAGCCGCTTCAAGTTGTCGATCTTGGGCAGATCGTTGAACACGATGTAGGGATAGTCCGGGTGGTTCACCAGGAAATCCTGGTGATAGGCCTCGGCCGGGTAGAACCCTTTCAGCGGGTCGACGCGGGTGACGATGGGCGCATCGAAGGCCTTGGCCTCATCGAGCTGGGCGATATAGGCAAGCGCGATCTTCTGCTGCTCCGGGTCGGCATACCAGACATTGGAACGATACTGAGTTCCGTCGTCGGGGCCTTGCCGGTTCAGCTCCGTCGGGTCGTGGGCGACGGAGAAATAGATGCGCAGGATCTCGCCATAGGAGATGACCGACGGATCGAAGGTGATCTGGACCGATTCGGCATGGCCGGTGGAACCGCTCGATACCTCCTCATAATTGGCGGTGGATTGTTCGCCGCCCGAATAGCCGGCCAGCACCTTGGTGACGCCCTTGACGTGCTGGTAGAGGCCCTGCATGCCCCAGAAGCAGCCGCCGGAAAGAACGGCGGTTTCGACCGTCGCGGCCGGCGCGGGCGCCGCCATGGCCGGTTCCGGCAGCACGCGGGGCGAGTCATCGGCGCGGGCGAGCGCGACGACCGCGAACAGCGGCAAGAGCAGCGCTGCCGCCAGCCTCAGCAGGTTGGACCGGTTGATCTGCCTTCTCACCGACATGTCCCGTCTCCCGGATCGTGGCGCTCGGTATGCTGTCCACTTCGCCGCCGAGCCGGGAGAGGTTACACCCAAATCTCTACGGCTGCTCGGCGCCGTAGCCGATGATGCCCTTCAGCTCCAGGAAGTCGTGGATGGCCCAATCGGCATATTCGCGGCCGTTGCCCGACTGCTTATAGCCGCCGAAGGGCGCGAATGTGTCCCAGTCCGGGTAGTTGATACTGACCTGTCCCGCCCGCAGCTGGCGGGCCACCTTGCGCGCATGGGTGAGATCCTTCGACTGCACATAGGCGGCGAGGCCGTAGACCGTGTCATTGGCGATCTCTATGGCCTGCTCCTCGGTCTCGTAAGGCATGATCGACAGGACCGGGCCGAAGATCTCTTCCCGGGCGATGGTCATGTTGGGGCGTACGCCGCCGAACACGGTGGGACGTACATAGTACCCCCGGTTGAGGCCATCGGGCCGACCGGTGCCGCCGGTGACCAGAATAGCCTCCTGCTCGATGCCGGCCTGGATCAGCCGCTGGATCTTGTTGAACTGGATCTCGCTCACGACCGGTCCCAGGACCGTGTCGGCTGCCTTGGGATCGCCGACCTTTTGCGCTTCGGCCGTCCGCTTGGCGACCGCGAGCGCCTCCTCGTGGCGCGCATTGGGGACCAGCATGCGGGTCGGCGCATCGCAGGACTGGCCGCTGTTGCCGAAGCAGCCCTCGACGCCCTTGCGGACCGCCGTCTCGAAATCCGCGTCCGGCAGGATGATGTTGGCGGACTTGCCGCCCAGCTCCTGGGCCACGCGCTTCACCGTGTCGGCGGCGGTCTTGGCGACGATGATGCCGGCGCGGGTCGAGCCCGTGAAGGAGACCATGTCGACGCCGGGATGGCCCGCGATGACCTGGCCGACGGACGGCCCATCGCCATTGATCATGTTGTAGACGCCGCGCGGGAGGCCTGCGGCATGGACGATCTCGGAGAACACGATGCCGCTCATCGGCGCGATTTCGCTGGGCTTCAGGACCATGGTGCAGCCGGCGGCGATGGCCGGCGCGACCTTGCAGACGATCTGGTTGAGCGGCCAGTTCCAGGGCGTGATCAGCCCGACGACGCCGATCCCTTCCCGGACGATGCGCGTTCCGCCGCGCTGCTCCTCGAACTCGAACGTCTCGAGGGCGGTGATCGTCGCCTCCATATGGGCCCGTCCGGCCCAGGTCTGGGCATCGCGCGCCCAGCTCATGGGGCACCCATCTCGTCCGAAACCGCCTTGGCGATGTCCTCGGCGCGTTCGTTGTAGAGCTCGAGAATCCGCCGCAGCAGTTTCAGGCGCTCGGCCTTGCTGGTCTGGGAAAAAGCCGGGAATGCCGCCCTCGCCGCAGCGACGGCCCGGTCGACGTCGGCGGCGGAGCCGACGGAGATCTGCGCGAAGGCCTCCTCCGTCGCCGGGTTGATGACGTCCAGCCTGGCCGGCTTCGCCGGATCGACCCAGGCTCCGTCGATGTAGAATTTCAGGGCGTTGGACATTGCTTCGCGCTCCATGTGACCGGATTCGGGAACAGATTTGTGGGCTTGGGCCATGCCGGCGGTCCGCCGGAATGCAGACAGGCTGATCGAGGGTGCCGCGGGGCAGGATCGCGCCCGCCCCGCGGCGGCTCGGCTATGACTAGAGTTTCGCCGTGACGGCCTTCACTTCGGTGTAGTTGTTCAGGACTTCGCCACCCATCTCGCGGCCCCAGCCGGACTGCTTGTAGCCGCCGAAGGGCAACGAGGCGTCGAACACGTTGTGGCAATTGATCCAGACAGTGCCCGAGCGGATCATATGGGCGAGCTTGTGGGCCTTGCTGATGTCCTTGGTCCAGACGCTCGCCGCCAGGCCGTAGACCGTGTCATTGGCCGTGCGGGCGACGCGCTCGAGATCGGCGTCATCGAAGGACTCGGCGCAAACCACCGGGCCGAAGATTTCCTCGCGCACCACCTGCATGCTGGGCTTGGTACCGGTCAGCACGGTCGGCTGGACGAAATAGCCGCCGTTGTCCCCGGCCTTGCCGCCGCCCACCGCGACCTTGGCGCCTTCGCGGATCCCGGACTCGATATAGCCCGTGACGCGCTTGAACTGCTCTTCGGAAACCAGCGGGCCCATGTTGGTCGTCGGGTCGAGGCCGGGTCCGACCTTGATCTTCTTGGCTTCCGCCGTGACGCCCTCCAGCACCTGGTCGAAGACCTTCTTGTGGGCATAGAGGCGGGAACCGGCGCAGCAGCATTGGCCGTGGTTGAAGAAAATCGCGCTGGCGGCGCCGGGGATGGCAGCTTCGACGTCGGCATCGCCGAAGATGATGGTGGGCGACTTGCCCCCCAATTCCAATGACACCTTCTTCAGGTTGCCGGCGGCGGCCTTGACGATCAGCTTGCCGACCTCCGTCGAGCCGGTGAAGGCCACCTTGTCCACGTCGTCATGGGCGGCGAGGGCGGCACCGGCGGTCTCGCCGTAGCCGGCGAGGATGTTGACCACGCCGTTGGGGAAGCCCGCCTCGGCGAAGAGCTCGCCCAGGCGGAGCGCGCTGAGCGGCGTCTGCTCGGCGGCTTTCAAGACCACCGTGCATCCCGCGGCCAGGGCCGGGGCCAGCTTCCAGGCCGCCATGAGCAGCGGGAAGTTCCAGGGGATGATCTGCCCGACCACGCCGACCGGCTCGCGAAGCGTGTAGGACAGGAATTCGCGGGGCACGGACCAGGGGATCGTCGACCCGTTGAGCTTGGTCGCCCATCCGCCCATGTAGCGGAACATATCGACCGTCAACGGCACGTCGGCGACCTTGGCGACGGCATAGGGCTTGCCGTTGTCGATGGACTCGAGCTCGGCGAATTCGTCGAGATGGCGCTCCACCAGGTCCGCCAGCTTCCACATCAGGCGGCCGCGCTCGGAACCGGTCATGCGCGACCAGGGACCGCTGTCGAAGGCGCGCCTGGCCGCGGCGACGGCCCGGTTGACATCTTCCTTGTCCGCCTCGGCGACCTGCCCGAGGACAGTGCCGGTGGCGGGGTTGTACACGGGGAAGGTCTTCCCCGAAGCCGCGGCGACCCATTCGCCGTCGATCAGCAGCTTGCGATGCTGGGAAACGAAAGCGGCGGCCGATTTGCTCAGCCGGCTGTCCAAAGCCACTGTGTCCATGGTTTCCTCCCGGGGTTTCCAGTTTGCAGCTTGTCTGGGAGTCGATATATTCAATGGAATATATCGACTCGTCAATCTTTTTGCCCTGGCCTTGTTCCTTGGCGCGGGTGCCCTGGCGACGCGCCGCCGCCGATGGTATTGGCTTGTCCCGGCAGAGGCCGGCGGCGAGGAAATCAACGACCCGATGATGCTGTTGCCAGACGCGGTGGCCATGCTCGAAGCCCAGCTGAGCCGGGTGACGGAGCGCGAGTCCGTGCCTCTGGCCGATGCGAGAGGCCGGATACTTGCTGAGGACATCGTCGCGCCCGTCGATCTGCCGCCCCATGACAACGCGGCCGTCGACGGCTTCGCTTTTCGTCATGCAGACCTGCCGGTCGGCGGGACTGTGGGGCTCCGGGTGGCGGGGCGCGCCGCGGCGGGCCGCCCTTATCAAGGGCAACTTGCCCGCGGCGAGGTGCTGCAGATCTTGACCGGCGCGCCGGTGCCGGCCGGTGCCGATACCGTGGCAATGCAGGAAGACTGCAGCCTGGATGGCGAAGTGCTCTACCTGCCGCATCCGCCGCAACAGGGCGCCAATATCAGGCGGAAGGGCGAGGACATCCGCTGGGGCGCGCCGGCGCTAAGGCCCGGGCGCCGGCTTCGGGCGCCGGAGATCGCGCTGGCGGCCGCGCTGGGCAACGCAGCACTTCCCGTTTTCCGGCGGCTGCAGGTCGGCCTGTTCTCGACCGGCGACGAAGTTCGCAATCCCGGGGCCGTACTCCTTCCCGGGCAGATCTGGGATGCCAATCGCTGGATGCTGCGCAACCTCCTCGAAGGCTTGGGCTGCCGGGTCGCCGATCTGGGCGTGCTGGCCGACGATGCCGGCGCCGTGGAATACGCGCTCCAGGCCGCGGCTCATGACCACGACCTGCTCGTCACGTCCGGCGGCATTTCCGTTGGCGCCGAGGATCATCTATGCCGCGTGGTCCGCCGGCGTGGCACCCTCGACATCTGGCGCCTGGCCATCAAGCCGGGCAAGCCGGTGGGCTTCGGGGACATCGATACCTGCCCTATCCTGGCGCTGCCCGGCAATCCCATGGCGGCGATGGTTCTTTTCCTTGTCCTCGGCCGCAGCATCGTGCTTCGCCTCGCCGGCGCCGTCGAAGAGCCGCCGGTGCCGATCCGCCTGCCGGCGGATTTCCGCTACAAGAAGAAGCCCGGCCGGCGGGAATACCTGCTGGGCCTGATGGTGACCCCGCGGGACCGGGTAAGCGTAGTCCGCCCCTTTCAGAAACAGGGCTCCGCCATGCTCTCGACGGCGTCCGAGCTGGAGGGACTGATCCTCCTGCCGGAACCGATGGAAATCGTGGAGAGCGGCGATCTCGTCGAGTACCTGCCGCTCGCTTCCCTCACCGGCTGAACGGACGGCAACGCCAAGCCCGGAAGGTGCCGGCGCATGAGTGAATCGGCGAAATATCTAGAGGAATATGTCGTTCCCGGCGGCTGCTTTCCGGTGCGCGAAAATCGGATCACATGCGCGTGAGGGCCGTCGTTCCTGTAACGGACCGCGGCCTTCCGTCGTATATGCGGGTGAGACATCTGCCAAATCCTGTCTGTTCGGGAGATTCGAAACATGATGACAAGACGGTTAGTTTTGACGGCCGGCACTGCCGGTCTGGCGGCGGTCTTCGCTTCGCAGTGGTGGTCCGCGTCGCCCAAGGCAGCTGAGAATTTCGCGGTCGCCCATACGGACGCCGAATGGCGCAAGCTCCTGACGGCCGATCAGTACGCCGTGCTGCGGGAGAGCGCCACCGAGGCGCCCTTCACCAGCCCGCTCCTGCACGAGGAGCGAAAGGGCACGTTCGCCTGTGCCGGCTGCGACCTCGACCTGTTCTCCTCGACCACCAAGTTCGACAGCGGTACCGGTTGGCCGAGCTTCTGGGCGCCTTTGCAAAATGCCGTGGCCACGACGCAGGACAATTCCCTGGGCATGGAGCGGACGGAGGTCCATTGCAGCCGTTGCGGCGGGCATCTCGGCCATGTGTTCGACGATGGTCCGCAGCCGACGGGCCTGCGCTATTGCATGAACGGCGTCGCGCTGACCTTCAAGCCCGCGGCGGCCTGAGAAGCAGCGAGTTCGCGCCATGCTCCTGTTCCTGTTGGCCTATCTGGGCGGCGTTCTGACCATCGTCAGCCCCTGCATCCTGCCGGTTCTGCCGTTCGTGTTCGCCCGCGCCGATCGGCCGTTCGCCCGCAGCGGCCTGCCGATGCTGGTCGGCATGGCAGCGACCTTCGCCGCGGTTGCCAGCCTGGCGGCCGTCGGCGGCGGCTGGGCGGTCGAGGCCAACCAGTACGGCCGGCTGGCGGCGACTGCGCTTCTGGCCCTGTTCGGGGTAGCACTTCTGTTCCCGGCCTTGTCGGATCGGATGACAAGGCCGCTGGTCGCCCTCGGCGCCCGGCTTTCCCAGTCGGCCGACCGGGGTGCTGAGGGCCAGGGCAGCGTCCTGCCCTCCCTCCTGCTCGGCGTCGCGACGGGCCTGCTCTGGGCGCCCTGCGCGGGTCCGGTGCTGGGCCTCATCCTGACCGGGGCGGCGCTCCAGGGGGCAAGCATCGGGACCTCGCTCCTGCTGCTCGCCTATGCCTGCGGGGCGGCCACTTCCCTGGCGCTGGCTCTTCTGGCCGGGGGCAGGGTCTTCGCCGCGATGAAGCGCTCGCTCGGGCTCGGCGAATGGATCAGGCGGGGCCTCGGCGTTGCGGTGTTGGCGGCCGTGGCCGTCATCGCGCTCGGCCTCGATACCGGGTTCCTCACCCGCGTCTCCTTTGCCGGCACCACAACCTTGGAGCAAAGCCTGCTCGACAAGTTCCGCGGCGCGGGCGGCTCGCCGTCCATGGCGGCCAGCGGGACCACGACGATGACGGGAAGCGGGGCCATGATGATGACGGCCACGCCGGGCGCCTCGGCTCTACCCGTTGAAGGCACCATGCCGTCCCTCGACGGCGCGGTCGCCTGGCTGAACTCGCCGCCGCTGACTCGCGACGACCTGAAGGGCAAGGTCGTCCTGGTCGATTTCTGGACCTATTCCTGCATCAACTGCCTCAGGTCCATTCCATACGTCAGGGCCTGGGCCGAGAAGTACAAGGATCAGGGTCTCGTCGTCATCGGCGTCCATGCTCCCGAATTCGCTTTCGAGAAGAACATCGGCAACCTGCGCCAGGCCATTGCGGACCTCAAAGTCGGTTATCCGGTGGCCATCGACAACGACTATGCGATCTGGCGGGCGTTCAACAACGAGTATTGGCCGGCCCATTACTTCATCGACGCCAACGGCCGGATCCGGCACCACCATTTCGGCGAGGGCAGCTACGACGAGTCCGAGCGGGTGATCCAGCAGCTCCTGGCGGAAGCCGGTCACGGTGGCCCGCCGGCAAGCCTCGTCTCGGTCGATGCGTCCGGCGCGGAAGCCGCCGCGGACATGGCCGACGTGCAATCGCCGGAGACTTATGTCGGCTACGCCAGGGCCGCCAACTTCGTCTCGCCCGGCGGCCAGATCCAGGACGCCGCCCATGTCTATGCCGCGGGGACGCCGCTTCTGAACCAGTGGGCGCTCGCGGGCAGCTGGACCATCGGCGGCGAAAATGCCGTGCTCGACCAGGCGGGCGGCAGCATCGTCTACCGGTTCCACGCCCGCGACTTGCATCTGGTCCTGGGACCCTCGCCCGATGGGAAGCCTATCCGCTTCCGGGTGACGATCGACGGCAAGGCGCCGGGCGACGACCATGGGGCCGACGTCGATGCCGCGGGCGACGGCATGGTGGCGGGCGAGCGGCTCTATCAGCTCGTCAGGCAGAACGGCCCGGTCGTCGACCGCAATTTCGAAATCCGGTTCCTGGACCCCGGCGTCCAGGCCTACGCCTTCACATTCGGTTAGAACCCGGCGGAAGCGATGCGAGCGCGTCGAGAGTTCGGCGCGCTCGCATGCTTCGGCGGCTCAGGCGGCGCTATCGTGCGACAACAGCCGCCCGCTTGACGTTGCCGAGCTGGGCAAGGCCAAGGATGAAGATGGCGATGAGCGACAGAGCATTGACGTAGTTCAGGTACCAGGGCGCATCGGGTGTCCGCGGCCAGACGAGGTTGAGGGTAAACACCACGCCGAAGGCGAGCGCCAGAACGTTCACCAGCAGCCCCCACTGACCGAGCTTGAAGTCGCCGGCCGGTCGCCAGCCCTTGAGACGAGCATAGAGTGCGCCGCCGGTCACCATGTGGAACGAAAGATAGATGCCCGCGGTGGCGAAGCTGATCACCTGGGTAATGGCATCGCTGGAGAACATCCCGATGACGATGATCAGGCATGTCACGACAGTGGCGCTTGTAATGGCGGCCGTCGGCAGGCCGCGGCGTTCATCGATCTTGGCCAGCATCCGATGGCCGAAGAGCAGTTTGTCCCGCCCCAGGGAAAACAGCAGACGGCTGGTCGACGCCATGATCGATGCCGCGGCGCTGACCACGATGATGATCAGGACGATGATGCCGATCTTGGCGCCGACCGGGCCGAAGGCGTGGCCAAGGACCGTATCGGCCGGATTGGCGTCCTTGCCGCTGACGGCCGCAGCCATGTCCGGCACGGCAAGCGTCATGCCGAGCGCGATGATGATCGTGCTGGCGCCGCCCACCCACATGGTCAGCATCATGGCGCGCGGGACTTTGTGGGACGCTTCCTTCACCTCCTCGCCGAGATCGCCGCAGGCTTCGAACCCGAAGATGATCCAGATGCCGAGCAGGCTGGCCGCGAACAGGGCCGAGGTGTAGTTCCCCGTACCGGCG